>ENA-ORBV01006898-ORBV01006898.1-microbial-mat-metagenome-genome-assembly--contig:-NODE-6898-length-19786-cov-10.078137_pt1 | contig 19786 bp, 21 predicted proteins | sample MGYA00237777_ERZ505514 | MGnify/ENA primary metagenome ERZ505514 (study PRJEB26160, sample SAMN06269048) | microbial mat metagenome | isolation source: Oligotrophic lake microbial mat | place... | reverse complement strand
CGGCAGCAACGGAATGAAGGCATTGAACAGCCCAACTGCCACACTCGCCGTGCCAAACCCCCGCCAGATACGGGCGGCTCGCGTGGTGACGGCGCGGGCCGGAACGGCAGCTGTCACCTCGATACTACTCGCCCACATGCCCTTCATAGTCATGGTCGTTCCTTTGATCAAATGCCACCAAACGTAGTTGATGCCAATCCCGTGCTTGGTCATCTGCACTACATAACCTGATCGTAGAGGCAAGATGGAAAGAAATGCTGTTTCATCTCACACTTCGTGCTGTTGGCCGGCAGGGTTTTGCAGTCCCGGCGCACCGCCGAACAGGTAGAAGAATCGCGGGGATGCGAACGGGGAGTCATGGAGCCCGCTCACGGCGTGTCCGCTGACTCCCACTTCCCGCCGCGCCGACCCCTTTAAGGCAACCCCAACTCGGCCGCGGGTGGCCCCCGCGAGGGCCGCGATGACGCAGCCGGCAGGTTCCCCGATGCCAGGTGCCACAGGATCTTACCGATCACCGCCGGGTCCAGCCTTAGGCCGGTTGGGCGGCCGGCACCATGACGGCCACTATGACGCCGTAGACCGCTGTCCAGGCGTTTTTCACCTCCGGGGTGAATTCTTCGCCCAGTCCCTGGCCCAGCGTTTTGAGCAGCGCGCCACCTACTGTTTCATAGTGCACATCCTTGACGCCGTAGGCGGCATGGCGCTTCGCAAGGCTCTGGAGGATGGGCACCAGGGTGTCCAGCTCGTTGAGCTTGCCGACCGCGGCGCCGATCATTTGCATGAGTTTCTTGCCCTGTTCCTCCATGCTGCCCTTGAACAAGGGCTTGAGGACGGGGTCGGCCGCGAACAGGTTTTGGTAAAAGAGTTCCGCCGCCTTCGGGGCGATGGGGGCTACTTTTGCCCATGAGTTTTGCACCAGCGCTACGGTATTCGCATCCATTGCTTTCTCCTGTGGTGGGTTGAGGGCCAGCCGGCTATGCCTGGTTATCGGCAGGGTTGGGCGCAACTTGAATCGGCTGGGCAAGGTAGCGGCTCAGCCGCCCGACCTTTTTTCGCTCAGCCCTTCCTCGCCGCCAATGAACCGCACGTTGCTGCTCAAGGTTGGTCCCCGGACGCGTCGGCAACCTGCCAGGCCCCCAGGAGTTCCTGCCAGGCGTCGGGGCGGCCCAGACTCTGCACCCAGTTGTCGTCCAGATCGACCGCTCCCTGAGGTGCCCCACTGGCATGGGTTCCGTCTACGAGTCTTTCGGCAAGGTGCACTACACCGGCCAGGCACATGCCCGTGGTTGGCGCAGCGGAGGGCAAAGCGTGAAATGCAATGGCTTCTACAATCACATTCGGCAGTCCCCAAAGGCCGATCAGGTACCCGCCGACTTCTGCATGGGTCGCGCCGAGTTCCTCGGTTTCTGCTACGCATCGGGGTACCCCGTCGAGGCTCACCCGGTCGCACGCCCGGCCGTATTGTTCCGAAAGCTCCGAGGCAAAGAGGAGCGTCCCCAGGTCCTGGAGCATGCCGGCGAGAAAGGCATCGTCCTGGCTCTTCTTGTTCAGGTCCTCATGCTGTGCAATGAAGCGGGCACTGCATGCCACCCGGAGGCTTCTGCTCCAGAGCAGATCGAGGTTTACCCATTGGGCAGGCAGCGCCTTGCATTCTGTGAAGATGCCATTCCCGAGAACCAGCGACATCAGCGTTTCCAGGCCCACGAAGGCGACCGCGCGTTCCACAGAGGTGATGGGCCGGCCGAGGCCAAAGTAGGCCGAGTTGACCAGCTGTAGAAGCTTGACGGTCATGGCGGGATCCCGAGCCACGATGACCCCTGCGTCTGCCAGAGAGGCATCGGGAGCTCGCAGGCAGGCAAGCAGGTTCCGATACGTGGAGGGCATGCTGGGGAGATTCTCCAGGCGCCCGATGAGCTGGGTCAGACCGGGATTGTTGAGCAACGCCTTCAGCGCAGCTGCGCGCGAAATCGTGCTCTTGAGGATGCCGGCGTCGCAAGGTTTGCTCAGGTACTGATGCGCGATCCCGATGGCACGCGTTGTTGATTGTGTATCCGAATGACCCGAGAGGATTAGTCGAACAGACTGAGGGTGTTGCGCCTTGACGTGCGCCAGTAGCTCGGCGCCATCCATCCCCGGCATACGCATATCCGCCACGACCACATCAAACGGTCGCTGCGAAAGGCGGTCAATGGCCACCTGGCTACCGTCGACAAACTCCATGTCCCACTCGTCACGCAGGGACCGGAGCAGGCGCTGAATTCCCTCCAGGACGCGTGCCTCGTCGTCCACAAACAGGACGGACGTCCTGGGTGCCAAAACGGCACTCATACCCGTGTTGGGCCCGGAAGGCGTACCGCACTACGCCTGCGCTGTGAGACAACGTCTCTCACGGCGGCAGTGTCCTGCTCCGCCGCCTTCAAACCGGGTATCAGCCACATTGTCCGTGTCCCTCAGGCAGATTGCCGACCGTACGGGCTGCCGGCCGCGTTCCGTCGCGATCGCTGCTATGGTCAGCGTCACCCTCCAATAACGCAGACCCATTGTCGGCATCGGGGTGCCATGACCTGAGGACCGACGTCACAGAAGTTGGTCCTGCGGCAAATACCCCACGGTGCCTAAAGCTTAAGGGTCCCGGTGCCGACTCAAGGGTACGTCAGCGTCCATTTTGATGGCGACCAAAGCCGCTTAAGAGGGCATGCGTCAGGTTATGGAGATCACGGCGGAAGGCACCAGCCTTGGGGCGGGTACGTCGAATCGGCAGGTTACGCTGCTCGACGGCTTGGGCAACATCATCAGCACCAGCGAGCGGTGGGATGCCGGGCACATCGGCAGCCCGGGTGCGGCAGGGCGGAAGCTACTCGAAGAGGGGCGGTATCTGGCGGCCTACGAGCACGAGGCGGTCGCGCAGCAGGGTGTATTCAATGAGTACCTGGCCGGCCTCAGGGCCGTGCTGGCTGGCGCCCGTTCCACCTTCACGCTGGAGTACTCCAGTTCTGACGGGACCCGTTCTGTTCGGGCGGTCGTCGTTCGATGTCAGGGGGCAATAGATGCTGTGGTTGTAGCCTGCGAGGACATCGGCCGAAGCCACACTGGACAAGCAACGATAGCGCAGCAGGCTGAGCAATTACAGCGTCCTGGGCGGGTTACCGAGCGGTCCCCAAAGCAGTTGATCGGCGCTGAGGAGCGTTTGCGCACCGTCACTGAGAGCATCAACCTGGGTCTCTATGAGCTGGACCTGATCGCGGGGACGGCGTGGTTTGATGCCAGTTGGCGGCGAGTGCTCGGCTACGGGGCGGCTGAGATCGCGACAGACGGCACGGGATGGAAGGGACTTGTGCACCCCGACGACTGGGACGGCTACAACGAGGTTATTGCCGCAGCATTGGCGCGTGGCGAGCGGGGGTTTAGCGCTGAACTGCGTGTTCGGCACAAAAACGGGGCGTGGCTTTGGATCCAGGACACCGGAAGAGTTGTGGCGGCCAATGCGCAGGGAGCACCGACGGTCTGGAGCGGCGTGATCGTGGTCATCAATGCGCGCAAGGAGGCCGAGGCGGTTGCCTTAAAGCTCGCCACCCGGCTGTCGATTGCAGCAGAAGCAGCGAACATGGGTGTCTGGGACTATGACCTGATCAACAATGACTATGAATGGAACGACCGCGCGCGCCAGATCTATGGTGTGGATGCTCGCACCACAGGCGACATCCGCCGGAGCTTCTCCCAAGTGCACCCGGAGGATCAGCTCAGAGTAAAGGCGGAAATTGCTGCAACCAGCACGACAGGTGGCCGGTGCCACAGTTGCTTCCGGATCGTGCGGCCTGACGGCGCGGTGCGGTCGCTCCAATCATGGTCCCTCACCGAAGTCGGTGCGGGTGGACGGCCCGTGCGGTCAGTCGGCGTGATGGCCGATGTCACTGAGCGTTTGCAAGAAGACCAGGATCGTCAGCAGGCCCGGCGCCTGGAGTCGATTGGCCAACTCGCCGCGGGCATTGCCCACGAGATCAACACCCCAATCCAGTACATCGGCGACAACGTGCGCTTCCTCCAGCAGGCGTTCGCCGACACTCACGTAGTGCTGACGGCACTTCGCTCTGCCCAGTCGGTGTCGGCCGAGACTCTTGCCCAACTGATCGCGGACGCCGATCTGGACTACCTGGAGAAGGAGATTCCCAACGCGATCGAGCAGTCTGTAGACGGCTTGTCCCGCGTGGCTGCAATCGTGCGGGCCATGAAAGAGTTCTCGCACCCCGCCACGGAGAAGATCCCCGTGGATCTCAATCGCGCTATCGAAAGCACGATTGTGGTGGCGAGTAGCGAATGGAAGTATGCCGCGGATCTGCGTACCGAACTGGAGGTGGATCTACCGTTCGTGTCGGTGCTCCCCGGTGAGTTCAATCAGGTGATACTCAATCTGATCGTGAACGCCGCCCACGCCATTGGCGAGAAGCTCGGCAGTGCCAGTGGGTTACGCGGCTCCATCATCATCGGCACGCGGCGCCAGGGTGGGTGGGTCGAGATCACGGTTGCCGATACGGGGTGCGGTATTGCACCCGACGTTCGCGAGCGGATCTTTGACCCGTTCTTCACGACCAAGCCTGTCGGCAAGGGCACGGGACAGGGCCTCGCGATCACACAAAACTTCACCTCGCGGCACGGCGGGCAGATACGGGCAGATCCGAGGCCGGGGGGTGGTACGGTTTTCACGTTGTGCCTGCCGCTGGAACGGCTGGACCAGGGAAGCCTGGCGGTGGCCTAGCCGGCATTGAGCCACGCCAGTGGCTGGCTCTGAGTTGCGGGTTAACTGGCACTCAACCACTCAAGCACTCAAGCACTCAAGCACTCCACAAGAGGTTCATCCCATGCCATCCGACCTGAAGCAATTGGTTTACATCAGTACGGCAGTAAATCCGTTTTCCCGGGACGATATCCGGACCCTGCTGGTTGGCGCGCGGCGCCGAAACGCAGAGTTGGGTCTTAGCGGCCTGTTACTGGTGGACAACAGCCTGTTCCTACAGGTCCTCGAAGGTTCGCCGCCGGCGGTGGACAACATCTTTGCCACGATTTCCAGGGACGTGAGGCATCGAGATATCGACGTGATCTACAGTAACGATGCGCTGCCGGAGCGCCAGTTTGCCCGTTGGGCAATGGGTGGAAAAATCCTGGGTGAGGGTTTGCCACATGACTTCCGCAGCCTGGATTCCCGGTTAAAAGACGTGCTCCGCCGGTCCCGCGCCGAAGGTACTGCGGCACACCAACTGCTGCTGGACTTCCGTGCCATTGAAAGCGCGTTCGTCGATATCTGAACGCGCACCCGGCAGAGCTTTGCAGGTATCCGCGCCCTCCACGTGCCATAAGGACTCGCTCTCGCCATAGGTGAGCGTGGTCACACGCTGGCTGTAGATCGCGGGTTTCCTCTGCAACTTAACAAAAGAAATCTGCACTGCGTCACAGATCAAAAGATTCCGCCGGTGCTTTACTAAAGCCACAGTGAAAGCGGCCGATAACTTGGCCTCTGAGGACGCCAGCTCACGGCTTATGTTGCGCTGGAGCCTGGCAAAACGTGACGAACAGTATCAAGGAGCCTCCGGTGACGGTGCGTGATCTCACGAGCGAAGCAGTGGAAGCTGTTGGCGATTCCGGGTCGAAGGACCTGGACTCCGGCTCGACCCTCGTAACGCTCGGGCCGGCGTGCACCATTCGCGAGGCCGTAGCGCTCAAGGCGCACCTGCTTGATCAGCTGGCCACCCGTAAATCCATTGAGATCGACGGCTCTGGCGTCGACCACATCGACACCGCCGGCGTGCAGCTTCTGGTGGCGCTCGTTCGTGAGTGCGGGGACTCGAACATTCGCGTCACGTGGCGGGAATGGTCAGCTGTCGTTTCAGAAGCACTCCGCACCCTTGGAGTAACCACCCTGGCAGGGATCCCGGTCGCGCCCACCCAGCCAGGTGTGTCGGAGTAGGGTATGACTCTGGATCTGAGCGAATTTCACGATGCCTTCTTTGAGGAGAGCTTTGAAGCGCTCGACTCGATGGAGTCAACTCTGCTCGCTTTGAATCTTGGAGCGATTGATCATGAGCAGATAAACACAATATTCCGGGTGGCACATTCCATCAAGGGCGGAAGCGCAACCTTCGGCTTCTCAGAAGTTGCTGCTTTCACCCATACGCTTGAGACGATTCTTGATCAGCTGCGGAGCGGGCAGCGCCAGGTTCAGCCCGCCACAGTAGATGTCCTGCTTCGTTCAGTGGACGTGATGCGTGACATGTTGCTGGCCACGCAGCGCAAGCAACCACTGGATGAGGCTCGGGTGGCGGGGCTGCATCGCGAGCTGGAGACTCTTCTCGCGAGCGAGCAAAGCGGCACGGAGGGCAAACCGCCGGCTCGGGAAGCTCTGACGCCGGTTGCGACGCCCACGGAGGCGCCAGACCATGCAGGCTGGCGCATTCGGCTGGCGCCTGGGCCCGCGTTGCTTCGCAATGGCAATGACCCGCTCCGCATGCTCCGGGAGTTGAACGTGCTCGGGACCGCAATCACCCGGGTCGATACCTCGATGCTGCCGCCAAGAATGGCGGATCTGGACGCGGAAGTCTGTGTGCTGTCCTGGGAGACCGAACTGGCAACCCAGGCGGACGAGAGTACCGTGCGAGCGGTCTTTGAGTGGGCTGAGGGTGAGTGTGTTCTTGAGGTGGAGCCGCTATCGCCCGCCGGAGAACTGGTGACAGCGAGCAATCTGCCCGAAGCGCACGGGCGGAGCTCTGTCGTAACAACGGCGGATCCCCGTTCCGTGGTCACGAAGGCCGAAGAATCCAGCCCGGAAGCTGCGAGCTACGAGGGGCCGGACCGGCGGTCCAACGATGGCGGCGGGACGGACCGGCGGTCCAACGATGGCGGCGGGACGGACCGGCGGGCCAGCGATGGCGGCTCGATCCGCGTGAGCACCGACAAGATCGATGAGTTGCTGAATTCGGTCGGTGAGCTGGTCATTACCCAGTCCGTTCTCAGCCAGCTGGCATCAGCGCTTGCGGGCCGGCAGGCGGAGGACTTGCGCATGGAGCTTGCCCAATTCGAGCGACACATGCGCTCGTTGCAGGAAAGCGTCATGCGAATCCGCATGCTGCCTATCAGTTCCGTCTTCAACCGTATCCCGCGCATGGTGCGTGATCTGGGCCAGAGGCTCGGAAAAAACGTCGAACTGAAGATGTCAGGCGAGCAGACTGAACTCGACAAGACGGTGATGGAGAGAATTGGCGATCCCCTTGTCCACCTTGTTCGGAACTCAATAGATCATGGCATAGAGATGCCGGAAACGAGGCTCGCAGCCGGGAAACCGGTGCAGGGCACAGTTCACCTGCTCGCCTACCACAAGGGTGGAAACGTGATTGTCGAGGTGACCGACGACGGCGCCGGGCTGAACAAGGACCGGATCCTGCAGAAGGCCCGCGAGCGGGGGCTGGTGCGTGAGGACGAGGAACTCTCCGAAGAGCGCATCTTCAATCTGATTTTTCAGCCGGGGTTCTCAACGGTCGAGACGGTCAGCGACGTCTCGGGTCGCGGTGTCGGCATGGATGTCGTTCGCCGGAACATCAACGAACTCGGTGGCCATGTACAGATTCAGTCAGTGGCTGGCCAGGGCAGCACATTCCGCATTCGCTTGCCGCTCACGCTCGCGATCATGGACGGACAATTGGCGCGGGTTGGCCGGGAAATGTACATCGTCCCTATCGTCTCGATCATCGAGACCATTCAGGTCAAGCGAGAGAACGTGAGCTCTATCGCGGACCAGGCGCAGTTGCTGCGCCTGCGTGGTGAGTACCTGCCAATCATGCGGCTTTATGACTTGTTTCAGATTACGCCGGATCACACCGACCTGCTCGACGGCCTGCTCATGATTGTCGAGGCCGATGGCCGCCGCGCTGGCCTCTTCGTGGACGAACTGATGTCGCAGCAACAGGTGGTCATAAAGAGCCTTGAAACCAACTTTCACCAGGTGGCCGGGCTTTCAGGAGCCACCATGCTCGGCGATGGCCGGGTTGCTCTGATCCTCGATATACCTAGTCTCATTGTTATTCACCACAACCAGGAGGGGCGCCGCCTGGCGGCGTCAGAAGCCGCATGAACCACGCCGCAAAAACATCGGAAGCCGCCGGCAGCGCCAATTCTCAGCAGTTCCTTACCTTCAAGCTGGCTGGCGAAGAGTACGGAGTCGGTATCCTCAAGGTGCAGGAGATCCGTGGCTGGTCGGCGGTTACCGCCATACCGCACGCGCCACCGTGGGTTCTGGGTGTCATCGATCTGCGGGGAGTGGTCGTGCCTGTGATCGACCTGCGTCGCCGCTTTGATCTCGATCCGTCTTCTTTCGGTCCTGCCACCGTCGTGATCGTGATTCGAGTCGCCGCCGGGGCTGGTGCTGGTGGCGATCCTGATACTGAGGAGCGCACCATCGGTCTGGTGGTCGACGCAGTCTCCGAAGTCTACGACATCAACAACGATACCTATCGCGCACTTCCTGATCTGGGTAACGCGACTGCGGGTGAAGTCGTCTACGGTCTTGCCCATACGGATGGTAAGACAGTGATTCTGCTGGATGCTGAGCGGCTCGTTGCCAGCACCGCCACACACTGAGTTTATTTTTGGGAGATTTATCATGGCCAAAAAATCCACTAAGACATCCACTAACAAATCCACTACCAAATCCACTAACCGGGAGGTTTCCATGTCGACCAAAGTCAGCAAATCAAAGGCCCCAAAGGCTCGGGCACCTTCAGCGGAAGAGACCGAGAGGTCGCTCGTCCGGGGGGCTTTGGACAGCACTACGGCAAATGTGATGGTGGCAGACAAGGATCTTAATATTGTCTACATGAACACTACGGTCATAGCCATGATGCGAGCTGCTGAAGCAGACATCCGCAAGGATCTGCCCCGCTTCGACACCAACACCCTGATGGGTACAAATATCGATGGGTTCCACAAGAGTCCAGCCCACCAGCGCAGCATGCTGGCTGGTCTGAACAAGACCCTGGACTCGAAGCTGGTTCTTGGCGGCCGCACCTTCCGCATCATCGCCAATCCGGTATTTGATGCCAGTGGCGAGCGGCTGGGGACCGTCGTTGAGTGGACGGATCTCACCGAACAGCTTGCGCGCGAGGACGCAGACGCGCGCCGCGCCGAAGTCGAAGCAAGTACGGCGATCACTAACGGGCGCCTCAAGGTGGCGCTCGACAGCGTATCGGGTAATGTCATGCTTGCCGATGAGAAGAACACGATAATCTACATGAACAAGGCGGTCGGGCAGATGTTCAATACTGCCGCAGCCGATATGCGCCGTGATCTGCCGAATTTCGATCCCGCCACGCTGATGGGGACGAACATCGATGTCTTCCACAAGAATCCGGCCCATCAGCAGCGCTTGCTCTCAGACTTGCGCAGCACGTTTACATCCGAGCTAAAGGTTGGCGGCCGCACTCTCCGAATCATCGCCAATCCGGTGGTCGACGCCAACGGCACTCGGACAGGAACGGTTGTGGAGTGGATCGATCGCACCCAGGAAGTCTCCGTGGAGGCCGAGATCGCGGAGATAATCTCGGGGGCCGAAAATGGCGATCTGACTCAACGGATCCGCTTGGACGGCAAGCACGGCTTCTTCCAGACGCTGTCATCGGGTATTAACTCGCTGGTCGAGAACATGATGGGGGTTGTGAAGCAGATCAAGACCGCCTCCGTCGAGGTGCAGAGAGGCGCTGAGGAGATATCCAAGGGCAATCTGAACCTGTCGCAGCGCACTGAAGAGCAGGCGTCGAGCCTGGAGGAGACAGCGTCATCGATGGAGCAGATGACCTCGACCGTGAAGCAGACGGCCGACAATTCTGGTCAGGCCAATCAGCTGGCCATGGCGGCCCGACAGCAGGCGGAGCGTGGTGGTACGGTAGTGGGGTCTGCGGTGACGGCGATGGCCGGCATCAACTCGGCTTCCAAGAAGATCGCCGACATCATCGGGGTTATCGATGAGATTGCCTTCCAGACCAATCTGCTTGCATTGAATGCTGCGGTTGAAGCGGCGCGTGCGGGCGAACAGGGACGGGGCTTCGCAGTGGTGGCAACCGAGGTGCGCAACCTCGCAGGCCGATCCGCCACGGCGGCGAAGGAAATCAAGGCGCTGATCCAGGATAGCGTGGCCAAGGTTGACGAGGGCACCAAGCTGGTCGATGAGTCCGGCAAGACGCTCGAAGAGATCGTGAACGCCGTCAAGAAAGTCACAGACATCGTAGCTGAAATCGCTGCGGCGAGCCGCGAGCAATCGACCGGAATCGAGCAGGTGAACAAGGCCGTGATGCAGATGGACGAAACGACACAGCAGAACGCGGCTCTGGTCGAGGAGGCTGCAGCGGCGAGTCAGGCAATCGTGGAGCAGGCCCAGGCCCTCAACGACATGATGTCTCGCTATACCGTCTCCGGGGAAGAGGCCACCACGGCAACGCCTGTTGCCAAGGGGGCGTCTGCTGAGCGCCGGACGGCCGCTGCCCGTCCATGGACCAAGCCCGCCGGAAAAGCCGCACCTGAAGCAGCCAGTGGCAAGACTCGCGCCGTGGCCCAATCGGGCTCAGCTTCGCGCAAGGCAGCGGCGGGCGGTGGTTCCGATGACGGCGGCTGGAAGGAGTTCTGAGGGCGTACTCCGGCCAACTGCATGTCTATCAGGGAGTGACGTGAACATGATGCAGCTAACGCAACCCGCGGCATCGCGGGCGACCCCGGCCAGCGCACAGTACCTGACGTTTTTGTGCGACGGCGAGGAGTACGGGGTCGATATCCGGCGCGTGCAGGAGGTCAAGGGCTGGGATGGCGTAACGCGAGTACCTCATACGCCTCCCTGCGTGCTCGGTGTAATGAATCTGCGTGGCGTGATAGTGCCAGTCATAAATCTTCGTGCGCGCTTTGGCCTCGAGGTGCGCGCCTTCGACGCTCGAACGGTGGTTATCGTTGTGCGTATCCAGGGGCCGCGGGGTGAAAAGACGTCAGGCGTGGTCGTTGATGGCGTCTCGGAGGTGTACGCACTGGCTGCGGAGGCGGTCCGCCCGGTGCCGGATCTCGGCGGGCGGGCAGATGCCGCCTGCATCAGCGGAGTAACCATGGTCGGCGAGAAAATGGTCATGATTCTGGCCATTGATGACTTGATCAATTCAAGCATCGATAGCCAGAGTAACCAGGCCGGGGGGTTAGGTCGATGACTGCGGCGAATCCTCTACGTGTGTCCCCGGCCGAGCGGCCCGAGTATGTATTGAATGACGCCGACTTCCACCGCCTCCGCGAACTCGTGCGGGAGCACACCGGGATTGCGCTGTCTGACGCCAAGCGTCAGCTTGTCCATGGGCGAGTGGTGCGCCGGCTGCGCGCACTCGGCCTCCCTGGATTCAGCGAGTATGTGCGGTTGATCGAAAGCGGCGAGTCGGAAGAGATCGAGGAGTTTGTCAACGCGGTAACCACAAACCTCACGTCGTTTTTTCGCGAGGCGCATCATTTCCAGTATCTCGCTAATGAAGTCATGCCAAACCTGGCGCGGCGCAACGACGGGTCGCGGCGTTTTCGCATCTGGTCGAGCGCCTGTTCGACCGGCGAGGAGCCGTACTCGACCGCCATGGTTCTGCGGGAATGCCAGGCGCTGCTGGCGGGTCACGATGTGAAAATACTCGCGACCGATCTTGACTCGAACGTTCTCGCCACGGCCGCGGCCGGCGTGTATCCCGCGGATCGTCTGGCACCCCTCGGTGCGGTACGCGTCGGTCGGTTCTTCAAAACCTGTACTGGCTCAGCGGCGGGCAAGAGTCAGGTTACCCAGGATATTCGGCACCTGATTACATTCAAGAGCCTCAACCTGATGAAGGCATGGCCAATGCGCGGGCACTTTGATGTGATTTTCTGCCGAAACGTCGTCATCTACTTCGACAAGCCTACTCAAAAGCAGCTTTTTGACCGGATGTCAGCGCTGCAGCGGCCCGGGGACATTCTCTTTCTTGGTCACGCGGAAAGCCTGTACCGCATCAGCGAGAAGTACGATCTCATCGGTCGCACGATCTACCGGCGAAATGATCAGTGAGATTCGTCATGACGGAGAAGCGCACAAATGGGAAAACTATCAGGGTCATCGTAGTCGATGATTCAGCTCTCGTTCGGCAGCTTCTGACGGATATTCTGAATGAGGCGCCGGATATCGAGGTGGTCGCGACGGCATGCGACCCCCATGTTGCGCGGGAGCGGATCAGGGAGCACAACCCGGATGTGATCACACTCGACGTGGAAATGCCGCGGATGGACGGACTGACCTTCCTGGCCAATCTGATGCGTCTGCGGCCAATCCCTGTGGTCATGGTGTCCTCACTGACGGAGCGCGGCGCTGAAACGACACTCACGGCCCTCGAACTGGGCGCGGTGGACTTTGTCCAGAAGCCCAAGGTGGATCTCGCCGGTACATTCCGCGAGTTCAGTGAGGAGATCCACGCCAAGGTCCGGGCTGCCGCGCAGTCGCGGGTCCGGCCCCGGGGTTCTTCCCCCGCCCTGATGACTGTCGAACCGAAGTACTCGGCTGATGCGGTGTTGCCATCGATGACTGGTCGCAACATGCTAAGAACGACCGATCGCATCATCGCCATTGGGGCCTCAACCGGGGGAACGGAGGCCATCCGGGAGGTGCTGGCCGCACTCCCCGCGGATACCCCGGCAATCGTAATCGCCCAACACATCCCCGAGGCTTTCAGCGGGCCATTCACTCGTCGAATGGACTCAATCGCCGTGATGTCGGTATGTGAGGCAAAAAACGGCCAGTACATCATGCCCGGGCATGTCTATATCCCGCCGGGGGACCGGCACCTGCTCGTCGAACGCGATGGCGCACGGTATCTCTGCCGCCTGAGCGATGGTCCAGCCGTGAATCGGCATCGTCCGAGCGTTGATGTGTTGTTCCGCTCCGTTGCTCAGAACGCAGGACCGAATTCTGTGGGCGTCATTCTCACGGGGATGGGTGATGACGGCGCGCGTGGCCTGCGTGAAATGCTTGATGCGGGCGCCAGCACGATAGCTCAGGATGAGGCGACGAGCGTCGTGTGGGGTATGCCAGGCGCGGCGGTGAAACTTGGTGGCGCGCAGCAGATCCTGGCATTGGGAAGAATTCCGGCGGCAATCCTGCGGATGGCTCAGGTCGTTGGTGCGCCCCTTTTCTCGAGGGCGAAATGACTATCGATAAGGAGTGGACATGCCGAATGTGATCATGGCCGTAGACGACTCATCATCCATGCGGAAGATGGTTAGAGCCGTCTTGCAGGCCGCGGGCTATGAAGTGGTTGAGGCAAGCGATGGAGTGGAAGCCATCGAGTATGCGCACGACCACGCTGTCGATCTTGTCATCACGGACGTCAACATGCCGCGCATGGACGGGATCGCACTCGTCAGTCAACTTCGGCAATTGCCGGGCTATCGACTGACGCCAATTCTCCTTCTGACGACCGAGTCCAGTCAGGAGAAGAAGATGGAAGGCAAGCGGGCGGGAGCGACGGGCTGGATCGTCAAGCCCTTCGACCCGGAGCACCTTCTGGCAACAGTATCGAAGGTGCTGTGAGAAGCGCGATGGCGGTCGTTGACGCTATACAGCTGGCACAGGTCGTCCGTCTCGGAGCCTGGCAGATGGAGGTTGCCCTTCGGGAAGCGGATGCGCGTGTTGAGGATCTCGCTACGGCGGTTGGTGAGATAGGCGCATCAGCGCGATCCAGGGTGCGGGAAAGCGTCTCGTCGACGCTGGACGGTGAGGCTCCGCAGTGTGGCGAGTCTGGAGCGCGTGACCTGTTGGAGCTGAATGCCAGCAAGGCGCTTGTGGCGCTGCAGTTCTACGACCAATTGGTGCAGCGAATACAGCATGTCAGGGATTCGCTAATGGACCTGACGGAATGGCTGGAGTCCTGCGAATCAGAGCAGTCACTGTCATTGGACGAGGTTCTGGCCCGTGTTTATGCCCACTACACGATGGAAGACGAGCGCAAGCTCTTCACTGCACTGCTCGGGACCAGCGGTGGACCGGTATTGCAAGAAGCCGAGCCTCATAGGGGCGAAGCCAGCCGCAGCAGCACTGAGTTGTTTTAGAACAGTCTGTTCAGGACCTATCGCCCCATGATGTCACGCCAGACAGGCAGTTCCCCGTTACCTGAAAAGCCGCAGACGATGGCTCACTTCGCCCACATCAGTCGAGAGTGGGATCCGAAGCATGGGGCGTACGTCGCCAAGCTGCTTCCCGGCGACTTCTACGCTACGGCTCTCGGGGAGCATGTCTGGACCGTACTGGGGTCCTGCGTATCGGCGTGTATCCGTGATCGGCGCACGGGTATTGGCGGCATGAATCACTTCATGCTTCCGCACGACCAATCGAGGGGCAAGAGTGCCTGGAGCTCAGCCACAAGTGCCGAGACCCGTTACGGAGGTGCCGCCATGGAGAGGCTCATCAATGACATCCTCAAGCTGGGTGGCCGGCGGGAGAATCTTGAAGTAAAGCTGATCGGTGGCGGGCGAGTCATTGCCGGGATGGAGACGACGGATATCGGCGCCCGCAATGCTGATTTCGTCCGGCGTTACGCTCAAGACGAGAATCTCACGATATGTGGTGAAGATCTGGGTGACATCTATCCGAGGAGAGTGCACTACCTCCCGGAATCCGGTCGAGTGTTGGTCAAGAAGCTGACCGCTGGCCGAAACGACGCGTTGGCGGCTGAAGAAAGCACGTACCGGACCAGCGTCCAGCGGGCAGTCCTTGCCAGCGATATCGAGCTGTTCTGAGCACCAAGGAGAGGAGTTCGAAATGAATCCTTACCTGGGCATGGTGTCGGGAGTCTGGAAGACGGTCAGGATGCAGCCTGGCATCGTTGGTCGAGGGGTTGTCTGCAAATACGGCATAGCCACTCTGGCGTTTTTCACTCGGCAGCCAGTGAGGCAGCGGTGAGCGGGGAAGGGGACAATACCACTGTCCACGCGCAGGTGGAGGCGTTTGTTCGGGCAATGACCGCGGAGTTATCCGGCGGCAAGGTTAGTTTGCCGGGGTTCCCGGATATCGTTCCACGAATACGACAAGTGCTGTCGGACGACAATGTCACGATTGAGCAAGTGACCAGAGTGGTAGGTGCGGAACCGATCCTGACCGCCGGCCTGCTCCAGCTCGCCAACTCAGCGGCTTTCAGTCCGCTAGGCAAACGCGTGGTGGATCTCCGCGCCGCCATCGCCCGTCTTGGGTTCAACACGGTGACCAGTGTGTCGATTGGCTTCGCCGTATCCGAGTTACGGAAGACAAAAACCCTTAACGGGATAGCATCGCCTTTGGCTGAGCTGTGGCAGAGAAGCGTGGCGGTGGCTGCTGTCAGCCACGTCCTGGCGCGGCGCCTCACCAAAGTCAGCCCGGACAAGGCGATGCTGGCGGGGCTCCTGCATGGCATGGGCGAACTGTACATCCTGGCCCGGTTCGCTGGCATGGCAGAAGCGCCCCTGGACCGGGCAGTGCACGATGAGATTGTCCGTGGATGGCATGCGAAAGCAGCCCAGGCAGTCCTTGAACAGTGGGACATCACGGACGACGTAGTACAGTCCGTGCACCTGCAGGACAATGTCGGGTATGTCCATGAGGGTGAAGCCGATCTGGTTGATGTGTTGATAGTTGCGAAACGCCTGGTTCTGCATTCCGGGAAGCTGGAAGTGGTTCCGGGCGACGCCCCGCCCGTGAGTGCGGCCCTTAAACTCGGGTTGGACGCGCGTGCCATCGAACAGATTCTCAGTGAGTCGGCTGTTGAGCTGGAGGCTTTAAGAGTGGCGCTCGGTGCGTGAAGCCAGGAACCGCCAACAGTCGATCATCCATCCATATAAAGAGCAGTGTAGGTGACTCATGAAATTCCTGATGCCGGACAAGAAAAGTATTACAGACATGCTGAGCATGCTGCTTGGCGATGACCTCACCGTCAAGCAGGCTGCTGCGCCCATGACCGATGCTGCCTACGCCGCGATCTATGTAGATAGCGACGCAGCGCCTGGCGCCGTCTGCCTGTGCTCCAAGACATTCGTGGTCTATGCGGGAGCGGCACTTTCCATGGTTCCACCCGGTGGTGCGCGGGACGCGCTTAAGGAGGCAGTTCTGCCAGAAGTCATTGCAGGCAACTTCAATGAGGTCATGAATATCTGCACGCGCCTGGTCATGAGCGAGGAGACGCCTCATCTGCGGCTGGCAAAGGTATGCCTGGTGAGCGCTGCGGATGGTCTCGATCTTGTTGAAAAGGCCGGAACGCGAGCCGACTTCGAACTTGTCATCCCGAAGTACGGTTCAGGATTCGTGGCCTTTCTCGTCACCTAGCGCGGCGTTCAACCCGCCGGTAGCCTGGGCGATTGCGCGGGAAGTGTGAGATGGGTTGCGTTCGCGCTGGTGTCAGTATGGCAAACTATGTCCATTGGAATTTTTTGTTGCCACGCTTGAGGATCTTCGGGGGAGCTTTGCCATGAACGTAATGATCGTCGACGACAGCGCTGCGATGCGTATGGTCATCATCAAGACCCTGCGTCAGGCTGGGCTGAGCGGGCACACGTTCCTGCAGGCCCCCGATGGTGCTGTCGCACTAGAGGCAATCAGAAAGGCTACACCTGACGTCGTGCTCTGCGACTGGAACATGCCGAACATGAGCGGCATTGAGTTGTTGACCACACTTCGCAGCGAGGGAAGCACCGTCAAGTTCGGGTTTATTACGACTGAAACGACCAGCGAAATGCGCAGCAAGGCGGAGGCTGCAGGGGCCGCATTCATGGTGGCAAAGCCATTCTCGGTCGATGCATTTCAGAAAGCCCTCGCGCCTATCCTCAAATAGAATCCTGCTGGTTCGAAGCGGAGGGACGTCGATGCCGCTCAGGCGGCAATGAGTACCCGCAGCTTGTGCGAGATCACGATATCCGTTGTGTCCTCCGGGGCATGGGGCCCGGAGCGAAGTTGCTCGAGCAGGCCGCACGTCACTTCTTCGCCACGGAACATCAGGGTGTTACCCGAGTCGGTGACCACGTCCTCGTCCAGCACCATGCCCGGTGCCAGCTCGTCGAAGGCGACGAAGCGGACGTCCATGTAGGAACCGTGCAGGTGCACGGAACGGACCGCCGTCAACACGGCGTGGGGAAGTCCGGGCAGCAACTTCCCAAGCCGTTTCAGCGCCGTGGCTGGCTGGTCGCCGGTGGCCAGAAGCTCGTCGAGGCGCGTCGCCACGCCCAGGATCACCGTGGCCGTGGTTTCCGCATCCCAGGCGGCCACGTCCGGTGGTAGTGACGTGAATTCGATGGTCTGCTGCCGGCCAATCATCGCCGCTACGGAGCCCAGCTGGGGAATGCGCCCGATCAACCCTGCTGCAACTTCGGGATGGCGGGCGTACAGCTGTTGCTCGTCGGCTGTCAGGTCCGTCCCCGAGTAGAGCTTGTCGAGAATCGCTGCGGGCACCGTGATGCAACCCACCTGGGACAGGAGGGTAGCCAGCCGGAGGTCCCAGGGCATCGGGAACTGCAGTGCGCTGGCGATGGTAGCCGCGTACTGGCGGATCCGCGCTGTCCGGCGGTAGGCCATCGGATTAGTCAGGCCAAGAATGTCGTTCAGCGTCTCGACAAGACCCTGCAGGGTCTTCTCGACGAGCTCCTTGCGGGAGCTCACGAGCCGGTACTGATCGATGCCCGCCGCCACGGCAGTGCGCAGCGCTGCCTCGCCGCAGGGCTTGGTGAGGAACCGGAAGATGTGGCCGTCATTGACGGCCGATATCGTCGCTTCCAGGTCGGCCTGCCCGGAAAGGATCATTCGCACCGTGTCGGGGTACAGGTCACGGACGCGGGTGAGCAGTTCGGCGCCTGACATGCCTGGCATCCGCATGTCCGAGATCACGAGGGCGACGGGCCCCAGTTCCTCCAGGAGGTCGAGCGCCTCCGGGCCCCCGGGTGCCGTGTGAACCTCCACGGTCTTGCGCAGCTGGCGCCGGATGCTTTCCAGCACGTTGGGTTCATCGTCGACAAACAGGACCCGCATCGCCAACCTCCCGCCGGTAGACCCGACGCCAGGACTGTTATCGGTCGCGCGCACCCTGCCCTTTATGAACAGGGTCACAGAATTGGCGTGGCGGGCTGGAGGTTCTTGCGGGTCTCGTCGCGCACACGGACGGCGCCAGAACCCTGGACCAGACCGTGATCGGGATCACCGCTCTTTCAGGCGCCCTCCGCACATAATTTCCCGGGGCAGCGGCTTTCACTCGGGGCACGAACCATGACGACGGATACCCGGACTTTCCAGTTCGTACAGCAGCTGGCCGCCAACCTGAAACCCGACCTGGACCTGCCGGCCTTTCCCCAGGTGGTGCGCCGGCTCCAGATCGCGCTCATCAGCGACCAGCCCACCATCAAGGACATCGTCAACATCATCTCGTCGGAGCCGGTGCTCTCCGCCCGGTTCATGCAGATGGCGAACTCGGCCGCCATGAATCCCGGCGGCACGCCCGTGGCCAGCCTGAACAACGCGGTGAATCGCCTTGGCTTCAACCTCGTGCGGACGGTGTCCACCGCCTTCGCGCTCCGCCAGCTCAGCCGCGACAACTCGCTGGGCGCGATTCGCCCGGACCTGGAACAGGTGTGGAAGACCAGCAACGAGGTGGCGTCCATCTGCTACGCCGTAGCCAAGCAGGCCTTCGGCCGGCAGCCCGACGAGGCACTGATGGCGGGGCTGCTGCATTCGATCGGGCGGCTTTACATCCTGTTGCACGCCCACCAGAACGATCCGACCCTGCGGGAGGACCGGGCCTTTGCAGCCACGCTGGAGACGTGGCAGCCGATCATCGGCAAGGCCATTCTCGAGGCCTGGGGCCTGCCCCGGAGGATCTGCGAGGCCGTGGAGAACCAGGACTACCTGCTGGACGGCGGGTCGGCCGATCTCGAACCTCTCACGCGGCTGCTGTCAGCGGCCAAGCTGCGCTATCGCCTCGATGCGGAGCCGGAACTGCGCCTGAAGCACCCGGATGTGGAGCTCCTGCTGAACGGCGTGAACCTGGGGACGGGCTCGTTCATGGACCTGGTCGCCATGGGCCAGGCGGACATCGCGAACATGCGGCAAGCCCTGGCCGCCTAGGCCCAGACGTCGACCAGCCGGGTCGACGGGCCCCGCGCAGCCATCGGGCTTGCCGGGGAAGAGGGCTCACCCCGGGCCGCAGCCCAACCGGTCAGCTCCGGGGCAAAGGGGTTGCTCCCTGGCGCCTGGCGCTGCTGAAAGGCGCCCGGATTGCCCATCTGCCCGCCGCCGCTATCAACCTGGGTGCGGGTCAACGCAATGCCTTGGTCGGCGAACAGTTCCTTGAGCCGGGGCAGGGAGGCTTCGATGGCTTCCCGGGCCTGGCTGGTGCTGGTGCCGAACCACACCTGGGCCGAGCCGTCTTCGATCTGAATCTCCACGTCCAGCTTCCCGAGGCTCTCCGGGTGGAGCTGCAGCCGTGCCGTGTGGGATCCCACCCCGCCGAGGTTCAGCAAGCGATCCGCCAGTCCGCCGGCAAAGGACGCGTGATTCCCCAGGGGCTGGAGAGGCGGCAGCGTGGTCGTGCCAAGGCGGCCCAGCAGGGCGGTACTCCCCGCATCGGGTCCGCCCGACCCGGTGACAGTTGAGGTAACCGCGAGCCCGGTGGCGCTGTCGCCCCCCGAGGCGAAGGCCGCAATATGAGGCCCCAGCGAGGTGCCGGGCAGTTCGATGCCGACGCCGGGCGGCAGAGCGTTACGGAGC
>ENA-ORBV01006897-ORBV01006897.1-microbial-mat-metagenome-genome-assembly--contig:-NODE-6897-length-19788-cov-12.799401_pt1 | contig 19788 bp, 23 predicted proteins | sample MGYA00237777_ERZ505514 | MGnify/ENA primary metagenome ERZ505514 (study PRJEB26160, sample SAMN06269048) | microbial mat metagenome | isolation source: Oligotrophic lake microbial mat | place... | reverse complement strand
CGGTTTCGACGATGCAACTGTGCGGACGATCAACGAGAACAGCCGAACACTGAAGTTTCGGGATCATGGGTTTGAAGGGGAATGAGATGAAAATTTACCTTTGCAATTTATCATCCCAAAGCATTCTACGCCTATCATCGACGAGATTGACCGGGTGCTGGCGCGACATTACGGCTTCACCGACGCGGAACTCGACTTCATCATCCATTACGACATCAAGTATCGCATGGGCAGGGATGCAGAGAGTGAAGGGGATGAATGAGTGACGGTGGGTATCCCCTCATAGTCCCTGACAGTGAGAGACAAAATCGTATAGGGGAGCGAATCGGAACTGATACATATTTTACCGATGCCGTGCCAGCAGATCGTTGGCAGGGACGTAATCGAGAGATCGCTTTAGTCTCTCTCGATGGAAAGATGATCAGCGGAATTTGTTTAGCTAAACGTGGACAAAAAGTTGCAACTTTCAAGGTGCGGCTTAAGTTCTCGCAGTTCGCTAGTATTGATGCTCCCATTCCTTTCGATGAGATTCAATCACTGCTAGACAATCGTATCCAGCAGTATTTTCTGCGAGTTACTATAGCGTCCGAGGGAGGATGGATAACTCCAGCTACGTGGAATGAAGTAATTCGTGTTATCTCTGAAATCCGTACTGATACTGTGACTATATTTGAAGAACTTAACGCACTTCTCAATATGAGACAACAGAACTACAGCGCTCAAATATACGATACTCTCAATGACGAAAAAGACGCATACGCAAGTATTATTCGATTTGCTGGCTTTCAAAGTGTCGCAGATTCAACGGTTCTGTCAAAATTGCTACCCGAAAAGTGAAATTTTCATCAGGTCACGCGATCCGACTTTGATACGTTGGTAGACATCGGTCACACATGGAGTGCCATGCGATGTTCTGCCAGCGTTTTGATTCTCATCTTCCTGCAACGTACAGAAAAACCGGAATCGTCCACCAGACGACCGGAATCCTCCTACCCCTAAACCGGAATCGTACAGACTTCCCTCTCAAACGCTCTGCTACGCTGATGTCATCGCACGTACAACGGCACGTCGTCACCAGACCTGAAAATTTTCCATGCGCGACTGAAATTTTGCTTATCTGTCACGGGAAAATTTCAGAGGTTCACCGGGGTGACTGTGTTACGTTGAATTCATCTGTATCACATAGGAGCGTGACGCATGGATAAACCCATCGTTTCCACCCTGCCGACGAAGATGCCTAAGCGCAGCATCATCTTCGCCATCCGGCTGACCAAGGCAGAACGCGACCAGATCGAGGCGTTGGCGCAGCAGCTCAGGCTGCCGGACTCGTTCATGGCGCGCCATTTTCTTCTCGAAGCTGTGAAGCATCACAGCATAGACCTTTATGAGGTTGCCAAACTTGACGGCTGAGCTACAAGAAAATGACAATCAATTGAAGAGCGAGCCGAGCGTAAATCTGGACATGGTCTACCGCTCGCTGCTCAGGATAGTTGCGCGGTTCGGGGAATCGACGTACACTGACTCTCAGTTGCGCCAGACCACCGAGGTGGAACTCGATGATCTGGCTGACCCGGCGAGTGCTACGAACACGTCGCAGGGCTGAGACGCATTGTACTTCACAGCGTCTCGTTCCTGCATGATTCTATGCTCAGGGACGAGGCGCTTTTTGTTGGAGCAGTGCTTTTCAAGGATGCAAATTATGCCGAAGTATCGCAAGCCGAACCCAAATCCGATCGATCCCTACAAGTCGCAACCGCTCCCGCTGGGACGACCAATTGCCGTGTACTATCGCCAGTCGAGCGATGGTCAGGTCGGCAACGTCTCGACCACGCTGCAAACGGTCGATATGGTCGAACACCTGATCCGCCAGGGGTGGGATCGTGACTCGGTGCTGATGATCGACAGCGACAAAGGCGTGAGCGGCACGAAGAAAATCCGCGACCGCAAAGGCTTGTCCACCGTGTTCGACCTGATCGAGTCCGGCACGATCGGCGTGGTCGCTTCGCAGGACGTGGATCGCTTCTTTCGTGACATGGCGCAGATCGAGACGAACATCTTCATCGATGCCTGCAAGCGCAACAATGTGCAGGTCCTCACCCCGACTTTTGTTTACGACTTCGCGCATCCGACGCACGGACGCTATCACATGCAGATATTCCGGGAGCAGGTGCAGCGCGCCGCCGATTATCTGGAGTACTTCGTCAAGGGACGTTTGGGCGGCGCACGCAGCCATCTCAATCAGCAGGGGCAGTGGACGGGCACGCCGATCATCCTCGGCTACATGATCGACAACCGCAAGAAGGTCGATGACCTGCCCAATCCGAACTTTCGCAAGTACGTGCGCTATGAGCCGTACAGCGATGTCGTGCTGGACTACTTCCGGCTGTACAAGCAGTTCAACGGCAACTTGCAGCGGACGTGGCAGCATATCGAGCAGCACGGACCGTTCATCCCGGAGTTCAAAGCGCATCCCGTTCCGTCAGGGTTTTTCTTTCACACCAAAATCCGCAAGCGGTCGCGTTACACCGACAAGCTGATCATTTCGATCTTTGGATTGAAGCAAATACTGACCAACGCGGTCTACATCGGGCATTGGGCGCACAACGGGGTCATCGTTCAGCGCCATAACCACGAGGCGATCATTCCGCTCGACCTGTTCATGTACACCTTCAACCGCCTGTCGATGTTCACGCTCGAAGGCGATCCGAACGCGGAGTACGCGCAGCAGCGCCCCTGGGTACGCCACGACAAAGCAGAGCGCGCCGTACCGCCGCCGACCTATGCCGGGATGGTGTTCTCGGCAGACGCGCCCGGTATCCCGCTGCGCCGTTTGTCCACCAACTGGCAGGCGAAAAACGAATGCTACGCCTACGCGCTCTACGGCAAAGACGTGAAGCGCATCTGGTACATGATGGCGAATTTTATCGATGGCGAAATCGACGCGCTGCTGCTGGAACGACTGCGGGCGACGACCATCGACGAATCCGCGTGGCGGGAAGCGGTGAACAGTTCGCAGAAACACAATCAGGGCGACCTACGCCGCGTCACAAGCGCTGTCCGCCACACCGAGGAAGCGCAGCGTGGGATCGTCGAAAATCTCAAGCTGATCACCCATCCCGACATCGTGCGCCAGCTTCAGGAAAACTACGTCCAGAATGAGCGGGAACTGACGCGCCTGCACGCCGAACTCAGCCATATCCAGGCGGACAAGGGACAGCGAAAGCTGGTGCTGGACGCGCGCCCGGTGCTGGAGCTGGTGGTCGCGCGTTGGGGAGAGGTTGCCCGTGAGGATCGGCGTGAATTGTTCGAAGCATTCGCGGAGCGCGTGATCGTCAACCGTCCCGATTTGGTCAACCGCACTGTGACGGTGGTATGGCGCGATGGCACGCAGACGACCCGCTTCACGCAGCGCGAAGCCCGCTACCGCACCGCCTGGTCGGATGCAGAGTACGCCCGGTTGCGCGAACTGGTCGAGGGCGGCGCGGATCAGATTGCGCTCTTGCAGGCATTCCCTCATGCCAGCTGGCGGACGCTGCGCGAGCTGTTCGTCTATCACTTCGGGGTCGAGGCGTGGCAGGCAGCCTTCAAGCGCAAGAAGTCGAAGTACGGTGCCCGCGTGCGCTGGGAACAGACGGATGAATACCGCACCTTACTCAACGATACGGAAAGTACGGCGAGTGGAGCTTGGGTAGATGCACATCACCTCGAAGATCGGGCGACAGGTCGCACAGGAATTGGTCAAAGCGGGACTGACGTTGCAGGTCAGCATCGACGGGGCGGAAGGGTACGCCGCTATCGAGTCCATTCAAAACACATGACTTTGTGACTGGCGTGACATTTGTGACTCGTGACTCTGTGACAAGCGGATTTTGTCACATTGTCACACGGTCACGTTTGTCACCAACGGGAAGGGGAGTAAGGTGAACCACACACAACGGGTCGCCCACGTCGCGCGTCAGCGGCGGGCGCTGACCAAAGCACTCGTCCGCGAGTCGGTCGAGCGGTATCTGGAGGTGCTGGCAGAGGAGATAGCCAGCGGGGAATGGGTCGATATTCCATATATCGGTAAGGTGCAGGTCGTCCGTGAGGAAGGGCAGGGCTTCGTCAATTCCATCACGCCGACAGGCGAGCGCGTCCGCCGCCCGGTCAAGCTGCGCCTGCGGACAAAGATGCGCCTGTATGACAAGTTCAAGCAGAAGGTCCGGCAAGGGTCTGCACCATAAGAATTAGGAAGCGGTGTAATGAACACCGCTTCACCTTTTTATTCCGCTCTGAACGAATAGTTAAATTGTAAAAGTTCCAGTAGGAACACATCCTCTCCATGACTTCACCACTTAAGCGAGTCCAGGTCAGATCAGAGATCCTTATAGCGAAATATGAGCCACCAGCACCGCCCGGCTCTCCTTCGTAGTAGATCACATGCTGGCTGTCATTTGCCCAACCGACGAGATTGTCACTTCCATCACCAGTAACCACTCGCATATCGGTACCGTCTTTGTTGACGACGTAGACATCCCCACCGCCTGGTATATACACGTTAAAATCGTAAGTCGGGGCTACGCCAAAAGCTACGTACTAACCATCTGGTGACCAGTAAGGGGGAAATATCTCATAGCCCGATAAATTTACAACCCGGGTGATCGTCAAATATTCAGGTTTACGGTGTAAAGACGGGGAACAAGCTGTATGAGGGAACTACATGTTAGCTACAGAGTCGCTGACAGGAGCACCGATGCCGTCCCTGTCAGCGCAATTTGCTCAGTGGTAGTGCTTTTCTAATGTGAAGGTGAAATGTTATGGATCACTCCGGCTGATTTGGTAGGCATGAAGCTACGCTACGGACGAATGGTGAAATTGCGGCAGTTCGCGTAAGAACACATCCTATCCATAACTTCACCACTCAAACGGATATGTGTGCCATCAAAGATATTTACGGCGAAATACGAGCCGCCAGCATCACCGGGCTTGCCTTCGTAGTAGATCACATGCTGGCTGTCATTTGCCCAGCCGATGAGACTGTCAAGACCGTCACCAGTAATGGCTTGCATACCAGGGCCATCCGAGTTGGTGATAAAAACATCAGCGCCACCGGGAACCTCAACCTCAGAGCGGAAAGCCGGGAACACGCCAATGGCGATATATTGACCATCAGGTGACCACAGGTGCGGAAACCATTCATAGCCGAGTAACGCCGCAACCTGATTGATTGTCAAATCTTCCAGGTTCACGCTGTAAAGACCCGGAACACCCTCATAACTGGATCCGAAAAGCACCTCGTTGGAAACAGGTGATAATGCAGGACGAGAGGCATTAAGTGGTGAACTGGTGAGTTGCTGAAGGTTATCTCCATCTAGGTCGATGCTGAAAAGCGCGCCGCCCGAACTAAAAATCAATCCTGAACTATCCGGCAGCCAGTTCACAGAACACGTCCCACACTCCACGGGAAGGCGCGAAGCTTCTCCGCTTTCGACATCTACAATGAAGATCGTGCCCAGTGTTGCCGCAATGTATCGACCATTTGGTGACCAGGTGAGCGTTGTCTCTGATGAGAACATCACATCGCTGAAGGGTCTCAATTCACCTGTTGCCAGCGTGATGACAGTAAGACGGTATTCATCCCAATTACGGTAGGACTCACTGGAGAGGAAAGCGATTTGTGTGCCATCCGGCGACCAGGCAGGGATCATTTCATGCGTATCGGTGGGAGTGATACTTATCGGCTCGTCGGAAAAGTCCGTGATGTAAATATCACCGCCATGATCAAAAGTGACGGTGATCTCAAATGGCAAATCCGCCGTCTCCTCTATAAATCGTTGACCAGATGAAAGCTCGCCTTGCCCAGTTCTACCTTCGGCAGGAAAAACCAAGTTCTGTTCCCCCCAATTAAGGTCGTAGACAACGTTGTGTCTACCCCCTCGTAGTTCCGGGACACTCAAAGTCGATTGGTTTTGTACAGAGACAGGAGAAGCGGAATATAGACAGAACAAGAGACCAATCCAAGTAATGATTCGCACGTTGACCATTAGTTCAACCTCTCAGAAAATAGAGAGTATACTATCTTCACAGTATACTCTCTCAGGATAGCTGGTTACCAGAAAGTCATGCTATGTGTTATTACGAGCAAGTGGGGTTAGGGTCTCCAGTACCCAAGCTTCGCAGCAAGTCCACGGCTCCTTCAGCAACAGCAGTTGCTTCGTCTGAGAATTCCTCAATACCTGGACTGGTGTTCTCCTGGAATTCAATACCACCTACCCAAAACGCCGACGCGCGTTGTTGCTCCTCAGTTACAGCCTCACCATAGTCGTCGATTTTACCTTCAATACCAACATAGCTGTTACGTACCCAGTTCAGGAAATGATCAGCAATCCGTTCACCAAAGGGAATAGCGTCGGTATTCTCCCAGAATGTCCCTATATCGTCAGCGGCATCTGGAGACGGCACATTGGTTCCCTTTACGATTTTGAGGGCGAAATCATTCGCCGTCGAGTCAACGCTGCTGGAGCGGAAATCGAGGACATGGCCTAGCTCGTGGATAACCGTGTTCTGGATACCGATGCTATCCGGTTCGAAGAAACCAGTGTCCGCCGGAAGATAATCAACTGCTGATAAACTGCCATCAACGCTGATCCGTCCAAAACCGCGTTCATTTAGACGCTCAACAGTATTGCGAGTTCCCTGACCAAAGCGAATCAAGTTCTCATTAGTCGTTACCCCATACACATCAGGTAGAGTGGGATAGAATCGCAGTTCGACACCACCAAACACATCTTTGAATGTATAACCTGTTTGCGCTTGCAGACGAGTCTGAATAGCATCGAATGCTGCTTCTAGATTGTCAATAGCAGTAGAGTCCCAGCTAAAATCTGGGGGAGTAGTGAATCCTGTCTTCTGGATAGTCAAAATGACACCCCAGGTATCAACTAAAGAGGTGTTGATGCGATCAGCATAGATAGTAAGCGACCCGTAACCGCTAGGTGCCAGCTGGACGTCCTCTTCAAATGTAACATCAACATTCCAGAAACCATTGTTACCCTGGGAAGTTCGCACCATCATTACAAGCCAAGAACAAAGTCCCAGAGGTTGTTGGAGTGAAGGTTAAGGAATTGCCAACGAGAAATGCGTCTCCATCACGTCCGATCTTGCCGATGAGCGCGAAGCTGTTGACCTCTAGCTCACTTGTGAGATATGCGAGCGTTACATGCCAGTTAGTCTCAGTTGGGTGCCCTGTGGGTGTCCAACCCGTACTACCTGGCCAAGTCTGGATAGCGCTACCTGGATTAGTCGCGTCAATGGTTAGTTGATTTCCAGCGTTTATCAAGATACCTGTATCAACCCACCAACTTTGTGGCTTACCGAAATTTGATCGGTAGCCGCACACTTTCACCGTCTTCATTTTTGTGGTCATTTGATTGTATCCTCTCTGCCAAAGTGGCATATACCTACATTTAGAGGATAGCCCGAATATTCTTGAAAAGTTGAACATTTGTTCGCGCATTTGTTCAACTTTTGCATCCGCTCACGTACTGTCTTTTATTTTCAGAAGCACGATGCTCCGAGCTTGGTTAGGTTCGCGCTGTATGTACCCTGACATTTCTAGTCTATCGAGATGACGTATGACTGAACCTGTGGCAATAAAGCAACCCGCAGCGATTTCTCGCATTGTGGGTGATTTGTGATAATCGGCGTGATACATTTTTACGAATTCGTAAACCGATTCAGTTGTTGCGTTGATCTTCATTATCTCTTCTCCATGTCAATGTAACAGAATTGAAACTCATTGTACATCAAGAAGCGCTCATTTGTTCTGTTAAAATTGTGCGAGGTCGGTTTCTTTTAAGTATGTAAATCTATCGTGAAGTTAAAAAGTGAGCTGTTGAAGGAAATACTTCGGGAAACGAACAAAATCTTCTGATTTAGATTTTGCGCGGTGTCAGATAGTGATCGCCATTGAAATGGATGAGGTGATCCGGGATCTCGCTCAGCCAGACCTCGGTATCCCACGCGATCTCGGTCAGGAACTCGCAAAAAGTGGCAAAGTCCGGGAACGCGCTGACATAGATGCGACCCGTTTGGCAGGTTTGAAGCATTCTCTCCAGCTCGACGCGCCGCTTGTGTGAAACCGACCCGTGCAAGGTCACATGCAATCCGGCTTCACTTGTGATGGCTATATTCTCATCACCTCGAAGAACTGCTCGCGCTGCGCCTCATCCTCAACAATCGCTTGGGCGCTAAAAATGAGCGTCACGGTATCTGTATTGATGCTCAAGTCCTGCCGCGCGCGTTCGGTCATCGACACATCCTGAATGATCAGGATCGTGACTGAGTTCGGGTTTTCCTGTCGGGTTCGGCGTAGACTCTTGAGTGTCGCGCCAATCCGCTCAAGCACGCCCGCCTGATCGATTCCGCCTTTCACTTCGACGGCGACTTCCGGCACATCACCTCGATAAATGGCGATGTCGGGTTCGTCGGCAAAGATCAGTGTGCGTCCGTCACCGAGCGCGATGCTGGACGCGCTGGCTTCTTCCCCTGTCACGAAGCCGCGTTCCTGCAATCGGCGCAAAACGACTTCTCGTATAGCAACTTCAGCTGATGCGCCTTTGTTGTTCTGCCACGACCCCTGCGCTTGAGAACCAGCTGCCATACCTCGCCACAGGTCGAACTCACGGACGTTGATCGTTTCGTCCAGCTCGATCAGCGCGCTGATAATCCGATTGAGGTGCTTCGCGGCAGCGAGTGCCGCTGTTTCATTAGTCAGCGGTCTGCCCGACTCGTAGCTGTCCAGGTTGATCCCGATGCGCTTCATCGACTTCTGCGACACTAGAGCAAGCATTCGGTAGTAGCCCGCCGAACCGGGAACGGTTTGCAGTACGGTCGGATGTGCAAACACGATTACCGGCTTGATGCCGCGATGAATGATCTTGTTCCACGCCTGTTCAGCAATATTCAGATCGTCCCAAACCAATTCCTCACCCCGTACCGCTTCAAGCTGCTCAGCAATCTCCATTAGCTTCCATTCGTGCAGTTTCCGATGAAAGAAAGCGCTTTTGGCAAGTTGATCGAGCGTCCACGCTTCTATGAGCGCCAAATTGATTTTTCGGGGCATGGTCAGATTTTCCGCCGCCATATGTAGATGCACTTGCGGAGTTCTTCGCGCCCGTGCGCGCCCATCTGCTGGCTGCTGTTGCCCTTCCCGGTGGGTAGCACCCAGATCACCTCAACATCGAACCCCGCCTGCTCCGCGAAATCGGAAAGGATGAGATCGACCGGGATCGTCGCGCCGCTGTAGCGCACGTTGTCGTTCACCATGACAAACGGCGCGCCGGGCTTGAGCAGTCTGGCGCACTCAAAAATCACAAGCGATAGCTCGAAGAAATAGTTTCGCACCATACGAGGAATACCTGGATTATTCAGCGCCTTCGTGACGCGCTGATGCTCCAGATATGCGAGGATACTTTGCAATTCGCGCTGCCCCTCGAACGCTGCTACCGCCTGACTAAAGAGTTCAGGAGAAAATATCTGCTCAAGTCCCCGTTTGTCTTTGTTCTCAACGGTACAGGACACCATCGTCTGACGCAAACGGCGCAGTTCGGTTTCGTCCACGCCAAGCATCGCCAGTTCGAGCGCATAGGTGCGCGTGTAATCGTAACGGTTGGCATACGGCGGCGAGGTAATCAAGCCATCAAAAGAAGCGTTTTCCAGCGTGGGCAGCACATCGAGGCACGAACCTTGAACTACTTTTACGCCGCCATGCTGCTCCATCACCGGGAAAAGCGACATCATGCCGTGATGGGGTTGAAGGTCATTGCTTATTTCATTGAGCTTCGCGGCAATCGCTTCGTCGAATGTCAGAATGCGTCCTTTATTGAAAGGTTTTGCGCCCTGCCGCCGCGTCGAGCGAAAATCCCAGCGTAGATACTGCCCGTCCTTGCGCGTGAAGCTGATCTCCTCCAGCACGCACAGAGCAGCAAACCGGAGCAACCGCGCAGCAGTCGGTGCTTCCGCTTCGGTCGCAGCCATAAACCGTTCAAGCGCGGTTTGTGTCTCGTCCGGGAAGGCACCGCCCGTAATGCGGAGGTGCGGGTACGTCCAACTCCCATCCTGACCTTGCCAGGGTTGTTCCGTCTGCCAACGGTTCAGCACCGCGCGCAGTTCGCTTTCGCGCCCCTTATTCTGCTGACGCACCTCGATGATCTCGCAGCCGACCGGGAGCAGTTCAATTCCCACGCTCTCTAAGCCGCACTCGCTGGCGGTGAACAGCGTCGTTCCCGTGCCAGCGAATGGATCGAGGATCGTCCCGTGGTCGATGCCGAGTGTGTTCAGCAAATAATGAACGAGGCTTTCTGAAAAGCCCTCTTTGTATTTGAACCAGCGATAGACAGGTTTGGTTTTGTTCGCCTGAAAGCTGACAAGCTGGCGGCTCAAGCGTGGGTTTATCCTGAGCTTGTCAGCGAACCGCGCTTCAAGCGCAGTATTTCCTGTTTGAATAACATCTAACGCATTTAGCATTGCCGCTCAATTCGTTTAAATCCTATCCCTGTAATTTTACTCGACGTTTTGTCGAAACTGCTGATCAAAAACTGGAATCCTCGTCAGGTCGCGTGACTCGACTTTGATACGCTGTTAAACATCGGCATAAACATGGAGTGCCATGCGATGTTCAACCCTCGTTGTCGTATTCCTAAACCCGTTTCACTTCGATTCCGGTCGATCCCGGAATCATCCATTCAGCATCCGGAATCCCCCTACCCCAAAACTGGACGATTCCGGGTTTTCACACTACCAGCTTTGCTACGCTGGTCTCATCGTCGGTTCAACAACACGTCTACCGAGTGAAACTTTTCCTCGACCGAGTGAAAAATTGCTACAGGGTCAGTGGAAATATTTCAGACTTTCGCCGGATCGACTTTGATATGCTGTCATCAACCGTAAAACACAGGAGCGCGACCCATGCATAGACCCATCGTTTCCACCCTACCCGCCAAACAGCCGAAGCGAGCTATATCTTCGCCATCCAGCTGACCGAAGCAGAACGCGATCAGGTCGAGGCACTAGCGGCACCGTTGAAGTTGCCCGACTCGTTACTCGTTCATGGCGCGGCATTTCATCCTGGAGGCTGTGAAGCATCACAGCATAGACCGTTCTGAAGGTGATCGGATTGACGGCTGAAACACGCGAAACACAAACTCAATCGAATAGTGAGCAGCGCATGAATCTGGAAACGATCTACCGCGCGCTGCTCAAAATAGTTGCACGGTTTGAGGAAACGACGTACACTGATTCTCAGTTGCGCCAGACCGCCGAGGTGGTACTCGACGATCTGGCTGACCCGGCGAGTGCTAGTGACATCCGCAGGGCTGAGACGCATTCTACAACGCTTTCCGATTGAAAGCATCGCGTCTCGTTCCTGCATGATTCCATGCTCAGGGACGAGGCGCTTTTTGTTGGAGCAATGCTTTTCAAGGACGATGAAAAATGCCGACATATCGCAAGCCAGTGACCAAATCACTTGACCCGTATAAGACGCAGCCGCTTCCGACAAAGAAGCCGATCGCTGTGTACTACCGTCAGTCGAGCGAGGGTCAGGTTGGCAATATCTCGACTACGATGCAGACGGTCGATATGGTCGAACACCTCGTCCGCCAGGGCTGGCATCAGGACTCGGTGCTGATGATCGACAGCGATGCGGGCGTGAGCGGTACGAAGAAAATCCGCGAACGCAAGGGGCTGTCCGAGGTTTTCGATCTCATTCTGGATCAGAAGATCGGCGTGGTCGCTGCGCAGGATGTCGATCGCTTTTTCCGGGATATGGCGCAGATTGAGACCAACATTTTCATTGATGCCTGCCGCGAAAACAATGTGCTGGTCCTCACGCCATCGTTTGTCTATGACTTTGCTCACCCCTCGCAGGGACGCTATCACATCCAGATGTTCCGCGAGCAGGTGCAGCGCGCCGCCGATTTTCTTGAATATCACATCAAAGGCAGATTACTGCCTGCCCGTCACCGTCAGATGAAAAGTGGGCAATGGGGCGGATCGGTGACTTTGCTGGGCTATATGGTGGACACACGCCCGGAGCTGTCCAATGGCAATCCGAACCCTGACTATCACCGCTACACGCCGTATGAACCTCACGCCCGTGTTGTCTTGGCATGGTTCGAACTGTTCAAGCAGCATCAGGGTAATCTGAAACGCACATGGGAACACATTGAAAAGTATGGACCGTTCATTCCGGAGTTGGGGAAAGGTTCGCTGCCGCCCGGATTTGCTATCCATAGCACAATACGCACCCGATCTCGGTTTACGAGCGAACTGCTCGTACAGATGGACTCGCTGCAAAGCATCCTGTGCAACGCCACCTATATTGGGTACTGGGCATTTCAGCAGGTGGTGGTCAAGAAACATAATCACGAAGCGATTGTGCCCTATGATCTGTTCATGTATGCCTTCAACAAGCTCTCGCCGGTTGATCTCAATGGCGATCCGAATCCCGAATACCAACCCTATCGTTCGATGACGCGCCACGATAAGAGCAAGCGCCCGATTGAACCACCTACCTATACCGGAGCGGTGTTCTCGTCCGATATTCCCGTTCTTCCCATGAAGCGCATGACGACGCAGTACAATCAGCAGTTCCCCGCTTACTACTACTACCTGCGCGACAACTACAAACAGAATTACCTCACTGCTGCGTGTGATCTGGTGGACAAAACCGTCGATGGAGTGCTTATGGAACGGCTGAAGGCGACGACGCTCGATGACGACCTCTGGCAAAGCGCATTGGAAAGCACGCAGAAAAGTACGCACAAGGAAGTTCGCCGTCTCGAAAACGCCATTCGTGCGGCTGAACGAGCGCAGGCGGCGATTGTGGATAACCTGAAAATCGTGTCGCTCCCGGAACTCATCAGGCAAATGGAGATGAGCTATGCAACGCATGGGCGGGATATTGAACGGTGGCGGCAGGAATTGACGGAACTTCAGCAGGACAATCGCCATCGTCGCGTATTGGTCGGTGCGCGTCCGGTGCTGGAGATGGTGATCGCTCGCTGGAGTGATGTGCCATGTGTTTCACGGCGGGAATTATTCGATGCGTTGGCGTTACGGATTGAAGTTTCCAAGGTGGATATGCTCTACCGCCGGATTGTCGTTTGCTGGCGCGATGGAACCGAGTCCGGTGTCATCGTCGCACAGCAACGCCCAAATATCTCGTGGTCGCCCGCCGATTTACAGCGGTTGCAGACGATGGTGGAGAACAGTGCCGATCAGGTCGATATTCTGAAAGCCTTTGCGGGCATGAAATGGCGCAGCATCCAGAACCGTTATGCCTATCGCTTTGGCAGCGGACGCTGGTTTGCAGGCTACCAGGGACAGCGCAAGTATGGACCTAACGTGCGCTGGCAGGATACCGAAGAATACCGCCAAGAGCAGTTGGCGCAAAATCCGACGAGTGGGGTATTGTCTTCACGCTTCCCGGCAAACGCATCACCGAGGCGACTGACTTGACATATTGCGGATCGCCGCCGAGCGCCTGAAACAGTCCGCGCAGGATGTTCGCCGCTTGCTTGCGGGTGTTCTCGTCCAATGAAAGCGGCTCATCGAGTAACCAGTAGGCGTGCAACCCGCCGCCGCTGTCGATGATTGCTGAGGGCGGCGGATTGAAGCTATACAGTTTGTTCAGCGCGGCTTCACGCTGTTTGGGATCGTCGTCACAGTCGAGATCGACCCACAAAGCCGGCAGCAGCGCCGCTGCGTCCGCCTTGCCGCTTTTGGTCTGGCGTAGGCACGGCGCGAAGTAGACGCCGTAGCCATCGCCATTCAGGGCTGTGACGCGCTTGAACGCACTGGTCAGCGACCGCTTATCGCCAACTTTGCTCCAGAACGCTTTCGCATCGCCCGTTGCCGGGTGGATGCACCGAAGTTCGATGTACAGTTCATCGGGTGTGTTCCCGTACAGGGCGCGCAGAAAATCGCTTCGCTCCAGCTTGTTGCCGGGTGCGTCAGAATGTGGGATACTCATATTCATTCCTATCAGCTTGACACAGGGGTTTGCAGCGCACTCGTTTGGCGACCAGAGCGTGTTCATTCCCCTGTGTGCATGTCGGCTAAAAGTCGATGTCGATATCCAAGTCGGGTTCCCGCTTGGACGGTGAGAAGTCCAACCGGCGCACGTCGGCAAAGAAGGCGTCCCGCTCCGCCCCGTTCATGTCGTTGATGCCGTCGGCAAGCTGGCACAGCGCGATGAAATCCCCACCGATCTCACTGTGCAAGAGTCTCGCCAGCAGTTCTGCTTCCTCGTGTTTCAGCGCGCTGATCAGCGGGCGAAATTCCACTTCATCGTTTTCGGTCTCGCGGTAGTAGCCCGCCGCGCTCGTCCGCTCATCCGTCCGCCGCGTACCGCACCAGAACAGGATCGCCGAATCATCCTTAATGAACTCGCCGTGCGGATCTTCGGTGATGACTTCGCGCTCAACGTCCCGCACAGCGGCGAGCAGGTCGTAACGCTGCTCCCAGTCGTGACCGACGTAGCGATCCATCTGGTTAGCAACCTGGCGCTCGGTCAGTCTATGCAGCAGGTCAATGTGATCGACGGACTTGTTCTTGCTGAAATACAACGGCACGCGCTCGCCTAACCCATCGTCGTAGTACGTGCCGGGCAGGACGACGTGCGTGTGCGGATCGTGCCTTCCCGGTGACTGGGGAGCGTCGGTTGTTCTGTGGTGGGTAACGAAAGAATATTCCACCCCCGTATCGATGCCCCGTTCTTCAAAGAATGCCTCGGTCGTGTTGACCGTGAGTTCGCGCACGAACTGCTCCCGCTGCTCCGGCGCGACCATCGCCATTAGGTCGGGGTTGACGTTGTAGACTAGGCTGAACAACAGCACGTGCTTGCTTTGCAGCGCCTCGCAGCGTTCAGCGATCTCCGCGACCGACCCGCCCATGCCGTGATCTTCCCATCGTTCGCGTCCGGCAGCGTGCCGTGCCGCCTCATCACGGCTTTCCCGATAGGTCAGGTAACGCAGCAAGCCTTGCGTCCGCTTCGCTTCGTTCGCGGTCGGTTTCTTGTACTGCACATTGGCGATGCACATCTGCTTGCGATCCATTTACTGCCCTTCCCGACGACGGCGCAGCATATCGATGAAGGTATCCAACCGCTGCGCGACCGCTTCGACCTTCGTATCGAGCGCGTCGATCTTGCCTTCAAGGTCTCTGGCGATGGCTTTGCGCGAGCCGATCAGGTCGGGTTGATGCTGGAGATACAGCCCGACCGCCTCACGCACTAGGTCGGCGCGGCTGGTCGTCTCCCCTTTGCGATTGCGCGAACGGTTGAGTTCGTCCAAGCGGCTCAACTGCTCCGGTGTCAAGCCGACGGTGAAACGAATTTTGAGTTTGTCTTTTCGAGTCATGTCCCCTCCTTCAAATGCTGTTCAATCTCCTCACGCAGTCCCGGCGTGGGACGAAAACGAAAGTACAGCCGCGTCAGATGGTCGGGCGCGGCACTGCCCATCTGAGTCCGAACTGCGCCCGCATTCCGCATGTGCTGCACTTCGACCGTCAATTTGCCAAAGTCACAGATGATGACTTCGCCGCCAATCTGTGCCAGTTCCGCACGCCAGACCTCGACCAATACGTCCAACACGTCCGCAATCTGGCGCTGCGTCAGGTCGGGAAAACGACGGGCGACGGCGCTTACAAGCTGCCGATGATTCATCACTCCGTCCTTTCTGGTTCACAAACGAACCGGTTCACATCGAACAGTAAAAGTCGGGCGGGGTGTGGCGCGTGGGCGGCACCAATGCCGCCCACGGGTTCGGCAGGTGCATAGCACCGCCGAACCGGTGCAGCAGCCGCGAGGCGCTGCACCGTAGCCCTGCGGCGCTTGAGCAGCCAGCGATTTAGCTGGCTTGCGCCGGGAGAGGCACAGGGGGCGCGTCCAAACATGGACGACGACAAGCGAACGCGCCCCCTGCCTCGAACCGGAGCGTGCGGGTCGCGGATAGTCACCACTTCGCCTGCTTCAGCTTGCGTTCGCGCCGCGCCGCGTCCGTGTCGGTCAATTCGGGCGATACTGCGACCGCTTGCTGGATCCCACTGACGGGCTGCATTGCGGCGACATGCTGAATCACCCGCTCGACATAGCTGGGCAGATCGTTCAGCGCCAGCCGCAGCCACGCCGTATCCTCCCCAATCCGGCTCAACTCCACGCTGGGTATCCCCTTTCGCGGTCTGCCAAACAGGGATTCGCGCAGAATGTCACGGATGGTATCGCTGCGTTCGCCTTCCTCGATGCCCTCCCACCAGTCGAGCAGGTCAGCATCGGTGTCATGGAAGGCTTTGAAGCCAATCACCTTGCTGGTACGTTTCGGCGCGCGCCGTCGTCTGCCCATGCCTCCCTCGTTTCTGGTTCAACTAGATTGATTCCGTCGGTTGATCCGGTTCAACCGCGCTGCCGGGCAGTGAACTGGGCGTAGTTGAGGTAGCCCCGCGCGTTGGCGATTTGCGCGTGCTGCACGACATGTGCCTGCGGGTATGCCCCCAACACCTCTTTAGCCACCAACTCCGCGCCGCCACCCGACAGGTAAATCACATCCAGCGTCGCACCCGATTTCCACTTCTCACTCATCAGGTTCAGTGTCGCACTGCGCAATGTCGCCAGCGATTCCTCGACTTCGGCACTATAATCGACCAGTTCACCCGATGCGCGGAACGTCCCCGTCCGCAACACCTGCTCGACCAGTTTGAACGGCATCTTCTGGCGGTAGTCGCGCTCCAACATCGCCGCAATCCGTTCATGGGCTGTATAGACGCCGCTCTCTACGCTCCCGCTCTCTGCATCCACATATTCACCGTCGTCATCCAGCGCCAGATCGACGGTGTAGGTGCCGACATCGCAGACACCCGTCCGCATCGCCATGTGGCGGCGGTTGATTTCGCCTGTCTCGGTGAGCGTGTTGGCAAAAATTGTCCCATACGGCTGTGGCATGACCATCACATCGGTCACATTCGCAATCAAATCAGCGACATCGGTACGGACGCGGTGCTGTCCACACAGCGCCGCCTTCAGCTCCGCCGCGTCGCGCATGTGATCAACCGGAAGCCCCGTACTCAGGCGGACATGGACAACTTCGCGGTGCTGAACTCCGCTCAACAATTTGCCGATGGCGACCTTCGCCAAACGTAAGCGGAACGCATTGCCGATCCGTGCTTCGTCGGCAGTGCGCCCGCGCAGCCGAAGCAGTTCGCCGGGTAAGAGCTGTGCCAGTGCCAGATCGCCGACAAACCATGTTCCCTCGTCATCGGTGATCTGGTCGCCGGGATGCCGCTGCGCGATCTCATCCTGCGCAAACTTGATTTCACGGGCATGACCCATGACTGAAGGCAAGGTGATGACACCAGCATCGGTCACGGCTTTAACAACACCGTAGCCGATGTCCAGTCCAATCGTGAGCATGCTTCCGGGCGAAGTGGCTTTCGCGGTACTGCGTTTACTCATGATGGGCTTGCTCCTTCAGCTTCGCGGGTGGCGTGGATACATCCTTCGGCGTAACGAGATGCCGTGTCAGCACCTGCCGGATGACAGCTCCCGCACGGCGGTAGCGCAGCGATGGACACAGCGCGCGATAAATGGCTTCATCTTCGGGGTCATCGAGATACAGCACGAATTCCACTCGTTTGATCATGACAGCAACCCTCCTCCGGACTGCTTCCGAAAACGAACTACAAAAAAGAACATCGCCCTTCTCATTCTTGTTTCTCCTCGGCAGGTTCGGGAAGTGCAACGGCTGGTTTGTCTGTCAGTTGCTCCCCGTACTGAATCAATCGTGCTAACAGGATCGGACTTGCCGACAATGCCTCGTTCAGACTGGCGAAGCGCCACACGGTCGGGTCTTCACCCACGTTCAACACCAGCTTGCTCTTGGGTCTGCCGCGTTTCGCCACGCTATCGTTCTCCGAGATAGTTTTCGTTTCTTAAAACGAGATGGTGGCGAAAAAGAGTGCCGACTAGCGGCACAGGGGATCAAGCTCGTTTTATAACGCGATTTTCATTTTAAAAGACAGTATAATAGGGATTGTGCAATCGAGTCAAGGAGGTTTCTCGACTTTGGAAAGATTACAGCCACGATTGTGTATAATGTGGGCAGAAACCGGATCACTCATGAGGCGAGGACGCCGACTGCTCATGACTCACTCAGCCAATACCCTCGGACGCTTTGTTGCTGACCTCATGCAAAAGCATCAGCATAATAACAGTTCGCTGGCGCAAACGGCGGGTGTGTCTGAGTCCGCTGTCCGCAACCTGCTTAAGGTGGGTCTGGATGCGCGTGCGAAAGACCCGGACGGACGCACCTTACGCAAAGTCGCGGATGCATTGGCCGTTGACCCGCTTAAGTTATTCCGACTCGCTGGATATATCCCGGCAGAGGCTGACACAATCTCGGTTCGTGCCGAATACCTGGGTGTTCTATTTGACCGGATGCCCTCAGAAAAACAGGACGCTGTCCTCAGCCTGTTTGAAGCACTGGCGGATCGTCCACAGACAAAAGTGAATGTGCAAGCGATGCGCAGGGAAACACAAAACGCGCTGGCGGGCATTGACCTCGCCTTTCCCGGTGTGCTTCAGGTAATCGCCAATGATCTTATAGCACGCTATGCCATACGCGAACCGCATGATGTTGAGCGTATTGAAGCAAATGCTGAGGTGCTGCAAAACGAGTGGCAGGTACTGCCGCCAGAAACACGCGAACGCATCAAGGCGCTCATCCGTCACAAACTCTCCCTGAATTACGACCCAACGATGGTCGAACCCGAATGGCGAAAGTAGCGTAAAATAGATTGCATATTCGGATGGAGATCCCCGATGAGCGATTATACGATTTCAATTCCGAGTGTTCTTTATGAAAAAGCCCAGCGTGTCGCCGAGCAAACATCGCGTCAGGTTGATGAGGTTATCCGTACTCACCTCGATCATGCTTTGGATCAACCGATCTTCGAGCTGCCACTCGACGAACGCGATGAATTGAAAGCAATGACCTACTTGTCGGACGATACCCTCTGGACAATCGCTCGCGAACACCTTCCATCGTCGGTGCAAGAACGCATGTCGGTGCTGATGACCAAAAATACACGCGGCACCATTACCGATCCTGAATACACTGAATTAAGTGACTTCGTTGAACGCGGCAATCGGTTGACACTCCGTAAGGCGCAGGCAATGCATTATCTGACTGAACGAGGATACACAATTACAGTGGATGATTTGACGCCGACTGATGACTGAACTGTCGTGGGCAGAACTCGTCCGTCGAGTTCACCACCGGGCGGACTTCCGCTGTGAGTATTGTCAGACATCCCAACGGATTACTGGACAGGCAATGCATGTCGATCACATCAACCCGGACGGGAACGATATCCTCGAAAACCTGTGTTTAGCCTGTGGAAACTGCAACTTGAGCAAGGCACAAGCAACCGCAGCACTCGATCCAACCACACAAACGATGGTGGTAACTGCTCAGGGGGTATAGCCAAAGGGGAAGAAATGGGGTATAAAGTTGGGCATGAATAGCGAACGCGAAGCAGAACTCCGAGCCATAATCCGAGAACAGCAGCAGATAATCGAGCGGTTGAGCGCCGAGATCGCTGAACTGAAGGCACAGCTTGCCAAGCACAGCCGCAACAGCAGCAAGCCGCCGAGCAGCGATGGGCTGAAAAAGCCCGCTCCCAAGAGCCTGCGCGAGAAAGGGAAACGCGCGAGCGGGGGACAAGCGGGGCACAAGGGGGAGACTGTCTCTTATA
>ENA-ORBV01006893-ORBV01006893.1-microbial-mat-metagenome-genome-assembly--contig:-NODE-6893-length-19792-cov-5.085772_pt1 | contig 19792 bp, 14 predicted proteins | sample MGYA00237777_ERZ505514 | MGnify/ENA primary metagenome ERZ505514 (study PRJEB26160, sample SAMN06269048) | microbial mat metagenome | isolation source: Oligotrophic lake microbial mat | place... | reverse complement strand
AGTCATCACCCACAAGATCGGCCGACTGCTCCAAAGCGGCATCGACGCACGGCGCATTGCAGCCATCACGTTCACCAACAAGGCTGCTGCCGAAATGCGGGACCGGGCCAGAGGCCTGATCGGCTCCGCCGCAAAGGACGTGCTGATCTGCACCTTCCATGCGCTGGGCGTGCGCATCCTGCGTCAGGACGGGGCGGCGCTCGGGCTCAAGGCCAACTTCTCCATCCTCGACAGCGACGACGTCACCAGTATCCTGAAGGATTGCGGTGGCAGCACCGACGCCGCTACCGCGCGCCAGTGGCAGTGGACGATCAGCCGCTGGAAGAACAGCGGCCTGAACGCCGAACAGGCCCAGGCGCAGGCCACCGACGAAGCCGAGCGCCTCGCGGCGACCATCATGGCGCGCTACGAAGAACGCCTGCGTGCGTACCAGAGTGTGGACTTCGACGACCTGCTCGGCCTGCCGCTCCAGCTGATGGACAGCCATCCGGCGGTGTGCCAACGCTGGCAGGCAGCACTGGCGCATGTGCTGGTGGACGAATACCAGGACACCAATGCCACGCAGTACGCACTGCTCAAGCACCTGGTGGGCGGCACGCAGCGCAGCGACGCCCGCTTCACCGCAGTAGGTGACGACGACCAGTCGATTTACGGCTGGCGCGGCGCCACGTTGGACAACCTGCGCCAGTTGCCGATCGACTTTCCACGACTCAAGGTGGTCAAGCTGGAGCAAAACTACCGATCCACCGCCGCCATCCTGCGCGCCGCCAACAACGTGATCGCGCCCAACCCAAAGTTGTTCCCGAAGAACCTGTGGAGTGATCTCGGCGAGGGGGAGCCGGTGCGGGTGGTCGATGCCGACCACGAGGAGCACGAGGCCGAACGCACGGTGGCGCGCATTCAGAGCATCCGCGGCGGAACGGCAGACAGCGCTGGCGCCCAGCTTGTGCACCGGGAACTGCGCGACTTCGCAGTCCTGTACCGCGCCAACCACCAGGCGCGCGTGTTCGAACAGGCGCTGCGCAAGGCGCAGATACCGTACAAGGTCTCCGGCGGGCAAAGCTTCTTCGACCGCGCCGAGATCAAAGACCTGTGTGCCTGGTTCCGCCTGTGGGTCAACAACGACGACGACCCGGCCTTTGTGCGCGCCGTCACGACACCCAAACGCGGCATCGGCCACCAGTCGCTGCAACAACTCGGCGTCTTTGCCGGCAAGTATCGGCTCAGCCTGTTCGCGGCCCTGTTCAGCCCCAGTCTGGGCAGCATGCTGGCGGCACGCGCAGTCGGCAGCCTGCACGAGTTCGGCCGTTATGTGAGCGATCTGGAGTTCCGCGCCCGCCAGACGCAGGGGGCCGGGGCGGCACGTGCCTTCCTTGCCACCTGGCTGGTCGAGATTGGCTACGAAAAACACCTTTACGACGGCGAGGACAGCGACAAACTCGCCGCCGCCCGCTGGACCAACGTGCTGGAATTCTGCGACTGGATGGCGGCACGCTGCGGCGGTCAGCGCGACGATGCAGCCGGTGTCTCCCAGAACGGTGAAGTGAAGAACCTGCTGGAGGTGGCGCAAACCATCTCGCTGCTGTCCACCATCGGTGAACGCGAGACCGACCAGAACGTTGTGACCCTGTCCACGCTGCACGCCGCCAAGGGCCTGGAATGGCCACATGTGATGCTGGTTGGGGTGACTGAAGGCATGTTGCCGTTCAAACCGGGTGACGATGACAACCCGACCGGCAGCAGCGACGCTCCGATGAGCGAGAGTCTGACCGAGCGGTTGCAGGAGGAGCGCCGCCTGATGTACGTGGGGATCACGCGCGCGCAGCGCACGCTGGCGGTGAGCTGGCCACGGCGCAAGAAAAAGGGCCGGCTGATGGTGGCTGCGCAACCCAGCCGCTTCATCGCCGAGATGGCGCTGGATGTGAACACGGCAAAGGAAGATCCGCGCGCCAGGCTCAAGGCGCTGCGCGAAGAGTTCGCCAAAAAAGCCCGGGACGCGGCTGCGGCAGAACCTCGCTGACCATGGCTGGGCTATTCACACCACAATTTTTGACGCTGGAGTTGTGACGCCAGCTGGCAAGGCACCAGGCGGCAGTCTGCCAGTGTGGTTCGGTACTCTTGCAAGGACCCTATGCTTCGGCGCTGTTGAGCCAATTGCATGCCTGACTGGTGTGCGCCCCACCTTCGGCGCCTGAAGCCGGTTGGCCAGCGCGCCGGGCGTCCGCGCCGTGGCGCTTGCGCACGCGCGCCGATGATGCGTTTGGTACACCATGCGATTGGCGCGACCACAGTGGCCGCAGCGCGTGACTCTGTGGCATGCGCGAATAGCTCCAGCGCCCCGGCGCAGCTCACCCGACACGCCCGATGCGGTGGCTGGTCGGCGACAAATCCAACCCCAGACCTCCGGGGCATTGCGTGGGTGCGGATTGTTTCGGCTTGCCCAATCCGGTGCCATGAAGTGATCCAGTCGGGCGGGTCGGGCGAGCCGCGCCGGGCAGATGGAAGCAATCGCGCACGCCATAGAGCCAGGCGCGCCAGTCAGGTAGTCACGCCCGTCCCATGCCATCCAACAAAAACCATCTGGCGATTGGAGGAGGCCCGGCGCGGGCGCCCGGCACGCAGGCCCAGCGGCACCGAATGCCAAAGGTACAGTTACGCCCGCGGCAACACCACAACTCTTTCGGTCTCCACCGCGTGCAAAACTGCACTAGCGGCCGGCGCGCACCTCGGCAACCAGGAAGTCCACGACCTGCAGGGCGCGTGGCATGTTCTTGGCCAGGGTACCGTCGGTGTAGAAGCGGCCGGCTACACCCATCGCCGGCACACCCTCGACGCGGTAGGCATTCTGCAACTGCGTGGCCCGGCCGGCTTTGGAGGCAGTCGAGAAATCGTTGAAGCGCTCCAGGAACTTGGCTTTGTCGACCCCCTGCCTGGCAACCCAGTCGGCGATGGCGTCGCCTTTGTTCAATTGCAATTTCTCGGCATGGATGGCGGCAAACACCTTGGCATGGAGCTTGTCAATCAGGTCCATCGCTTCCAGCGTGTAATACAGGCGCTGTTGCGGCACAAACTCGTCACGAAATCCCACCGGCACGCGGCGTACCGAGACATCCTTGGGGGCTCGCTTGACCCATGCCTCAAGGGCCGGCTCGAAAGCGTTGCAATGCGGACAGTTGTACCAGAAGAACTCCACCACTTCGATCTTGCCGGCTGGCGCCTCCACCGCAGCACGTTTGTCCAGCACAAGGTAATCCGCACCCTGTTCAGGCTTCTGCGCCTGTGCCTGCGCACTGGGAGCCCAAACCGGAGCCATCACCGCAGCCGAGACGGCTGCCACCGAAAAATCACGACGTTTCATCACGCAATACTCCTAAAAATTCGAAACTGGCCCATGCTGGGACCACCACCGGCACCAATAGTTCAGCGCTGCACCCGCACCAAGGCGGCCTCCATGCCCAACGCCTCCAGCTTTTCCTTGACCTTGTCGGCGTCGTCCTTCTTGTCCATCGGACCCACACGCACCCGGTAGATCGTCCGGCCAGACTGCTCACGTTCAGAAACCTTGGCCTCTACCCCAGCCAGCGACAATTTGGCGCGCTGGGCCTCGGCATCGTCCGCCACGCGGTAAGCACCAACCTGTACAAAATAGGAGAACGGATCAATGCCCGCACCGGATGACCGCGCCTTGGCCAAATCTCCCAACGGGTCTGCGCTGGCTTTGGCTTCCGGCTTGGCTTCAGTCGTAGTGGTTACGGCTGGCGCCTTGCCTGCGGCACTGGCGGGGGCCGCCGGCTCGGCCGCCACTGGCGCCGCGGTCGCCGACCGCGCCGGGTTCTTGCCGTACAAGGGTGCGTTCGGGTCCCAGTCCTTGTTCTTCCTGGCCTCGGCAGCGTCTTGCTCAGTGGAACGGCTTTGCCCCTTGCTGACAAACGGCACCGGCACCTTGGTCACGTATACGGCGACCGCCAGCGCCAGCCCCAGGCCAATCACCAGCCCGATGATCAGGCCAAGAAAGGTGCCCCCGCGTTGGTAATTCATGCAAAGCCCTTGCAAACAGGTTTCATGGCGTGGCCACAGGCGTAGTGCGGCATCACATTTTCTGCGGCGCGCCAACACCCAGCACCGCCAGGCCATTGCGCAAAACCTGCGCCGTGGCCGCCACCAGCGCAAGGCGCGCCTCGCGCAGCACCGGGTCGTCTACCAGGATCCGCTCGGCATCATAGTAGCTGTGGTAACTGGCGGCCAGTTCACGCAGGTAAAAGCTGACGTCGTGCGGCGCGAAATCGCGCGCCGCGTTGGACAACATGTCGGGGTACTTGGCCAGTTCCAGCATCAATGCCTGCGCTGGCGCGCTGTCCAGCGCGGCCAGCGAAACCTGGCCCAGTGCGCGCCGATCGCCTGCCCAGGATGCCAATACCGAACAGATGCGGGCATGGGCATACTGCACGTAATACACGGGGTTTTCGTTGTTCTGCGCCAGTGCCAGGTCGACGTCGAATAGGTATTCGGTGTCCGGTTTGCGGCTGAGCAGGAAAAACCGCACCGCGTCCTTGCTGGTCCATTCAATCAGATCCCGCAGGGTCACGTACGAGCCGGAGCGTTTGGAGATCTTCACCTCCGCCCCGCCCCGCATCACCCGCACCATGGTGTGCAGGACATAGTCCGGGTAACCCACCGGGATACCGACTCCGGCCGCCTGCAAACCGGCGCGCACCCGTGCAATCGTGCCATGGTGGTCGGTGCCCTGAATATTCACCACCTGCGCAAACCCGCGCTCCCACTTGCTGATGTGATAGGCCACATCCGGCACGAAGTAGGTGTAACTACCGTCGCCCTTGCGCATCACGCGGTCCTTGTCGTCTCCGTAGTCGGTGGAACGCAACCACAATGCGCCATCGCGCTCGAACGTCTTGCCCGCCGCCTGCAAGCGCTGCACCGTGGCCTCCACCTTGCCCGTGGTGTACAGGCTCGACTCCAGGAAATAGTTGTCAAAGCGCACTGCAAAAGCGCGCAGGTCGAGGTCCTGCTCGTGGCGCAGGTAAGCCACCGCAAACTCCCGAATTGCATCCAGATCCTGCACGTCACCCGTCGCAGTGGTTTCCCGGTCATCGGCGCGCACGGTTTTACATGCCAGGAAATCGGCGGCGATGTCAGCAATATAGTCGCCGTTGTACGCTGTTTCTGGCCAGTTAGCGTCACCGGGCTTTACGCCCAACGCCCGCAACTGGGTGCTGCGGGCGAGTGTCGCAATTTGCACGCCGCCATCGTTGTAATAGAACTCCCGGTATACATCCCAGCCCTGGGTGGCGCACAAATTGCAGATTGCGTCACCGAGCGCAGCCTGTCGGCCGTGCCCCACGTGCAGCGGCCCGGTTGGATTGGCCGAGACAAATTCCACCAGCATGCGTTGTCCGCGCGCGCTCTGGGTGCCAAAAGTATCTGCCGCGGCCAGGATTTCGCGCACCACCTGTTGCTTGGCCACAGGCTTGAGGCGGATGTTGATGAATCCGGGGCCAGCGATGTCCACGCCGTCCACCCATTTGCCGAAAGCCGGTGTGGCGAGCAAAGCCTCGCGCAGGGTCTCGGCCAACTGGCGCGGATTGGACTTCAGCGTCTTCGCCAATTGCATTGCCACGGTGGTGGCAAAGTCGCCGTGGGAAGCCACTTTGGGTGACTCGAACTGCGCCCGGTCGGCCGCGTCCGGCGCGAGTTGCTCCAGCACCTGCCGCAGCGCCGCCAGCATTTCTTTCTTGACAATCAGCATGGACCGATTTTACGGGCCACCGGTCAGCCAGATTGCCAGTTGCATCGTTGTGGGTTGGAACCCCGCCCGGGATTCATGCAAACAGACCACCTTTCACAGGATCCACCATGCACAAACTACTGTCCCTGATCGCCATTGGCGCCGCCCTGTCCTTCGGTACCGCCCACGCCCAAGACAAAGCCAAAACTCCGCAACAAGAAAAAATGGCAATGTGCAACAAGGAAGCCATTGACAAGAAGGGAGATGAGCGCAAGGCATTCATGAGAACCTGCCTTGGCGTCAAGAAGGACACCCAGCAAAGCAAGATGAAGACCTGCAACACGCAAGCCGTTGACAAAAAAGGCGACGAGCGCAAGAAGTTCATGAGCGATTGCCTGAAGAAAGCCTGACACCAGCCTGCCGGGCGCAGGCGCGGTCGGCGTCAGCGCCGCGACCCATGGCAGCTGCTGGCCAGTCAGCCCTGCCAGTAACCTGGTTGGCCGTAATGGTGCTTCAGGAAATCGATCCACAGGCGCAGGCGCAGTGGCAGGTGTTTGCGTTGCGGAAAAACCGCGAAGATACCGCTTGGCGGTGCGGCGAACTGCTCCAGCACCGCCACCAGGGCGCCGCTGGCAACCTCTGCCCGAACTTCCCAATGGCTGCGCCAGGCAATTCCATATCCAGCCAGACACCAGTCGTGCAAGACCTGTCCATCGCTGCAATCCAGTGGTCCGGCCGTGCGCAGATACAACAACTCGAAATCGGACGTGGCCAGCGCAGCGGCTTTTGCCACCGGCAGCTTGGCCTGCCGGGTTGGCACCCGAAACGCCCAACCACGGGTTTGCGACGCGTCGCTGGACAATGTAAGGCAATCAAAACGCGCAAGTTCGGCCGGATGTTGCGGCGTGCCGTGCTGCTGCAGATAGCGCGGCGACGCAACACACAGGCGCCGGTTGTCGGCCATGCGCAAACTGACCAGGGAAGAGTCAGCCATGTCTCCGACACGCACTGCGCAGTCATAGGCCTCGCCAGCGATGTCGATTACACGGTCACTCAGGTTGAGCGAGATCGTGACCTCAGCGTGCAGTTCGCGAAACTTCGGAACCAGCGGCGCAACATGGCGGCGCCCGAACCCTGCCGGCGCCGTGATGCGCAAGTGACCACTGGCTTTCACGCCCCCGGCTGAAACACTTGCCTCGGCACTTGCGACGTCGGCCAGGATGCGCTGGCAATCCTCAAGAAATGCGCTGCCCTCATGGGTCAAGGTGATGCGTCGCGTGCTGCGCAGCAACAGCTTGACGCCAAGGCGTTCTTCCAGTGCGTCAATGCGCCGCCCGATGATGGCCGGCGCCACCCCTTGCGCCGCTGCTGCCGCACTGAGGCTGCCGCGCGCAGCCACCGACGCAAAGGTCGCGAGTTGCTTGAAGTGGTCCATCGTGCCGGGTTCCGCGTGGGTTGCCGTCAGGCGCCGCGTGCCGCATCCATGGCGGCAATCTGCTGCGTGTCGTAGCCGAGTTCGCGCAGCAGTTCCGTATTGTGTTCGCCGAGTTTGGGTGGGTCCAGCCTGACGCCCGGGCGCACTCCGTCGAGCGTGAGCGGCAGCAACACGGTGTGCGCGGTCCGCCCGTCTGGCAACTGGATGGGCGCCAGCGACCCGGTCGCAAGCAGGTGCGGGTCGCTCAGCAAGTCCTGCGGACGGGTAATCGGCGCAAACGGCAAGGCGTGCTGCTCGAACACGGCGGCCAGTTCCGCCGCCGCAAACCCGGCCAGCCGCTCGCGCAATATCAGCATCATCCAGGCCCGGGCGCGCACCCGGTCGTTGTTGCTTTGCAAGCGGCTGTCGGCCAGCAGATCGGCAAAACCGAACGCGTTGCAAAACCGGGCCCAGGCGGTGTCGCTCACCACCGCCAGGAAAATCTGCTCCCCATTACGCAGCTGGAACACGTCGTACACCGCCCAGGCCGAAATGCGTGCCGGCATCGGTGCTGCCGGCTGTCCGGTCACCGCAAACTGCAGGATGTGTTGGGCCACCAGGAACACGTTGTTTTCGAACAAGGCGCTCTGCACCTCCTGACCCCGGCCGGTTTTCTGGCGCTGTGCCAGGGCGGCCATCGCGCCAATGGCGCCAAACATGCCGCCCATGATGTCGTTGACACTGGTACCGGCGCGCAGCGGATCGCCCGGTCGCCCGGTCATGTAGGCCAGCCCGCCCATCATTTGCACCACCTCATCAAGCGCCGTGCGGTGTTCGTACGGGCCGGGCAGAAAACCCTTGTGACTGACGTAGACCAGGCGCGGGTTGAGGGCCTTGAGGCTGGCATAGTCCAGCCCGAGTTTTTGCATCGTGCCGGGCTTGAAGTTCTCACTCACGATGTCGGCACTGGCGACCAGGCGCAACACCGCCTCTTTGCCCAGAGGCGTCTGAAGGTCCAGTGCCAGGCTCTTCTTGTTGCGGTTGAACATGGGGAAAAAACCGGCGCCAGACCCGATCAGGCTGCGCGTGGCGTCGCCTGCCCGGCCATGCCCGACCGGCTCAACCTTGATCACTTCGGCGCCAAGGTCGGCCAGCACCATGCCGCAGGTCGGGCCCATCACCATGTGGGTGAACTCGACCACCCGCACGCCCGCCAGCGCCAGGCTGCTGCCGGCTTCTTCGGACTGCGCGTTTGCCTCAGACATGGCGCTCTCCGGCTTGCTCCCAGACCCGCGCCAAACCCGCCGTTGCCGTAATGCCGTACAGGGGCTCGCCTGGCAACCCGGCTCGCAATGGCTCGCGTGCCGCCAACAAGTGCTGCAGGTAGACCCCGGTGTGGACACCCATGGCCTCAAACATGAAGACCAGGTCTTCCATCACCAGGTTGCCAGACGCACCGGCGCAAAGGGGCAGCCGCCCAGGCCGCCCAGTGAACTGTCGAACGTGCAGACGCCGACATCAAACGCAGCCGAGCGTGGATCCAACGCACCTTGTGCGGCGTGGGCATGCTCGCCTGGACCGACTGCAGACCGTCGCGCGGGCCAACTGCACTGATCAGAACCGTGTCACTGCCATCGACTGAAACCATCGCGTCGTTCTGTAAGTTAGAATATCGTTTCGACTAAAAGAATCATACAACTTTTCGGCAGTATCCGTCAACCAGTCCCGGCGCAAACCAGACATGCCACGCAAGGCCCAGCTTGCATCGATTGCAGACAACGCTGCCGCACCCGGCGGGGCGGCAGCCGTGGACCGTGCACTGAGCCTGCTGGCGGCTTTCCGGGATGCCGACAAGTCACTCGGACTGGCGGAGCTGGCGCAACGCACCCGCCTGTACAAGAGTACGGTGTTGCGGTTGTTGGCTTCACTGGCACACGCCCGCCTGCTGCAAAGGCTGGAGGACGGTCGTTATGCGCTGGGCAGCGAGGTGGCGCGGCTGCATTCCATCTATACCGCGTCGTTCTCGCTGGAGCGGGTGGTGCTGCCGTTGTTGCAGCAACTGGTCGCCGTCACCGGTGAAAGCGCCGCCTACCATGTAGCGCAGGGCGACGGCGCCGATGCCCGCCGACTGTGCCTGTACCGCGTCGACTCCCCGCACCCGGTACGCGACCACATCCAGGCCGGCGACCTGTTGCCCATGACCCGGGGCACCGGGGCACGCGTGCTGCAGGCTTTCGCTACTCCACCGACGCCCGCGCCCAGCATTGCGGAACGGTTGCTGTACCGGACCATCCGGGCCCAGGGTTACTATGCCGCCAACGGCGACCGGCTGGCCGGCGTCGCTGGTGTGTCCGCTCCTGTGTTCCGGGCGGACGGCCGTCTGGCTGCGGCTCTCACTCTGAGCATGCCAGCTGAGCGGTATCAGGAACAGTTTGCCAAGCCAGTGCTGGCGGCAGCACGCGCGCTCAGCGCGGTGATCGGCTAGCAGCGTGTCGGGCTTTCGGCTGGGGCCGCGCCGGTCCTCAGGCCAACTCCATGTCCACTGGTGCTGGCGCCGTCGCTGCAGCGGCCATGATCTGGTCGATGGCGCGCGACACGATCGGCTGCTGGTCGAGCACGGCAAGCCGACCGTGGCGCAACAACTCTGCGACGTCACGCTCGGAATGTACAAACGCCTCAAAACCGTCGCGGTTGGTGAACAAAAGCCGGGTCCGCTTCGGACTGACCCAACCCAGACGGTAGCGCCGCACGGTACCGGTTTCTCCGGCAAAGTCGAACCACAGGCCCTGGGTCAACTCGTGCGCCATGGCGTCGAACTGGTCGAACTGATCCGGCTGCTGTTGGGCACGCCGGGCCTCGAGTGTGCGCAATGCCATCTTTCCCGCCTCGGCCTGCGCATCGTCCGGCCCGGACTCCAGCGGTGCCGGAGCGGACTTGGGAGAACGAATGGCTTTCATGTGGGTGGCGATCAGGTTGCGCGTGAACGCAGCGCGCTCGTCGCCCTGCCAGCCAAGGGCATCGAGTTGCTGATTCAGTTTGCGCACCAGATCCGGCAACAAGGCGACCAGGCGTGCGCGCTCCTGCGCACTGGCCTTGGACATGGTGGACCAGACCATCTGATCCATGGTTTCCAGCGTCCCGGCCCATTGGGCCGGTGCCACCGCCTGATCAAGCCAGGCGCGCGCCATGACTTCGCGCCACGGTTGCGTCAGGAAAGGCAGCAAAAACGGCAGCAGGGGTTCCTGTGCCGACGATGCCTGAATACACTGGTGGATGACCTCGTCCGCATGGGCGAGCGCAGCGTCATGTGCCTCGCCTGAGCGCTGCTGGCGCGCCACCGGCTCGATGTGTTGTTGGGCCGTGACGTCAATGTGCCCGACAAAAGCGTTGATCTCGCCAAGCAGGCTGCGAAACAAGCCCAGATCGTTATCGAATTCGATCAGGACCCGTTTGACCGTGGTGTCGATCTTGCGGTATAGCGGGTCGGTGTCCCCGCTTTGCGGTATCCACGCGACCGATGCGGACGCCAGCGCATCCACCAGTTGGCGCGCCGGATGCTCGCTGGTCAGGAAAAAGTCCCGGTCAATCATGGCGGCTCTGAGCACCGGGATCTGAAGGCGTCCGATCACGTACTTGAGCTGAACCGGGATCGCAGCGTCAGCGAACACATAGTCGAACACCTCGGCCAGCGCGTCGATGGTTCCGCGGTCCAACTCGGGCGCCCGCTTGACCTCGTCGCGTGCGCCGAGCTGGCGCAACAGATTCTGTCCGATGAAATCCTGCCCGGCCACCCAAGGCGGCAAGGTGGACTCACCGGTACCGGCTTGCAGTCCACCGAGGAATCCAAGCAGCCCAGCGTCGGCCGCCACGTGGGTCCCAGTGGCTCCACCGGAGCCAGTACCGCCAGACCCACTGCCAGACCCACTGCCAGACCCACTGCCAGACCCACTGCCAGACCCACCGCCAGCACCACCGCCAGTTCCACCGTCAGACCCACTGCCAGCACCACCGCCAGACCCACTGCCAGCACCACCGACACCCTGCCCGGAGCCTTCGCCAGACCGGCCAAAACCCAACTTCTGCAGAAAACTGCGCGCCCGTTCCGCTATGGTCTGCACCATGCCGACAGGCGCCGCATCAGTAGCTGGCTCACTGCCAGGCACAATCGAAGTCGAGTCACCAGAGCGGGCGCCCACACTGTGGTCCGAGTCCGCGCTGCGCAGTGGTGCCGGCGCCGAGTCGCCCCCAACCGAGCGCTTGATGCGGTGTGCAGTGCGCGGCGAGTACCCTGCACGCACCAGGTTCTCGTTCAGCGCCGCGTACAACACCGACCAGTCGCCACAATGCTGCGGTTCGAACACCGAGATGAAGTCTTCCACTACCTTGGGGTCGAACTCGCTGGCATGCCAGGCCAGCGCGTGCGCGCGGATCAGCGTCGCCGGCCGAAACGGGTTGTCGGTGAGCGAAAAATCCTCCTCGCCAAACAGCACGCCAACGGACTGCGTCAAAGGATTGAGCGCCGCGTCATAGCGCGCATTGAACCGCTGCGCAACACGGTCCACCAGCAAGTGCCGCTCGATCTCGTCCACATCGAGCAAAGCCATGCTGAACGGGCCGCTCGAGTTGCCTGACTCATCGGCTGGACGCAAAATCTTCAGACTGCCCGGCATGATCGCCTCGATCTCGTCCTCTATGGCCTCGCGCAAGGCGAGTTGCAAGGACCGGTTGAACAATGCGGCCTGTTTGTCGAGCAGGCCGGCGGCAGCGCGCAAATTCTGGGCCTGTGTGGTGTGTGGCCGCGAGTCGACCATGTCGAACAGATGCAAGCGCAGCGCCTTGAGTTGGGCGTCTTGCCGTTCTGCGAAAAAAGCGAGGGTCTTGTTGATCAGGGTCTGTGCATGCCGCAGCACCAGTGCGCGAGCGGCGGCATCGTTCAAGGCGGGCGGGACGTTGGGCATCTAAGGTCAGGTTCAAGGCAGTGGCGCAAGTGGCGGTAGGAAGTACTCTCCTGTCCTTACGGTTGTAACCGATTCAGGGACTTTGTTGGGCCGTGGCGTGGGCGCCAACTGTGCGAAATTTGCCCGAACCCGCAGGCATCTTTCGTCTGGCAGCCTTGCGGGCCTCGGGTTTGGCCAGACAGGTGGCCAAGACGCCAAGTGCCGGGTTATTCAGGCCAAGCTTCGCCAACACAGTATGGCCTGCGCCACAACCATCCACTGCACAAAGGCATGCCAAGCAACTGATTGCGATTGTTTTTGTCATGGATGAACAGGTATTTATGTCACAAACCAAGAATCAGGTATCGAATACAGTGCAAGCATGGAAAAACCCAGAGCCGTACTGTTTGATGCCTACGGAACCCTGTTTGATGTCTACAGTGTCGCACTGGCGGCCGAGCAGCTGTTTCCAGGGCATGGGCAAGCGCTTGCGGTTTTGTGGCGCGACAAGCAGATCGAATACACGCGGCTGGTCACCACCAGCAATGGCGGCGCCCACTACCAGCCATTTTGGCAACTCACGCGCGCCGCGCTGATCTATGCCATCAAACGCCTGCTGCCGCAGGCGGCCACGCAGGAATTGGATGCGCAAGTTGAGCGCCTGATGAACCAGTACCGCAGCCTGAGCGCGTTCCCGGAGAACCGTGAGGTGCTGCAGAAGCTCAAGGCGCGCGACGTGGGCACCGGAATCTTGAGCAACGGCGACCCCGCCATGCTCCAGCTGGCCGTCAAATCTGCCGCACTCGAAGGCCTGCTGGACCATGTGATCAGTGTCGACGGTATCCGCAAATACAAGACCGCGCCCGAAGCCTACGCCCTGGGGGAACACGCCACCGGTCTGAAGGCACGGCAGATCCTGTTCGTCAGTTGCAACGCCTGGGACGCGCTGGCCGCCACCTGGTACGGCTACCAGACGCTGTGGGTCAACCGCTACCAGCTTCCGTTCGAAGAACTTGGCACCCAGCCCAGCCATGTCGGCACCGACCTGCGTGATGTATTGCAATACGTTTGACCGCATCCTTTAAACCAGGAGACCCCTGCACCATGACACAGCGCACCCCGATCCACCGCCTGCAGGTGGCAGACACACTTTATCGGTTTATCAATGAGCAGGTGTTGCCTGGAACCGGTATCGGCAGCGCCCGCTTCTGGGCTGGTTTTGACGCAATCGTCGCCGACCTGGCGCCGCGCAACCTGGCCTTGCTGGCCGAGCGCGACCGACTGCAGAACGAACTCGACCACTGGCACCGCGCCCATCCCGGTCCGATCCGCAACATGCTGGCATACCGGCGTTTCCTGCAGAAAATTGGCTACCTGGTGGTGGAACCAGGTGCGGTGCGCGCCAGCACCAAAAACGTGGACGCGGAGCTGGCCACCCAGGCCGGGCCGCAACTGGTGGTGCCGATCCTGAACGCGCGTTACGCGCTCAATGCGGCGAACGCTCGCTGGGGCTCGCTGTACGACGCCTTGTACGGCACCGACGCAATAGCACAGGCCGATGGCGCCGAGCGCGGCCCGGGCTACAACGCAAGGCGTGGAGCCAAAGTCATCGACTACGCACGCCACGTGCTGGACCGCACCGCGCCACTGCAAAAGGGGTCGCACCTGCACTCCACCGGCTACGCGGTGCGCGCCGGCAAACTGGTGGTTTCGCTTCAGGGCGGCGGCACCTCCACGCTCAAAGTTGCCAGGCAATTTGTCGGCTACCAGGGCAGCGCGAACGACCCGGGCTCCGTGCTGCTGCAACACCACGGTTTGCACATGGACCTACGGATCGACCGCACGACGCCCACCGGCGCCACCGACCCGGCGGGGGTTAGCGACCTGGTACTGGAAGCCGCCTTGTCCACCATCCTGGACCTGGAAGACTCCGTCGCCTGCGTCGATGCCGACGACAAGGTGCTGGGCTACCGCAACTGGCTGGGCATCCTGAAGGGAACGTTGACCGAAGAGGTGCACAAGGGCGGCACGACCTTCCAGCGCGGCCTCAACCCCGACCGCGTCTACACCGCCGCCGACGGCAAAGGTGTGGTGACGCTACATGGCCGTTCGCTGATGTTCGTGCGCAATGTCGGCCACCTGATGACCAACCCGGCGATTGTGTACAGCGGCGCGGATGGTGTGGCGCGCGACATCCCGGAAGGCATCCTGGACGCCGTGGTGACCACCACCATTGCACTGCACGATCTGCAGGGACATGGCAGCAACGGCCTGCGCAACTCGCGCAAGGGCTCGGTCTACATCGTCAAACCCAAAATGCATGGCCCGGCCGAAGTGGCATTTGCCAACCAGCTGTTTGGCCGCGTGGAGAAAATGCTGGGCCTGAAAGACAGCACCGTCAAGCTCGGCATCATGGACGAGGAGCGCCGCACCAGCGTGAACCTGAAGGCCTGTATCGCGGCCGCGGCCAGCCGCATCGCCTTCATCAACACCGGCTTCCTGGACCGCACTGGCGACGAAATGCACACCTGCATGCAGGCCGGCCCGGTGCTGCGCAAGGGCGACATCAAGAACAGCCGCTGGATCCAGGCCTACGAGAAGAACAATGTGCTGGTCGGCTTGCAATGCGGGCTGCGTGGCAAGGCGCAGATCGGCAAGGGCATGTGGGCCATGCCGGATCTGATGGCCGACATGCTGCAGCAAAAGATCGCGCACCCGCGCGCCGGCGCCAACACCGCCTGGGTGCCCAGCCCGACTGCGGCGACGCTGCACGCCCTGCACTACCACCAGGTCAAGGTGTCCGACGTGCAGAAGGAACTGGAACAGGTCGACGCCGACGGGCAGCGCGAGACCTTGTTGAATGACCTGCTGACGATTCCGGTGGTGAAAAAAGCCAACTGGTCTGACGCCGAAAAGCGGCAGGAGCTCGACAACAACGCCCAGGGCATTCTGGGATATGTGGTGCGCTGGATCGACCAGGGCATTGGCTGCTCCAAAGTGCCCGACATCCACAACGTGGCCCTGATGGAAGACCGCGCCACGCTGCGCATCAGCAGCCAGCACATGGCCAACTGGTTGCTGCACGGCGTGGTCACGAAAGCCCAGGTGCGCGCGACCTTCAAGCGCATGGCGAAGGTGGTGGACCAGCAGAATGCCGCCGACCCGGTCTACAAAAGCATGGCGGCGAACCCGCAAGGGGCGGCGTTTCAGGCAGCGACCGACCTGGTCTTCAAGGGGCTGGTGCAGCCCAGCGGGTACACCGAGCCGCTATTGCATGCGTGGCGGTTGCGGGTGAAAACGGGGGCATAGGCGTCGCGCCCGTCGAATTTGTCGAGCCCTGAGGCACGGTACGGCCTGCAATGTACAATTTCAAAATGATATTTTGATTTTGTACAAATGATCCAGATCCTTGCGCGGCAATCACTGGCCCTGCTCCTGCGCATGGCGCCGGTGTTCCCCGTGCTCGCGCTTACGGGTCCACGCCAATCGGGCAAGACCACTCTGGCGCGCTTGACCTTCCCTGCCAAGCCTTACCTGTCGCTCGAGGATGCAGATACGCGGGTGCGGGCGCTGGCCGACCCTCGCGGATTCTTTGCCTCGCTGCCTGATGGCGCAATCCTCGATGAAGTGCAACGCGCGCCCGAGCTGCTGTCGTACCTGCAGGGTGTGGTCGACTCGCGCGCCCGGATGGGGCAGTTCATCATTACCGGATCGCAGCAGTTCGGCTTGCGCGACCGCATCAGCCAGTCGCTGGCGGGCCGGGTGGCCCAGGTACAACTGCTCCCACTGTCGCTGGCTGAAATACGCAAGGCGGGGCTTGCGCCAGCCTCCCTGGAGCAAACCCTCTGGAAGGGCGGTTATCCAGCCTTGTACGACCCGCGACGCGACATGGGCAGCCTGGCCACGCAATGGTTCAGTGGCTACATCTCAACCTACCTCGAGCGCGACGTACGCCAAGTGCTGGAGGTCAGCAATCTGGCGTTGTTCCAGCGCTTCCTGCTCATGTGCGCATCGCGCGCAGGCACTCTGCTCAACCACTCGGCACTGGCATCGGATTGCGGCATCAGCCAGCCGACGGCGCGCAGCTGGCTCGGCGTGCTGGAGGCCAGCTACGTGGTCCGGCTACTGCAGCCGTTCCACCAGAACTTGGGGAAGCGGCTCGTCAAGACACCCAAGCTGTATTTCCTGGACACCGGACTGCTCTGCCATCTGTTGCGTATCGACTCACCACTCACCCTCGCCACCCACGCCATGCGAGGCGCGATCTTCGAATCCTGGATCGTAGGCGAAACCATCAAGCACCGATGGAACCGGGGGCTGGACGCGGCCATCTACTTCTGGCGCGACAACCACGGAACCGAGGTGGACCTGGTGTTCGAACAGGCCGGGCTGCTGCACGCCGTGGAGATCAAGTCGGGCGCCACCTTTGCCAGCGACTGGGTCCATGCCGGGCGGCGCTGGAGGACTTACGCCGGGGCGGCGGCAGCACCCGTCACCGTGGTGTACGGCGGCGACGGCAGCCATACCGTGCGAGATGTAAACGTGATGGGGTGGCGGGATATCGGGGTGGCGTGGTAGCGCGGAATGAAGATCATCGGCACACCGCATCTTCCCACCGTGACTGCCATGGAAGGGATATCGGAGCCAACACCATCATTGACCATCCGCAAGCATCCGCCAAACCTCGACCTTGGCTTGAAACCGCATCCCTGCATGCGCCGGACTGGTCGAAGGCAGTCGCACATAGTCGACAACTCTTCTCGTCCCCAAGTGATGCAGGACGTGCTTTCGGTAAACACTTTCGGCCTTGGCGCCATTGAAGCAGACCCGCACGATGTGGGGATGGCTCCTGAAGAAGGGCGCAAAGTCGTTGGCAACGACGCTGGCGTCGTCTATTGCCGCGTCCAGACTGCCCTCGCGCACACACGAAGCCAACACGTCCCATAGTGCCACCCGGCGCTGAACCAGCGCCGCGGCACGTTGCTCGTAGGCCATCGCGGGGTCGAACCCCAGCACCTCGCCGACTATCTTCCAGAACGCATTTTGCGGATGGCCGTAGTACTGCTGCAGACGCAGCGACGCCACACTGGGCATGCTGCCCAACACGAGAACGCACGCCGCAGGGCATTCTATTGGCGGGAAACTGTAAATCTGCGACATGACGCGAACGCCTTGCAGTTCAGTGGCTGCGGCCTCGAAACTGCGGCAATGGAAGCAATCTTCAAGGCCCCACGGCCCGCTCCCCCGCCACCGTCGTCCGGTGCAACAGCCTTCGACTGCCGTCGTAGTCGTTGATTGCAAGGTGCAACAGGCAGCGGTTGTCCCACACGGCCAGCGTGCCCGGCGCCCAGCGCAGGCGGCAGGTAAATTCGGCACGGGTGGCGTGCCCGAACAGGTAGTTCAGCAGCGGGCGTGACTCGTCTTCGCCCATGCCCTCGAAGCGCTGCGTGTAGACCGGGTTCACGAACAGGGCCTTGCGTCCCGTCACCGGATGCACACGCACCACCGGTTGCAACACTTCGCGGTCGGCCGAGGGATCGTTGCGCACCATGCCCACCGAGCGGCTCACCGCGGTGCCCGGCCCCGGCCCCTTGGTGCCATGGGGCCAGGCCGTCTGCACGGCCCACAGCGGATCGAGCAGGCGCTGCATGCCATCCGACAGGGCCTCGTAGGCAGCGTACTGGCTGGCCCACAAGGTATCGCCACCCAGCGCGGGCAACTCCAGCGCGTACAGCAGGGTGTAACTCGGTGGCTCGTCAAGAAAGGAAAAGTCCGAATGCCAGGTGCCACCAAAGTTGCTGATGCGCCGCTCGTCGGCTTCCTTCTGCACGGCGATGATGTCCGGGTAGGCATCCATATGCTGGATATAGGGCACGCGCAGGATCGGGCCGAACAAGCGCGTCACATCCAGTTGCTGCCCGGGAGTGAAACGCTGGTCACGAAAGAACAACACGGCATGTTGTGCCAGCGCCGCGCGCACCTGCTGCATGGCAGCGGAACTGGCCTCGGTCAGCGAGAGGCCAAAGACTTCGGCGCCACAAGACGGGGCCAGTGCACGCACGTCCACTACAGAATCCTTCATTAAAGACTCCTTCATTGCAGACTCCCTGGCCCATCCAGGATGGCTTCGGCCTCGATCTCCACGCGGTAGCCATCGCCGATCAGGGCGCCCACCTGCAGCAGCGTGTTGGCGGGGCGGATCGCGCCGAAATACCGGCCGTGCACCTCACTCACGACCCGCCAGTCGGCGGCATGGGTCAGGTAGACGCGCGTGCGCACCACGTCTTCGAGGCGACCACCCAGGGCCTTGATGCTGGCCACGATCTTGTCCAGGATGTAGGTAGTTTGCGCCGCTGCATCGTCGCGCCCGACCAGGTGGCCGCTGCCATGGGTGGCGGTGGTGCCAGAGACCAGGATGCGGTCGCGCACCCGCACGGCGCGCGAGTACCCCGCCAGCGGTTCCCAGACGCTGCCGCTGTCCACCGTCCAGCGCTCCTGGTAACCCGCGACCGGCTGGCGCTGCCACAACGGCGCCACGGAATCGAGGTGGTGGCTGAGATCGCCGGAGGCGGTCAAAAACGGTGGGTGGCGGTATTCGTCTCCGCAGTCGCCCGGCAAGCGCCGGGTCTGTGCAAACGCCGTCTCCAGGCGCGCACGGTCCTCCTCGTCGAGGGTGAAGCCGAACAGCCTGAGGTTGTCGGCGCGGTGCTCCGACTCGCCCAGCCGCGCACCCACGATCACCGCCGCCACGGCTGGCTGCTCCAGCACCCAGCGTGTCGCCACGTTGGACACCGACACGCCATGTTTGCGGCCGATGTCACGCGCCGCCTGCAGTACCGCCTGCAATGCGCTCCAACCGCCGACCGCGTCGATGAAGCGGCGGTACTTCATCTTGCTCCAGTCGGCCACCTGTGCAGGCTCGGCCGCGCCAACCCAGCGCTCGCCGAGGAAACCACCCCCCAGCACACCATAGGCCAACAAACGCACCCCGTGCGCCAGGCACAGCTGCGACATCGCCTCGGTGCCGCGCCGGTCCAGCAGCGACATGCAGACCTGGTTGCTGGCAATCGGAATACCCTCGGCCAACAGCAACTGCAAATGCGCTGTGTCGAAATTGGCCAGGCCCAGGTGGGCGATCAAGCCCTCTTCGCGCAGCCGCGCCAGCTCTCGCATCGCATCGAGATAACCCGGGTGCTCGAAGGTCCACCAGTGGAATTGCAGCAGATCGATGCACGGTGTCTGCATCCGGTCCAGCGACCGTTGCACTCCGTCGCGCACGACGGCTGCCGTCATCGGGCCCGGTGGCGGGCACCATTTGGTGAAGGCGCGCAGCCCAGGTGCGCCGCCGGACGCACGCAGGGTGCCGGTAATCACTTCCGCCGACCCATAGTGGTCGGCCATGTCGAAGGTATCAAACCCAGCCGCTGCGTACTGCGCCATCGCCGCCGCCCCGCGCACCGGATCGAGCAGCGTGCCGCCACGCTCCATGTCCGCCACCTGCCACAGGCCGGTGACGACGCGGGCAATCTGCAGCCCCGGCGCCAGCAGTGTGCGCTCCGGGCGCCCGCTGCCCGACACCGGGCTGGCCGCACTCACCGGGGCAACCGTGCCTGAATCGCCTGCACCTGTCTCTTATACACATCTGACGCTGCCGACGAATAGAGAGGTGTAGATCTCGGTGGTGGCCGTATCATTAAA
>ENA-ORBV01006892-ORBV01006892.1-microbial-mat-metagenome-genome-assembly--contig:-NODE-6892-length-19792-cov-8.896931_pt1 | contig 19792 bp, 19 predicted proteins | sample MGYA00237777_ERZ505514 | MGnify/ENA primary metagenome ERZ505514 (study PRJEB26160, sample SAMN06269048) | microbial mat metagenome | isolation source: Oligotrophic lake microbial mat | place... | reverse complement strand
TTTTCAAGCAGAAGACGGCATACGAGATTCGCCTTAGTCTCGTGGGCTCGGAGATGTGTATAAGAGACAGCACGCTCGCCCTCGGTGCGACGTACTTCCTCGGTGTGGTCGCGCTCCAGTGGCTCTTCGTGCGGCTCACCGGGCAAGCGAACACCCTTGCCATTGTGGCGAGCACCCTGGTGATCGCCGTGCTGTTCAGGCCGCTGCGCCGCCTCGTGCAGGCCTTCATCGACCGGCGCTTCTTCCGGCGCAAGTACAACGCGCAGCTGGTGCTGGCGCAGTTCGCGCTCCGCGCCCAGCAGGCGGCCGAGCTCGACGCCCTGAGCGCCGACATTCTTGGCGTGGTGCAGGAGACCCTGGAGCCGGAGGGGGTGAGGCTGTGGCTCGCCAACAAGTAGCAGGCCCGCCGATGAGCACGACCGCGCGGCTACCCCGCCACGGTCGGCCCTGGCTCGAAAGGGTTGAGCACAGCGAGGCCGGGGATCCAGGTGAAATCAGTCGTGTTGCGGGTAACGAGGGTGAGGGCATGAGCCAGTGCGGTGGCCGCAACGAGGGCGTCACCAAGGGTCATTCGTCGCAACTGCCGGAGCTGCACGGCCCGGTCTAGCACCGCAGAGGTGACGGGGAGCACGACGGCGACCGCAAAGAAATCTTCAAAATCCTGCCGGTCCTGGTCGCTCAGCTGATGGTAGCCCAGTACCTCAACGTAGCTTACCGCCGAGACAGCCGGGCCATGCTCCAGAATAAAGGCCCGCAAGAAGGCATACTCCGGCTGCACCGCGTAGATAATAATGTTGCTATCAAGGAGCATACGCGCTCACTCGCGATCAGGCAGCGGGCGCTCAGCACGCACGTCACGCTCCCAGGCCACCGGATCAGCGATGCCCTGTGGGCCACCACGGGAGGCAAGGCGCTCAAGGGCAGCAGCCATGCGTCGGCTACGGAGCGCGGTAAGGACTGGCGAGAGCTCCGTATGAATCAGCACTTCGACGGACACAGTTTCACTCAGCATTGGCGGTGGCTCATCGCTCCACTCGAGCTGGTTGCCACGCAGCGTGGCCCGGTATGTGGCCATAAGCTGTCGCTCCCTTCAAAAGCTACGACGTGTTTAAAGTATACTAGATTGAAGCTTCAAACGCTATGGCTGATGCGGAGCCAATGATGCGCAACTACGATGCGGTGGTGGTCGGCGCCGGGCCAAATGGCTTGACTGCGGCCTGCGTGCTCGCTCGCGCCGGCCGCCGCGTGCTGCTGGTCGAGGCCCGCCACAGCGTGGGCGGCGGCTTGTCCTCGGCCGAGCTTACTCTGCCCGGTTTCACCCACGATCTGGGCTCGGCGGTGCATCCCTTCGGCGTCGCCTCGCCAATCTTTCGCTCCTTGGAACTAGAGCGCTACGGGCTGCGCTGGGTGCAGCCGCCCACGCCACTGGCCCACCCCCTCGACGGCGGGCGCGCCGTGTGTCTGGAGCGCTCGGTGCGCGCCACGGCGGCGGGCCTCGGCCGCGACGGGCTGGCCTACCAGTGGCTGATGGCCCCGCTGGCCCGTTGGTGGACGCAGATCCAGCCCTTTGTGCTCAACCCGCTGCGCTTCCCGCCCCACCCGCTCGCGGCGGCCCGCTTCGGCCTGCGGGCGCTCTGGCCGGTGGCGCTGCTGGCCCGCGCGCTCTTCCGCCAGCAGGCGGCGCCCGCGCTGCTCGCCGGGCTCGGCGGCCACTCCTTTCTGCCCCTGGAGGCGCCCCTGAGCGCCGCGCCGGCCCTGGTGCTCGGCGCCCTTGGCCACACCGTCGGCTGGCCCATCCCGCAGGGCGGCGCCCAAGCCATCGCCAACGCCCTCGCCGCCTGCCTGCGCGCCCACGGCGGCGAGATCTGCACCAGCTGGCAGGTGGAGCAGATCGATGAGCTGCCGCCCGCCCCGGCAGTGCTCTTTGATCTCACACCGCGCCAGCTGCTGCGCATAGCGGGCGAGCGGCTGCCCGCAAACTATCGCCGCCGGCTGGAGCGCTTCCGCCTCGGGCCGGGCATCTTCAAGCTGGACTACGCTCTGGACGGCCCCGTCCCCTGGGCTGCGCCGGAGTGCGCGCGGGCGGCCACCATTCACCTCGGCGGCACCCTAGAGGAGATCGCCGCAGCCGAGCGGGCGCCCATGCGTGGCGAGCACGCCGCGCAGCCCTACGTGCTGCTGGCCCAGCCAACGCTGTTCGACCCCACACGTGCGCCAGCGGGAAAGCAGATCGTCTGGGCCTACTGCCACGTGCCGAATGGCTCGACGGTCGACATGACGGGCGCGATCGAGGCGCAGATCGAGCGCTTCGCGCCAGGCTTCCGCGACCGCATCCTCGCCCGCAGCGCAATGGCCTGCGCCGATATGGAGGCCTGGAACGCCAACCTCGTGGGCGGCGACATCAGCGGCGGGCTGCCCGACTGGCGCCAGCTGCTCACGCGGCCCACGGCCAGCCTTAGCCCGCACCGCACCCCGGCGCGCGGGATCTACCTCTGCTCATCCTCCACGCCGCCGGGGCCAGGCGTCCACGGGATGTGCGGCTACCACGCGGCGAGGGCGGTGCTCGCCGACACACAGACCACGCGCAGCTAGGGCCACCATAAATGTAAGGCCGAAGCATTTGCAGAGCAAATGCTTCGGCCCGACTGGCTTCAGCCACGCAACGGCCAGTGTTCAGCTGCTGCCGGAAGCGGGAGCCACGTAGGAGCGGACGCTGTAGGTCGTCAGCTGCAGCCCCGGAGTTGGGCCGACAACCGTGCCACCAATCACAGCTTGCGGCATAGCCACACACTAGGAATGTGCACCGTAAAGCCCGCCTTTTCGTAGGCCCGGCGCGCCGGCGCATGGCTGGGGTCCCCGCCGGTTGCGACGGTCGCAACCCGCATACCTGCTTCCTTCATTCGCGCGATTGCAAAGTCATACATGGCCGTGCCAACGCCTTTGCCGGCCTGGTCCGGGTGAACCGCGTTGAGCCCGATCTCGCCTAAGTGCGTATCTTGGTTGAGCTGGATCGACACGAAACCGACGACCGTACCAGCCATCTCGGCAGCATAGACCTCCCAGCCGGACTCGGGCGCGAGAAGGGAGACGAAAAGCTCCCCCTGCGCCTCATCCTCAGGCGCCTGCGCCAGAGCATAGATGTCATCGCCTAGGATCGAGCGGAATGAGGCAAATACAGGCGCAAACGCCGCCTGCCGCACACCATCCAAATGAGGCTGATCATCGGCCCTGACCGGGCGCATCACGACGTTTGATCGGGGGGCATCCATCGCATTCAAGTCCATTTATCAGCCCAACATAGCTGGCTCTCCAGGATTTCCCGGAGTATGTACCAGATATTGTGAATCGCCACTTTAGTGATTCGGCATCAGAAAGCCAAATCTCATAACTCGCCCCTGGGTTTCGGCACTAAATGTAGGGGTTACTCCGGGAAATCCTGGAGAGCCACATAGCTTGGACGGAGTACTACGGCTCCTCCCGCTTCGGCGCAACGGCGACCATGCGCCCGCGAATGAACACGGCGATCACCAGCGAGAGCGGCGTCACCGCCATCAGGCACGCGATCGCCAGGATGAAGCCCACATCCCGGTTGAGCAGGTAGACATCATCGTAGACTACGACCTCCTCGCGGTAGGGCTCGTCGCTGGCGGCGCGGCCCACCGCAAAGTCGCTCGTAAGCTGCGCCGGCTCCAGCTCGCGCGCCCGCAGATGGGTGAGGTAGGGCGCATCGCCGAGCAGCGGCGCAATGGCGGTGGGCCGCGCCGGGTCCAGCTGCGCCGCCAGGCCGGCAAACGCCGTCTCCATGCGCGCCGACTCCACCCGGTTTGCGCTGAGCACGAACAGATCCACGCTCACAGGAAGATCGGCGAGCGCGCCGAGCCGCATAGGGTAGACCAGCTCGTCGCTTGTGTAGCTGATGCGCAGCGGCGCCAGTGAGCCGTCGGGGGCGCCAGCGGCGAGCCGCACCGCCACGAAGCTCCAGCCGTCGGCCACGTAGGCCGCCAGAATGGGCTGCGCTGCGGGCGGCACGCTGTAGCCGTTGGCGTCTAGCCACGCCTACAACGCGCTCGCGTCGTCGGCGGCCAGGCGGGCCACCTCGTAGCCGCCCAGCGTCTCCTGGCCGAGCACGCTCACCCCACCGGGGGCGCCCGCGTCAGCCGCGCCTTCCCGTGGCGGGCTACCCCAGCGCACGCGCCGCTCGGTACGCACCAGCGGGCGCGTCGCCATTTTAAGGTAGCCAAAAAGCTCGTCGCCGCCCTCCGGCTGATCCACCTGCTCCGGCGTGGCGGGCACCGGGAAGATCACAGCGGCGTTGGGCGCCGCGTCGCGCAGCTCCACCGACGCCACCAGTTGCTGGCGCGGCCCATCCACAACTAGCAGCGCCTGCTCGTAGGTGATGCGCGCCTCAAAAGGCATGCCGCACGCCAGGGCGGCGCCAGGCAGCAACGCGAGCAGCGCGGCGATCAACACCCCCACGGGCCGAGTGAGCATAGTAAGCCTCTACAACTACTGGCAGCAAAGGCAGATCATCCGCAGATGACGCAGATGGCGCAGATTTAGGTGCCACGCCATGAAGCGCAGAAAAATGGCCCGGAAATCTGCGTCATCTGCGTCATCTGCGGATAAACATGCGCTCTGCCTGGCAGCTCTGCCCGCTGTCACGGCGCCGTAATCTTGTGTAAGCCATTCGTCATATACGGGACTCCTCGTTTCAGCCGACTCTCAGTACTATATCATCACACATCGGCCGATGTAACGGGCGCATAAGCACAATCCGTGGGGGTATCAACACAATGCAGCCGAACCAGATGCGACGGCCCTTTGCTGTCGCCTTTACACTCACCCTGGCCGCCGTGCTGGGGCTGTTCGCCTATGGCTCCTCGGCGGTGGGCACCGGGGCGGTGATGGTGGTGCGCGGCGAGACCAGCGGCAGCTGCGGCGGGCGCCAGGTGGCGGCGGGCTACCAGGACTCGAACTTCTCGCTTGAGCTCCAGCAGTTCTGGCCCGGCGAGCCTGTGGCCATCTCCTTCACCTTCCCCGATGGCCGCGTGCTCAGCCCTGTGGTGACGAGCTTTGCCGACACCAACTCGGTGCAGCCCTCGCAGTTCGTGCAGCTGCTGCTGAGCGGCGTGCCGCTGAACGGCCTGGACGGCGTGATCGACATGCCCGCCAACTTCCCCTGGATCCAGAACACCAGCGCGGGCGGCGACTACGCCTTCCCCTTCCCGGTAACGAATCGCTGGCCCTACGGCTGCTACAGCTTTACTGCACTCGGCGGCTGGAGCGACCGTCAGTCGCAGGTGACGTTCGCCGTGGTGCCGCGCCAAGGCCCCGGCCCGACGGTGAGCCCCGCCAGCCTGACGGTGGAAGATAACACCACCGGCGACCAGAGCAGCCAGCAGGGCGCCTTCGTCAACATCTTCGGGCGCAGCTTCATCGCCAACGAGGCCGTGTCGATCTGGATCACGGCGCCCGATGGCGTGGTGATCCCCTTCCCCTACCAGCCGCTCACCAGCGACATCGGCAGCTTCTCCGTACCCTTCATCTTCGACGCCAATCACCCCACCGGCCGCTACAGCTTCACGGCCCTCGGCACCTACAGCGGCTTCCAGGTGATCGCACCCTTCAACCTTACCTCGCGGGCCTCGCCCACCGGCGGCTTCGCCGAACTTCAGGCTGTGGCGCCCTCGGCGGTCGATGGCGTGATCGAGGTGCGCGGCAAGCTCTACTGGCCCTACGAGCGCGTGGATGTCTGGCTCACCCTGCCCGATGGCGCCGTGCGCGGCCTGCCCTCGCAGTTCGCCAACGAGATCGGCGAGTTCTTCGCCACCTTCTCGGTGGATGAGCGCCTGCCCGTCGGTGTCTACGACGTGACCGCCAAGGGCGCCGATAGCGGCTACCTGAAGATCACAACCTTCCAGATCACACCCGGCTCGCCCAACGTCCTCTACCCGGTAGACCCGTTCTCCTCGCCGTTTGTGTTCGACTCCAACAGCGACGATATCAACACGCTTGGCCCGCCGCCCGACCAGCTACCGCCCTTCGAGACGCCCGCCGAGCCGATCTTCCCAACCTTCTAAGTTCCTGGCGCTGCCTCCCCTGGCCCCCTCGCTTGAAACAATAGCGAGGGGGCTTTGCTATTGTTTGCGCGTTGACTTTCTCCCTGGTGAGCGCTATACTATAACAGTAGTTTCAAAGCAAACTACTAAATAAGAGTGGAAGCGACGGCACGATGAATTTGCTAGAGCAGCTGGCGGCCCTCGGGCTCACCGAGTACGAGGCGAAGGTCTACATGGCCTTGCTACGCGAGAACCCTGCCACGGGCTATCAGCTGAGCAAAAACTCGGGCGTGCCGCGCTCGATGGTCTACGAGGCGCTGGGGCGGCTAGAGGCGCGCGGTGCGGCGCTGAAGTCCGAAGAGGAGAAGGCCACGCTCTACCGCCCGGTGCCGCCGGACTTGCTGCTGGATCGCTACGAGCGCGAGGCCCGCGAGCGGGTGGCCAGGCTACGCGCCGAGCTGCTGCCGCTCTACAACCGCGAGGAGTCGGGCCGGCTCTGGAACTTCAGCGGGCGGCGCGAGGCCCTGGCCTACGCCAGCGAGCTGATCGCCGGCGCCCAGAGCGAGCTGATGCTTGTGCTCACCGATGCCGATCTGGACGCCCTGCGCGGCCATCTGGAGCAGGCCCACGCCCGTGGCGTCGCCCTCGGCGTGATCCTCACCGGCGACGCGCCCTTCGAGCTTGGCCAGGTGGTGCGCCACCCCAAGCGTGAGACCGAGCTGCATCACATGGTGGAGACGCTGATCGTGGTGCGCGACGAGCGCGAGTCCCTGATCTCCAGCGGCCACGTGATCACCTCCGCAACCGTCACCACCAACCTCAACATGGTGCTGATCGCCCGCCAGTTTATCTGGATGGAGCTGTTCGCCCAGCGCATCTTCGCCCAGCTTGGGCCAGATCTGCTCGCACGGCTCTCGCCAGAGGATCAGCAAGTTTTGCACTAAGGGAACAGGGAACAGGGAACAGGGAACAGGGTGCGGTCTGAGTGCTCTTGCAGCGGCCCTGTCCCCTGTACGCTGTACGCTGTCCCCTTGCTAGGATACTCATGTCTACCCTTCCTCATACCCATGCGAGCCAGCCTGCGCGCTGGAGGCTCCCCTTTAGCGACGAGCTACTGGAGCCGCTGTTTGTGGCCCTTACCCTGGTAGGGATCGTGGCCGGGCTGCTGCTGGAGCGCGTGGGCGCCCAGCCGGGCCTGCTGCTGGCCGTCCATCTCGCCACCTACGTCTTTGGCGGGCTCTACGCCGTGCGCGCCATCGTCGCCGCCCTGCGCCAGCGCACTGTGGAGGTGGATCTGCTGATGGTGCTGGCAGCGCTTGGCGCGGCCTACCTGGGCGCCTGGAGCGAGGGCGCCATCCTGCTGTTCCTCTTCTCCCTAAGCAATGTGCTCCAGGGCTTCGCGATGGAGCGCACCCGCCGCGCGATCTCCGCCCTGCTGGAGCTGCGCCCCGATACGGTCGCCGTGCGGCGCGGCCAGGCGGTGCTGGAGCTGCCGCTAGAGCAGGTGCAGGTGGGCGATGTGGTGGTGCTGCGCCCCGGCGACCGCGTGCCCCTCGATGGCACGATCCTGCGCGGCAGCGGCAGCTTCGACGAGTCGGCCCTCACCGGCGAGAGCATGCCGGTGCTGCGCTCGGCAGGCGCCAATGTGCTCGCCGGCACGCTCAACCAGAGTGGCGCGCTGGACATCACCGTTACAAAGCTGGCCCACGAGAGCACGCTCGCCCGCATCATCGGCATGGTCAGCGAGGCCCAGGCCCGCAAGGCGCGCACCCAGAGCTTTCTTGATCGCTTCGAGCAGTGGTACGCGGGCGGCGTGCTCGCCGCCGTGGCCCTGTTTATCGTGCTGGTGCCGCAGCTCTTCGGGGTGCCCTTCGCCGAGAATTTCTACACGAGCATGGTGCTGCTCACCGTGGCCTCGCCCTGCGCCCTGGTGATCAGCGTGCCCGCAGCGCTGCTGAGCGCCATCGCCAACGGGGCCCGCCGCGGCGTGCTCTTCAAGGGCGGCGCCCACCTGGAGCAGCTGAGCCAGGTGCGCGTTGTCGCCTTCGACAAGACTGGCACGCTCACCCACGGTCGCCCCGAGGTGATGGACGTGCTGCCCGCCCCCGGCGCGAGCGCGGCGGAGCTGCTGGAGGCCGTGGCCCGCGCCGAGCGCCAGAGCGAGCACCCGATCGCCCGCTCCATCCTGGCCTACGCCGCCGCCCAGGGCCTGCATCCCGAGGAGCCCGAGCAGTTCGAGGCGATCACCGGCATGGGCGTGCGCGCCCGCTGGGACGGCGAGGAGACGCTGGTGGGCTCGCCGCGCCTGATGGAGCAGGCCGGCCACCCGGCGCCCGCCGCGCTGCTGGCCGAGGCCGACCGCCTGATCGACGCAGGGCGCGGCACGGTGCTCCTGGCCCGCCGGGGCGAGCGCTGGCTCGGCCTCGTCACCGTGATGGACCGCGAGCGTCCCGACGCCGCCGCGAAGATCGAGGCCCTGCGTGCCGCCGGCATCTCGCGCGTGGTGATGCTCACCGGCGACAACGCCCGCGTGGCTGAGGCCATGGGGCGCCGCCTGGGTATCGACGAGGTTCACGCGGGGCTGCTCCCCGAAGACAAGCTGCGCATCGTGGGCGAGCTTAGCCAGAAGTACGGCCCCGTGGCGATGGTGGGCGACGGCGTGAACGATGCGCCGGCCCTGGCCGCTGCCGCAAGCGGGATCGCGATGGGCGCCGCCGGCACCGACGCCGCCCTGGAAACCGCCGACATCGTGCTGATGTCCGACGACCTGGGCGCAATCGCCTACGCGGTGAGCCTGAGCAAGCGCACGCAGCGTGTGGTCTGGCAGAACATCAGCTTCGCGCTGGCGGTCGTGGTCGTCCTGGTTGTCGCGACGCTCACCGTGGGCGTGCCGCTGCCGCTCGGCGTGGTGGGCCACGAGGGCAGCACGATCCTGGTGGTGCTGAACGGGCTGCGGCTGCTGGGGTATCGGGAGTAGCTAGGTCGCTCGCAGCGTGTCGTTTGACGCCAAGAGGTGTCGCCATGTCATCAGGTCGCTGATTTCGCGGTGATCAATCCGTACACTAGAAACAGAATCGCACTGGCCAGCAGCGCAGCGCCGATGGTGGTCATGGTTGTGCCCCAGGAGGCTTCGCCGGGCTTGCCAATAACCATGTGAAGAAAGAATCCGCCCGACTGAGCCAGGATGGCCACGAGCAGCACCAGCGCTGCTCCCACTTTGACCCCGGCGGGCAACGAGGTTTGTTCCAAGAAGCTATGATACAGCAGCGCCAAGAGCAACAAAACCCCCGCGTGGGCGTGGCCCGCTCGGAAAAACTGCTCCTGAAATGGCGACAGCCCTTGCCGGATTAGCAGGTTGAGCAGGGAGTATCCACCATACATCACGGTTGGGATGGCGATCCAGGCGATGATAGAAAACAGACGCAGCGTAGGCATGATCGTTTGCTCCTTCTCGATACAGGTGGCCGCATAGTTGAGGCGATGGACCACCTGCGTCAATGCGTAGCGCAACCGAGCGCAGTTACTCCGAACCGATCTGTGTTCCTGCTTGTGGCGGCGTGTAGTCCCGCAAACGCGCCTCGATGATCTCCAGGCCGGCGCGCATCTGCTGAAGCTGATCGAGCGAGATTTCGGATAGGGTGTGCTCCGCTAACGCCACCGCGCGCGGGGCTACCTGTTGCCAGGCCTGAACACCGGCCTCGGTCAGGGCGAGCCTGTACGTTCGCCGATTATGCCCTGGCCGGCGCGTCAGCCAGCCGTTCTCCACCATCCGACTGGTGATTACCGATACCGTCCCGCGCTCGAGCAACAGATAGTCTGCCAGCGCCGACGGCGCGATCCCGTCTGCGCCTCCCTGTTCCCAGACGGCCAGGAGCACCCGAAACTGCGCCTGTGTGATCCCAAGCTCGGCGAAGTGCTGATCAAACCCGGTCGCCAGGCGGGTGCCGATCCGCATCAGCGCGGTGCAGAGCCACGATGTGAGCCTCTCGTCGTACATGATTTGAATTATAACTGTTATAAATATAACCGTCAAGTAGGATGTTTCGTACTGCCCGCGCCAGGCCCATACCTAACAGCATAAGGCAGGTTGTCTGGTACAATCCCCCCCGTGTCAACGCGCTACACCCTGCTAGCTCTGGGCCTCGTCGCCCTGCTCCTCGCGCTCGTGCTGCGCGCGGCGCCGCCGCTGCGCCTCGACGCTGGCGCAGCCGACGCCACGCGCTTCCTCTGGGGCTTCTACGACGCCGAGACGGGCGCGCAGGGTGAGCGCTTTCGCTGGAGCGGCCCCGACGCGCGCCTGATGCTCCATGGCGCCCCACCCGGCGCGGCCCGCCTGGAGCTGCGGCTCAGCGGCGAGCGACTGGTGGCAGAGAGCGCCCCTGGCCTCGCCCTAGGCCGCGACGACGCCACCTTCGCCGCCTTCGACGTGACGCCCGGCTGGCGCGTCTACCGCCTGCTGCTGCCGCCCGGCAGCCTCGCGGGCCAGGGCGGCGCCGCGCTGCCGCTGGAGCTGCGCAGCGCCGTGAGCCGCCCCGGCGCGGGCGAGGACGCGCGCGACTATCGCCCCCTCGGCGTGCCCCTCAGCTGGCTGCGCCTCACGCCGCTGCCAGGCGCAGACACCGGGGCGCTGCCGCGCGCCGCCTGGCTCACCTGGCTGGTCGCGATCGTTGGGCTCGGCCTGGCGCTGCTACTCGTGCAGCTTGGCAAATACCGCTTGCCAATTGACGGTAGACGGTGGACGGTGGACGGTGCCGCGCCAATTGACGGTAGACGGTGGACGGTGGACGGTGCCGCGCCAATTGACGGTGGACGCTGGACGGTAGACGGTGACGCGACCCACCGTCTACCGTCTACCGTCTACCGTCCAGCGCTCCCAGCCCTCCCAGTGCTGCTCGCAGCCTGCGGCGGCGCCCTTGCGCTCTGGGCCTGGCGCGACCCGTACAGCCTTGCCTGGGCGCTGCCCACCACGCCCTGGACCCTGGGCGCCACCTCGCTGCTCCTGGCCGGCGCGTGGCTCTGGGGCCGCGCCGCGAGCGTGCAGCTGCGGGCGCCGCTGCTCCTCGGCAGCGTAGCTGCGCTCGCCATCGCCCTCGCCCTGATGCACGCCCAGCTTGCGGTGGGTCTCGGCGTCGGCCTGGCTATCGTTGCACTCCTGGCCCTCGCCGCGCCCGCCACTGGCCTTGGGGCGGGCGTATGGGCGGACATAGACGACCGACGACCGTCCACCGACGACCGTCCACCGTCCACCGTCCACCGTCCACCGTCCACCGTCCACCGTCCACCGTCCACCGGCTATCGGCTATCGGCTATCGGCTACCGGCTATCGGCATGCTGCTCGGCGTGATCTTCCTGCTGGCGCTGGGGCTGCGGCTCTTTCGCATCGACGAACTGCCCTTCGGCCTGTGGCGCGACGAGGCGCGGCACGGCTTGATCGCCCTGCGCATCGCGGAGGATCCTGCGTACCGCCCGGTCTACGTGCTAGACGAGCGGGTGCAGCTGCCAGGTCTGGGGCTCTACCCGTTCGCGCTGGTCCTCAAGCTCTTTGGCGTCCACCTCTGGACGATGAGGGTCGTCACCGCGCTCGCGGGCGCGCTCACGGTGCTGCCGCTCTACGCCGTTACCGCCCGGCTCACAGGGCGCCCCGGCGTGGGACTGCTCGCCGCGCTGCTGCTCGCCGTCTCCAGCTGGCACATCAGCATCAGCCGCTTCTCCTTCCCCACCATCTACGAGCCACTGCTAAGTCTCACGGTCTGGTGGCTTGTGCTGAAGGCGCTCGCTCCGCAGACGGCGGACGGCGGACGGCGGACGGCGGACGGTGGACGGTGGACGGTGGATTCGGCACCGTCTCCCGTCCTTCCCGGCACCGCCTCCCGTCTCCTGTCCCTCCCGGCACCGTCTACCGTCCACCGTCTACCGTCTCTTCTCAGCTACGGCCTACTGACCGGCATCCTCCTGGGCGTCGTGGCGCAGACCTACCACATCGGGCGGATCACGCCGCTGACGGCTGGGTGGCTGGCGCTGCTGCTGCTGGCGCGCGCGCCGGGGGCCTGGCGGGGCTGGCTGCTCTGGGCCGGCGCGGCGGCACTCGGCCTGGGGCTCACGCTGGCGCCGCTGCTGGGCTACGCCCTCGCGCGCCCCGCCGACTTCAACGACCGCGTGGGCGCGGTCTTTCTGCTCAGCGTCGATGCGCTGAAGGCGCGCGCGCCCCTGGCCGCGCTAGACGAAAACCTTGGGCGCTACCTGCTGATGTTCACCGTGGCGGGCGACGCCAACGGGCGCCATCACGCCCCCTACCGGCCCATGCTCGACATCCTGAGCGGTCTCGGCTTGCTGCTCGGCCTCGCCGCCGTGCTGCGCCGCCTGGGCGACTGGCGCGCGCGCTTCCTGCTCGGCGCCGTTTGCGTGGGCCTGCTGCCCGGCCTGCTCGCCGTGGACGCGCCCCACGCCATGCGCAGCTTCGGCGCCCTCGCGCCGGTCTGTATCATCGCGGCCCTGGGCTTGGCAGAGCTCTGGCGCATGCAGCAGAAGTACCGACGACCGACGACCGACGACCAGCAAGCTGCGCGGCCACTGCTTGCGCTCGTCCGTGGCCTGTCGTCTGTCATCGTGTTCGTTGGCCTCGTGGGGCTCAACGCAGGGCTCTACTTCGGGGTGATGCCGGGCGACCCGCGCGTGTTTGGGGGCTTCTACCCGGTGCAGAGCCAGATGGGGATCTACGTCGCGCAGGCCGACCCAGCGGGGCGGATCTATGTGCCAGAGGGTGTGCGCGGCCACCCGAGCTTTCTGTTTTTGGCGGCGGGCAGGCCCGTGGAGACGTTCAGCGGCGGCCCTGAGCTGCCCGTGAGCGAGTTCAGCGCGCCGCCAATGCCCGGCGACCGCTTCCTGCTCTCAGGCTATTTCGCCGAGCAGGAGGCCGCCGCGCTCGCCGCCGCCCTCGGCCCAATGCCCGCGCCTTCGACGACCGGCCCGCCGTTCCCCGATGGGCGCGGGCCGACGTATTATGTTGTGATTGGCGCGCGGTGAGCGGGCGCGACGTGCCCGGTTTCGTGGTGGTTCGCACCCTTTCGCGGCTTCGTGGTCCAAAACGCTCCGGCCTAGTTCTGCGCTATAATCGGCCTGCGGCTCCCTATCTACACCGGCTGAACATGATGGTGGCAGCGCAGCCCTCGCCGCGCAGACAAGTGCCCATCCTCGGCGTCGCCATCGACGACGTGATAGAGGCCGAGGCCGTTGCCCTGGCGGACAGCATGATCGGTGCGGGCGGCCCCCACCAGATCTGCACGGTCAACCCCGAGTTCGTGATGGAGGCCCGGCGCAGCCCGGCCTTCGCCGCCGTGCTCGCCGCCGCCGACCTGCGCACCCCCGATGGCTTCGGCCTGCTGCTTGCCGCGCGCTATCTCGGCACCCCGCTGCGCGGGCGCGTCACCGGGGTGGCCCTCACCGACCGCCTCGCCGCCCTCGCCGCCGCACGCGGTTATCGCATATTTCTGCTCGGCGCAGCCCCTGGTGTAGCCCAGGCGGCCGGCGCCGCGCTCCAGGCCCGCCGCCCAGGGCTCACCATTGTCGGCGCATTCGCCGGCTCGCCCCACCCGCGCCACGAGCCCTTCCTGCGCCAGCTGATCGCCGCCGCCCGCCCCGACATCCTGCTGGTGGCCTATGGGCACCCGCGCCAGGATCTCTGGATCGCCCGCAACCAGCCGCAGCTCGGCGTACCCCTCGCCGTGGGCATCGGCGGCGTCTTCGACGAGCTGGCTGGCCGCGTGCCGCTCGCGCCATCCTGGATGCAACGCCTCGGCCTGAAGTGGCTCTTCCGCCTGCTGACCCAGCCCCAGCGCCTGCCCCGTATCATCGACGCCGTGCCCCGCTTTATGTGGCAGGTCGTGCGGCACGGGCACGCCGCCCCCCGTCAGCCATCTGCGTAATCTGCGTAATCTGCGGACTGCCCAAGGAACACCCCAATGTCCCAGACCACCTCCGAGAAGATCGCCGAGCTGCGCCGCCGCCGCGAACAGGCCCGCGCCGGCGACCAGCAGGCCGTCGCCAGGCAGCACGAGCGCGGCAAGCTCACCGCCCGCGAGCGCGTGGAGCAGCTGCTCGACCCCGGCTCGTTTGTGGAGCTCGATGCCTTCGCCGTCCATCGCACCACGGCCTTCGGCATGGAGCAGCGCCGGCCCCTGGGCGATGGCGTGATCACCGGCCACGGTATGATCGATGGCCGCGCCGTCTGCGTCTTCTCGCAGGATTTCACGGTTTTCGGCGGCAGCCTCGGCGAGGTCTTCGCCGAGAAGATCACCAAGCTGATGGATCTAGCCTTGCGCATGGGCGTGCCCTGCATCGGCATCAACGACTCGGGCGGCGCTCGCATCCAGGATGGCGTGGTGAGCCTCGGCGGCTACGCCGAGATCTTCTACCGCAACGTGCTCAGCAGCGGCGTGATCCCCCAGCTCTCGATCATCGCCGGCCCATGTGCCGGCGGCGCCGTCTACTCCCCCGTCATGACCGACTTCATCCTGATGGTCAAGGGCTCCAGCCAGATGTTCATCACCGGCCCCGACGTAATCAAGACCGTGACGGGCGAGGAGGTCGGCTTCGAGGAGCTTGGCGGCGCCATGACCCACAACGCCCGCAGCGGAGTGGCCCACTTTGCCGCAGAGAGCGAGCAGGAGTGCTTCGAACAGCTGCGCACACTGCTCTCATTCCTGCCCCTGAATAACATGGACGACCCACCGTTCGCGCCCCCCGCCGACGACCCCGAGCGCATGGACGAGGCGCTCCAGAGCCTGATCCCCGACAGCCCGCGCAAGGCTTACGACATGCTGCGCGTGATCGAGGCCGTGGTCGACGACGGCTTCTTCTTCGAGGTGCAGCTCTACTGGGCGCGCAACCTGGTGATCGGCTTCGCCCGCCTCGACGGCAACGTGGTGGGCGTGGTGGCCAATCAGCCTATGCACATGGCCGGCACGCTCGACATCGACAGCTCGGTGAAGGGCGCGCGCTTTGTGCGCTTCTGCGATGCGTTTAATATCCCGCTCGTCACGTTTGTAGATGTGCCGGGCTTCCTGCCGGGCACGCAGCAGGAGTACGGCGGGATCATCCGCCACGGCGCCAAGCTGCTCTACGCCTACTGCGAGGCCACCGTGCCCAAGCTCACCGTGATCACGCGCAAGGCCTACGGTGGCGCCTACGACGTGATGGCTTCAAAGCATATCCGCGCCGACTTCAACTTCGCCTGGCCCACCGCCGAGATCGCCGTGATGGGCGTGGACGCAGCGGTGCGGATCATCTTCCGCAAGGAGCTAGCCGAGGCGGATAACCCGGCCGAGCGCCAGGCCGAGCTGGCAGAGGATTACCAGAGCCGCTTCGCCAACCCCTACGTGGCCGCCGAGCGCGGCTACATCGACGCCGTGATCGAGCCAAAGGAGACCAGACCCGCACTGATTCGCGCCCTCAAACTCGCCCGCACCAAGCGCCAGAGCATGCCGGCCCGCAAGCACGGCAACATTCCGCTGTAAGGGTCATAGGCCGTATCGAACTTCCGTCCTATTGCGCCACCCTTGCGGGCTATGCTATATTTCCCATGTGCTAGGCGTGGCCTGCCACACGATTTTTGCGTTGAGGCTCACCGCTAAAGATGTGCGATCAGCCGGGTGTACCGCCTGATCAGCATCCAGCCCAGGTACCAGGGCATGAGCGACGAAACAAATCAGCGTGAGCCAGTCGAGAAGGTGATCGAGCTGCGCCTGCCCAGCAAGCTCGGCTACGAGCGTGTCGCCATGGACACAGCCTCCTCGCTCGCCCGGCGCATGGGCTTCCACGCAGAGCGGGTCGAGTCGCTCAAAACGGCGATCAGTGAAGCCGTGACGAACGCGATCGAGCACGGCAACCAGCAGGACGCGGCGGTAAAAGTTGTGGTGCTGCTCACGGCCCGCGACGACGAGCTGATCGTCTATGTGGCCGACCAGGGCCGCAAGCCGCTTGATCAGGACTGCACCACGCCAACCCCCAAGATTGAGGACGCCCTAGAGCGCGACGACAAGGGCGGCTGGGGCATCTGGCTGATCCGCGAGCTGATGGACGAGGTCGAGTTTACGACCGCGCCGAGTGGCGGCAATCAAGTGCGTATGGTCATCCATCTCGAACAATGAGCACCTCTATCTACCTCCAAACGATGATGGAACTTACCCTGCCCAGCGAGCTCGGCTACGAGGTGGTGGCGCGCGACGCAGTCGCCGCCTTCGCCTGCCGCCTCTGCATCGCCCCAGATCGGCTCGAGGATCTCAAGACGGCACTCTGCGAGGCCTGCATCAATGCGATCGAGCACGGCAACTTGCTGCGCCCAGGTCTGCGCGTGCAGATCCGCTGCCGCGTCGAGGTGGAGCAGCTGATCGTCGAGGTGGTCGACCAGGGCGTGAGCGCCTTTGCTCCCAGAAGCGAGCCGCTCACGATCGTTGAGAAACTCGCTGGCCTTGGCTCGCTGCGCGGTATGGGCCTCATGCTGATCAGCCAGCTCTGCGACGAGGCCGGCTTTGTGCCAAGTGCGGGCCCCGGCAACTGTTTTCGCTTCGCATTTTACCGGCACCCGATGGCATAGTTTAGCCACTAGGTCGCATGCTGTCGTCAATCTGGCGGCTGCCGATTTGTCTGGAGGAGCGCATGATGTTGGAAGACGAGCTTACAGTGAGCACCCGCGAGCGGGACGACGTGGCGATTATCGACCTCTTTGGCGATGTGACGACCTTTGCCGAGGAGAAGATCAACAGCGCCTACCGCGAGGTGACAAACAAGGGCGCCCGCTTTGTGCTGCTGAACTTCCGCCAGAACGATTACATCAATAGCGCCGGGATTGCGATCCTGATCGGGATTGTCACCGAGGTGAACCGCAATAATCAGAAGCTCGCCGTCAGCGGGCTCTCGCAGCATTTCCAAAAAATCTTCCGCATGGTCGGCCTCGCGCAGTACGCCGAGATCTACCAGGACGAGGACGAGGCCCTCGTCGGGTTTAAGCGCTAATGCAAGACCGTGGACGATGGACGGTGGACGGTAGCTCACTCACCGTCTACCGTCTACCGTCTACCGTCAATCCCGCCTACCGCCCCCATTAGCTCCTCGGGCGCCACCACCGCGTTTCCCACGCGGCGCACCACCAGGGCCGCCGCCGCGTTCGCCAGCCGCGCCGCCTCCACCGCCCCGATCCCCGCTGACAAAGCCATCGTCGCCACGGCCACAAAGGTGTCGCCCGCGCCTGTGGTGTCGTAGACCTCGCTCACGCGCACGGCCGGGATCTGCGTGTAGCCAACCCCAGCGCCCTCCAGCGAGAGTCCCTCAGGCCCACGTGTGACGATCACGAGCCGCGCGCCAAGCTCGGCGCGTAGCCGTGCCACGCCCGCCGCAAACGCGGGCTCGTCGCGCAGGGGCGCACCAAGTGCGGCCTCGGCCTCGCGGTCATTGCAGCGGAACAGGTCGGCGCCGGTGTAGTAGCGCGAGTTGCCCTGGGCGTCTACGGCGAAGAGCGCGCCGTGCTCGTGGCAGAGTGCGCGCACCGCCGCCACCACCGGCGGCGTGAGCAGGCCCGCCTGGTAGTCGGAGCAAAGCACCGCGTCGTGGCGCGGCACCAGGCTGCGCAGGGCGCTGATCACCTCAGCCGCCTCGGCGGGGGCGAGCGGCGCACGGTCCAGCCGGTCGAGCCGGGCCACCTGCTGCGGCAGGCGCGGCGCCTCGTCGGCCATGATGCGCGTCTTGCGGGTGGTAGGGCGGGCAGGCGAAACCACCAGTCCAATCGCGTCAATCCCCGCCGCACTAAGCAGGCCACGCACCTGGGCGCCCTCGTCGTCGTCGCCCACCACGCCGATCAGGGTGGCCGTGCCGCCGAGCGCCACCACGTTGCGGGCGGGGTTGGCGGCGCCCCCCAGGATAATCTCGCGGCGCTGCCACTCCAGCACGGGCACTGGCGCCTCTCGCGAGAGCCGCGTGGCCCGGCCGTACAGATACTCGTCGAGTGTGATGTCGCCCACCACGAGCACGCGCCTGCCGGCGAGGCGCGGGACGAGCTGGGCGAGGTTTTGAGCTGCTGTTGGCAAAATGACCAGATGACCGGGTGACCGGGTGACCAGGTGACACCTGACGGCGGAGATGGGTGGCCCACAAGTGACTAGGTGACCGGGTGACCAGGTGACTAGGTGACTAGGTGACACCTGACGGCGGAGATAGGCAGCCCACAGCAAGTGTGTGCCCCGCTGACAGCTATCAGTATGCCGTTAGGTGTCACCTGGTCAGCGCGAGCAGCGCGAGCGCATGTCACCCGGTCACCCTGTCACCTGGTCAGCGCGCGCAGCGCGAGCGCATGTCACCCGGTCACCGTGTCACCCTGTCTCCCTGTCACCCCACAAGCGCGTCGCGGAAGCGGCCCATGCCCTCCACGATCTCGGCCTCGGCGGTGGCGTACGAGAGCCGAATGTGGCCGGGGTAGCCGAAGGCCTCGCCGCTGATGCAGGCGATCTGGGCATGCTCCAGCAGATAGTCGTTCAGCTCGTCGCTGCTGTTGCAGATCACGCCGTGCTTCAGGGGGCGGCCCAGCAGGCCGGTGACGTCGGGGAAGACGTAGAAAGCGCCATCCGGGGTGTCGCAGCTTACGCCGGGGATCTCGGCGAGCAGCTCCATCATCAGGTCGCGGCGCTTATGGAACGAGGCCGCCATGTCGCGCACCGTCTGCTCGATCTCAGCGTTCGGCGTGTAGGCCACGAGGGCGGCGTACTGCGAGATCGAGGCGGTGTGGGTGCTGGTATGGCTCTGAATGTCTTTGATCGCGGTGATGATCGGCTGCGGACCGGCGATATAGCCCACGCGCCAGCCTGTCATGGCATAGGCCTTGGCGGCGCCGTTCACGATCAGGGTGCGATCCTCGAGCTCGGGGGCCACGCGCAGCAGCCGCGCGTACTCAACATACGAGAGCGCGTCGTAGATCTCGTCGGTGATCACGAGCATATCGGTCTCAAGGATTACATCGGCGAGGGCGCGCAGCTCGGCGGCGCTGTAGACGGTGCCGGTGGGGTTGGAGGGCGAGTTCAGGACGATCAGCTTGGTGCGCGGGGTGATGGCGGCGCGCAGCTGCTCGGGCGTGAGCTTAAAGGCGTTCGCCTGGGTGGTGCGGGGCGTCACGGGGGTAGCGCCGGCGAGCCGGGCCTGCTCCACGTAGCTCACCCAGTAGGGCGCAGGGATAATCGCCTCGTCGCCGTCGTCGCAGACGGCCTGGAAGGCGAGGTAGAGCGCCTCCTTGGCGCCGGTCGTCACCGTCACCTGGTTGATCCCGTAGCTGATGCCCTGATCGGCGGTGATGCGGGCGGCCACGGCGCGGCGCAGCTCGGCGATGCCGCCGGCTGGGGTGTAATGGGTATAGTTCTTATGGATGGCGTCGATGGCGGCGTTCTTCACGGGGGTAGGCGTGTCGAAGTCGGGCTCGCCGACGCTGAACGAGATCACCTTCACGCCATCGGCGCGCATCTGCTGTACACGGCCATTCATGGCCGCGGTGGCCGATGGCTCGAGCTGGGCCACACGCCGGGCCAGGCGGTACTCCATCTTTGTGGACATTGGCTGCTCCTTGGGTAGCTCGCTGAGCTCCCCGTCTGAGCTTTCGAGAAGGAGGAACCTTCCCAGAAGCTGTTAAAAAATTGGGCGGCTAGGCTGCCAGCCTACGCCGTCGCCGCCGGTGCGGGGCGGGGTGCGCGGCGTGGGGG
>ENA-ORBV01006890-ORBV01006890.1-microbial-mat-metagenome-genome-assembly--contig:-NODE-6890-length-19795-cov-4.958109_pt1 | contig 19795 bp, 18 predicted proteins | sample MGYA00237777_ERZ505514 | MGnify/ENA primary metagenome ERZ505514 (study PRJEB26160, sample SAMN06269048) | microbial mat metagenome | isolation source: Oligotrophic lake microbial mat | place... | reverse complement strand
GTTTTGATTCCGTGCCTCTTCAGGCGATAACGGAGGGTGTCCCGGCTGATGCGCAAGATGCGCGCTGCCTCGCTCTGGTTGTCGCAAGCCTTGGACAGTGCCGATATTAAGAGGGCTTTCTCTTGCGATTCGAGCGAAGGGAGTTCTGTTGAGGCACTGGGGCGGGGCACTGCACCAGGCTGCAAAAGATAGGCCGGCAGATCCGGCACATCGATCATTGTGGCCGGCGACATCATGGCCGCGTTCCCGATGACGTTTTCCAGCTCGCGCACATTTCCTGGCCAGTTGTGTCTAGACAGAACCAGTTGCGCACGGTTGGTCAGACCCTGGATGCGCTTGTCGTAGAGCTTTGAGTATTTCCCGATAAAGTGACGGATCAGCAGCCGCACGTCTCCTTCGCGCTCTCGCAGCGCAGGCGTCCCTAGCTCAACCATCCCCAGACGGTAGAAGAGGTCTTCTCGGAAAGTGCCTTTGGCGATTTTGTCGCGGAGGTTTTGATGAGTGGCGGCAATGACTCTCACATTCACCTTGCGGGCCTGCAGACTCCCAAGCCTCTGCACTTCCTGATTCTGCAAAGCTCTCAGCAGCTTTGCCTGGGTCGACAGGGGCATGTCTCCGATTTCATCCAGAAACAGCACGCCTTCGTGCGCGTGTTCAAAAAGGCCCATCTTGTCTGAATTTGCACCCGTGAACGCTCCTCGCATATGGCCGAAGAGTTCGCTCTCAAAAAGGGTTTCCACCACGGCCGAGCAATTCAGCGGGACAAAATTTCCTCGCCGGGCCGGACTCATCTGAAAGAGGGCGCGCGCAACCAGCTCTTTGCCCGTTCCGGTCTCACCGGTAACTAAAATGCTGCGAAAGTGAGGGGCTACCCGACGGATCTTTGAGAACAGATCCCCCATCGCCGTGCTGTTGCCGATCATCCCCTCAAATTCGGAACTCGCCGCCAGGTTGGCTTCAATTTCCTGCGTCTTGCGGGTTGCTTCGTGCTTCTCGACGAGTACCCCGATCTTCTGTCTCAATACCGCCGGGCTTACAGGCTTGTTGATGTAGTCGGCCGCGCCCTTCTGAATGGCCTCTACCGCACTCTCGGTCGTGTAATGAGCGGTGATGAGGACGACATCAATGGAAGGGTCAAACTCCATCACGCGTTCAAGTAACTGCATGCCGCTCATTCCCGGCATCATCAAATCGGTCGCAACGATTTGCGGATGCTCGGTCAGAATATGATCGAGCGCTACTTCGGGGTTTTCAAAGCAGGAGACCTTCAGATTGTCCGCACTCAAAACCGTCGACAGCAGTTCCAGACTGGCAGGGTTGTCGTCGATCAGCGTCAGGGTGATTGGCGTCATGATCTAAAGCTTAACCGGGCTTCAACTGGCGGTCTACCGCTGCCAGCAATTGACGAAGCTGGACGGGTTTGGTCAGATAGTCGCGAAAGCCTGCCTGCTTACCTTTTTGGCTGTCTCCCTGCATTGCATAAGCTGTGACTGCAATCAGCGGGATCTGGCACAAATCCGGGTCTGCGAGAACTCTTTCGAGCACAGCATAGCCGTCGACACCAGGCATCTGGATATCCATCAACACCAAGTCTGGATGCCACTCACGCATCACCGTAAGCGATGAGGCTCCGTCTTCGGCTTCTTTGATTTCGTGTCCGGCGCGTTCAAGGGCAGTCCGCAAAAGTTCGCGGTTGCTTGCCCTGTCGTCGACGATCAGTAGTCGTGCCATCTCACTTTGCCCTTGGCGCCAGGCGGCGCACCATCGCAAGAAGTTTATCTTTGGCCACCGGCTTGATCAAATATTCGACTGCGCCCATTTTGAGGACGGAATCATCTGCCATCACCGACACCACTGCCACTGGAATCTCACGGGTTTCCCGAAGTCCTTTAAGCGAACGTAACGCCTCAAGGCCACTTTCTCCCGGCAGCAGCAGATCGAGCAGAACCAAGTCAGGCCGGATTTCAAGTGCCTTAACCAGCGTCTCTCGAATCGAATCGACGAAAACCAGTTCATAGCTGGTTGCTTCGAGATATTCCCGCAGCAATTCTCTCGCCGCCGAGTCGTCTTCGAGGATAAGTACGATTGGCCGGTCACGGCGCGAAGAGGATGGCCCGGTGGCTGTGGTAGGCAGTGTAAAGCTGAACTTGCTGCCCTTGCCAAGCTCACTCTCGACCCAGATCTTGCCGCCCATCTGCTCGAGCAAGCGGCGACAGATGGCAAGCCCCAGACCGGTGCCCTCACGCACGCCCTTGGTGGTCGCGGCAACCTGAGAGAAGACATCAAAAATGGATTCATGATGTTCTGGCGGAACGCCGATACCGCTATCGGTCACCCGGATCAGCACCATTTGGTCCTTCTCGCTGGCTTCGATCAAAATGGATCCGCCGGACGGAGTGAATTTGATCGCGTTGCTTATCAGGTTTAGCAACAACTGGTGCACCCGCACTCGGTCTGCCCAGGCTTCAAGCCCAGTGGAGGCGACACATTTGAGTGAAAGCCCCTTTGCTTCGACCTGCGGAAGAACACTGGCTAGCGTTTCATCGATCAGGGATTGCAAGGCGATGACTTCCAAATGAAATTCAAGCCGTCCCGCCTCAATCTTGCTTAGATCGAGAATGTCGTTGATCAGGGTGAGCAGATGTTGTGAGTCTTTTTGTATGTGGCTTATGAAACGGGTCTGCTTTTCGTTGAGGGGGCCCTCCATGCCTTCGGCCAGGAGTTCGGAGAAGCCGATGATGGTGTGAAGCGGCGAGCGCAGTTCATGGCTCATGCTGGCGAGGAACTCGCTCTTGGCCCGCGAGGCGGTTTCGGCCCGGGTGCGCTCTTCCTCGAGCCGCTCTTCAAAGCGGCGGCGCTCGGTAATGTCCCGCAAGACAACAAGCTGGGCGTTACGGCCCTGGTATTGCATAGGATGGCGCCTGGCCTCGACTTCGATCTGTTCACCGTTCTTTCGAAGGTGGTAACGAGGGCCATCTTCATCTTCCATCGGGCCGCCACGCCCGGAACAGCGAAGATCCTGGACTGTCATCGCGAGAAACTCTTCGCGAGTGTAGCCATAGGTGACGATGGCTTGCGAATTGACTTCAAGGAATTGAAGTGTCTCCTGGTCGTAGACACAGCAGGCGACAGGCGTAAATTCAAAAAGCTGGCGCGTTTGATCTGCGGTTACTCGTAGCGCTTCAGTCAAAGCTTCAGATTCGCTCACATCGCGGATTATGGCGACTGTATGGGATTTTCCTTCAACCAGGATCGGACTGATGCTGATTTGTACCGGAATTTCCACGCCATCTTTGCGCAGCGCGCGCAGTCGCATCGACTTCCCCATTGGCCGCAAGCTGGGTGCGGCAGCGAATGAGGCGCGGTGGCGCTCATGCCCGCTGCGCAATGCCAGCGGCACAAGATCGTCTACTTTCATGGAAAGCAGCTCCTTACGGCTGAATCCAAGAATGCGTTCGCAGCTTGGATTGGCGAGGACAATTCTTCCCAGCGCATCGACTTCCATCACCCCGTCAGGCGCGGCCTCAAGCAAAAATTCGAATCGGTTGTCCATGCTCGTAACCCGTTATCTTCCCACTGCCAGGACGTCCCGTCTTTCCCAGGTGCCACTAAAATACTGGGCCGCCATCATGCCCAGGCTCATGCCCACCAACATACTGCCTTGTGAGAACCAGGCAATGCGCTGGTCTCCCATTGGCATCCAGACCATTGGTAAATGTGCAAGGCCCATTCCGATCTGCATCCCAATTCCATCGCACAAGAGCGTAGACCAGCCTCTACCTTCGCGCCTCGCCTCTGCGAGGCATCTGGCTTCGCGCCAGATCGGGGGCAGCGAGAAGGCCCACATTCCCAAACTCATCCAGGCGTAATGATCGAGGTTGAAGGCGTGGTGGCAATTGGATCCGAACCAGAGGGAAGGAAGCATCATCCCCAGGCCGCCCCAGCCGGTCATCGCCAGGTACATGTCGAGGTGCGCTCCCCAACGCATTCTGGTGAACGCGAAAACACTCACAATCATCGTTACCCCGAGGCTGCCTGTGATTCCCAAAGGCCATGGCGAAATCTTTGCAAGCAGTGCTACCTGTGCAAGACAACTCAATGTAATCAGGTACGGATTCATGACAGACTCTCAACGGGTTTAGGCTTCGCCGGTGCTTCCCAATCCATCAGCCGCATCGAATCGAGAATGACTGTGAGGCTTGAGGCAAGCATCAACAGGGCGGCCGCTACCGGGTGTAGCCAGCCAAGGGCGGCGAGGCTGATGCCGACGGCGTTGTAAGCAAGAGAGAAGCCGATGTTGCGGCGGATCGTGCGGCGGGCGGCCCGGGCGATTTCAATCGCCTCTGGCAAGGCACCCCAATTCCGGTGCAGCATGACAAAGCCGCTGACGTCTCGCACGAGTTCAACGCTTGTCGACAGCGTGAGGCTGGTTTCGCTCCAGGCCATGGCCGCGATATCGTTGAGGCCGTCGCCAACAAACAGAACCTTGCTGCCACCTTTTTGAAGCACTTCGATCGCACTGTGTTTGTCAATCGGAGACTGTCTGACGAACTGTTGTCCGATTGGGATGGCTGAGGCACGCTCGGCGCCATCTCCTGTCGAGAGCATCACTTTTAGCCCTGCTCGTTCGAGATCGAGGACTGCTTCCGGTACGCTGCCCTCACAGATCTCTTTGAGTGTGATTTCGGCCGCAAGATCGCCATCCATTCGTACTTCGAGTTCACGGCTTTGTTGCCTGGCACCGGCAAAGAGCAAGCGCCCGTCGGCGAAGCGGGCTTCGATGCCAACGCCTGCCAGCAATCGGATGCTTTCGAGGGTAGTTGACGCTTCTATCGGTTGGCCCTCCCAAAGGCTCCGCAGGGCTGTTGCGATGGGGTGGTGGCTTGCTGATTCTGCCTCACGCAAGAGATATCTCAATTCGTTCTCCCGGCCCTTCCAGGCTGGAGCGACCTGCCAACTGGCTTCATACTCTTCGGGCAGAGTAAGCGTGCCCGTTTTGTCGAATACGACTGTATCGATTTCGGCTAGCTTCTCGATTGCCTCGCCGGACCGGGCCAAAATACCGAGTTCTCTCAAGCGAGAGATCGCCGACCAAACTGCGAGTGGTGTGGCAAAGCCGAGGGCGCAAGGGCAGGCAATCACCAGCACGGATAGCGAAGCGAAGAGGGCTGTCGCCCAGTCCCCATTTCTGGAATGAACGAAGAGCGTGATGAGGCTGACCAGAATGACCACCGGCCCAAACCAGCGCAGCACGGCCATCGCCAATCGTTGTTCGCGACCTGGGATTGACAACCCAGCCGAGACCAGATCTCGAATTTGGTCGAGTTCCGCTTCACCGCCTTGGCCAGTCGCTTCACAATCGACTGAGGCATCCATGAGAAAGGTGCCAGCCGATACCAGATCCCCGACCGTGCGGCTTCTGGCGAAACTCTCTCCAGTCAACGTGGCTTCATGGAAATAAGCGGATCCAGCCATAATCCACGCATCCACTGGCACTGATTCACCTGGCAAGACGCGAAAGCGATCTCCGGCTTTGACCTCAGCCGCAGTGACACGTTCGCCACTGAGTCTGCGCACCATTCGCTGGTCTGGTGCCCAATCACTTAATGACCGCAGAACTCTCGCTTTGCCATAAGCTCCCACTTGCCGCCCCAGTGAATAGATCACCAGCAGCATGGATGCCACGTCGGCATAGGTTCCACCTTTTTGGGTTTGGAGTGAAACGACAGATGCTCCAAGGCTGCCAGCGATACCCAGCAGGAAGAGCAACTCAATGCCCAAACGTCTGAGTTTGAATGCCTGCCAAACGGCTTCGACAAACTCTTTAGCCAGTAAACCGAATACGGCAACCGCTACGCAAAGAATCGATAGCTCGAGACTGAATCTTTCTTGCGTGGTGACTTCAGAGCCATTTACCGCCAAGCCCATCACCATGGCATTCATGGCAAGAAAGGCACCCGCGCCGATCCTCCACCAGACCGATGCCGGGGCTTCGTCACCGCAGTCGCAATCGATTCTTTGCTTCATGGTTGTTTACTTCTTGTTTGCGAATTCAGTGAGGGTGGCTGAGGTCCAGGCGCCGTTGGCACCCACTTCTTTGCGGACGGCTTCGACCACAGATTTCGCTACCGGGCCCGACTTGTTTCCAAAAGAGCTTCTGATATAGGTCAGCACTGCGGCGATTTCTTCGTCGTTGTAATTGTCCTTCCAGCCCGGCATCTGAGCGTTGTAGGTTTGGCCCTTTACGACCAATTCTCCATTTATGCCGTTTACCAGAATGGCTGCCAGCCGGCGAACATCGCCGTTGACATATTCTGAATCGGCCAGTGGCGGAAACTGCCCCGCCAGCCCCTTGCCGTCAGCCTGATGGCATTGGGTGCAGGCGTTGTAGACTTCTGCGCCAAGCACCATGGGGTTTTGCGGAGCGCTAGGGCCTGCGGCGCCTGGCCCGGCCGCGCGTTCCGCGAGCCCATTGCCGGTCCAGTCGCCGGCATAGGTGCCCATGTAGTAGCCTCCCCACATCGTGAAAAAAAAGCAAATGATTAGAAAGAGAACTGGAGTTGGCCGAATGCCGTCCCGCGGCTCTTGCATCTCGCGCATGGCCGCAGTGTGCATTTCCATGATGCTGTCTTCCATTTCTGGAACCCGCTTCAACTCCGGTTTTGTTTGATCTGGGTTCATTGCGCAGCCTCCGGGAGTGGAAAGGTCTTGTTGAGCCCGCGCAAGTATTCTATGAGAGCTTTACCTCGATCGTTCGGTACCAACTGGGTTATGCCGTTTGTTTGCAGCGGTGCCGGGATTTTGACTACATCGGCAGGGAATGCTCCAGCCGGTAAAGCATCGCCATCCTTCATTTCTGTAAACAGATAGTTGAATCTCGGCATGGTTGAGCCTGGTGAGGTGATCTGAGGATTATAAAGGTGCAAGGCATGCCAGACGGCGGATGGCTGTCTCGATCCGATGCTGGCGAGGTCAGGGCCGGTGCGTTGAGTCCCCAACTGGTGAGGCTTCTCAAAGATGTAATCGCGAGGTACGCTGCGACGGGTTCCCCAGTTGCGTCTGATGTCCGCCCCGTAACCTTTCATGCGGATCTGTTGGGTGTGGCAATAGATGCAACCTTGATCGATGTATACTCCTCTCCCTTTTAGCTGTTCGCCGAAATAGGGAACCGGGTATTGTGTGCCGTCGGCTTTTTTGACCGGTTGCAGTTCCCGGAACTGCCAGTTGGGTACGATTACGAGGCCGGTAACGGAGGCGGCGATGGTGAGGAAGATGCCCAGGGCCAATCCAATATTTCTACTTGTCATTATGCTTAAGCTCGCTCTCTTTTTTGAGCAGCATCTTGTAGTCACGCTCTGTGTTGAGCAACGTCGGGGTAACGAAGCGCAGTTTGTGCGGCTGCACGATGCGGATGAAGTTGATCAGGAAGGCAATGGTGCCGCTGAACAAAATCAGACCAGCTATGGTTCGCAGCCAGAGGTAAGGCTTAGTGAAGGCAACGATATTGAGGAAGGGAATCGCCGGGTCATTCATCATCTGACCCTGGCGGATGCCTGCCCAACACATGGCTCCGGCATAAAGCGCTGTGCCGAATAGGGTGCACCAGAAGTGGATGCGAATCAGCCGCGCCGAGCTCCACTCATTGCCGGTCAGCCGTGGCATAGCGTAGTACATCATGGCGAACATGAGCGGCGCGAAGAAACCGTACATCCCAAAGTGGACGTGGCCGATCGTGTAGTGGGTAAAGTGTGTAATTTCCTGATGGCTACGCAGCGATTCGAGTGAGCCCTGGAAGCTGGCAAGTGTGTACACCATCGAACCCATAACGGCAAAGCGTAGTGTTGGGCTGGTCTTCAGGAGATGGAAAGACCCCAGCATCGTCATGTGGTGATTGATACCGATCGTGATGACAGGGATGAACATCATCATGCTGCCTACGACTCCGACAGTGATCGTCCAGGCTGGGAGGGGCCCACCGGTGAGATGGTGTGTACCGGCCCAGTTGTAGAAGATTGCGTTTGACCAAAAGCCGAGCAGCGAGAGGTGGTAGCTGTGAATGGGTTTGCCAATGACCTTGGGGATCAGATAGTAGGCTGCGGCGATTGCAGTTGGCGTAGCGAAAAGACCAACTACATTGTGTCCGTACCACCAGTTGGCGACGGCTTGGGCAACTCCGTCGACGGCACCAAGGTTGGTAGAGGCTTCGGCTGCCACCACTAGAATTGGAAACCAGATGGTAACGGCCATCAAGTACCACTGGGAAACATAGGTGTGGCTGCTGCGCCGGGTAAAGTACATCCGGAAGTTTGCGATGACAATGAAGACGTAAGGGATGACCAGTAGAGGCATCGCGTAAAGCGGAAACTCGAGAGTTTCTACGCCTGTCGATTGACCCATCAAAACGCCAATCGAACCCAGCAGAACGCCAACGTTGAAGATGATGCCGCCGGCTATTAGTAGCTTTGGGAAGGGAATTCGAGTTTGACACAAACGTGCCTGCAGCCAGAGCAGTGTGCCCGACGCAGCGGTGCCACCAAAGCCGTAGATTGCGGTGTCCCAATGCACTGGACGGATCCGGCCGAAGGTGAGCCATTCCATGCCGCCTAAAAAGTCGGGAGAGTGAAGCTTGGCCGAACTGATCAGCCCCGCCAGCGTAGCCATCAGGAGCCAGAATAAGGAGCTGGCCCAGTAAATAGTGACCACCCATTCGGCAGACTGGTCAACCTCTATTCGGGAAACTGCTTCTCCTTGTGGATTCAACTCAAGGGCTGTGTCGCTCACCGCTGCACCTCCAGCTGTTTCATGAGTGGCGCTTCGCCGGGAAAGTAGTCTGTGACCATACCCACCGGTTCTTCGTCGTCAAAAATGGACCTTGCACCCTGGCGCAGATTCTTGAATTCACCCTGCTTGATGGCCCAGGCCAGCAGCCACACCATGGTGACCCCGGCGATTAGCGCGAAGGCCCAGATGAAAATAAACACGTAGAACATCATTTACCTCTATGACATCTGAGGCATTTGACCAGCCAAAGGCTACATAACTGAAAACAAAAGAAAAAGCCGGCTAGCAGCCGGCATTATGGGGCATATCGCCCAATTCGATTGGGGCAGTTGACCCTGCTGTTAGCGGTTGTCTCCGCGATTTTCGAAAAGCGGCTCTACTTCTAGAGATGTAAGAACCCACAGACCATAACCACCGAGCATGCTACCGAGCGGGATGTTAATGATCGCGAGTGCGCAGACCACCATGCCCATTGTGCGTGCCCAGCCCTGTGCGCGGAGAAGACCCATGCCTGTCATCACCATCGGCACAGCCAGAAAGATGTTCAGGAAGACAATCCCGACCACCATTGGACCAATGACAGAAGATAATTCGTCAAAGACATTTACCAATCCGCTTGGGCCTCCATTGGCAATCATCCAAATTAGGGAAAGCAGGCCGCCGCCGATTCCCATGGCAATTAGTGCAATCGCCAACGTTCTTAGATGTATCGCCATTTCTGATCTATTCTATCCATTCCTGTTGCTGAAAAATCTGTAGCCAGAAAATACTACCACGGCAGTCCATATCCAGATTCTCATAAGTTGGTCTTCGTACCAGGTACCGCTGAGCCTCCAACCAATCATGGGGTCGTAGGCGAGAGGGAGTAAAGCCATTGGCAAGAGCCAGGGAAGAGGATTCCAGCGGCAGGCGGCCAGGAATGGCAGCAGCCATCCCAGATACCAGAGATGTATGTTGGCGGAGAAGGCGAGGAAGACTGTCAGGAAGCAGACGATGGATTCAGCCATGCCGAGTTTGAGGAATGGGAGGCTTGCGCTCGTGAATGCGGCAATCCCTATGGCTTGCATCTTATCGGTAAGGAAGCGGTAAAGGAAGGCGTTGTTTTGCCAGCCTCCAAGGAAACCGGTTGTAAACCGAATTTTGGTGACCCACTCGTTGAGGGGCATCAGCAGCAGGCAACTGGACAATAGTAAGGCGTAGGCCAAAAGGCCAGTGGTGGAGAATCTTTGTGCGAGCCAGAGGGGAACCAGCAAGAGCGGCCACCATTTGGTGAGAGTTGCAAGGCCGAGCCAGATCCAACCGCTTGCACCTTTACTTAAGAATGCAGCGAAGAGCAGAAGGATCAGCCACGAGTCGCTATGGCCATTCATCCAGTATTCGTAGACGCTGAGAGGGCTCCAGGCAAGGATCATCCAGCGCCAAATGGGCCAGCGCTGCCGCCAGCCAAGGAGCAACAGCAGGGCTTCGGCAAGGGAGGATGAGGTCTTCATCGGCAAACCGGTCTGGTAAGTGGCCCAGTGGGCGACCTCGAGAACCGGGCCGTAGACGGCAGAGAAGTCGTAGCCGGGAATCCGGTGGTCCGGGGCAGCGACCTGCGCAGGGCTGGTGCGGTAAGGGTTGAGGCCTTTCGCGATCGTCTCAGCTTCCCACTGGTAGCGGAGGTAGTCGTCGCTCAAGCTGGAAGGAAGGGTGAAGGCCAACAAACGAAACGAGATGGCTGCGAGTACTACTACTTTTTTAATGTGTTGCGATTCTGGCACACGTGACGCAATCCAGAGGGCCCAAAAGTAGAAAAGATAAGTTATCATGTATCCGACACTTATAGACGTAATCCGCGCCGCTTCGTCGTCTGTCCAGAATGTGCCAAGGGCCAGCACTGCCAAGAAAGCAGCAGCCAGTCCGGCCAGGATCGAATTGGAGTAGTGGACCAAGTCACCTATTATGCTAACCGGCTCTGCTTCTACGACTGAAAAACTGATCGACGCGCTTTTTGACGACACCTTCGCAGGTGTTCATTCTTTGGCGGCCTTCGATTACCTCATCCTGATTCCATACTTTGTCATGCTGACGGTGTTGAGCTTCTATGGTCTCCACCGATTCGCCATGATCAGGGGCTACTTCAAGGGCAAAAAGAACATGCCCAAAGAGCCGTTGCGCTATTTCACCGAGCTTCCCAAGGTTACGATTCAATTGCCTCTCTTCAACGAGCGCTACGTCGTTGAGCGCCTGCTTGAGAGCGCAAGCAAGGTTCGCTATCCAGAGGGCCTGCTTCAGATCCAGATTCTCGACGACTCTACCGACGACACGGCTCCGTTTACCGAAGCGCTTGTGGCCTCCTACGTTGAGTGTGGCTTCAACATGGAGTATCGCCATCGCAAGAATCGCCAAGGCTACAAAGCCGGTGCATTGCAGGCAGGCATTCCGACTGCGACTGGCGAACTGACTGCCATTTTTGATGCTGACTTCGTCATCCCCGAAGACTTTCTTGAAAAGACCGTACATCACTTCACGGACGAAAAGGTCGGTGTCGTACAGACTCGCTGGACCTATCTCAATAGCCACTTCAACCTGCTGACTGAAGTGCAGACGATGCTTCTTGATGGACACTTTATCCTTGAGCACGGCGCGCGCGCCGGTAACGGACTCTTCTTCAACTTCAACGGCACGGCCGGGATCATTCGCAAGGCAATGATTGAAGACGCCGGCGGCTGGCAGCACGATACTCTTACCGAAGACAGCGACTTGAGCTACCGGGCTCAGTTGAAGGGATGGCGTTTTGTGTACCTCCCTCATGTGGAATGCCCGTCGGAATTGCCGGTGGAAACCTACAGCTTTCAGATTCAGCAGTCTCGTTGGGCCAAGGGTTTGACGCAGTGCGCCAAGAAGCTGCTGCGGATGATCCTCGATACCAAACTGCCATGGCGGGTGAAGCTTGAGGCTATCTGCCATCTCACTCCGAATATCTCTTATCCGTTGATGATCCTTGTTTCGGCGCTGATGCTGCCGGTGATGATTGTTCGGTTTTACATGGGTCCGCTGGAGATGTTGTTGATAGACTTTCCGCTGATTATTGCGAATTTTGTCAGTTTGACTGCCTTCTATCTGATTGCACAGCGGGAGATTGATCCGGTGGGCTGGAAGCGCACAATCTGGTTCATGCCTGCCTTGATGGCTGCCGGTGTGGCTCTTACGATCAGCAATACCAAGGCCGTTCTTGAGGCACTCTTTGGCATTCAGACCAGCTTCGCCCGAACGGCCAAGTACAACCTGAGTGACAAGAAGGTGAAGCTCGAACAGGTGGAATATCGCCGCAAGAGTGGGTGGTTGCCCTTTGCCGAGATTGCCATGGGAACCATGTTTGCCGCGATGATTTATTACTGTATCGAATCGCTCAATCTATTGAGCATTCCGTTTTTGATGATTTTCGTCAGCGGATACTACTGGGCCGGGTTTACTACCTTGTGGCAGGAATATCAGGGTCTGATGCAGTTCAAGGCGGCTAAAGCAGAGCTAGAAGCCGTTCCGCAGCAGACAAACCACTAAGGGCAGCGCCCTCGATGCGCGCTTCTCCGAAAGCGTCGCCGGCCAGAATCAGCGGGGCTGGTGCGGTTACTACGAAGCTTCTGTCTTCATGCATCACAGAGGGCTTTGAGTACTTCCAGCGGTGCAACTTCCAGGCACTGACTTTGTAGCCTGTCAGCAGTTTCCCGGCTACATCCTCGGCATTCTTTTCCCAGTTGTCGAGGCTGAATTTGGGGCCGGCGTGGATTGTGATTGAGTTCTCGACCGTGGAGATGCCTTTGCGGTGGTTGTCTGAGATCCAGGAGATGGGTTCAGCGCCGGTCATTTGCATGGCACCGGGTTCAGGCAGCTTTGCCGGTTCTTCGAGGATTGCCATCACTGTGATACAGCGTTCGTACTGGATTCTTTCGAGGGCGGTTCGTTCAGATTCGTTCAGATCGAAGTCGAGCAGCGCGAGTGTCTGCGGGACTGGAGCGGTGACAATCAGCGCGTCGGCGGTGAGAGTTTCGTCTAAATCAATTTCGAGAGTCCACTGATTGCCCGAGGCGATGATGTGGCTGACTTTGACGCCGCAGCGGAGGTCGATTCCTTGAGCCAGATGAGCCGGGATTGCATTGATGCCAGACTGGCCTATGAAGCGCGGGTGGCCGTCCTGCTGGCCATTGAAGCCATTGCTCCAGACGCGGACGAGGCCTTTGGCCTGCCAGGCGCGCTGGAAGGCGGCGAAGCGTTCCTGACGCACGGTAAAAAACTGGGCACCGTAGTCAAAAAGGGCTCCTTCAAAGGGGCGGGTGGCCATGCGACCGCCAGGGCGATTGCCCTTGTCGAGGACTATTACAGAGATTCCGGCGAGGCGCAATTGCTGTGCGGCCATCAGTCCACTGATGCCGGCGCCGACTATGACAACTTGTTTTTGCACAAAACTCCATTTTGCAACGAAAATGTTACAGAGATATCAAAGCGATGTATATGGTTCGAGTTTCGGGTCTTTTAGAGGATTTTGGCGAGTGGCCGATTGACGGCGCGGAGGAGCGCCCGGGGGAGACCTGGGTCTATTTCTCGAATCGTGTTGTGGCTGGAAGTTTTGCCAAGGCTCATTCCGGCCGCATCGAGCGGGCCAAGTGGGAAGTGAATCTTGCCTGGCAGGAGGAGTGGGCAGCCAAGCCTGTCGGGGAGCGTTGGTGGATTGCGCCAGAGGGGGACGAGGTGGTTCCTGCCGGGCGGCATCGACTGGGGATGCGCAAAGGGCTTGTGTTTGGCGCCGGGGATCACGATACAACCTGTGGGTGTCTTGAGATGATGGAGCGCATCGATTTCGTGAGTAAGAGAGTTTTTGATCTGGGGACCGGGACGGGGATTTTGTCTGAGGCGGCCAAGGTGTTGGGGGCGGTGAGTGCGATTGCTTGCGACCTGGAAGCCGATGCTGCCAGGATGGCGCATGAGCGCGGGGTGGCTGCATATCAGGGGCCCAGCTTTGCGATGCCGGACAGGCATTTTGAAGTGCTGCTCGTGAATGTTCCCGGTTATGTGCACCTCGATCTTGCTCCTGAGTATTCGCGCTTGCTTGGAGACGATGGTGTGCTTTTGTTGAGTGGCTACTATGAGTGGCAATCGGAACGGATCGAAGCCGCCCTGCCGGGATTTGGCAAGGTAGATCAAATAGTGCGTGGGGATGGCTGGGTCTCTTCGATCTTTTCGCATGCGCGGGCGACGGCGTCTTCGGATTGAATCAGGGTGCCCATGCTGCGGGCGAGTTCATTGGACTTTGGGGCGGCTAGGAGGGCTTCTTCGAGGAGCTTTGCATTGAAGCGCTTGCGCGGGATTGTGAGGCCGACACCCAGTTTGACGCAGCGGCGGGCGTTGTCTGGCTGGTCATGCGAATAAGGGACCACGATCATGGGTTTGCCAGCTCGTAGAGCCTGAGCGGTGGTGCCGATGCCTCCCTGGTGAATTGTGACGGCCCCTCGCGGCATCAGTTGCGAGTGAGGCGCGTAGCGGGCGATGTAGATGCGGTCGTTGCCTAAGGACAGGTATCGGTCGTAGTTGTCGCGGCCGACAAGGAAGACCGCTCGTTTGCCCATGTGGTTTACGGCCTTGTGGGCTTCCGTATAGAAACGTCCAGGGTCGAGGACGGCGGATGTGCCGAGGGTGAAAACGTAGGGCGGATCGCCAGCTTGCAGGAAGGCTTCGAGTTCTGTTTCGAGCGTGGTCGAGCTTGCGTCGAGTTTGTCGTAGAAAGGGAAGCCGCACATTGTGGCGGGCTGAGGAAAGTCGGGCTGCTCTTTCATGAAGTGCTTTGAGAAGAGGATCAGGTTGCCGTAGGGGGAACTATGGCCGAAGAGTTTGGGGACTGCCGATGATGGAAGTCCTTCTTTGGCGGCGAGGTCGTAGGCTTTGTTCAGCAGAAAGCCATTCATTTGGTGGAGGCCTTTGTAGACGGTGCGGAGAATGCCGGGCGACATCATGGGCAGAAAGGGCATGGCAGGGATTAGCGGCGGGTCGAAGGCAGAGAGGATGGCCGCTGGTTGGAGCGCGGTTGTGATGTAAGGTTTATTAAGCTTGGCTGCGGCGAGCGGTAGTCCGAGTGCAAAGAGCGAACCGAGGAGAACATCGGCTGAGCGAGCTTCTTCGAGCAGGATCCTGTAGGCTTCTTCAATCGGCGGGAGGAAGATTTCCTGGACAACATAACGAGTGCCGTCGAATGTAGCCATGCAGCGGCGGCGGATCTCGGCGTCGTGTTCGATCGCGCTGATGTCCGGTGGGATGCTTACGAAGCGGATGCCTTCGCTCTCGACTTTTTCACGATAGAAAGTGCTTGAGGCCAGAGTTACCTGGTGGCCGCGTTGTTTGAGGCCGATGGCAATGGCGAGGTAGGGGTGCAGGTCACCGAAGGAACCGACGGTGGCGATCAGGACGTGCTTTGGCATTCGTGAATGATTCCTTCAGGGGTCATAACGCGGCGGACTTCGTCTGTGGCCGGACCTTCGAGGTATGCAAGATCGAAGTAGGAGTCGCGCCAGGGGATTGCGTCTACACTTCCTTCGATGAACATGCAATCGATCCGGTGTAGAGATTCTGCGTGGGCACGGGCCTGATCGATCGCGTCTAGATCGGATGCGACGCCGATGAGTTGGCCGGCCGGTAGGTCTGGCCAGTTGGAAAGAATTGGGATGATCAGGATACGCTGGTTTGGCGGCACACCTTTATTTTGGGATGATAATGAGGATGCTGCGAAGTCTATTACCGATTTTGTTGGGTACGGTTGCGTGGGCGCAAACGATCCCCCTGAGTGAATACGCTTCCCGGCGTGAACAGCTTCGCACGAATCTTCCAGATAGTGTGGTGGTGCTTTGGGCCTACACGCCTGGGGTTGAGGTGCATGACCGGAATGGATTTTTCCAGGATCCGAACTTCTTTTATCTGAGCGGTTGGCGAGAGCCGAACGGGGCGATGTTGCTTTGTTCGAGCTGTCCTGAGGGGGAACGTGAGATCTTCTTTCTGCCGAAGCGGAATGCGCGGCGGGAGATTTACGACGGGCCGATGGTGGCGGGTGAAGACGCCGATGCTGCGCAGAAGACCGGTTTTATGCGCGTGTTGCCGGCCGAGAAGCTGGAGGCCCAGATTGTGAAGGCGCTTGAGTCAGCTAGCCAGCTCTACACCGTTTTCGATGGACATGAAGGGGCGCTTGCAAAGATTGCTCCCTTGCGGATCTTGAAGGATGCTCGCGAGGCGATTACGAATCTGAGGCTGCGCAAGAGCGCTACTGAACTTGCGCTGATGCAGAAGGCAATCGATGCCTCGATTGCCGCCCACTTTGAGAGTTGGAAACTAACGAAGCCGGGGCTTTATGAGTATGAAGTGGCAGCAGCCATGCAGCGGACTTATTTTGCGCTGGGTTGTGAGCGCAATGCTTATGCTCCGATTGTGGGGAGCGGGCCGAATAGCGTGATCCTGCATTACAACCAGAACAAGCGCCGGATGGATGGCGGTGATGTCTTGTTGATGGATGTGGGTGGTGAGTATTCAATGTATGCGGCGGATATCACAAGGTCGATTCCGGTGAATGGCAAATGGACTGCGCGGCAGAAGCAGGTTTATGAATTGGTGCTGGGGGCACAGAATGCAGTGATTGCCGCCGCCAAGCCTGGCGTCATGTTGAGTGCGCTCACCAATGTAGCCCGGGAGTATTTTAACTCGCAGGGCAAGGGGCCCAAAGACAAGCCCTGGGGGGACTATCTGCTGCACGGGGTGAGCCATCACATTGGCCTTGATGTGCATGACCCTTATGACAAAACTGTGCCGCTGGCCGAGGGCAACGTGATCACAGTGGAGCCGGGATTGTATATTGCAGAGGAGAGTCTTGGGATCCGGATTGAAGACATGATCGTGATCACTAAGGATGGGGCGAGGCTGCTCACGTCTGCATTGCCGCGTGGGGCCGATGAGGTGGAAAAGAGGATGAAGCACTGAGTCTGAGGGCCCGACAGTTCGCGATGTTAGGAGGCCTGCTCGTATTGTGCTTTGTCGCGGCGCTGGTCTTCGGCTGGTCACGCGCGGCGGCGCAACTGGATGGACAGGCTTATGACTGGCTTTTTGCCACGAGCCAGACTCCGGGGTGGCAGGCAAAGTCCGCCTTGCTCGCGATTGACGAAGCGAGTTTGATTGACATGGGCGGGGCGAGGAATCTGCGGCAGAAGCTGGCCAAGGTGTTGCCCCGGGTTTGCGCGGCCAAGCCTTTGGCGGTGGCAGTCGACTTGATGCTGTCCACTGCAGAGGATCCAAAGGTGGATGCGGCTCTTGCGGCAGCCTTTGCCAAGTGCCCGAGTGTTGTCCTGGGTGCCGACATTGTGCGCCGGGACAGCCAGTGGGAAGAGCCGATTGAGGCATTTCGTAAGGTTGCCGGCGCGCTGGGGCATGTACATGCAGACCCCGATCCGGTGAGCCGGAGGATTCCGCTGGAGAAGGCAGTGGCGGCGAAGAGGTATTGGGCGCTGGCGCTGGAGGCGTTTCGCTTGTCGAAGCAGGCTGGGCCGATTCTTGAGACACCGGATGACCTTGAAGTGGGTATTACCAGGATCCCGGCTTCGCGGGCGACTGCTCGCAGTGTTTACGTGAACTATGTGCCTGTCGCGATTCCGCAGGTGAGCCTGAAAGATGTAGAGAAAAGGCCAGAGACGGCGATGGCCTTTAGCGGCAAGGTTGTCTTTGTTGGCTATACCGACCAAAGTGCCGCCCGCGACCGTCTAATGACGCCGATGGGTAATTTAATGACCGGCGTTGAGATCCACGCAAATCTATATGAGACCTTGCAGCAGGGCGTTTTTGTGACGGATGCGCCGGTGAGTCTGCCGGTGTTGTTGACCTTGGTGGCCGTAGCCGGGGCGGGATTGATCTTTGTGTTCTTGAGTGGATCGATTGCCTGGTTTGTAGCAGTGGGCTGGCTGGTGGTGATTCATGTGGTGCCGAGGTGGTTGTTCTGGAATCAGGTTTTTGTTGGGCCGTCGATGGTGTTGACCGGGGTCTGGCTGGGGACGATTGTTTCGGCCAGCTTTCACTACTTTGTGATCCGGAAGCAGTGGAAGCAGAGTGAGGCGGACAAGAGCCGCTATCAGCAGGCGATCCACTTTGTGACGCATGAAATGAAGACGCCTCTGACGGCGATTCAGGGGTCGAGCGAGATCATGAGCCGCTACAAGCTGAACGAGGAGAAGCAGAAGCAGTTTGCGCAGATGATCCATTCCGAATCGAAGCGTCTGGCAAGTATGATCCAGACCTTTCTGGATGTGGAGCGCTTGGCCGAGGGCGAGATGCAGTTGAAGCAGGACGTGTTTGCGTTGAGTGCTGTGCTGCTATCGGCACTGGACCGGGCCCGGATTCTGGCTGAGCGCAAAGAGATGTCGATGCAGGTAGGGGCGATTCCCACGGGTCAAATGAAGGGCGACAAAGAGTTACTGGAGTATGCGTTTTATAACTTGCTCAACAACGCGGTGAAATACTCGCCGGAAGGCACGGGGATTGAGTGCAGTTGTGTGGTTGCGGACGGCAAGGTGCGGATTTCGATTCGCGATCAGGGCATGGGGATGGATGCAGCGGATCTGAAGCGGATCTTTGATCGCTTCTATCGATCGAAGCGCGCAGAGGAAAGTGGAATCAGTGGGACTGGAATCGGGCTGAGTATTGTCAACGAAATCGTGAAGCAACACGAGGGCAGGATTGATGTCAAAAGTGAAGTGGGTGTGGGGAGCGTATTTACTCTAATTCTGCCCTTTATGGCGGGTGCTCCGGTAGACTCGGAAATAGCGAATGCCAATCAGCGCACCATTACTGCTAGTTGAAGACGACAACAGTGTCCGCCATACGCTGACGACCTTTCTCGACTTGGAAGGCTATCAGGTAGAGGCTGTATCGAGTACGCGCGCAGCGATGGAGAAATTGCTCAATGGCAGTTATCCGATCGTGATCAGCGACATTTACCTTGATGAGCGCACGGGGCTTGACGTGTTACGAGCCGCTAAGGAATCAAACGAACAGTGCCGGGTGATTCTGATGAGTGCGAGAGGCAGCATGGAGACGGTGATGGCTGCAACGCGCGGCGGGGCCTTTGAGTATCTGGCGAAGCCTTTTGAGCTCGATGATTTGCTTCATGCGATTCAGAAGGCGGAGGCCGAGATGGAAGGGGCGGCTAGTCTCGATCGCGAGACCGATATCGATGATCTGCCCGAGACGGAGATGATCGGCAGCTCGACGAAGATGATCGAGATCTATAAGACTTTGAGTCAGGTGGCGCCGACCGACGCGAGCGTGTTGATTACCGGTGAGACCGGGACGGGCAAAGAACTTGTGGCGCGGATGATCCACACGAATTCGAAGCGGTTGATTGGGCCGTTTGTGGCTGTGGATTGCGGCAGCATTGCGTCATCGCTTCTCGAAGCCGAATTGTTTGGCGCGATGAAGGGGAGCTATACGGGTGCAGATCGTGACCGCGTCGGTGTTTTTGAGACGGCCAATAAGGGTACGGTATTTCTCGACGAGATTGGTGAGATTGATCCTCCTTTCCAGTTGAAGCTCTTGCGGTTCTTGCAGGAGCGCGAGATTCGGCCTGTGGGTGCCAACCGGGCCAAGCAGGTGGACGTGCGTGTGGTGGCGGCCACGAATCGTGACTTGCAGAAGATGGTGGAGGAGGGGAAGTTTCGCGAGGACTTGTGGTTCCGCTTGAATGTGGTGCGGATCCAGTTGCCACCGTTGCGGGATCGGCGGTCCGATATTCCGCTACTGTCGCACTTCTTCCTGCGGAAGTACAACGAGCGGTACGAGTTGAATGCGGTCTTGACGACCAGCGGGCAGAAGTTGCTCGAAGAGCAGGCTTGGCCCGGTAATGTGCGGCAATTGCAGCATTTGATTGAGCGGTTGGTGATTCTGGCTCTGTCTCTTATACACATCTGACGCTGCCGACGAATAGAGAGGTGTAGATCTCGGTGGTCGCCGTATCATT
>ENA-ORBV01006889-ORBV01006889.1-microbial-mat-metagenome-genome-assembly--contig:-NODE-6889-length-19799-cov-4.053189_pt1 | contig 19799 bp, 19 predicted proteins | sample MGYA00237777_ERZ505514 | MGnify/ENA primary metagenome ERZ505514 (study PRJEB26160, sample SAMN06269048) | microbial mat metagenome | isolation source: Oligotrophic lake microbial mat | place... | reverse complement strand
GAGCCAAGCCGTGCAGTACGTGCCATTGAGCGCGTTGACGATTGCGAACCTCGGCAACGGGGCGCTGCTGCCATCGAGGGCCATCCACGCCGTGGCTGGCATAGAGCAGGCTTTGAGTGCGACAACACGTCTGCGCTTTGAAGCCTATTACCGGGCAGACCGCGATCTGCTGGCGCAGCCGCTGGCCGACATTCGCCTGCTCGCCAGTGGGCAGGTCTTGTTCCCACCGGCAGCGGCCCGCTTCGAGAATTCCTTACGTGGTGCCGCTCGTGGCTTTGAAGTCTTTCTGCAGAAGCGCAGCGCCAATCGCTGGAATGGTTGGATCTCCTACGGCTGGTCTCGGGCGAGAATGCGCGACGGGATCACCGGTGCCCGCTACGATGCCGATTTCGACCAGCGCCATACCGTCAACGGATACGGCAGCTACCGGCTGAGCCCGACGGTGAATCTGAGTATGCGCTACAGCTATGGGTCGAATTTCCCGATTGCCGGATTCTTTAGCCAGCGGAATGGGCAGTACTTCTTGTCGCAGCAACGCAATGAGGCCCGGCTCCCGGTCTTCAGCCGGGCCGACTTTCGATTAAACAAGCAGTTTGAGCGTAAGAAGTGGCGCGGTGTCTTGTTCTTTGAAGTGATGAATCTCTTCAACACAAATAACCGGACTTTCGATTCTTACAACGGCTACAACACGCGCACGGGTGTGGCAAACATCTCGCTGCTGCGGCTCTTCCCGATCGTGCCCGGTGCGGGTTGGATGATGGACTGGGGCAATCGCTAGCCGAGCATCAACTTAAGTTCATTCACACGGCGAATCAATTCACTGCGTTCTGCGTTCTTGTAAGCTTCAGGCAGCATTGCACGGCTGGTGCACTCAAGGACGGCGACGAGGTTCTGCAACTCGATCTCGGCGGGCGACGAGGCCGGGATGAAGTCGGCAAGCGTGGCATGCAGATCAGCCGCATCCGGCGTCGCCTTGCCGGCCAGCACAGCGCGCATTTTGGAGCGCACAAGCAAGGCTTCGATATCCGCACCAGACAAGGCAGAAGCATGTTCGAGGAAGGCCTTCTCCGATTCCTCTACCGGCGTGAAGCTGGTTGATGTTTTCTTCTGCATGGCCCGCAGCATGGCGATGCGGTCTTCGTCGGTGTCGGGGTAGAAGAGGCCCAAGTGCTCTTCGGCCCGGCCCTGACGCTTCAGATCTACGGGCAGCAGATCTGGACGGCAAGTCAATAATAACCAGATCACTTTGCCACGATATTCGGTGTTGCCCATGAACTGCGCAATCTGTGCAAAGACCCGGTTGTTGACGCCAGAATCGCCCGATGACGAACGGTCGCCAAGCTGCGCATCGGCTTCGTCGACGATTACAACAATAGGGCTCATCGCCTTCAACAGCGCAAGCACGCGCTCCAGATTTGCCTCTGTTTGACCTTGCCACATGGATCGAAAATTCTTGAGCGTTACCGCAGGAATACCGATCTCGCCAGCGAGGCATGTCGCAAGAAAAGTCTTACCCGTACCAACAGGGCCGCAAATCACATATCCCATGGGCAGGATCTCGCTACGGCCCATGCGAATCGCGCTCACCGCATCGATCAGCTTCTGCTTGGCAGCGGCAGAGCCTGCCACCATCGAGAGGTTCCAGCGGCTTTGTACAAATTCGAGCATGCCTCCGGCTTCAGCCTCGATCAGTTCTTTCTTCTTCGCCGACATGTAGGCAAGCGTCAATGGCTGGCGATTGCGTGCGGCGTGCAGTGCGAGGCTTTGAAGCTGAATTCGCTTGAGACCAGCGGTGAGATTGGCTAGAACTGGAATCGTGACGTCAGAGCCCTCGGGTAGCGGCGACTCGGCAAGTTGCCATTCCAGAAACTCGCGGCGCTCCGCTTCATCCGGGATCGGGATCGAGATCGCTGTAACGCCCGGATGCTGCAAGATGTCCTGATTGATCTCAACGATATTCTCAGAGACAAGAACAATCGTGACGTCGGCCTGCTTGAAGGCCGGATTGTGCGCCCAGCGTTGCAGGATCACCAGGGCGTTGCGATCATCGGGAGGCATGCCTCCCACGTCACCGGCCGGCACAATCGTTTCCGCGTATTCGATCACCAGGGCAATCTTGCGATTGTCGTGTACGCGAAGACGGAGATAGTTATCGAGAATCGTTAGCACGCCGTCGGGGTTGCGCGGCAAGGCCTGCGAATATTTGGTGTTGTGAAAAGAATCGTAACCGGCCAGCGCATTGCGAAAGTCGTTCTGCATTTCGCCGGTAGCAAAGGTCAACCCACCTCCGCGGTCGTAGCAAATCACGGCATCGCGCTGAGCGAAGAGTACGGTCTGCAGGAATTTCTGAAGCGACTGATAGCTTCGCCTGGCCCGGGGCGGATCGCTAGCCACCAGATCATGCACATTGCCGTGCAGAACAAAGGTAGAGAACGCGCCGGAGTAATAGCGCTCAGAAAGTTGTTTCGCCCAAAGTGGTAGATGTTCCATAGGTATCAATTGCGGATGCGGTTGCCTGCGGACGATGAGGTGGAATCGCCCAAGCCTTCAATGTCGGGGCTCATCTGGAAGATAGCCTCTACTTCGCGAACCGCTTCTTCAGTAGACTCGACATCTCGCACCAGAGACTCAAGCCGTTCAGAAACCTGCTGCGGATCTTCCATCGTCATCGATTGCTCCCGGATCAGTTGAAGTACGTCTTCGATGGCATTGCACTGGGCATCGATCACTTGCCGATTCTCACTAATCTTGCCGTACTTCTCGATCCGTTTACGAAGGATCTCGATCCGCTTCCTGTTCACCTCTTGCACGCGCTGAGTCTCGCTGGGCAGGCGCGCTTCGAGCTCTTGCGACTCGCGAAGAATTGCATTGGGGTTGGTGCTGTTCAGATACTGCATGTGCATCACGTCGTGGTTGGCAAGACGAACGAAGGCGGCCAGAAGTTCATTCAATCGCTCGTCCAGTTGTCTGACGAAAATCTGGGAGCTGGAAGAGAGACGCGCCAGATTGGCTCGAATCAAAGTGCAAAGCTGATCGAGCTTTTGGTAATGCAGACGCCGCTCTGAAGGCAAGGTGCTCAAGAGCTGCTTCAGCGTTTGCGTGCGCTCGTTTTTCTCTTTCTCAAATTGACGGGAGCGAATCAGCCTTTGGAACCGGGGCATCGCTGGAACAGTCGCCAGATACATCAACTCGACCCCAGCGGCGAGGATCAAAGGCACTGGACTCACAGAGAGGACCGATGCCGCAAGGGCTCCCAACAATCCAATGACATTGTATTGCCACTGGAAAGCTTCCTTGTAGTAGTTGGGATCATCCTGCTCTTGGTCGGCCATCGCGAAGTCTTATCCTAGTATCGTCAAAGTGGTTTATAGCAGCGCAAAGCGGTCTCTGATTTCAGCCAGGCAATCGACAAAGGCCGGAGTGGACGAGATTCCTTTACGCCAGGCAAGCCCACGTTCAATCAGGTTATAGATGGCCTGGATGCGGGCACCGGGAATGAAGCGGCCTTGCTCGTCGGAGTTGCGTCCCAGCAAGAGGATCGTATCGGCCACTTCAAGCGCCGCTGTGATGTCATGAGTAACAACGATGATGGTGTTGAACTCATGAGCGGTGGAGATGCCGTGAATCAACTCCTGCACCTTGCGAAGCGCCATCAGATCGAGGCCGCTGAAGGGCTCATCCATCAACAGAAACGATTCGCTGCACATGATCTGCTGGGCGATGGCCACACGCTGGCGCTGCCCGCCAGAAAGCTGTGAGGGAAAGTGGTTGGCCCGGTCCAGCAAGCGAAACTGCTCAAGCAGATTGTGGGCCTTCTGTTTGTACTCCGCTTCAGGCTTTCCCGATCGCGCGCCAGCTACGAGGAGGTTATTCAATACACTGCGATGCATGAAGAGCGGATAGTGCTGAGCGACAACTCCAACCATTCCACGCTTCACAGGCACCCCCGGATCTCCGATGAGAACTCGTCCGGATGTAGGTTGCTTCAGCCCTGCCAGTAGATGAAAGAGTTGCGTCTTGCCGATACCAGACGGGCCTAGAAGGCCGACCACCTGCCCGGCAATCGAATCGGGGCGGGTGATGTTGCGAATCTCAAACGACACCTTGTCGAGGATCAGATTCTCGCCCAGAGTGAGCGAGGCATCTTCTACTTTGAGGATCGATTCTTCGAGCGTGTATTCGTAGTTGGCGGACATTCCTACCTGCGCTCCAGCGTCAGATTTGCCCATGGACATACGGCATTCTTGAATACGCCAATACCGTAATCCTGAACCAGACCGACAAGCAGAATCAGAATCTGAATTCCGAAGACTTCAGCGAGGTGAAAGTGTTTGTTTTGATTGAGTAGCATCGCACCGACGCCGCCTTCCGATCGGGAAATTCCCTCCACCATCGTGAGCATCATCCAACCAATTGCAGCATTCTGACGAAAGACTTCGATCGCCTGATCGAGCGTACCGAGTACAACCACATCCCAAACGACTTCCCATTCCGACATGCGGAGCGAGCGGGCATGGTCGAAGGAAGACTTCGGAATCGCCGCCACAACAGCGGCCATCGAAGTGACAAAGAAGACTGTCATTCCGAATACCAGAAGAGCCAGCTTCAGCGGTCTGCCGCCACCCACCATCAGGGTGAAGATGAAGGTGAGCCCGCTGAGGCCAAGAAAGCGGCCCTTGGCCACAGCGGCAACAATCGGACGCACAGCGGGCATGACAGAAAGGTAAGCCAAACCCAGTGAGATAAAGGCCGTAATCGCCAGCGCTTGCACGTTCATCCAGAAGCTGGTAACCAGTTCCGGGCCAAGGCCCTGCTCTAGCCAGAGCTTCGCGACCGCCGGAAATACCTCATTCGGCTTGGGCAATGCCGCCCATGGCGAGAGCCACCAAAGCAGCAGAGCGACGGCCACCTGTACCCCGATCACGATTTGCATCGTGCTTCGGGATACAGCCTGATTGGGCCGGACAATATCCAGCCAACTTGTGGCTGTGGTCATTTTGTAGTGCCGATGACAATCTCGACGCGGCGATTCCTGGCCCGTCCTTCGACACTAGAGTTGGGCGCAACCGGGTTGGCCTGCCCATGCGAAAAAACCCGCAGGCGGCCTTCCGGAAAGCTAATCGAAGACTGCGACTCGAGATACTTCTTCACCGCAAAAGCACGAGACTCCGACAGAGCCTGATTGGCGTCAGCGCCTCCGGCCGAATCCGTATGCCCGTGGATTTCGACCAGCGTGTTGCCCGCAACCAGCAGGTCGCGCGTGAGCTGTTCTAATTCTTTCGGTGCACCGCCACTGAAGCTTGCCTTGCCAGTATCGAAGTTGATGTTCCAGGATCGGCGGCTCACTACCGAATCCACCTTCGAGGACGAAGAGAATTGCGGCATAGCCGCAGGCGTCATCTGCGGGTTTCGCTTGGCAATGTTGGCGATATAAGACGTGTCCAGGATCTCCTCAACGGGGTAGTAAGTTGGAACAAGATCCGGATACTGCTTGGAAACGATGTCGCCAAAAGTACGGTAGGTAGCGGCAAAGATGTTTGCTGTGCCAGGAGCCATTCCAAACAGAATGATGTTGTCAGCCAGATTATTGACAGACGAGCCACCTAGTTCTACTTGTACTCCCTGCTTGTCGGCTTCCACTGTGCCCTTGTAATAACGCTCCCAATATCCGGGCTCGTTCTGATACTCGTTATACACGGCGGCGCTGATGCCAGATGCGTGCTTGAGAGCCTGCGGATGGGCTTTGATCTGATCGCCACCCAAGAAGGTCGCCTCGAGCATGCCTTCCACTTCGGGACGGTTATTCTGCATCCATCGATCGATTCCGATGATCGTGTTCGGCATTTGGGAACTGTATTCTTTGGTGGAGGCAATCGACACCAGACCGCCGCGCTTGCGGGCGACGTTGACATCTCCAGGAGTCCAAGTGACGACACCGTTGACGCAAATCTTCTTGCTCTCCTCTGTCTTTTTGCCGTCCATCACAACCGGACGCGTCTCGCAATAGTTAGTAATATACTTCTCGCCAGCATCGATATAGTCATTTGCACTCACCCAGTTCAGACATTTTGGGTCATACGTTTTTTCATCCGGGTTATTACAAAGGTTGTTGTCACCGAGCCATTTCTGGGCAATATTCCAGTCGCCATCGCGAAGATAACCGGCGACGACACCGCCGCGCGAAGCTTGTGGATTCTTCTTCCAGTCGGCAGGCCCCATAAATTTGTCCTCGCCGCGAGAGTAGCCGGCGGACCCAACTACTTTCGCCGTATAGTCGGAGCCAATCTTCTTGAGCGTGTCGTTCAGCCCTTTGAGAAAGGTAGCCGACCCATCGCCCATGATTGCGACAAAGTGCGCTCCCTTGGATGGCTGTGCATTGCCGTTCTTAAGATCGGTTGCGAAGGCAACCAACGCTTCCTGCATCTTACCGGCGTCGTCCTCTCTGACAAAACGCAGGTTCACGTTTTTGCCGCACATCAGACTCCCCTTAGTTGCCTGCACCCCACCATTGGCGAACATCAAGCCCATCTGCGCGTTCCAGGCCCAGACGTAGAGCCGGACCTCGGGTTTATCGTCGCAACCTCGCGCGCTACCGGGCATTGCCGTTGCAGCAACGTCAACTTTGGCCGATTCCTGAATTGCGGGAAGCTCGATTTTGCCAAGTTCCGCCGACTGGCGCACTTGCGCCGAAGGCATCAGTTTGTCCAGCAAACCATATCTATTGAGAGCGTAACCAACCAGGCCAAGTCCGATCGCGAAGATCAGGATCTTGCCGCCTTTTTCGATTTTGACAGCCATGATTTTTATCCTCTTATTGAACTAAGTGGTGCGTTCGCCTTCGCGACCACCTATCGTCTTGTCAGGAGCCGCCGACGCAGCCGGCCCCATGAGCCCCATTTCGACTTTGAACTGCTTTACCAATTCAGCGGCACGCAGGTTCTCGGCCTCTTCTTCGATTTTGAATCGCTGCTGATCAACGTTGCCAAGCGCCATCTCCATGCGAGCTTCGTTCACCGCCGTTTGCTCGTCGATCTTGCGCACCATTTCGTCATGAGTCTGGCTGACGCCGGCCACTTCAAACTGGTCGAGTGTATCAGCCACTTTCTTCTGCCACTGGGAGCGGCGATGATCGCGAATCGCCTGCATCGCCTCTTGCGTCTTGCGTTCTTTCTCGCGCATGAAAGCCTTCTTGACGTTCATCGCCTTTTCAAACGCCATCTGAGCCGTTTGCAATTGTTCCTGCGTGCGCGATAGAGCCGAACGCAAAGACTCAAGGCGCGTGGCGAAGTTGGCGGCCAGATCGTCGCGGCTTCCCTGGATCGCAGCCTTCACCTTCATGGTGAGATCCTGCACTTCGCGCAGGTACTTGGCTTCTTCTTTTTCAAGCAGCGACACATTGGCTTTAACCATGGCGATCGACTCGTTCATCCGCGGCACTTGATCATTGAGATCGCGAATGTTCTGTTCGAGGATCAGTTCAGGATTTTCAGCGACAGAGATAAACATGCCGACAAAAGACCGAATTACACGAGTGAAACGGTTCCACATATAGAGAGAGATTCCTTTCGAGGATCTGGATGCTTCAGGTTTAGATTAGCCGATACTCAGGACGAGACGGCAGCGCTTTAGTTCCCGGCCTTCGGTGAGGCTGGCGGCGGATTGCGCAGAGAAGCGGAGGTGGTGATCGGATTGTCGGTCACAAAATGAAATACGGTATCCGCAATTCTTTGTTCCAATTTCTGCTTGTCCAAGCGCCAACCATAGAAAGATTCTTTTCGCTGGGCCACGGAATCGTTGTTGGCCTGAATCCGCGCCTTATACTCAACGGTGAGCTTATCAAGCTCCGCTTGCAATTTGCGATTCTCGTCGAGCTTGGAGGCCTCGAGTTCTTCAATCTGTTTCTGCTGAATCCGCTCGAAGGCGTCCAGGGCCTTATCCCGGCGCACCGCGTCTTCGACAATTTCCTGCACTTTCACGCTCGCCGCGTCGAGAGCAACCAGTACGGAACTACGCTTTACCTCCGCCGGTAACTCCTTGATGTGAGGATTTTCAAGCATGTCGGCTACCTTCAGAACCGTGTAGCCATGGCCAGGCGGCACTATTTCTGCAGCGGCGTAGATCTCCTGAAACGATAGCGGCTTTGCACCGGCGACCGGCGTCGCCGCTTCCATATTCTGCTCTACCCGCTGCTGCACGGCTGGGGACTGAATGGACGCAGCAATAGCAGCCACTGCCTGGGCCGCACTGTTCTCATTTGGCTTCTCCGCATCGGAAGCATTCTCAGTCGAGGATCCCTCCACAGTGACGAAATAGTTGTACCACTTCTTATCGTTAGCCATTGGAACATTGTAACGATTCGCTCGCGGCATTGTTTTCTCCACAGTGAAATGAAATCCGCCGGCTCGCTATACTGTAAATACTTACAGTATGAAACTGACTGCACGCCAACAGGAAATTCTTGATTTCATTAGCGATTTCCGAACCGAGCAGGGCTGCTCGCCCTCGATCCCGGAAATGCAACGGGCCTTCGGCATGAAGAGCCCGAACGGGATCGCCAGCCACTTGGCCGCTCTCGAGACCAAGGGTGCGATCCGGCTGGCAGACCGTGGTTCCCGCCAAATTGAAGTCGTGGGCAATGGCCCAGTGGTCTCGATTCCGATCTACGGCGGAATTCCGGCCGGACCGCCGCAAGACATGGGGCAGGTGCGGAGTGAAGGTTGCATGCAGGTTGACCTCGAAACGCTCGGCTTCAAGCCGCAGCGAGGTTGTTATGCCCTACGGGTGCGGGGAGATTCGATGAAGGATGCTGCAATACTCGACGGCGACATCGTAATCTTGCAGCCGACACCAAACCCGAAAGCCGGGCAGATCGTCGCAGCGCTGATCGACGGGGAATCGACGCTCAAGCGATTGGTGCTGGCCAAGGGGCGATGGTATTTGAGAGCCGAGAATTCGGCTTATCCAGAACTGATCCCGCGCTCGGATCTGGTGATCCAGGGCGCGGTTCAGATGATCATTCGCCAGTTGAAGGGCTAGTTACGGTAGGAAAGCTTGAGGGGGCGAGTGGGGCGGGCAGGGCCAAGATCGTTCATTATGTCTCTTACACGCTCACGATAACCGGGGACCGGGTTGTAGGTGGTGAGGATCTTGTCGATCGGCTTGTTGCGGTAGTAATGAGAGTTGGCCAACCGTTCGGCGACGGTGTGGATGCTCTCCTTGACACTCACAAAACGGTGATCGCCATTGCTCCATCCAAAAATGTTGTTGTTGTGGAATGTCTTGCCTCCACTGCTTTCGACGAAGGCGATGCTGGGCAAAAGACGCCAGTCGAGGTGGTGACGGTCGGCGGCGGCAACAAAATCTCGAGCCAGCGGCTTGACCGGGCACTGCTTTTCTTCGAAGTACTTTTCGAGGCGGACCAACCTGGGGTCCTGTTTTCCGGCTGCCTCATCTCCGGTCGGGGCGGGAGAAGTGGCCACGAATGGGCCTGCCATAATTCCAACAATAGCGAGCAGTCTGCTCGACGGTCCAAAATTCATGATTCGAAAATCACTCCTTGCGATGGTACTCCGGTCCTAGGGGACCGATGTTGGCTTCGATCGGGGGAGACGACGTGGCTCCACTCTAACGTGCCTTTGTGTGGGTATCAAGGGCCAAATGCGAACTACTTGCTTTTGGCGCAGGAATGCGAGCGGGTCTCGCTCATGACTGTATTATAGCTATTTATGATGCCAAGTGTGGAGACCCTCCCGTTCCTGCCGCCTTTCGACTGGAAGGGCCTTTTACGCTTCTTTGGCCCCCGGGCCATCCCTGGGGTCGAGGCAATTGAGGGAGATGTGTTACGACGGAGTTTCAGATCGGGAGCTGGTTGGGGCTGTCTCGAAATCAGACCGGTCGCCGGCGAACCCTATCTGGAGTTGGAAGTTTGGGGCGACGGAATCGGCGCGATCCGCGATTTGGCGGCCCGCGTTCTCGATCTCGACGCTCGCCCAGCTGAGGTCAAAGCCAGGCTGGGCGGGGATCCGACGGTGGGTCCACTTTTGGAACGATGGCCTGGAGTCAGGTTGCCCGGGGCCTGGGATGGCTTTGAAATGGGGGTGCGAGCCATCCTCGGTCAACAGGTATCGGTAAAGGCAGCGCATACTTTAGCGGGTCGGATTGTGGCTCAATTCGGTCACCCATACTCTAGTCCTTTCCCTAGTGTGACTATGCTTTTTCCCTTAGCGGAAGAGCTGGCGCAGGTAGCAATCGAGGACTTAGCCGCTGTCGGGATCACCCGCAAACGGGCTGAGACGCTGCATCATTTTGCGGAGTGGTCGAGTCTGCAGGCTGAGAATCGAGGGCCTCTGATCGAATTGCCGGGGATCGGCCCGTGGACGGAAAGCTACTTTCGGATGCGAGGCAGCTCAGATCGAAATGCCTTCCCGGCCGGCGACCTTGGAATTCAGAAGGCCCTCGGGATCGAGGGATTGGGGCCGATCAAAGCGGCTCGAGAGGCCGAAAAATTGAGTGCCCAATGGGCACCGCTCCGGGCCTATGCGGTATTTCTATTGTGGAGATCGTTGTCGCAGGGGGAGGAATCTTGATCTATTTGCGCTATATGGATTCGCCGGCGGGCCGGATCACATTGACCTCAAACGGCGAGGCGTTGACGGGTTTGGCCTTTGAACAGGAGCGGCATCCACTTGATCGGTCGGGAGCGGTTGAAGAACCGGACGCGATTCTGATCGACGCCGAAAGGCAATTGCAGGAATACTTCGGCAAGTGGCGGCGGAGTTTCGATTTATCGTTGCAACCAGCCGGAACTGTGTTTCAGAGAGAAGTCTGGACACTGTTGGCCCAAATTCCCTTTGGGGAAACCATCTCCTATCGGGAGCTGGCCAAGCGTTTGGGCAAAGAAAAGGCGGTGAGAGCGGTGGGGATGGCAAACGGCCGGAATCCGATTTCGATCTTGATCCCATGTCATCGGGTGATAGGCGCAAATGGAGATTTGACGGGCTATGGCGGAGGTTTGTGGAGGAAAGAACTCTTATTGCGCCATGAAGGGTCGATACCAAGCCTTTTGTTTTGAGATGAAAAAAAGACCAGACGCTTGGGGGATCGCGTCCGGTCATGTGAAAGGAGTAAGAGATTTACTGACTGATGGATTTGGAGTCGTTTTGGGAAACGACGGCAACACTGGCGGCAAGACCCGCAACGCTGGCGACGGTAATACCGGCAATCATTGCGGTGGAGATACCGGTTGCGGCGGCAGCAGTGCCAACTGCAGTAGCAGTTCCGACAGCCGCAGCAGTGCCGCTAGCAGCAGCTGTTCCGCTAGCAGCAGCGGCGGCACCTCCTGTAGCAGCAGCGCCGACTGCAATAGCTGCTATGCTTCCAGCCGCTGCACAGGTGGTGGCAGCAACAGTGCTTGGCGTGGTGAGTTTTTTGACCACCAGCGTTCTACGGTCATCACCGGCAGAGTTTACGAGTTGGCCAATGGCTTGCACACGGGCGCCCAGGAAGGCCCCAGGATTACCACCTTGAAGCTCGGTCTTCTGGCAGGTAACTTCGTCCGTGAGAAAGTAGTGTCCTTTCTCATTGGCAACCTTGCCAGTAATTCGAGTATCCTCTTCACGGCCACCACTCGCGGCAAAAGAGAAAGCCAAGGTCTGGCCAGGACGCACCATGGCAATCAGCAGGCCACTGGATTTGCGCACCTCTGTTGAAACGGAGGCCGCCGTTACGATCAGTTCTCGCATGTTAGGCCGCTGAACCATGCCACCACTCGCTTTGATCTTCAGCTCGCCGGCCGAAATGCTGAGCCGGTTAGCGCCGGCCGGGATCGAATCGATACGAGCAGAACCGTAGTCGAGTTGAATCCCCTCAGCCCCAACGCTCAGGCTGGTGGAAACACCGAGCCGCATTCTTGTGCCATCGGCAAGATAAAGTTGACCCGTGCTGCGCATTGTCTCCACGCGAGCCCCGGGTAATACATTGCCAGAACCGAGATGATCGATTCCATTGATGCGGAGGACTCCCGGCGACCAGGCAACTGCCGGAGTGGCGCTAGAGGACAGGACGCTTGGCAATTTGGAGTCGGACAGAAGCGACCCGCAAGCCAGGGCCATTAAAAAAGACGATCTCAGGATTGATGTTTGCAAGTTGAGTGACCTAGATGTCTTATCGGAATCAGAAGCTCAACATGAGAGAAAGAAATTCAAACAATGCCATACTCCTTTTGTTCGCCTCCGCCGATAATCGATTGTGATGAGGCTCATGCGCCTCCCGGTCTTCCTCTGTTGGCTCCTCTGTGCGGTAGGGGTTACAGCCTCTTCCAGCGCTGCCTGGGTGCTTTGGCTCGGTACGCATTCTCCAACAAAAGAACAACTACTCAAGATCCTCCCATTGGCAGAGGCCCTTGGCCTGCCTACGTCTGCCTACTGGATCCAGGTGGCAGATCTCGACCCGGATCAAGAAGAAGCGTGCCTCCGCGCCGCAATCAGAAGCAACCCGCGTGAGTTCAAGGCTCTTCTGCGACTTGCACTACTCGTCGAATTCAGGGGAGATCGCCCACAGGCCCGACGACTGATCGATCAGGCAACGGGCTACCACCGTTCCTACAAGAGTTATACGGCAGCCCTCACACAAGCCGCCCGGTGGCGGGACACAAACAGGATCGAGCGATTCGCTCGCCTGGCGCTTGAATATTGTCCGAAGGATGCCGACGGGATCTATTCGCAGTTGACCGGCTTGGGGCTGGCAGACGAAGTCCTGGCCGGAGCAGACGAAAAATGGCGGGCCGACTATCTGCGTTTCCTTATCGGCCAGTCGCGGCTCAAGGAAGCAATGGCATTTCAGTGGAAGCTGGGAAAGTCTCCGCAGCTTGACCGCTACCGGCTGGAACTCTGTGACCGCCTTTTCTGGAATGGGCAGAAGCAGGAGGCGGCAGAACTCTTTGCCGTTCTGCATCCCGGCTTTGCGGTCGAAGGCTTCTTCAATTCGCAATTGAGATCGAGGCCAAGTTCCCTCGGCTTCGACTGGAGATTGAGCCAACACGAAAAGACAAAATTGAATTGGCGTCCGGGCGAACTCGAAGTGAAGGTGAGTGGGCACTCTCAGGCTCTTGAGTTACTGAGCATTCTGGTGCAAGCCCGCAAAAGACCCGTAGAGAGGGTGATTCCCTCCTGGAGCGGAGAAACCGACGGCCTGTATTGGCAGTTGGCCGAGGCAGGGCCGAAATGGAAGCGCGTGGCATTGATGGCGCCTCCCGGGGATCGCGACCGGCGTTTTCGCCTGATGGAAGTGCATTTCGAATGAAAACGATCGCTACCGCTCTCATCTTGATCGCCGCCCTGATCAGCGTTGCCGATCGCAGCCACGAAGTCTGGCTGGGAGTGCGGGCAATTTGTTTTGCAGGCTGCCTCGTCCTGGGTTCAGCGAATCCAAATCGACTGCTCTATGGCTTGGCCGCAGCTTTTTCCGCCATTTCACTAGCTGGCATAGCCGGGTTGGACCTGGCCATCGTTTGCCTTGCCTTTACGCTTCTCGATCTCAAATTGCGGCACTTGGCGGCGATCATTGCCGGGATTGGCCTGACGGGCGCACTAAGTTTTGGCTATTCCAGATGGGATCAGGCCTGGACGCCGCTCTTCTTCCCCTTCCACAACCGGAACCATTACGCTGTTTTTTGTGAACTGGGGCTACCCCTATTGGTATACGCCAGTCGACAAAAGCATAGCCGCTTCTTCCTCTACGCTGGGGCATTGATGCTCGTTGCAGCCTTGGCTGGAGGCTCCCGGGCGGGAGCGCTTCTGCTTCTGTTTGAAGTCACAATGCTTTGGCTGGCCGTCGCTGGAAAAGAGAAGGCCTGGATGGCGGTGCCAGCAATCGCGATTGCAGCCAGCATTTTTTTTCTGGTGAGCGGCGGCGAGCGGATACAGAATCCATTTGCCGGGGATCATCGGCTCGAGATTTGGCAGTCTGGGTTAGAAATGGTGGCTGCACATCCACTGACAGGCTGGGGCGTAGGCCAATTCACGACGGTATATCCGGCCTTCGCGCTCTTCGACAATGGGGAATTTGTCAACGCCGCACATTCCGACTGGATCGAGTGGGCCGTAGAACTAGGAATCCTTCCAGTGGCACTATTCCTTGGCTTCTTTTTCTCGTGGATGCGAAAAATGATCCAGTTCTATCCGTCTTGGGGTATTCTCATTGGTGCATTGCACGCGGCGGTAGATTATCCCTTCCACCTTCCAGGCCTTCTGGTATTTGCCGCGGCGATTGCGGGGAGTATTTCAGCCTATGGCACCAGCATCGAAGCCAAATCCACAGATCGTCAAAGACGAAATCGTCGAACACATACGCCGTGAGGGCCTCGCGATCTACCACGTAGAACCTGAAATGTGGCCGGAAGAACGATCGGTCTGGTGGGACACCAACCGCGTGCCCGACTACAAGAAATTCATCGCGGCCGCCAAAAGCGCAGGCGCAAAAATGATCCTGTACTACGACCAGGATCTGAGCGAAGAAACCATCGCCGACGCTGAAGACGCCCTCGAACTTGCCGTGCTTGAGCCCGAAGAATATCGTGAGTATGCTCGCCAGATCGGCGAGCTTCGCTCCTACATTGGCTTCACCAGCCGCCTGGGCGTGGGTTTTGCGAGCGAAGGAATGTTTTACTGGTTTGACCTTGAATCCCCTTGGTATGAGGAACTGGTCGATATGCTCGAAGACCTTCACCTGTCTGGATTCCCGCGTGAAGGAATCGGCGGCGCCGATGAGGACGAGGACGAAGATCCCCCTATCGGGAATTTCTACTCCAACAACTAGGCCAACCACCCATGTCATCTTTGAGTCCGCGATGGGCTTTTGCCGAGCCAAGTGCAGAAGTCGAAAGACTGGCAGCGGATTTCGTCAGCAACTTCGCAATCTCGCCCACAGTCGCACGAGTGCTCATCCGCAGGGGTCTACGCGATGCAGGCCAGATCGACGCATATCTCAATCCCGGCCTCAGTGCCTTGCACCCGTGTGAAAGCCTCCTGGGGCTCAAGGCGGGGGTAGCCAGAATCCAGACGGCCATTTCGAAAAAGGAGAAGATTCTCCTCTACGGCGACTACGACGTCGACGGCACCAGCGCCATCGTCATTCTGAAAACCGTCCTCGACTTGCTGGGCGCATCCGTCGCCGCCTTCGTGCCACATCGAATCCTCGATGGCTACGGCATGAAGGAAGACCGGATTCGCGAAGCGGCAACAGAAGGTGTCACTCTGATCATCAGCGTCGATACCGGAATCCGGGCTGGAGATGTCGTGACGCTCGCCTCATCCCTGGGGCTTGACACGATCGTCACAGACCACCACCTGCCTGAAGCAGAGATCCCACCGGCAGCGGCAGTTCTGAACCCTAACCAGCCAGGCTGCGAGTATCCAAACAAGCACCTCTGCGGTGCCGGTGTCGCCTTCAAGCTGGCGCAAGGGCTGCTTGAGCAATCCACTATGCCTGTAGCCAGGCAGCAGCGCCTAGTAGAATCCCTGCTCAAGATCGCAGCCCTGGCAACGGTCGCTGACATCGTCCCTCTCGAAGGCGAGAACCGCGCGATCGTAAAGCTTGGCCTGGCCGGCATGGCAGACGTCAAAAACCCCGGTCTGCGCGCATTGCTCGATGTCTCGGGCATCAAACCCGGCACGGCCCCCACGGCGCGGCAAGTCGGCTTCCAGATCGGGCCCAGAATCAATGCCGCAGGCCGCATGTCCAGTGCCTCGGAAGTACTCGATCTTTTCTTTACCCAGGACGAAGCCACCGCCAGGCGCATCGCCGCCACACTGGACGAACTAAACCGCGAGCGCCAGGACACCGAGCAGGAAATGCGTGAGGCAATCTTCAAGTCAATCGAAGACGACCCGGCTTGGGAGCACCGCCTCGGCCTCGTTCTTTTTGGCGAAGAATGGCACCTCGGCGTCGCCGGGATCGTAGCCGGCCGCATCGCTGAAAAGCACCGCAAGCCAACCTTTGTCCTCACCCAGCAGGACAAAGACGGCGAATTCGTAGTGAAGGGCTCAGGGCGTTCGATCCCCGGCTTCCATCTACTCGATGCACTAGAGTCGATGGCCCATCTCTTCGAGCAGTTTGGCGGCCACGCCCAAGCCGCCGGCGTCACCCTTAAGCGGGCACATGTACCGGCCTTTATCGATGCCTTTGCCGCCTACGCAGCAACGCAACTCGATGATGAAAAGCGGCGCTCCGTGATCAATATCGATGCAGAACTCACCGTGCCAGACGTCGGCATCAGCCTTTATGACGAAGTGCAGCGCATGGCCCCCTTCGGCTATCATAATGCCCCCCCGGTCTTCGCGCTCAGGGGCCTCGAAGTAGCCTCCCCTCCTTTTGCGATGAAAGGCAAACATCTCAAGCTCACCGTCCGTCAATCCGGCCGGCTGCTCAATCTCAAAGGCTGGAGTGTCCCGCAAGAATGGTTTGCACTCAAGGCAGGCGACCGCGTCGACGCTGCCTTCCATCTCGAACACGACAGCTACGACGGCTGGGCCCCGATCCTCAAAGACCTTCGCCGTAGTTGATAAACTCAGAGCGATGCTTCGAATCCTTTTGATCTCACTGATAGCGGCAGCCTGTCTTCCGGCTGCTTCCTGGAAACAGCTTTTCAACGGCAAAGACACCAGCGGCTGGCAAATGACCGGGCCTGGTTCTTTTGAGATTGAAGACGGCCTGCTCGTTACCAAAGGCGGCATGGGCCTTCTTTATTACAAAGAAAAACCCTTCGCCAACACCACCATCAAAGTAGTCTTCAAGACCACTGGCACCCGCGCGAATTCCGGCCTCTACATCCGCATGCCAGAGCAACCCAAGGACCCCTGGTATGGCGTCCACAATGGCTACGAAGTACAGATCGATTCCGGTGGCGACGAGTGGCACCGCACCGGCGCGATCTATTCGCTATCGAAGGCGGGTGGTGAATGGAAGCAGAATCCTGCCGGGGAATGGAACACGATGGAGATCCTGCTCAAAGGCAAGACAACGATCGTGATGCTCAATGGTAAAAAAGTCAACGAGTACGTCGAAGGCCAACCCGTGCCAGAGCGCAAGGCCTGGTATGAACCCGTCCGCGGCCCACGCACCGATTCAGGCTACATCGGCATCCAGAATCACGATGCCAATTCAAAAGTAAGCTTCAAGGAAATCAGCGTTAAAAAATAGGCTCGAAGCCATCATCGAGCACCCGGCCATCCTTCATCCGCACCTTGCGATCGGCGAAATCGGCCGCCTCAGGATTGTGCGTGATCATCAGGATTGTCTGCCCATACTTCTTGTTGATACTGCGCATAATTTCAAGCACGGCGATGGAATTCTCGGTATCGAGATTTCCCGTCGGCTCGTCAGCAAGCAGAATTTTCGGTTGAGTGACCAGGGCGCGGGCGATCGCGACGCGCTGTTGTTCACCACCGCTCAGGGCTCGAGGCTTGTGCAATATACGATTCGCAAGCCCCAGCGAAGCAAGCACTTCCTGAAACCAGGGCTGGTTCATATTGTGCGTTCCAGCAAGCTGTTCAGCCAGCGCGATGTTGTCGTGAGCCGTAAGCGTAGGCAACAGGTTGTACTTCTGGAAGACAAAGCCAACAGTCCCGCGCCGCATTTTTGTGCGGTCCAGATCCGTCATTGCAAGCAGATCCTGCCCCCCCAGATGAATGTCGCCGCTGGTGGCAGGCGTCAGCCCGCCAAGAATATTGAACAACGTGGACTTGCCGCTGCCGGAGTGTCCGACGATAGCGAGAAACTCACCGTCACCCACACTCAGATTGGCACCGCGAAGTGCGTGTACATCTACCTCGCCCACACGGTATTTCTTCTTGAGATCACGGATTTCGATGATGGGCGGTTTACTCATAAGCGAGAGCCTCCACAGCATCCTGACGTGCCGCCTTGTAGCCAGGATAGAGGGCACCTATCAATGAAGCAAAAACTGCAACAGCCATTGATATCGGCCACCATTCATAGACAATCTGCATCTGAAGGCTGGCGGGAATCAGAGTCGCAATCAGCCATTGTGTCGCATAACTCAAGCCAACGCCCATCATGCTTCCAACAATAGACAGCGCGATCGTTTCGCGAAACAGAAGACCAATCACAAAGCTCGGAGTAGCACCAAGGCTCTTGAGAATTCCGATTTCGCGGGTTCGTTCAAGCACCGCGGTATAGAGACTTAGAAAGACAACCAGGAATCCAACCACAACCGCCAGGCCGACAATTACGTTAAGGAAAGGCCGCAAGCCCGGAGCATTGTCGATGCTGATCAGAGAAGTAAACGCCTGCATCGAATAGATCGGGTATTCCTTCATAGCGGGCAGAGCTTTGATCTGATCGACAATCGCATCCACATTCTTTGCATCATCCACTTTGAGGTAGATCTGGCTGTACTTGCCAGTATTGCCGGTCAGATCCTGAAGGACGTCGACATCCATAAAAATACGACTCATCTTGCCGCTCTCAACAATGCCGGAAACATTCCAGTCGCGGTTCATCATGGTGACAGGGCCGCCCACTTTCAGCTTGCGCTGGGCAGCATAGTACTCATCGACAATGACATCGTTTTTTGTCTTCCATGAGCCGCCCGACTTGAAGGTGAAGCCGCCGCTAAATTGATCGAACTTCTTTATGTCGATGCCAGTCGCGCTATTGAGGAAACCTTCCATATTGTGAACGGTAACCCCAAGGGCATCGCTGATATGCGGCTGCTCGAGCAGATAGCCCACCATTGCCTCCTTCATCGATGGAGCGCTCATGGAAAGAACACTCGTATTGGGAGGCCGAATGATAATGTCGGCACCGACACCACGACTTCTTCGCTGGAAATCGTTCAGCATGCCATGGCTCATCCCGACGAGCGTGAGCATCAGATTCACCTGAATGGCGATGGCAAAGACTACCAGTAGTGTCCGGATGGGCCTGTGCTTCAGGTTTTCAAGGACAAGTTTGTTCGTCAATTCTTAATTGTAGCCCGTGAGGTGAGCACCCAGAGAAAAAACGGGCCACCGAGCAATGCCGTAATGACTCCCACCGGCAATTCAGCCGGGGCAAAAACGGTTCGTCCGATGGCGTCGCAGACAGCTAAAAACGCTCCTCCCAGCAGAAAAGACGTTGGCAACAGAAGCCGGTGATCCGGCCCAATCAACATGCGAAGGGCATGAGGCACGATCAGCCCCGCAAAGCCAATCGGCCCCGTGATCGCCGTCACCGAGCCAGCCAGAATCGACCCGGCCGCATAACCTAACCGCAAGCTCGATCGCGTATCAAGACCCTTCGCCGATGCCCAGCCCTGTCCCACCGCCAGCAGATTCCAGTGGTGAGAACGCCAGATCAGCACCGCAGTAGCGGGCAGTACGAACAAAGAAAGTAACCCCAGAGTGCGGTATTCCACAGCATCTACGCCGCCCATAAGCCAGCGCGTAATCGCGAGGCTCCGCCCAAGCGAAGTTACACTCTGCAAAAACAACATGATTGCCACACACATCGAATTAATGGTGATGCCAGCCAGAAGCAATGTAAAACTCGATACATTTCTCCCGCTACTCGAAAGCCCCACGACGATCATCAATACAATTCCGGCACCGAGCAACGAAGCGGCCCAAAGCCCTCCGAGCCGCGCCGAATCAGCCCAGCCAAAACAGATAGCCACAACCGCCCCAAGACTCGCCCCACTAGACACCCCAAGAGTATCCGGCGTAGCCAATGCATCCCGCATCAATGCCTGAAACAGAACCCCGGCGCTTGCCAAAGCCCCACCAGCAAGCAGAGCCAATAGA
>ENA-ORBV01006888-ORBV01006888.1-microbial-mat-metagenome-genome-assembly--contig:-NODE-6888-length-19800-cov-6.378644_pt1 | contig 19800 bp, 18 predicted proteins | sample MGYA00237777_ERZ505514 | MGnify/ENA primary metagenome ERZ505514 (study PRJEB26160, sample SAMN06269048) | microbial mat metagenome | isolation source: Oligotrophic lake microbial mat | place... | reverse complement strand
GTCGGCAGCGTCAGATGTGTATAAGAGACAGCTTCAGCACCTCGCGGGCGCGTCGAATCACACCCTCCGGGAGCCCGGCCAATCGCCCTACTTCGATCCCGTACGACCGATCGGCGCCGCCGGGCTGTAGGCGGTGCAGAAAGAGCACCTGGTCGCCGACTTCACGCACCGCAACGTTATAGTTGCGCATTGCTCCTAATTCATCACTTAGCTGCATCAGCTCGTGATAGTGGGTGGCGAAGACGGTCTTGCACCCCACCTGGTCGTGCAGGTGTTCGCTCACCGCCCACGCAATCGACACCCCGTCGTAGGTCGACGTACCACGTCCGATTTCATCCAGTAGGACCAAGCTCCGTTTCGACGCCGTGTGCAGAATCGCGCTCGTCTCGGACATCTCGACCATGAATGTCGACTGTCCGCGAACCAGATTGTCGCTCGCTCCCACCCGAGTGAATACGCGGTCCACCACGCCGATCCTGGCTCGGCTCGCCGGTACGAACGATCCCACCTGCGCCATCAGTACAATCAGCCCAATCTGGCGCAGAATGGTTGACTTACCTGCCATGTTGGGGCCGGTGAGGATGATCATGCGCGCGTCATCCGAGAGCTTCACGTCGTTCGGGATGAACTTGTCGCGAGGCATCATCCGCTCCACCACCGGATGTCGGCCCCCCACAATGTCGAGCTCGAACCCATCGGTCATTTCCGGGCGCACGTAGCGCTCCACCGCCGCCACTTCGGCCAGCGTACCGAACACGTCGAGCCGGGCGACGAGCGTGGCCACGTCTTGCAGCCGCCGGATTTCTCCTCCCACCTGCGAGCGCAGCGTTTCGAACAGTTCGCGCTCCCGTACCTCGATGCGCTCGGTGGCCGTGAGCACCTTCTCTTCATACTCCTTGAGCGCCGGCGTTACATACCGCTCGGCCCCGGTCAGCGTCTGTCGGCGCTGATAGTCGTCGGGAATCAGGTGCCGGTTGGCATTCGTGATCTCGATGAAATAGCCGAACACCCGGTTGTAGCCCACCTTGAGCGAGGTTATGCCGGTGCGTTCGCGCTCCGCCGATTGAATACTGGCGATGGAATCCTTGCCGCCATCGCGCAGAGCGCGCAGCGCATCCAGCGCCGCATCCACACCCGTGCGAATGGCGTCTTCGTCGCCCACGGCCGCCGGGGGACGGTCGACCAGGGTCTCCGCAATGCGCTGGGAGAGATCGACACAACTGTCCCACGCCGAGACAATCGCGCCCAGCGCGCCATGCGCGGCCAGTCCTTCGATCGCCGACGCCACCCGCGGTAGTCGGCCCAGCGAGTCGCCCAACGCCCGCACTTCGCGCGGCGTGGCCCGTCCCGCCGCTGCCTTGCTACCCAGTCGCTCCACATCGCGTACACCATCCAGTGCCTCCCGCAGCGCCCCGCGCGCCATGAGATCCTGAACCAGCGCCGCGACCGCATCCAGCCGGGCGTCAATCGACGCCCGGTCGAGAAGTGGCGCCAACAGCCATTGTCGCAGCAATCGCGCCCCCATCGGGGTCTCGGTGCGATCGAAGACTCCCAACAGGGTGCCCGCCCGTTCAGCCGATGCGCGACCATTCGGGTGGTCGCTTTCGCCGCGTAGTGATTCGACCAACTCCAGATTGCGCCGCGTCATGTCATCCAGCGGCATGACACCACCGGCGCGCTCGAAGGTGGGACGCGCCAGGTGCGGCACCCCCAAGGGTTGCAGCTCGCGGACGTAGCGCAGCAGCGCCCCCACCGCCCCGATCGCCGCTACCGCATCGGCTTCGATGCCGAACCCTTCCAACGAGTGGACGCCGAAGTGGCGCGCCACTTCTTCACGCGCCAGATCGGCGTCGAATTCCCAACCGTCGCGCTCCGTGACCAGCGCGCCATCCGCGTGTAGCGGAGCGTCTGCGCCCAACAGCGAGGTACCGCGAGCGATCAGCACCTCGCTGGGCGCGAATCGAGCCAGCGCGGCGTCGCCATCGGCAAGAGGCGCCAGCACCAGGTGAAACGCCCCCGTCGACACGTCGGCCGCCGCAATACCTAGCGTGCTACCGTCCCGGTGAATGGCACACAGAAAGTTGTTGCGCGTGACATCGAGCATGTCGTCGGCGAAGGCCGCGCCCGGTGTAATGGTCTCCACCACTTCGCGGCGTACGATCCCCTTCGCCAGCTTGGGATCTTCCACCTGCTCGCAGATGGCCACTCGAAACCCCTGCTGCACTAGGCGGCGCAGGTAGTCATTCACCGCCTTCACCGGTACGCCGGCCAGCGGCACCTCCGACGCCCCACCGTTGTTGCGACTCGTTAGCGTGAGGCCCAGAACGCGTGACGCGATTTCCGCGTCTTCGAAGAACATCTCATAGAAGTCCCCCATCCGGAACAGGAGTATCGCGTTTTGGTGTCGTGCCTTGATATCCCGGTACTGCTGCATGAGCGGTGTGCCATCGCGACTCATTTCGGCTCGGCTTCCACGACCATGCCATTGACGCGCGAGGCTTTCATGCGCGCCACCGCCGACACCGCGTCCTCGCGCGTTGCGTAGTGCCCCACCCGTACGCGAAAGGGTGGCGCGGTGCCCCACACGCGCACGTCGAAGCCACGCCCCTGCAGAACCTCGGACAGGGCCACCGCATCACGCTGTTTGGGAAACGCGGCCACCTGCACACTGTACAACTTGCTCACCACCGACACAGGCGTTGCAGGGGGCGGGTTCGGAACCCCCACCGGCACAGTCTCCGGCGGCGGCGCTGTCACCGTGTCCCGGGTCGGCGTCACCCGCGTCGAGGCACATCGCTGTACGTAATAGGCAATCTGGTTGGACAACTCCACGTCGCTCGGCGCCACTCGTTCCCTGGCCTGCACAAGCGACGCACAGCCGCGCCCGATGTCGCCGTCTTCCAGGGCCAGCCGACCGGCCCAGAATGCGGCTTTCGCCGACTGTGTTCCATCGGGATGTTCACGCACCAAGCGTTCGAAATTACGGCGCGCGCCCACCCGGTCGGTCCGTGCCATCTTGAGTTGCGCCACCATCATGATGGCATCCTCGGCGCGCGGCGAGAACGGATACTCGATGCCGACACGCAGGTAGTCGCGCTCCGCCTCGGCTGCGCCGCTGGATGAGAAGGCACGAGCATACAGCGCCTCGGCGTACTCCGGCGACCCATCGGGCGCCAGGACGAGCAGAGAATCGGCCAGTGCGCGCGCTGCCCCGCGATTACCCGCGTTCACCAGCCGTTGCACGCGCACAAGCGCCGAGTCGCTGCCCTGAGCCAACACGGGCTGTGCAACACAGAACAGGAAAACGGCGAGCCGTTGTCGATACGAAAGTCGTGGCATCTGGATTTCTTGGCGTTAGGCCACCGCACGCCGCACCGGCGCGCAGAGGGAGCATACGATGGACGCTAGCGCCTGCTCATCGGACGACAGGCGCGTGTCCTTGGCCGAGCGATCGCCCGCCAGCAGCACAACGAGCGCGCGATCGATACTCTCGGCATCCCACTTCGAGACCGCTCGCGACCAGCTTTTCGCCGCTTCCCCCCATGCTCGCATGGGAAAGGCCCCGGTCTCCTTCAGCAGGCCGAAAAACTCGCTCTCCAGCCGATGGGACGGGACACCGCGCTCATGCGCCTGCCGTGCCCAACCGATGGCAAGCGTCTGGACTGTGAGCCCCATGATAATCGGGACAAGGCCGGACTTGGGCAGCGTGAGCACATGGTCCACCAGCGCGAGCGCTTTGTCCATGTCTCGCGCCGCCACCAAGTCGAAGAAGTCGCCCACCGTTTCGCCGACGCGAATTCCGACCACGGCGCGAACCGCGTCATCGTCGATGAACGCGCCGTTCGTGTAGCTGGCGAGTTTGTCCAACTCGGACGCGAGTTGTCCGGCGTCGGATCCCACGGCTTCCTGCAGCAGAGCCACGGCTAGCTGCGATAGGGTCACGCCCAGTGTATCGCTCGCGTGCTGCACAATCCATTCGGTGAGCGCCGTGTCTTCCAACAGTACAAACAACAGCGACACGCACTTGGCTTCGATGTCCTTGTCGGGCTTTGCACCTGCCGGTGACACCAGCAGCAGCACGGTGTCGCGCGCCGGATGAGTGAGATATCGGTCGAGCACGGCACGCGTGTCCTTCTTGAGGGCGTTCACGTCACGCACCACCACCACGCGCCGGTCGGCCATCATCGGGGGCGTGTTCAACGCGGCCTCCAGCTGATCCTGCGAGACTTCGGTCCCGCGAAGCAGATCGTAGTTGAAATCGCGAGTCGCCGCGTCGGCAGCGGCAGTCGTCAATTCACGTACGACCGCATCTTTCCGGTATTCGTCGTCACCGTGGATGTAGTACGCCCGCTCGAAGCTGCGTTTGGCGATCGCTGTTCGGAGGTCGCGGAGCGACAGGGCACTCATGGTGCCTGAATATAGTGTGGCGGCCCGCGCCGTCTCGCGCGCGAGCAACGCGATTTAGCGCGCGGACGACGCGATTTAGCGCGCGTCGGGGGGGGGTGAATAATTCACGGCCTGCACTGCGGCGCGAACGTCGAGTTCTGCGTAGCGGGCCTGGGCTTCTTCCATAAGGAGAAGTGCGGGCCAGACCGCCATTCCCGTCGATACCGACACAACAAACGCCGGAGGTGCTACCGGAAGCACCGTATTCACGCCGAGCGGCGCTCCATCTGGACGAAACACGACGGCCGGCAGGCGCGCCGTCATCCGGCCCGACGGGGCCTCCGCCAGCGTAATGGCGACCAAACCCAGTGCAACAAGTCCGAGCGACATCGAGAGAAACCCTTGCATTCCCGGCCCGCGAAAAAATGGCGGCGGTAATGCGGAGCGGGTACGCTCGGACTCCAGTCGGCTCGCCAGCCGTAGCGAAAACCCCGCCGACGGCTGAATTGTCGGAAAATTGTTGCGGATCAGGAGGAGACTCCGGCGGATATCGGCATCGAGTCGCGCGCACTTCGCACACTCGATGCGGTGGCGATCCATTCGCACGATGTCGACACCTGGAAGCGTGTCGTCGACAAAGGCGACGTGTTGATTGCGAAACGACCGACAGTCCATAGAAACGCGGTACCCCAAGATGGCGACGAGCTACGGTACCCACTGCAGGGGGTGGTGTTCCCATTGTGCACGCCGAGCGCATCGAACGCTAGGGCCGCGTTAACGAGTATGAGGAGGGGCCCGTCGCGACGACACCGCGACGGCCCCCCCTTCCCTTGTAACGCCGGTAACCCGCGCACGCAGCCGTGCGCGCTACTTCAGTCCAGGCCCGATTATCGTCGCGAAGGCATTCCGCGCGCGGTTCAGGCGCGACTTGACCGTTCCGAGATTGCACGACGTGATTTCGGCGATTTCCTCGTACGACTTCCCCTCTAGCTCACGGAGCACGAACACCTCGCGATGATGCTCCGGGAGACGGCCCACCGACTGCTCGACAAGCTCGCGCAGGTGGCGTTTTCTGTAGAGATCGTCCGGTCGGGATGCCGGGTCTTCGAACTGCAGCGGTCGGTCGTCATCCTGCCAGTTCTTCCGAATGGCCTGAAACAGGACGAGTGGATTTCGCGAGCGATTGCGCAGCTCATTCTTCGCCAGATTCGACGCGATGGTGTAGATCCACGTGGAGAACTTCTTGGATCGGTCGAAGCGGTGCAGGTGGCGGTACACGCGGATGAAGACCTCTTGGACAAGATCCTCCGCCCGCTCGCGGTCACCGATGGTGCGATAGATGAAGTTCAGCAGGCGTGTCTGGTAGCGATCGACCAGTTCTTGAAATGCCCGCTCTTCGCCGGTGAGAAACGCGCTGACCACAGCCCCATCTTCGAAACGGCGGAGCTGTTCCCTGACAGCCGCGCCCGACGAAGGGTGCGCCGGTTTGAGTGCGACGTCAGTCATGATGAACTCCTCGCTGGTCTAGCTGGTTGGGTAGCACCGACGGAACACGAGAGATCGTTCTCCGTCGTCCTGCACCCTCTCTATAGGCACACCGTGTGCCCAATCCGATCAAACTTGAACAGAATACGCTAAGTACTTGATTTACACATAGTTACAGTGTTTCACGCGACGCGATATTCCTTCGCTCCACTCCGATGTCGTCCTCTCTGGATGACAGACCGGTGTGCATGCTTTATGGACAGTTTATGCCCTGTGTTCCCCTACGGCGTCGCCCAGAAGATGGATTGGAGAGCTAGTGACCCAGCCGATATCCGGCCGCATACAGAATCGCCACCAGCGTTTTCCCGTCCACGATCTCCCCACGCTCGATCATGAGGAGCACTTGGGAGAGGGGCTTCGCCTCGATTTCAATGAACTCGTCGTGCTCCGGGCGACTCTCTCCCATGGTGAGGCCCGTAGCCATGTAGAGGTGGATCTTCTCGTCCGTGAAGCCGGGCGTCGTGTAGACCGTGATCAGATGTTCGACACGCGAAGCCGTACAACCGGTTTCCTCCAGCAGCTCGCGCCGCGCGCAGTCGGCTGGCGACTCTCCCGGATCCAGCTTGCCTGCCGGAACCTCGAGCAGATACTGCTCGGCCGCGTATCGGTACTGCCGAATCAAGAGGATTTGCGGATCATCGCCCGTTGGATCGGTCAGAAAGGGAACGACCGCCGAGGCTCCGGGATGCCGAACCATTTCCAGCTCGCCGACGCTTCCATTCGGGAATCGTACGAGGTCGACGTCCAGCGAAATGCTTCCTCCCGTGTAGACTCGGCGTTTGCTGATGGTCGCGGATTTTTGCACGATGATTCGGGCATGGGGAGAGTGACGCCGTCGAACCAATCGGCAGCGACGGAACTACGGCAACACGATGGTCACATCGGGAAGCTGCGCCTGGAGCACCTGTCTGAACTCTGCTCTGGCCAGCATGCCTTCGTCGCGTACAACGATAACGAGGCGGAGCGGCTGGACGTCGTTCGACTCCCGATCCTTCCGCAGCGCTCGCAGAATGGCGACGAGCGAATGCGTCGAATCGATGCCGCCACTACCCGAACCGATAAGTGGTGCGAAGATGCACTCTACGCCTAGGGCAGTGGACAGCCGTAACACTGCCTCGAAAGTCTGTTGTACATCCTCCTCCGACAGTGCATACGTTCCATCGGCCTTCACGAACACGGCGGCGGCATGCAGGATGTAGTGAACCGCCAAATTCCCTCCCGACGTGGCCAGCACGGCACGATGCGGAACGGTATCGAACTTGGCCAGTTCCTGCAGCACGATCTGGGGACCTGCTTGTTCCAGAATTGCGCGGGCAACACCTGCTCCGGCCGAGAGAAATATATCGTCCGGGCTCACGATCGCCCGCCTCCGCTTCTCGTACTTCGGCGCTCCGAGCAGCACGGGGCTCGTCATGTCTCCATACGCCAACTCGACATGTAGCTGGAGCGTGGCGCTCTCTGCGTCGATGACTATAGACGGAACGTTCACACCGGCCTGTGGCGAAGTACTTCGCTTCGAGTTCCTCCGAAGATCGTCGAGTCGAACCTGAATCGCTCCTTCTGACAAACCGCCGATGCGCAGACGATGATGCACTCGCATGGCATGATCGAAGTAACGGGTCGCCGTGTTGATGACGTCACTGCGCTTGCTGGCCTGCACAACACTTCGCAGGAACTGCGCAGCACCCCACACGGGAAAGAACCGGCAGAGGCGCTTCTTGCCATCCCGCTCCACGATGCGCTCCACCAGACGCTGATTCACCGTGCCTTGCGTCATCGCCGTTCGAACGGCGTGCTGCGCGACCGTGTCATCGACAAACTGCGGACGCGCACCAGGAACGTAGACGCCCCAGTAGAGTCCGAATCGCGGCGTTCCTCCGTCCTCCTGACCGAGGATGTCGTAGAGGAGACGCTGCACACTCCCCTCGTGCCCCGCACTACCCAGAACGACCAGCCCGGCATTCTGCAGCGTGCGAAAGGCGAGGTCGCGCAACGCCTCGGGGACTTCCTGAGTTTCTTCCGTGGTGTTTACGATGTTGTTCGTGTCATAATCACCGTGCAACTTCAGTACGTAGTACTTCTCTTCGTCGGGCAACCAGTACTGGGCCTCGTCCATCGAGCGGATGGCCAAGTACTCCGAGTTCCCCTGGGTGGCGAAAGCCATCTCCAGCAGCTTGTCGAAGTTGGTCGTGAAGAGCATAGGCGAAATCACCCCGTTTGCCGCCAGGATGGCGAGCGCGTGATGCGCAAACGACGGTTTGGTGTTTCGCAGCAGCGTCCTGAAGTAGTCGACACGCTCGGCGGGTGTGCTGCGGTATCGTTTCAGGCATGTAGAGTAGCGTCGATCTTCCGAGTCCCAGTCGAGCGACTCCCTGGCCCACACATCCGCCACGGTGGGCATCTCCTGCTCCATCAGCGATTCGCGTATCTCGGTACAGATTTCCCAAGCGGTCTTCACTCCCGCTTCGGCTGAGACACCGGCACCGAACCAGACGCTGAAGCGCCGAGTCTGCGTGGCCATCGCCTGCGCGACCGCCATGTCCGTCACCACACGCGCGTCGTCAAAAATCTTCGGCATCCCTCGCCTCCGTTGGGAGCGGATTCACCACACACATCAGGTCATGACAGCGCCATCTGTACTGTACACGAGGATTCGGCCCAGATTGAGCGCCTCCAGCGACGCGCGCACGGCGCGCGCGTCGGTCACCGCGACAATCTGCAAGTGCGCCGGATCAAGATGCCGCTGCGCCGCAGACAACACGTCGTCTGCCGTAATCGCCGACATGCGTTCGCGGTAGGTGTCGTAGTAGTCGGGCTCCAGACCGTGCGCCTCGCGAGCGGCAATTGCATCGGCGATGGCCGCCGTGGATTCAAATCGAATCGGGAACACGCCGGTGAGGTAGTCCACCGCCAGCGACAACTCCGCCGGGTCCACACGCGTCTCCCGCATTCGGTCGATTTCCGCCAGGACTTCCTGGACGGCGGCCGCCGTTACGTCACTGCGCACCGCCGTGGACACCTCGAAAGTGCTGCCGTAGCGCCGCCAGTCGACCATGGAAAATGCACCGTACGTGTAGGCGTGCGCTTCTCGCAGATTGAGGTTTATGCGCGAGTTGAAGAGCCCGCCGAGAATCGCGTTCATGACCGTAATCGCGTAAAAGTCCGGATGCCGTCGCGGCACCGTGCGATGCCCGATCCGAAGCTCCGACTGCGGCGCATCGCGCTTCTCCACCAGGTGCACGCCCCGCTCGAACGGCGCCGATGACACCTGCACGGCGCCGGGAGCGCTGCCCTCTTCCACCCAACTTCCGAAAACATCTTCAGCGAGCGCCCGCACGCTCTCACCCACTACGTCGCCGGCAATAATGAGCGAGGCACTCGCAGGGGTGAAGTACGCCGAGTAGTGCGCCTGCACGTCCGAGCGCGTGAGCGTGCGTACCGACTGTTCGTCGCCACCATCGGGCAACGCATAACGGCTTTCTGCCGAATAGACGAAACGGGCGAACATGTCATCGGCCAGTCCGCGTGGCTCTGCGCGCTGCTGCAGCAGTTCGGCCAGACGTTCGTCGCGCAGCCGCGCCACATCGTGCATTGGGAATATCGGCGTGCGCATCACTTCGCCCACGAGACGCAGCGCCGCGTCAAAGCGCGGCGTCAGGACCGTCGTGCTGCCCTCGGCGCGATTCCAGGCAATACCGGTATCGAGCGATCCACCAAGCCGTTCAAAGGCGCTCGCCAAGGAGTCGGCATCGTGAATGGCTGTGCCTTCTGCCAGCGCTTCGACCGTCAAGGCGGCTAGGCCGGCCTTCTCGGGAAGATCACACTCCGCACCGGCATCGACCATGAACAGCGCGCTCACGACGGGTAACCGGCGCAGCGCGGCCACATGCAAGACCATGCCATTCGACAACACGTGACGCTCGGTGCGCGGAAAGGCATAGGCGCGCGCTGGGCCCGCCGACGGACGAACAGCCTGGCTCATGCGACGACCTTCGCAGCCGTTTCCACTTCGTCGCGCGGCACGTACAACAGCGAGGCGCGATTGTCGCGTCCCATGCGCTCCCGTGCAAACCGGAATACATCGGCGCTCGACACGCCCTGAAACAGCTCGATCTGGGCATTTACTAGCCCAGGATCACCCAAATAAGTAGCAAATTGAGACAATTTATCGGCGCGGTTTTGTGCCGACTGAAGCGAGATGACGATATCGGTGGTGATCAATGCCACCGCGCGTTCCACCTCCTCAGCCGTCACACCATCTCGATGCATGAGGTCCAGCGCATCACCGATAGCCGCCTCCAGTATTTCACCCGAAACACCGGGACGTGCCGTGGCGTCCACGATGAGCAGGTCACTTCCTTTCGACAAATCGAAGGTGAATACGCTCACCGACGAGGCGAGTTGGCGTTCGCGCACGAGTTCGCGATACAGGCGACTCCCACCCCCCATACCCAACACCGCACCCGCCACCGACGCGGCGTGGTAGTCGTCACTCCCCAGAACGGGTGCACGCATGGCAAGATAGAGGCGGGGCACCATTACATCGTCCTCCACCACTTCACGCCGCCATTCACCGAAGGTGGAAGGAACCGTCACATCGGCCAGCGGCGGACGAGCGCTACCACGGGGAATATTTCCGAAATGTGATTCGACCAGTCGTCGAGCCTCCACACCATCCACATCCCCAACGATGGACAGCACCGCGTTGTCAGGCGTGTAGTACGTCGCGAAGAACTCCGCCACATCGGCAAGTGTCGCATCACTCAAGTGCTCCATCGAGCCCATGAGCGAGTGATGGAACGGGTGTTCGGGTGGAAAAGCCAGCGCCGGGAGTTTCTCCCACCATGTACCGTACGGCTGGTTGTCCACCGACCATCGGCGTTCGTTCTTCACCACATCTCGCTGCGTATCCAGCTTCTCCTGTGTCATGGCAGGAAGTAGGCGGCCCATGCGATCGGCCTCCAGCCAGAGCGCCAACGACAGCTGATTGGATGGAATGGTCTCGTAGTAATTCGTCCGATCAAGCCAGGTGGAGCCATTGAGCGTTCCGCCAGCACGCTGCACCAGTTCGAAGTGCTCATTCGCAGCGACGTGCAACGACCCCTGGAAGAGCATGTGCTCGAAGAGATGGGCGAAGCCTGTGCGTTCCGGCCGCTCATTCGCGCTTCCAACGTGATACCAGACGTTCACGGCGACGATCGGCGCCGTATGGTCCACCGAGAGCGTTACGAACAGTCCGTTCTCGAGGCGAAAGGTTTCAATGGGAAGTTGCATACGTCTGGCACCCGTCACGGGGTTTCACGGCGTCCACCGATTGGAATGGTGATTCCATATAGCGCTACCGGGTTGAAGCGGTCGGTGTTTCCGGTGTTCGGATTTTCGTTCGGTGTGAGATTCTGGTCGAACAAGAGGTACACGCGCAGCTTCGAGAGCACTGGCCCGAGATCGCGAAGTACCTTCGGGCCGATGTTGGCCTGCACAGCCAGCTCGGCCACGAAATCCCTTCCATAAATATCCCGGTTGTGCAGGCCACCACCGCCATAGCTGTACATGAACAAGAGGGGGAGCTCGACTTCCAGCCACCCGCCGGTTCGCCCCGCGGGTAGGAGCGGAACAACGTTGCCCGCGAACAGCACGGGAGTGTTCGTACTGCGTGGCGTAATTCCGGTCGTCCCGTAGGGGGTAACGCTGGCCCCTATCAACAAGGTCCACCACTTGGAACGAGTTGGAACTCGTGTGGCGAATCGCAGGTTGAAGCCGCTGGTGGCCGGAAACCCATCGGGCGCCGACAGAAAATCGGCGGTCAGCATGCCCGGTTGCAGCAGCAAGGTGAGCCCCCCTCCCCGGTCCTGCGACTGTCCCGGCACTGGGTACAGCGTTAGGCAGCCCACTAACGCAACCCACGCGGCTCGTGTGACCCGGGCCCTGCACAGAGCGTGCAATCTCATTGATCCCGTCGCAACATGCCAAGCGGCCACATGCCGATCGGCGACATGCTGGCCGAACCCGTCTGCAAGCACACTGTGAGGTCCAGAAAGTAATCAGTCATAGCGTGTGCTCGGGGCCGGTGTCACGACGCAGTACGTGGGGTAAGGGCGAGCAGTGCCGTGAGCGGCACTTTGATGGACTCCGACAAGACATACTCCAGCGACTCCATGCGATTGGCGGAAATCGGGCTTGTCTTGGTTGGGGAGGGAACCGCGTCGAGGTGATAGCGCCACGAGAGAATCTGAAGTCGCATCATATGGAATGGATCGCTGACGAGAATCACATCGGCGATACCCCGATCACTCATGAGGCGAGCAACCCCACCGAGTGACTCATCGGTGTTGCGTCCCTCGTTCTCGAGAAGCAGCGCGCTGTCCGGAACACCTCGACGTAGCATGTACGCGCGCCCCACGGCGGCTTCGGTGGTGGTATCGCCGGCACCTTTTCCGCCGGTCAGGATCATGTGCTTAGCCATTCCCTTCTCCCACAGTCCAAAGGCGTGGTCTAGTCGCGCCCTGAGCACGGGTGAGGGGCGTCCTGAGTACTGAGCGGCACCAAGGACGACAATCGCGTCCGACTTGCGGGCGCCGTCTCGGGTTCCCCACAACAGCACGCCGCTCAACGACAACAGCCAAGCGACCACGAGCGCACGAATGGTCGTGACTGCAAGACGTCGGAACGACCAGGAAGAAGGCTCCATCGGGCGAACAATAAGTACCGAGTCGCGGGGGGTGGATAGACCTTGGGGACCTTGGGGGTGCTACGGAGGCGCCTTATCGGGCCAGACCAAGGAGCGAGAGCCAGAAGACGTCGAACGCGACCCGGACATTGCGCGTGGGCTGGCGCGCCGCAGAGAGCACCAAGCCGTCGCGAAACGCGAGCTCGCAGGAGGCCAGCATTGACGATGGAAGTCGTGGCGATAATTCCAGCAGATGAAAGACACGCGAAATGGTGGTTTCGGCAATCGCGTGCCGTCGTACGGCCGAGGTCTCGAGCGCCAGCGCGGTCTCCATCCCACGCTCTTGCGTCATCTCCACGAGCACGCGTAGCTCGCCTTCATGCAGCTCCGCGTATAGCCAGTGCCAGTAGTCCTCCAACACCGATGTCGCCGAGCTCTCCGCGAGCGCCCCTCGTTCACGCGCCAGTATCCTTTCCGTGAGCCAGGCAATCGCCGTGGCAAGGAGATGCTCCTTTCCGCGGAAGTGATATAGCACCAGCGCCTTGGACACCTCCGCTTCACGCGCGATGATCTGCAGTGAGAGTGCGCCACTTCCGTCGCGTTCCGCACAGCGCAGTGCCGCCAGGAGAAGCCGCTCGCGCGCCTGTGTGGCTCGCGCCGACGCTCGGCTCATTATGGGAATACTCGTCAGGCGCGGACTCGATCGCCGCGCGAGGGAATCGTCACGCGGAATCCATCACCCCGAAGCGTGGTGGCTAACGCGTCCTGCGCCGTGGCTTCGCCATGCACGAGATAGACATCGTGCGGCCCCGGACCCGCCCCACGTACATGTTGCACCCATCTCTTCAGGTCATGTCGATCGCCGTGTGCGCTGTACCCGTTGAGCACTTCGACCTGCGCGCGCAGCGGGATATCCTCGCCATGCACCTTGATGACCGGCGCACGCTCGAGTATGCGTCGTCCCAGCGTGTGCTCGGCCATGAAGCCCACGATCAGAATCGTGGTCCTGGGATCGGACGCGTTGTTGGCCAGATGGTGCAAAATGCGCCCCGACTCGGCCATGCCCGACGCCGCAATCACGACCATGGGGCCACGCGTGCTGTTCAACCGCTTGGATTCGCTCACATCGCGCGTGTACTGCACCAAATCGAAGCGGAAGAGCTCGCGCACCTGGGTGACGAGGTCTTCGGAGGTATCGAACGAGTCCGGGTGCATCTCGAACACCGACGTCGCATCGATGGCCAGCGGCGAATCGATGAAGATCGGGATCTCCGGAATGCGCTTGGCGCGGGCCAGTGCGTGCAGATCGTACACCAACTCCTGCGTGCGTCCCACGGCGAAGGCCGGAATCAGGAGCTTGCCGCCTCGGGCAGCGGTGGCAGTCACGATCTCGGCCAACCGTTGTTGCGCATCCTCCAGCTTCGGATGCTCCCGATTCCCGTACGTCGACTCCATGATTACTACATCGGCGCCACTGGGTGGGGCTGGGTCGCGAATGATGGGTAGCCCCGAGCGCCCAATGTCGCCGGAGAAGACGAGCCGCTTCGTGGTGCCACCATCTTCGCAGTCCAGCACCACCGACGCGGAACCCAGAATGTGCCCGGCTTCCACGAACGTGAGCTGAACGCCGGGCAGAATTTGCACCTGCTTCTTGTACGGCACCGCGATCATCGCCTCGATCGTGCGTGTGGCATCGCGCCCCGTATACAACGGCTCGGCGTGCTCCTTTCGTCGGCGCGTTAGGTACTCCGCATCCTTCTCCTGGATATGTGCCGAATCCGCCAGCATGATCGCCGACAGGTCGCGCGTAGCCGGGGTGCTCCAGATCGTGCCCTTGTAGCCTTCCTTGATCAGGAGAGGAAGGCGTCCGGCGTGGTCGATATGTGCGTGCGACAGGACAACCGCGTCGAGATGCCCCACATCCATCGGGAGCTCCCGATTCTTCACATTCGCTTCCGCTCGTCGCCCTTGAAAGAGCCCGAAGTCGAGCGCCAGCAACTGACCATTGATGCGAAGCAGGTGGCACGATCCCGTCACCTCTCGTGCGGCGCCAGCGAATTCGATTTCCACGGGTTCAGCGCTCCCCTTCAGTCTCGCGATGGAAGATGATCGTTAGTCGCTGATTGTCCTGCGCCATCATGTTCGGCTCCCATCCGCTGCGCATACGCTGGTTGAGGAGATCGGTAAGCGCGTCCGCGTCTTCCCTGGTGTGGCGTGTGAGACGTATGATCACCGCCTGGTATTCTTTCATGGACGCGAACTTAGTACTTTGGCCCACATGGACACCACCCCTCTGTTCCCATCACTCACGATCGTCAGGCACCCGCTTATTCAGCACAAGCTCACGCTCCTGCGTGACCGGCGGACGCCAAAGAAGATCTTCAAGGAACTCGTCGATGAGATCGCGATGCTCATGGCCTACGAAGCCACCGCATCGCTCACCCTCGATGAAGTTGTCGTGCAGACACCGCTCGAGCAGGCCGCCGGATGGCAAGTCAGCGGCAAGAAGTTGACGCTCGTTCCGATTTTGCGAGCCGGTCTCGGAATGGTAGAGGGTATTCTCCGTCTCGTTCCGTCGGCACGAGTTGGTCACATTGGATTGTATCGCGATCACAATACCTTGCAGCCGGTCGACTACTACTTCAAAGTCCCCGGCGATGCGGCAGAGCGTGATTTTTTTCTTCTCGATCCCATGCTCGCGACGGGCGGAAGTGCGATCTCTGCCATCGAGTCACTCAAGCGAACCGGTGCCACGCGTATCCGCTTTTTGTGCTTGGTGGCCGCACCCGAGGGTGTGAGGCGCGTGAGTGACGCGCACCCCGATGTTCCCATCTATTGCGCCTCGCTTGACCGCGAACTCAACACCCACGGCTACATCCTTCCTGGCCTCGGCGATGCCGGCGATAGACTCTTCGGTACGCGCTAACGGCATTTGCTTCGTCTCACAGTGTCGGACGTATAGAGGGCAAATCTTCTCTTGTTCGCAATCACGAGTACCGCTACATTCCGCACAACTGGTCGTTCTTTCTGCGCCGATCACCTGCGCCTTGGTCGTTGATGCTCATCAATCTGCTGCCGGACTTTCTGGCAGTCCTCAACAGCACCGATCGAGTCGCCGCCTACCAGCAGTACTACGAGTCGCATCGCTCGCGTCTCTCCGCTTATTGGCATAACTACGTCTTCGACCCCGACAGCGAGCACTTCCTCGACGTCGTGAAGATGGCGGTGTACGCCGATCGTTCCGATCTGCACGCGATGCTCGAGCGTACCGATGTGGTGTCGCTAGCGCGCGAAACAGAAGTGCGGTGCGCCGAGTTGTTAGGCACCGACGTGGACATCGATGTAATCCTCATGGTCGGAGTGGGAGGCGCCAACGCGGGCGAACTTGTCGTGGCTGGCCGCGGTATGGCATTCGTCTGCCTCGAACACTTTACCGGAATGGCGAATCCGGAGACGCAGGGACTCGGCCTCGACCCGGAGTTACTCCCGCTCTGGATCGCGCACGAAATCGCGCACGCCCTACGCTACACATCCCCAACCAGCCGCAGCGAGATGCGGGCGCTCGTCGACGAAGCCGACGGCTACTATTCCTATTGGGAATCCGGGCGTCGGGCATCGGTGCGCGAGCTCCTTGTCAATGAGGGATTGGCCGTCTCGATTGCTCGGCAGATTAGCCCCGGCCACGCCGCGTGGGAATACTACGGTTACGGGCGTCGGCAGTATGCGCGCATTCGTGAGCTCGAGCCTCACATAACACGCGTCGTCGGACAAGAGTTGGATCACCACGCCCTCGGTCTCCGGCTGCGATACCTCATGGGCGGCACCAGTGACGATGCCCGCACGGTCGATCGCGTCGTGATCCCAGAACGTTCGGGCTACTACATCGGCGCGCGAATGGTCGAGGCGGCCCTCGAGCAGCGCGGAGCAGCGTGGGCCGTGCGCGCGAGTGCTGCCGAGTTGCTCGATATTGCCCGCACCACCGCCGCCAGCGCCTAACGCGCTACTTGCCCACGCAGAACGTCCGGAAGACTCGCTCCAACACGTCTTCCACGTCCACACTTCCAATCAGGTCGTCCAGCGCGTGTGTTGCGCTACGCACGTGGATCGCCGCCACCGACACTGGCACCCGCCGCGTCTCCCACAACGTGAGAAAGTGATCCAGCTCTACGCGGGCCTCCTCAAGCGCGACACGATGTCGCGCCCGCGTTACTATGGGCAGTTCGGAGTCAACGTCGCCCACCGATCGCGTTAGCACCCGGTGTACTTCGGCGAGCAGGCCGTCCAGCCCCTCACGGGTTGCCGCACTCACCTCCACCAGACTCACCGCTCCGTCCACGGCCCGCGCGTCTTCATGCACGTCATCGCTTGCGCGAGGTTGGTCACTCTTTGTAACCACGGCAACCCGCGGCGCCGATCCCATGCCATTGAGTCGCGCCAACGCGTCGCGCAACGCGGCGCGTGTTTCGGCACAAACGAGCACCAGATGTGCCTCATGCACATAACGTTCGCTCACTTCTATTCCCAGCCGTTCGACCACCTCTGAAGTGTCACGCAAGCCCGCAGTGTCAATCAGTCGAAGCGGCCAGTGCTCTGATTCTACCCGGGCCTCGATGGCGTCGCGTGTCGTGCCGGGAACGTCGGTAACAATCGCGCGCGTCTGACCAAGCAGGGCGTTGAACAGCGACGACTTGCCGGCGTTCGGTGGCCCGGCAATGACGACGAGTGCCCCATCACGTGCCACCTCGCCCAGGGGAACAGTCGTGAGCAACCGGTCAATCGCCAGCTGTGCCTCGCGCGCCGCAGTACCAATCGTCGCGCGCGAAACAGGACCATCATCCTCTTCGGGGAAGTCGATGTCGTAGGCGAGAAGTGCTTCGATGTGAATGGCACGATCGCGCAAATCGTTCAACACGCGAGACAGGCCGCCATCCATCTGCGCGAGCGCGACACGTCGAAGGGCGTGTGTGCGTGCGTCCACCAAATCGCCCACCGCCTCGGCCTGGAGAAGATCCATCTTGCCATTCAGGACCGCGCGTTGGGAGAACTCGCCCGCCTCGGCCAGCCGAGCGCCGAGGAATACCATCTGCTCGAGCACCGCCGCAGACACTGCCACTCCTCCATGGCATGCCAACTCGACCATGGGCTCGCCGGTATAGGAGTGTGGCGCGTCGAATCGGGTGACAAGCGCGCGATCGAGCACGCGTCCGTCGTGCTCATCCCTAAGCGTGCAGAGGGTCACGCGACGTGGTGCCGACGGCCAAGGCTGTACCACGCGAGACGCGAGCGAATGTGCGTCACCCCCGCTCAGGCGCACGATGGCGATGGCGCCACGCCCGGCGGGGGTGCTCAGCGCGGCGATGGTATCGTTCCGTAGCAGCATGCGCGCCCTAATGCTGTACAGTGTGACACGTCCAGGCTTACGTCTTCTTTGCCGTGGTAGTACTCGCACGGGCTCGCTCGTTGGCTATCAACCATTGCTGCGGAATTGCTGCGATGTTCTGGATGGCGTAGTACAGATTCAATCCTGACGCGAAATTCGCGAACAGAAACGTCATCATCACCGGGAAGATGTACAGCATCATCTTCGCCTGTGGGTTGGGCGGCGAGTTGCGCATCCCCACCCAGGAGAGCACGAACATCGACACACCCATGAGCAGTGGAACGATGTACAGCGGATCTTTGAGTGAGATATCCGCCAGCCACAAGAATGGCACGCCCCGAAATTCGATGGTATTCTGAAACACGAAAAAGAGGGCGAACAACACTGGCATGGGAAGGATCAACGGCAAACACCCCGCAAACGTGCTGAACGGGCTCATGTCGTGTTCCTTGTATAGCCGCATCATTTCGGACTGTAGTTTCGCCGGGTCAGCCTTGTAGCGTTTCTGGATGTCGTTCAGCTCCGGCTGAATGCGCTGCATCTTCATGCTGGTGCGCATAGCGCCATGGTTCAGTGGCCACAGAATGAGCCGCACCGCAATCCCGAAGATCACCAGCAGCCATCCATACTCCAGCTTGAGGGTCGCGCGCATCCACAGCAGCACCTTCATCACCATAGTCGCGAAAGGCTGCACAACTCCTTGTAACCATCCGCCGTAGGGATTCGAGTTCTCGAACTCGCGCCCAAGTGACTGCAGGCGTTTGTACGTCTGAGGGCCGGCGTACAGATCGAATCGGAACGAGCCATCGGTCAGGCGGCTCACCACGGTGCCTGCGGCCTGCGTCGCATGACTCGCGGTTCGCGCGCCACCTACGGTCAACGCTTCGGCAAAGCTCTCATCGCCTTCCGGGGCAAGTACGCCAACAATGAAATACTTGGATTTGGCGGCCGCCCAAGCGAGCGGACCGGTGATCAACTTCCGTTCGCCCGGATCGAGATCACCGAACGGGACTCCTTCGGCACCACGTATTCTGGGCTTGATCGCATAGGCGAAGTGGTTCTGATCGTCCATCGAGTCCGCTTCGAACGAGCGAAATGTGGTGGGCAAATCGATCAGAACGAACCGTGCCTCAGCACCACTGCTGTCGGCACCGACGGTTCCTTCAACATGCGTAAGGAAGGAGTCGGGCACGATGGAGTACTTGATCTGAATGGACCGGCCGTGCACGAGCGCCTTGTAACTCAGCATCGACTCGCCACGCGCGCCCGTAGTCCGTTCCACCTGGAATGGAATCTGGGAAAGTACTGTTGTATCACGTGCGCCAACCACGCGATAGCTCAGGAACGGGGTACTCCCCGTCGTGATACTGACTTCTCGAGCGTCGGTATTTTTGTTGAGCGCACGAAACCCGGTCAGGGTCACGCGCAGCGGCGCCGCACCCATATTGGTGAAGAGATACTCCGTCGCGCTATCCTTGACCGTGGTCGATTCAGGACGCTCGGCGCCTAACGAGTCGCGTTCGGGTGCCGGCGTGACTGTCGGCGCGATAGCTGCTCCAGTGGGTGGCGTCGACGGCAACTCGGCAGGCGTGCTTGTCTGTCCAGGTGCGTTGTCTACGGCACCTACTACTGGTTTCGCCGGAGTGTTCGGACTCGCCGTGGGAAACAGCTTCGGCGTTACGATGACGACGATCGCGACCAGCGCGAGCGCCAGGATGGTGCGTTTATCCATCGCTTCGAGGGAGGCTCAGGGCACAGGATCAAAACCGCCCGGATGCAACGGATGGCACCGGGCAATACGACGCACAGCAAGCATGGAACC
>ENA-ORBV01006887-ORBV01006887.1-microbial-mat-metagenome-genome-assembly--contig:-NODE-6887-length-19800-cov-10.588095_pt1 | contig 19800 bp, 25 predicted proteins | sample MGYA00237777_ERZ505514 | MGnify/ENA primary metagenome ERZ505514 (study PRJEB26160, sample SAMN06269048) | microbial mat metagenome | isolation source: Oligotrophic lake microbial mat | place... | reverse complement strand
CGGCATCCGCATCAGCATGGATGGCCGGGGGTGCTGGCGCGACAACATCTTCGTCGAGCGGCTCTGGCGCTCGCTCACGTACGAAGAGGTCTACCTGCACGGGTACGACTCCGTGGCGGCCGCGACGGCGGGGATCGGGCGCTACGTTGCGCTGTACAGCACCCGGCGTCCTCACTCCAGCTTGGCCGACCGTACGCCCGACCAGGCCTACTTCTTCCCGCAGCCGCTCGCGGCGGCCGCATGACCCCGCTCGCCGGTCCACTGATCGCGCCCTGTTTCACTGTACAGAAAAGCGGAGCCACTTCTCCCGACCAGCGCCAAGCCTTCGGTGATCGGGGAGTACGGACCCGCCATCGCGTTCTGTGCCGCGTCGGCCAGCAGCACCACCATCAGAAGGTCCGAAATTCCCAACGTGCCGGCCTGCCGCCGCAGCACCCGCAGCGCAAAGAAGAGCGTCAGGTACATCACCGAGCCACGCGCCACGACCCGGATCACCGGTGCCGCCGGTACGAACAGAACCTGCCAGAAATCCGGCACGGCCCCCAGCAGCATGGTCATTGCCACCGCTTCACGTCACCGACCCGCTGGGGGCCACCCGTCAGCCATCGGTGCTTCGATGAAAGTGATCGCCGAATCCCGGGATCGCCTCGTTCAGGAATTCGATGGCCGCCGCTGCCGCCACCCCGCCCACCGCCATCCGGATATCCCGGGCCAGCACGCCCACCGCCGAACGCCGGCGTGGTCCCTCGGCAACGGCTTCACACGGCGCCCGCCGGGAGCGTCGTCGCCCCGCGAAGAGCGCCACCACGGCTCCGCCCCCCGCTGCAATCCCCAGCATCCGAATCGGACGCGCGTCGACCTGGGCGCGCCAGTCGGTGACCGCGCGGGCCTTGTCGGCCAGCGTCTCCAGATTCTCTCCCAGCTCCTCCCGCTGCCGCTCGATCAGCTTTTCCAGGGGTCTGCCATGTTCTCCCATGGTGCACTCGCTTCCTGTGTGATGTCGGCCTGTTGGCGCGACAGGTTCATCCGGGACAGCCGCTGGCGCCCGGCCTGCAGCAGAACCGCCGCCACTGCGCCACAGCCCGCCGCGACGATCAGTGCAGCCAGCCACGGCGACAGCCGCGTCGCCAGCGCGTAGATGAGGCTCAGCAGCAGGCAGCCGATGGCGAGCTGGGCCAGCCCGAACCCCAGGATCAGGAAGACCGAGGCGCCGCCGATTTCTGCCGCGTCGTCCAGCAGCTCCACTTTCAACAGCCTGAGTTCGGTGCGCACGATCATCTCGAGGTTGCCGACAATCCGTCGCAACAGCTCGACCACCGACGTTTGTCGGCCCACCGCCTCCGCGCGCACCTGAGTCAGTCCTCCCGGAAGGCGCGCGCAGCCAGGAAGCCGACCACCGCCGCCACCGCGAGCGACTTGCCCGGATGCTTGCGGACGAACTGCTGCACCCCGTCCACCATCGCCCGGGTGTCGTGATCGCGCAGGAAATCCGCCGCGCCCCCGATCCGGTCCGCGGCGCCGTGCGCCATCTCCGAGGCCCGCTCCACTCCCGGCAGATGATCCGCGGTGTGGTGCAGCTTCTCCGCCGCCGTCGCCAGCCCGTCGGCCGCCACCTTGCGGCGCCGATCCACCGCCTCCGTCGCCGTGCGGCGCAGGTCGCCCAGCTTGGTCGTCGCCTCGCCCTCGGCATCGCGGATGATTTCCGCGGTGGCGCTGGTCATCTCGTTTTCACTCATGGCACTCTCCTCTGTTGTGAATGTCCGCTATATCCGGTTCACCAGAGCAGCGGCAGCATTGCGGACAAGAGGCCGACAGCCACCGCAACTGCGGACTCCCCCGGTGCCCCTGGTCGAGGTCTGAGGTACGGCATCGTTGCATCCTCCCCCCCCTGGCAGCCGCGTGCGCGCCGCCTCTATCAAAGGAAAAGGGGCGTGATCCAGCCCTGCGCGCTGCCGCGGGCGATCGCCCGCCGCGCGACTACGGATTCAGGCTGACATCCACCGGCCGTGCCCGGTCCTCGAAGGTGATGGTCGTGAGCTTGGTCTTCGGGCCACCGACCAGCACGACGGTGTAGGCCACGCCCGGAAGCAGCTTCGGCATCTTCACCGAGGTCAGCAGCAGCTGTTCGTTCTTGCGGCGGATCTCGAGGGTGCCGCTGGCCGGGGTGACGTCCTTGAATCCCGCCTCGTTGCCGAAGTTGATGCCGCTGAACAGATCATCGGACTGCCCTGCCAGGATCACATCGACCTCGCCGGTGCCCGGCGCCGCATGGATCACCCGGATGCGCGCCTTGCCACTGTCCGGCACCAGCTCGTCCCGCAGCATCCGCAGGCCGGACGTTTGCCCCGCGCTGTCGGACAGCACCACGGCAGTGTACCGCTCGCCATCGGCCATGACCTCGCGGTTCACCTCTTCGCCGCTGGCGGTCGCCTGATCGCTCCGCCGCACACTGAACTTCACGGCGTTGTCGTGCACCTCCTTGTACGGCGTCACCTCGGACGAGGCGACGTTGTCGAACAGCGGCTGGTTGTCGGCCAGCAGCGTCACCTTGGTTCGGCCGGCCACCGTATTCACCACCCGGATCATCGAGTGATCCCGTCGCGCCGCCGCCTCGCTGGAGGGAGAGGCCGACGTGCCCCAGTCACTGGAGGTCTTCACCCCCTGATCCTTCGGGCGGGGCGAGCAGGCCACTCCACCGATGAGCACTGCGCCGAGGGTCCAGCGAGCAATTGCCAGCATGAGACTTGCCTCTTTCTATAGGTGACTCCGACTTCCGCTGCCACCGCAGCGGCCGTCAAAGTGGGGCTCTGTGAAACAACAAGAGGCGCCACCGCCACTTCACCGAAGTGAATGGGTGTCGCCTCTGACTTGCGGGTCGTAACCCGCCCATCAAGGTTGGCTCGACCGTGAGCCGCACTGCCTCGTAACAGCATACTAAGAAACTGTTCCCCCGGCCGCAAGAGCGCGTCCAGCGCGACGGGCCCCGGCCCGGCTGCTGGAGCCCCGCAGGGGAGCGCACCAGTCGCGGGGGAGATCGCCGAACGCCCCGACGACGCGCCCGCGGTGGTCGAGCCCGCGTCCCAGACCGCGCATCGGCCCCCCACGCGCCGCCAGCATCCGGAGTATGTTCAGGTGACCGCGATTGAATTTCGTATCCCGCAGATCCTTCGGTCGCTCCGCTCCCTCAGGATGACACGATACTTTCGACGGCTGACGGCTGATGGCCAGTCTCGCCTACGGCGTCCCCGGCAGTGTCGGGGCGGGAAGGATCTGGGGCGCGGCTGGTACCGCGGTTGGACGACTGGCCACACGCTGGACGGCGGCCGGTTTGCTGGCCGACGGCGTCGGTTTCGGCACCGGCGCGGCGACGAGGCGGAGCGTATCGCCCAGGGACTGGAGCCTGGCGGACACAGAGTCGAGCTGGAGGCGCATGCTGTCCAGTTGTCCGCGGGAGGTCATCTCGTCCGCCCGGACACCGCTGCCGCCCAGCAGACCCAGGCCGAGCGCCGCCACGGCCAGCACGCCGGCGACGGCCATCACCCGAGCGCCGGGCACACTGCTGAGCCCCGCGAGGGCACCGGGCTTCTCCTCCGCGTACAGCCCCGCAAACATCGGCTTTGATGTTCTCCCCGCCCCGGCGGGAGGTGGGGGCGGAGGTGGCTCCTGCAGCTGCTTCACGGCATCACGCAGCGACGAGATTTCGCGCGCCTGCCAGAAGGTGACTGTCAGGAGGGCGAGCGTTGCCCCGGTGGAGGCGATGGCAGGCCAGCTCACCATGGGCGCGGCCTCGAGAACAGCGGTAAGGAGAATCATGATGCCGCCAAGAAAGAACCCTCCCGTCACGGAGGCATCACGCAGGTAGAACGATATGGTAATGGTCCATGGTTGCTGAGCCGAAACAGCGAGTCACTTCCTGCCGCCGCCCACCACCTGCGCCGCAACCACTTACCCGGTGTCAACTTGAGCGCCCCGCCCAGCTCTTCCGTCTCATTTCACCCCGGCCGGGTGGCGGCTGATTGTCCGGCAGCTGCCGGCGGTTGGCCCTGCAGGACGGGCCGCCACAGCCGGCGCGAGGGCACCCGACGCACTCCTTTCCCCTGCCTTCGTCTCCACGACGTGGGGAGCGGGAAGGCCGGAGGGTTTCATTTGTCCGCTCGGATTCCCCTTTGCGAGGAGCGCCTGGCACGCCCTGGGCGGGGGACGACCTTGGATTGCTTCCGGGCGGCGGCCTTTTGCGGCTTCTCAGTCTCCTCCAGATCGACACCGAACACCGCCTGGAGCCGTCCGCCGTCGAGCACCCGGCGTTTGCGGCCCGTCGGGCCCGGGGCCTTCGCGAGCGCGGCAGGCACGGCCGCGATGAGTTCGGTGTGGTCGACTCCGCGCAGGAGGAAGAGCAGTTCCGGCTTCTTGTCCAATCGTGACCCGATGCCGTATAGGACCGCCGCGACATGCTTGCACATGACGGCCCAGTCCGGACAGGAGCAGGTCATCGATATCGCGGGCGGAGCGGGGAACAGCCCTCCTTCCGGGCGGGCGATGAGCTCCATGACGGCTGGCGGCAAGTTGCCCCGGAGCAGCCCGACCACCGAGCCGATCGATCCGGCGCACCGCTTCACCAACCGACTCCACGAGGTCCGGGCCAGTGGACGGATACTGACGCGGACCACGTAGATCATGGATCCGCTCACCAGGGCCTCGACCTTGCCCGGGCTGACCCGCAGATCGATGACCGAGCCATTGCGGACGTAGTGCTGGCCACGCGGCAGCCGATTAGCGTAGTCGCTGTACGAAAGCAGGTGGTCGCACCAGGCCTTGCCCCAGAAGCTGCGGGCGATCGTGCGACCCGTGATGCGCACTGGGTCGAGGCTGCCGCCCTTCCGCACCACACTGGCCAGCCTGCGCCCCGCCTGCTCGCGACGTTCCCCCATGGATACATAGGGCTGCCATTCCGGGATGATGCGCGCGCGCACGATGACCTCCCGCCGTTCACTGTTCCTGTGAGGCGCTCGCGAGGTCGAGCCCCACGAACGCCACGAGGTCCCGATCGCTCATCGCTGTGAGCGCGGCCCCGCCGTCCACCGCCAGCACGTCCTTCGACAGCGCCAGCTTCGATTCGATCAGCGCGTCGATCCGCTCTTCCACCGTGCCGCGGCACACCAATTTGTGCACCAGGACGTTCCGCCGCTGCCCGATCCGGAACGCGCGATCGGTCGCCTGATTTTCCACCGCGGGGTTCCACCAGCGGTCGAAGTGAATGACATGGGACGCCTCCGTCAGATTGAGTCCCACCCCGCCAGCCTTGAGCGACAGGACGAAGAACGGCGGTCCGTCCTCGGTCTGAAAGGCCGTCACCATGCCGGCGCGCTGACGCACCGAGCTCCCGCCGTGCAGCACCAGGCCGGGCCGCCCGAACACCCCTCGAAGGAATTCGGCCAGCGGCTCGGTCACCTCCCGGTACTGGGTGAACACCAGCACCTTTTCCTGCCGTGCGGCGATCGTCTCGGCCAGTTCCTCCAGCCGCGCGAACTTGCCGCTCTGGCGTGGATCGTACCCCCCATCCCCGGTCCACTGGGAGGGGTGATTGCAGATCTGCTTGAACCGGGTGAGGAACTTGAGAATGATGCCCCGCCGCTGGATGTCCTTGACCCGCTCCAATTGCCCGGTGAGGTCGTCCACCGCCATCTGATAGAGCGCCGCCTGCAGTTTCGTCAGGCCGCAGAAGGTACGCATCTCCGTCTTCTCCGGAAGATCGCGGATGATCCGCCGGTCCGTCTTGAGGCGTCGCAGGATATAGGGCTGCACCAGGCGCCGGAGCGGCGCGTACCCTGGACCTTCCGCCGGACGGAGCCCCCGGGCGAAGCGGTCGAACGCGCGGGCCGAGCCGAGCAGGCCGGGATTGAGGAAGTCGAACAGCGACCAGAGATCTCCCAGCCGGTTCTCGATGGGAGTGCCGGTCAGGGCGAACCGGCTGGCGCCCTTGAGTGCCTTGACCGCCCGGCTCTGGCGCGTCGCCGGGTTCTTGATCGCCTGAGCCTCATCGAGGACGATGGTCTCCCATGTGACCTGCTCCAGCCAGGGCAGCCGGTGGAGATAGCCATAGGTCGTCATGACGATGTCCACGTCCGCAAGCGGGCGATGGGTGCGGAGCGTTCCAGAAGCGGCGGAGGGGTGAGCCACGAGCGTGCGCAGCCCGGGGGCGAACCGCCGGAGCTCGGCCTGCCAGTTGGCGAGCAGCGACGTGGGCACGACCAGAAGGTGGGTGCCCTTGCCCCCGGTGGACTGGAGCCGTCTCCAGAAGGCCAGCATCTGCACCGTCTTTCCCAGCCCCATGTCGTCCGCCAGACAGCCGCCGAGGCCGAGGCCGTGCACCAGCCGGAGCCATCGGAGGCCCGATCGCTGGTAGGGCCGGAGCACTTTCCGGAAGTCAGGGGTGACATCGTCGTCGGAGGGGTCGGGGTCACGCAACGTCGCGAGCAGATTCGCCAGCCAGGGACCGGGCCGGAGCCCTGTCCACTGCCGCGTGTCGGGCTCATCGCCTAACGCGGCAGGACCGCGGTCGGAGGCCATTCCGGCGAGAATGCGCATCCCCTCGCCGAACGTGATCCCGCCCGCATCGGCCGCGCGCTCGACCGCCTTCCAGTAGTCCAGCACCTGGTCCAGCCGCTCCCGATCCATCTCGACCCAGCGGCCCTTGATCAGGGCGAGGCCTTCCGCCTGCCGTCGCGCGGCCTTCCACTCCGCCTCCGAGAGCGGCTCACCGTCGAGCGCCAGCCGGGCGGAGAAGTCGATGAGCGATTCGAGGCCGACCCGTGACGGCTCCTTTCCGCCGATGGTCACCTGCACCTGGACCCGGGGCGGATTCCCGGGCTTCCACCAGTCCGGCACCCGCACCAGGATTCCGCCGGCCTCGAGAGCGGGGACGGCCTTCAGGAACTGATACGCCTCGCTCGGACTCCACGGGACCGCCTGGTAGAGATCGCCGGAATCGACCAGGCTCCGGATGAAGGGGCTCGCGGCGGCGGCCTTCTCGACGGGCGCGAGCAGCGCCAGCAGGCCATCGCGGTCGCGCACCCTCGATTGACGCTCCACCGCGGTGCCGAGGCGAACATGCTGCACCCGTCCGCCTGGCGAGACCTTGGCGATATGCGTCGCGAGAAAGGCGAAGGGGGCGTCCGGGTCTTCCCTGTTCTCCGCCAGGTGGAAACACACCCGTCCGACCAGTTGCCAGGAGGGATGAAGCTCCGCGAGGAATGGCTGAAGACCACCGCATTCTCGTGCGCGGTGATTCGCCGCCGCCGTCAGGGCCGTCCAGGACTCGGCAAGGGCTTCGGGGGAGAGATACTCACCGCCGGCCATCGGGGGCGCGCCCGCCGCCAGTTCCTGGAGAAATCCTGGCGGAGGAGTGACGGCCATCGACTCCGGGACCTCGCCCGCCGCGGCCATCGCCGAGAGGCGGGCGAGGAATTCGCGGGCGAACTCGCGCCAGAAGGCGAGGGTCGGCGGCAGGGTGGCGTCAAGCTCCGCGCCGCCGAGCTGCAGCAGGCCCGCGCCCGGGCTCAGGGCGAACGCCGAGGCGAGGCGATCGTGGAGCGCACTCTCGATCACACTCGCGGAGCGGGGAGGGGTCTCAAAGTGCACGTGCCCCTGCGGCGACACCGCGAGGGAGCACGACACCAGCGCCGCCGGCATCAATCGGAGGCCGTCATGCGGTGCGTCAGGTCGATCTGCTCCGGCGTATTAGCCCCCGTCACCAGGACCTCGATCGCCGCCGTCGCCGCACCGACACCTTCTTGGATCGAGCCATCGCCTACTCCATCTACAGGATATGGCTCATACACAAGGTTTCCGACAGTCCCCGGCGGCCTACTGTCTGCGCCGCCCTCGCTGAGCCTTCCCCGGACGGCTCCGGGGCAAAGAAAAGGCGGACGCCAAGGCGATCCGCTGTTTACCAATCCAGGAAAGCCGCCCGACCAGCTCCGGGACGCATTCCCCACGCGTGTGGCGCCCAGTGCCGCACGCTAACGCCCCCGCATAAGCTGCAAAGCCCAGTCAGCCTGGGCTCGAAGCAACACTGACGGGCGGATTGAACGGAATCTCGTGAGACATAGGCGCGAATGGCCTCGAGGTCCTCAAGGGCTTGGGGGTCCAGCGGACTGGGGTCATCCCGGAATGCGCCGCCTCGCCTCCTCATGGGAGATGGTCTCGCCTCGCTCGTCCTGCGCCAGGCCGCGTTCGACTTTCGCGAGAAAGTACAGGTGCTCCATCGCCTGTTCGATGGTCGCGTCGGCCGGCAGCTGCTGCATGGCCTCGACGAGGCGTTCCTTGGTCACTTCGGAAGGCATGGGAATCTCAGAGCTGAAGGCTGCCGAAAGATGGGGGAGGGAGGTCCAACCGGCAATCCGGGGGTATCGAGACAGGCATATACTGGCCCTCTATGGCCGACGCGGACAAGCCACTCGTGTGGCTCCGCGGTGAGGTGAAAACCCCGCCATTTTCCGCTGCGGCACGTCTCGAGGCGGGCACCCTGCAACGCGTTGTCTCACCGCGTCGGCCTCGAACGCGAAGTGAGAACGACTGAACTGATGAGCGTCACTCCAACCTCACAATCTCTGTACCGGAATGTGTTTTGCGCAATGTGATGCGCAATTCGTCCTCTGCTCTTTTCTCTATAGCCATTTCTTGTACGACATGCATATTCTCTGACCCCATGCCGGTGTAGTAACTTCCACCACCTTTACAGGTAACAACGATATCGCCAGAGGCAACCTGCTTTCCACCGCTGTAAGGGGAAAGCACCAAGCGATATCCCTCACCCTTCCGGCAAGCATCTGGCCAGTGGTCGGGGCGCAGGGCGACGGTTACGGTTTCATTCGTGGACAAGTGAAGCAGGGTGCTTTCCTGAAGCAAAGCGTATCGAATCCGCGTAGCGACATCGCTAAATGCATATTCACAGGCAGACAGGAAGGTGGCTATCGCAAGCAGAGGAACAGGATGGATCATCTTCATGCTGAATATTCCTCGTTCTAACGCCTGAGTGAAGGGGGCGAGAATCAGTACGATTCTCGCCCCCGTGAATGGAGAGTTAGGGCTGCGTGCGACTGCGGCGGGCCCAGACATGAGCATACACAAGGATGGCTAGGCCGGATAAAAGCGGTCCGGTGCCGAAGACGCCAGCAAGGCCACAAAGATTCCCGGCGCCGAGCGGTAGTACAGATAGTACGCAGGAATTGACCCGAGGCCGACTAGAAAACCTATCGGTCCTGCGGGAATCAGTGAGTAGAGAATCGCATTCATCATCGTATGGCCGGACGTCCCGCATCAGCGGCGAGCGTAGCGAGACCGCTGCATGCCGGGGTTCGGCCCAAGTGGGCGCGGTCCGAGGGGCGGCCCATGAATTCAAGCCATGCGAACGAAGGTCATTTCCCAGTTCGTCTCCCATGTGATGCCGCCGTCTGCCGAGAATGCCTGGTCCCAACGGGGCGCGCCGGAGGAGGACGTGCGCCAAGTAAAGCGGATCCGAACAGGACGCTCATTCAAGGTGTCGTCGGCGTAGAACGTGCCGACGCCATCCCGGAACTGTCCGACGACGGGCGTGTCCAGGACACGGGGAGAGCGGCTATCCAGCCACCAAATGGACCATAGCTGGGAATGCGGATCAAAAGAACGAATCGCGGCGGCTCTATAGGGACAGCTGGGCAAGAAGATCTGGTTGTCCTCGACATTTCCGAAGCCGCCCAGAGTTGTCCGCGTGGAAGACAGGCCCTCGAAGATCTCCCATTCAGTGCATCCGACGAGGCGGTCTTTGAGGCGGCGATGATGTACCCGCCAATCGCCCACGACGAAATCGAAGTCATTCGGGGCGCCCGGTTGAAGCGGCAGTGACATTGGACTCCTGTGTATAGCACGGCGGGACTGGACCTAACGACCTGCGCATGACCTGTCAGGCGCGGGAACACTGGTCTATGCTGGTAAAGAGTGGCCGGACCGCGCTTGGACAGCTTCATGCGCTGGTGAGCGCGCGGCGTGTTTAGAGGTCTTCCGGGGTGAGCCCGGTGTGTTTCCCGATCCGGGCCAGCATCTTCGGTCCCAGCTCCTCGCTGTCATGGAACGCGAACACGACGTCGGGCCAGTCCGCCCGGGATAGGGTCCGGTGGGAACCCGACTCGCGCTTCGTTGTGGTCCAGACGTTCCGCTAGGACCCGCAGGGCCAGGGCTTGGACGTGGGCCATCGCTTCGGCGCGCGTGCCTCCGTAGCACTGAGTGCCGGGGAGGGCGGGGATGTCGGCGATCCAGCGCCCGTCCTCTTCTTGGTCAAGCTCGATGTTTAGAGTCCAGGGCATAGGGCCAATCCATGGTGACAGGGTGGAGGACCCAATATAGCTCACGGAGACACCCCGGAGGATGGGGCGGGCGTCCAGAAGTGGTGGCGAGCCATGAGCATGGGGCGCTCATCCCGCCTGCACGCAAACGACCGCGCATCAGCTGCAAAGCGGGGCCTCGCAGCGCTGCCAGCATAGTAGAACCCGGGCCGCGCTTTGGCAGCTTCATGCCGTGGTTAGCCCGCAGCCGACCTCGCGCTCAGGCCCGGTCAGACCAATAGCCAGGCCGGCGTCGATCGTGTGCGAACGCCAGCACGAACAACCGATCCGGGTCCAATCGGTAATTCGGGTGATAGGGGAAGCGCCGGAGAGACACGCGACGGCTCGAGTCGGGGAGCTGGCGGCCGACCCCCGGATACTGCACCACGAATTGAAGTGTGCGATCGGCTTCGGCCAGAAAGTCGGCGCCTAGCCCGCGCGCTTGCTCGTCATAGTAGACAGCGACAGCCGTCAGTTCCTGTTCGGCAAGCGGATGGAGATCAACGCGACTCATTCAAGCGTGCCCGGGCCCTGGCAAACGCCACCTCCGCAGGTACTGCCTCCACGGCGCCAGACTTGAGCTCTGCATACCGGCGCTGGACTTCCGTGGACCACGCGAGATCCAGCTCCGCATCGGGCTCTTCAAGGCTCTCGAGGAGTGCCTGGGCCAAGCGGGCCGCGCTTCGGCAGCTGCATGCGGTGGTCAGCCAGCATCGCTGCCAACCGTAGCATCTAGCGGCCAGCGCAAAGACCTGGGCGGCCCAAGCGAGGACGCCATCGACACCGACGCCATCGCAGCTGTCGCAGCAGAGCCGAGTCCCCCGAGTACGGACAGACCTCGAGAAGAGCGAGTCCACGATCTGCACGGCCAGGCTCCTCCGCTGAGGCGAAAGGACGTCTCCGAAGTATGCGATGATGGCACGGCGAAAGCAGGTATCTCTGGCAGTCGCTGCCTTCCGCATCTCCTCGATGGCACCCAGCTTCGCGGCGAGCACACCCGACTTGGATGCCGGGTCCACGTCTGCCGACTCGACCGTCTTCTTGGCCATGAACCTGAGCAACTCTTCGTCCTTCGCTCCGGTAAACAGGACGGCGATCGAGGGGTTGCCCTTGCGCCCTGCTCGGCCGAACTCCTGAAGGTAGTCCTCGATCGACGCAGGATGCTGCCAGTGAACAACGAGCCGGACGTCCGGCAAATCGAGTCCCATGCCGAAGGCATTGGTGCAGATGATGACGTTGGCGGGCGGGTCGATACGGCCCGTGAAACGGTCGAGCAGATTGTCGCGGTCGTTAGCGCTGCCGAGCTTGGAATGGAAAAAGGGCACCTCCAGCCCACGCCATCGCAGACCGTCTTGGAGCTGCGTGCCGGTCCTTACCGTTGGCACGAACAACATCGCGCGGCCGGATGGCCGATCCGTGAGGAGAGCCATGATCAGGCGATACCGCGCCTCATCGTTCACGCCGTCCAGACGCATGAGTTTGATGTTCGGTCGGTTCACCCCGGTCACCACGACCCGGGCTTCTGGGATCCCTAGCGACTCTAAGATCCGTCGCTGGCTCTCCCTTCCCGCCGTGGCGGTGAACGCCAGAAGCGGTGGGTTACCAAGCGCCTTGCGGACGGCACCCAACTTGCCGTAGTTCGGGCGAAAGTCCTTCCCCCACCGGTCGATGCAATGCGCTTCGTCGATCACCAGGTAGGCCGGCCGTGCGCGGGCGATCTCCTCTACTTCGGCCTCACGTACCATTCCGGGATCGAACCGCTCTGGAGTGCAATACAGGAACTTGATTGCGCCATCCCGCAGGAGCTGGTACCGAATGCGCTTTTCCTGCGGGCCGAGATCACCGTTGATGAATGTTGCTGGGACCTTCTTCGTGTGAAGGTCGGCCACCTGCTGGCTCATGAGCGCCCTCAGCGGTGAGATCACGAGCCCCCAGCCGCGACTCAAAAGGACCGGCACTTGAAAGCAGAGCGACTTGCCAGAGCCGGTGGCATTCACGAGGAGAAGCGACTCGCCTCGGAGGGCAGCGAGAATTATCTCAAGTTGGGGAGTGCGCAGGCGGGTAACACCGAGCAACCGCATCGCGGCACCGAGCGACTCATCGACATCTGCCAGCTCGTGTCGGTGATCCAGTCACCGGGCCAGCCGCAATCCCCAGCGCTCGATCATTCGACGAGCAAGCCTCCCCTGGAGGTTGGGATGGTGAGCGGCGTGGCAGGCATCGCACAGAGTGATCAGGTTAGCAGGGTCATCGACGCCACCCGCGGCACGGGGGATCAGGTGATGGACGTCCGCCTCTCCCTGGGAACACGTGTCGCCGCAAGCCCTGCAAATGCGCGAATCGCGCGCGAGAACGACGTCTCGCACCGCGCGCCAATGAGGGGCCTGCGCTTGAGCAGACGGCTGGCTAACGCCCGCGCATAAGCTGCCAAGCGCTCATCACTTGCGCAAAGGCGGCAGAAGCTGCCGGGCGCGCTTGGGCAGCTTCATGCGCCTGTTAGACGGCGACAAGCACAACTTTGCAATGCGATTCTTGGTCGTCACGAGAACCGGCACAAAGTGCCTCTTGACAGGCGCTGGCGGCTACAGCACACATACGCAGGTGCCGGAGGGGTAAGGATTCGACATTGCGCTACTCTAGATCATCTGCTCACAACGAGGTTCACTATGCCACGGTCCTTCAGAAGTCGCCGTCGAGTCATGCTTGTCGCCATAACAGCAGCACTCCTACTCGTTGGAATGAGCGTGCAGCGAGCTGACGCTGCCACCGACATTAGCACCTGCCAGGGCGCGGGGTGCTACAGCGGCCCATCAATCTGCATATTTACAAGGTATGGCGTCACCCACGTCTGTGCGTACCCGGGTGGACCGGGCTGACATGTAATCACGCCATGTCGTCCTTTCCGCTCCGGCCTCTCAGTAGACCATCTTGGCGTGCAGTGGCAATTGTTGCATTAACCTTCGTCGGATGCGCGCGCCTTCCGACCGAGCCAGTCCATGCACTCGTACGACAGGTTCTTCCGACACCGGATGGAGCTGTCATTGTGTTTACTCCAAGCACGTGTGCCTTGAGAGCCAGGACCTTTCAAGCACTCGGGCGACTTGACGGAGTCCCCGGTGCTAGTGTAATCGGGATAGTAACTAGGCTTGACGAACCATCAGACAGTCTCGCCGCAGTAGCAACCGAATTTGGTGCAAGCTTTCCCCTGTCCCTGGACACCAATGGTACGTGGACCAAGAGCATTATCGGGAGCGGGCTCCCAGAGCCGCTCTTGATCATCGTGCGCCACGGCACGATTGTGGCCTATCTCGGCGGCGAACTGCTTCGAGATTGGCAGGGAGAAATACCTGGTTTTCGTGGGAGAACGTTGGGGGAGGAGGACTTTGGTCGATGATACGCGCTCTAGCTCTAGGTATCACGATTCCGTTGATGCTGTATGACTCTAGTATATGGACCGCCGGAAAGGATGGCCCGGACAGACAGTTTCGACACGGCCGTTGGGAAGTCGTGGGAGAGGTGCCACCATCGGATAACTCAGCCCTACTAAACCCAATGATCCTTGTTGCTGAACGCGGGCGATACTACCTCTATGACTACGGAGATCACAAGATCAAGACTTACACCTTGCAAGGTGTGCCGCTTTGGGAATATGGCCGCGACGGGCATGGCCCGGGCGAGTTTGCGAATCCAACTGACCTTGCGGTAGCTCCAGACCGCTCGTTGTGGATTAGTGATCCACCGAACGGACGCATTACAGTATTAGACAGTATGGGAGCACTCAAAGCCACCATACCACAAACACTAATAACCTTTCGTGCTCAGCCGTTGCCGAATGGGGAATATTGGGTGTGGCACCCTACACAGACATTCGTTGAACTGGGCGACACCAGCGGCAAGTCGTTCCAACAGATTCCAAGCCCACGAGATCTGGAGGACATTGATCAGTGGGTACGTGAACTGTTCCTTGTCGACATCGGCAATGGCGGCCTCGCCGTGATCTTCAAATGGTCAAGCAATTTCTACTTGATTCGAGGATCTGGGCATATGGTTACTGGAGTTGAAGGCGTGCTCAAACGCCCATTTCCAAAGGGTACGGCCAGGCAGGTAAAAACACCGATCGGGAAAATCACGAGACTAGGGCCAGATCCGCGGGCAGAGCAAGTCGCAAAAGGTGGGGCGTTCTGTAATGGTAGTTTGACGATATTGGCCGCCGACATTGTCGATGCACCATCTGTCGTAGATGACTACAACGCCACAACAGGAGAATACTTAGGCTCTCGAATCCTCCCGCAGGAGGTATCGGATATTGACTGTGATGCCAGTGGGAACGTCCTGGTAGGCCTAATCAGAGACCCGTCACCGGCGATCATCGCGTGGCGCTGGGTGGCGGAGTCGCAATCGCGATAACTGAGAAGCCGTCTAACGCCTGAGTTCAGCGGCGTTTGAGGCGACGAACGTTTTTGCGGAAGCAAAAATGGGCGGCGGGTCAAACGTCCGCTGCAACGATTAGTTAGATGCCACTTACTCCACGCCATATTTGCTTTTCAACTCAGCCAACCGCTTCGTTTCCATTTCTCCAAAATCACGCATGGAATAAAGCGTTTCTCCATCAGGGCCATCCAGCCTATCAACCGTCACCGTAAATACCGCGTCAGCAGGTGCGTCAACTTTTCCCCAATCCGAGAACATGTTTGGAGCGAGACTCCAATCTGCATCTTCTCCCGGTTCCAATCCACCTGAAATGCTGTAATTGAACGAATCTTGATGCCAGGGAACGCTGCGGCCAGGGCTTGCAATGGTTCCCTCGAAATAAGCGCGAGACACCGGCGAGCTAGTGCCGTTTTTCACCGACAACTCGATGATGGGCTGTTTTCCCATGTACTCGCGCTCCTTCATGTAGAAACGAGAACGAAGTACCTGAAATTTCTTCAATTCCTCGCGAGCGAGCGCAGTAGCTTGCCGCTTCTTCTCAAGTTCCTTTATTTCGGCAAGGGCTTGTTCACGCTCACGAGCTTTGCGTTCCGCTTTGATTCGAGCGGCCTCCGCTATAACTTGATCGGCGTTCTTCCCGTTCAAAGCGCTGCGCATTTTGCCTTCAATACCACCTGCGCCAATCGCACCTTCTGAAAAGAGATCCTTCATGTCGATCTGGCTGAAGGCAAGCAACTGAATCGCTTCATCGAATTCCGCTCGCTTTGACTCCGGCAAGCTCTCTCGCACCTTCTGCGATGATGCCTTCATTGCCTCGTCAGATGAGGCATCGATCGTAGGCTTGCTGCAACCGACGCTGGCCACCAGCAGCAGCAGCGCAACAAATACGTAGCGACTGTTTTTCATAGGTACTCCCTTTCTTGTGGTATCTAACGCCCCGCATAAGCTGCAGGGGCCGGCTTGATGTGGTTCGTGGTGACGCCAGGCTGTCGCCGGACCCTGCCAGCTTCATGCGGTTGTTAGACAGCAGCAACGCCGGATATGAGGGCCACTGCGGCCGCCACCAGGGCTGCGTTGTCCCGCGCGGGTGACCCATCGGGGAGCACGGTGACATCCTCGAATCCTGTGCGAATGCCATGCCCACGACTCAGTGCCCGCCGATTCACGGCCCAGCAGCCGGCTTCGTAGCCATGATGGACCTGCTCCAAGGTAATGCCCGCGGCCGCCAGCGCACCTTCCATAGCTTCAGCATGGCGCAGCGCGGCATCGGGATCTTCGTCCAGTGGTTCCAGCAGCACCCGACGGCATTGTGGAGCCAAGCCGGACTGGATGAAGGCGTGGGCATCGGCGAGAGTGAGCAGGCCCGCTTCAATCGCGACCCCTCGTAACAACAGTGTGTTGCACAAAGTGACGCACCCAGGCTCGCCTTGGTTCGCCGTGATGAGGTCCGGCAGTTCCGTCCATGCCGCGACCTGGCGCAGCCGCTCCTGAGGATCAGCGACAATCGTTGCGGATGTGGTGAGCGAGATCGGAAGCCCAGGGCAGCGTTGGCGGATCGCCTTGAGAACGGCGGCAACGGACTCCGCCGCCAATGATTCGTGTCCGGCTGGGTCAAACGCGTGGACGTGGACGGAATGAGCGCCGGCCTGTGCTGAGGCCTGCGCAGCATGGGCAATGGCGGGAGGCGTCCGCGGAGCGGCGGGATGGACGCGGTCCCCATTCAGGGCGACTTGGAGAAAGGTGCGGCGAGGCGAGGTCAAGGAAGGTCACTTCAAGGTGTCAGTGTATGGCTGCTGTCTAACGCCCCCGCATAAGCTGCAGGGGCCGGCATGATGTGGTTTGCGATGAAGCCAGGCTGTCGCCGGACCCTGGCAGCTTCATGCGGTTGTTAGCGGGCTGCCCACCGCGCTTCAGCCGAGAAACACGATACGGCGTCCGGCGCGAAAGCGCCACATGCCAGACTCCCCGGAGCCGGACCTGTCCTCACGCCGCCACGGCGAACGGTGCCGCGCCGGCCGGGCCGACCTCTCCCTGGGCGGCTCCAGGGCAAAGCAAAGGCGGACCCGACCGCGATCCGCTGTTGACCCCACTGACAAAGACCACACAACCCGTTCCGGATTGGATTCTCACTCTCCTTGCCAGCGAGTTCTGCACGCTAACGCCTCCGCATAAGCTGCAGGGGCCGGCATAATGTGGTATGCAGTGAAGCCAAGCTGTCGCCGGACCCTGCCAGCTTCATGCGGTTGTTAGCGGGCTGCCCACCGCGCTTCAGCCTAGCAACACGATACGGCGTCCGGCGCGAAAGCGCCACATGCCCGACTCCCCGGAGCCGGTGCTGTCCCCAAGCCGCCACGGCGAACGCTGTCGCGCCGGCCGGGCCGAGCTCTCCCTGGGCGGCTCCGGGGCAAAGCAAAAGCGGACCCAACCGCGATCCGCTGTTGACCCAAATAACGAGTACCACACGACCTATTCCGGGCTGGATTCTCACCATCCATTCCCGCGAGTTCTGCACGCTAACGCCCGCGCATAAGCTGCCAAGCGCGGCACCGCTGCGCCAGGGCACGGGTGCTACTCCGGCCGCGCTTGGTCAGCTTCATGCGCTTGTTAGACGCCCGTTGTCTTGTATTCAGCATGGATGCATGGCCCGGCGCCGAGTGAAGCGGAACTGGCCACGAGGCCGCGCGGTCCGTACTACAACCGTGGGGCTGGTGAACATACCACCAACCATGCAAAGATGAACGGTGTCGGGCACTTCCTCGCGGACAAGAACTTCCACAAAGTCAGCATGTACGAGAACGGTGTCAATAGCAATGGAGCAGCATGTGGAGTTAAGGACGCCGAGAGTCGCTTCAAGGATGACGTCCTTACTAAAATCAACGTGAGGGAGGGGCGGAGTGGGGTGACGATCTGACACCAGGCGCTGCCAAAGAGCAAACCACTCGTCTTGGTTCGTGACAATGGTCTCTTGTGGCTCAGGAAATGGTACTGCGACGTGACCGTCGGCAAACACGGGATAGGTAAGCAGGATACGGGGTAGTGGAGCCGTGGCAGATTGAGTATGCGCAAGGGAAGGTGCTGCACAAGCTGTTGCCAGGAGGAAAAGGGCGACGGCAGTAGCCGGTGGAGTCATGATCGCAAGGTCATTGGTAAAGTGAGGGCGGCTAACGCCCCCGCATAAGCTGCAAAGCCCAGCCAGCCCGGGCTGGAACTGGCATCGGGGGTAGGCTGGGCTTTGACAGCTTCATGCAGTTGTTAGACGCCCACACGCGTGATCTCGCCCGGGGCCAGCAAGGGCAGCGCGGCGAGAATAGTCGGGACGTGTGGCTGGACGTCCCGAAGGCGATTGGAGGCCGCCCGGACCAGGAGTATCCCGAAGGAAAGTAGGGGAAGGTTCTGCTGGAACTCGAGGTTCCGGTCCATGGTGACGAAGGCGTCAAACTGCCCAGCTGTGCGACGGAGCAGTTCCCCATTCTTGACGCCCGACCAGCCCATACCAGTGACGGTCCGGACGTCATGGCCTGGGAGCAGGGCCACAAGACCGACTGGGACCTGCTCATCAAGGAGTACGCGCACTGGCCAGAAGCGAGTCGCGAGCAAGATCTAGGGCGAGCACCGCTTGCTCCCGCGTGACGGCGGGGAACTGCTCGAGGAACGCATCGAGCGTTTCGCCTCCCTCCAAATAGTCGAAGAGTGCCTGAGCCGGGACGCGAGTGCCAACGAAGACTGGAGTTCCACTGAGGATCTCCGGGTCAGCGTGGACGATGGCAGGTGGCAGTGGCATTGGGGGCTCCGGGCCGAGTGATGAACCAATCTACTCAGGGCAGGGTCCCGGTGTCCAACCTGAGGCCCTGCGGGCCAATTGTCGAAAAGGCTCACAGGAAGCGAGTACGATGGGCGGCTAACGCCCCGCATAAGTTGCAGGGCCGCGGCGCGGTCACTGCAGTATGGGGTTCCACAGGTGGCAGTGCCAGTCCCTACACAAACCGATGGCCGCGCCCTGCCAACTTCATGCCGTTGTTAGACGACCAAGGTACCGGAGTGTCGGTCCGAGCCTCATGCCAAGGGTGTCGTGTTCTCCGGAGCTGTGTGCTCGCGAGCGCCCCAGATGGCCAGATAGAGAATGATCGGCAGCTCGCCAAAGTGCAGTGGGGCGACAATCTGGGAGATCCGGGCCGCGTAGGCTGGCAGGATCAGCGGCGCAAAAGCGGCCACCAGGTAGCCTAGGCCCGCGGCCAGCAAGAGAAAGCCGAGTGCGCGTGGAATGAACCGGGACTGGATGACCAAGCGCCCGAACGGAACAAGCCAGAGGCCCCAGAAGATGGAGGCGAGGGTGATCCCGTACTCGTGGAGCCGAATGAAGAGGAACCCGAGGCTGTCGAGCTGAGTCTGTGAAAAGTCCGGGAGGGGGGAGCTTCCCGTGATGAGCAGGAGGGCCGCCAGGCTATAGATGGTGTTGGCGAACATGATGGGAACCGAGAGCAGGGCACCCAGGATGACCACCTGCCGCGCCCATCCCTCGTGCACCGGCCGGAACAAACGGTAGAGCGCGAGGACGAGGAACACTGCGAGGATCTGGTGTACGAGGTCGCTCGCGATCCCGGTTCGGAGGAGGCCCTCCGCGGCGCGTATCCGACTTGCGGTAGCCGCAGGATCTGCTTGCACCACCAATTGGCTGGGGACGTACAGGAGCCCGAAGGGTCCAATCAGCGCCATCAGGAGGTAGAGCACTCCGGCCGTCCGAGCCTGCTGCTTGCGTGTGTGCACCGTAGCTCCGAGCAGAAGTGTGACGCCGGATGCGCTGAGGTCGTCTAACGACCGCGCATAAGCTGCCAAGCGCGGCACCGCCGCGCCACTGGCAATGGAGTTCTTAGACCGCGCTTGGTCAGCTTCATGCGCTTGTTATACCGCGCCGCGCGACTGCCAGAGAATCAGGTCTAGTGGAGTGTAACTAAAGTTGCGTTGACAGTGGAGAGGTCATATCTTGGGGTATGTTCACCTCTCCCTATCCGCT
>ENA-ORBV01006885-ORBV01006885.1-microbial-mat-metagenome-genome-assembly--contig:-NODE-6885-length-19804-cov-5.191920_pt1 | contig 19804 bp, 16 predicted proteins | sample MGYA00237777_ERZ505514 | MGnify/ENA primary metagenome ERZ505514 (study PRJEB26160, sample SAMN06269048) | microbial mat metagenome | isolation source: Oligotrophic lake microbial mat | place... | reverse complement strand
GCTATTGCCTCGGCGGCTCAATGGGCCTGATGAACGTCCACGATCTGGTCATCGCCGCGGACGACGCGCAGATCGGCATGCCCGAGATTCCGCGCGGCAGCTTCGGCGAGATCGCCACCAGCACCCTGTTCCATGCGCAGATACCGATCAAGAAGGCGTCCCTGATCGCGCTGACTGCGCGCAACGTCTCCGGCGTCGAGGCCGACCGCATCGGCCTGGTGTCGATGAGCGTGCCGGCCGCCGAGCTCGAGGAGGAGACCAACAAGATCGCGCGCCAGATCTCGACCTACCACCTGGCGCCGCTGCAGCATCACAAGATCGCGGTGCAGATGGGCCGCGACATGTCGCTCAGCGAGGCGATACGGCTGGACCAGCTGGTCGGCGAGCGCCAGTCGATCGCGGTCGACCCGACCGGCGACGTGGACGGTTGGCTGAAGTCGCAGAAGGGCGGGCCCAAGGACAGCTACAAGCGGCCGGACGCCGATTAAGCCGCAAGCGGAATATAAAGGAAGGCAGTTCTCGCCAAGAAAGGGAAGCGGATGAAACGCGCAATATTGTGGTTCCTGCTGAACGCGGCTGCACTGTGCTGGCCGGCCGCTGCGCTTGCGCAAGCGCCTTATCCGGCCAGGCCGGTGAAATTCGTCGTGCCGTTTCTTGCGGGCGGCGGCCCCGATGTGGTGGCGCGCATGCTGGCGCAGGAGTTGTCCACCCGCTTCGGCCAGCAGTTCATCGTTGAGAATCGCGCCGGCTCCGGCGGCAGCATAGGCGCGGCCTATGTCGCCAAGGCGGCGCCCGACGGGTACACGATTTTCTTCGCCACCGAGGCGCCGCTGGTCACCAATCCGCATCTCTACAAGTCGCTCGGCTACGACACGCTCAAGGATTTCGCGCCGATCACCAACTTGGTCAAGACGGCGTTCTATGTCATCGTGTGTCCAAGGCTTCCGGTGTCCAGCCTGAGCGAACTGGCGGCGTTGGCGCGTAAGCAACGGGTGACCTATGCCTCGACCGGCCACGGCACCACCATGAATCTCGCCGGGGAGATGCTGAAAAAAGGCATGGGATTCGATATGACCCACATCCCTTACAAGGGCGTGCCGCCGGCGATGGCGGACATCATGAGCTGCACCGTGGACGTAGGTTTCGGCGCGTTTGGCTCGGCCTTGCCGCTGATCAAGGGAGGGAAGGTCAAGGCGATCGCGATTTCCACGCCGGCCCGCGTGCCCGAGACGCCCGATGTGCCGACCCTGCGCGAGTCCGGGTTCGCGAACATGGAGCAGATCGAATCGTCGTTCAGCCTGCTTGCGCCGACGGGAACGCCGCAACCGGTCATCGACCTGCTGTTCGCCGAATCGACCCGGATCATGAAGACCCGCTCCATGCACGATCGCATGACCGAGCGCGGGATCACCATCATGCTCAGTGAATCGCCTGCGGAATTTGCCGCCTGGATCGCCGCGGCTTCCCGGCGTTACAAGATACTCATCGACGAGACGAAGATTGTGGTGGAGTAGCCGCAGTTCCGGGGGGGGGAGAGCAGGAAATGAGCGCCAAGGACATCAGACCGAATCCTTCGAAAGCACCTTCCAGGGCCTGTTCTCCGAAATTGATTTGGCCTCGCCGAAGCTCGGCAAGCTCTATCCCGACCGCAACGCCAAGCTCTGCACCATCATCCAGAAGCTGGCAGAGGGCTTGGCCGAGTTTTCCACCGATGTTGACTCGCTGGGCGATGCCTACGAATACCTGATCGGCCAGTTCGCCGCCGGTTCCGGCAAGAAGGCGGGCGAGTTCTACACGCCGCAGCAGATTTCCGACATCCTCTCCGCCATCGTCACGCTAGACAGTCAGGAGCCGAAGACCGGCAAGAAGCCGAAGCTGGACAAGGTGCTCGATTTCGCCTGCGGCTCCGGCTCCCTGCTCCTCAACGTGCGAAAGCGCATGGGCGCGAATGGCATCGGCAAAATCTTCGGACAGGAAAAGAACATCACCACCTACAATCTCGCCCGCATGAACATGCTCCTGCACGGGGTGAAGGATTCGGAGTTCGAGATCTACCACGGCGACACCCTGCTCAACGACTGGGACCTCCTGCGCGAACTCAACCCCGCCAAGAAACCCCAGTTCGACGCCATCGTCGCCAACCCGCCCTTCAGCTATCGCTGGGACCCGACCGACGCGATGGGCGACGATGTGCGTTTCAAGAACCACGGCCTCGCCCCCAAGTCCGCCGCCGATTTCGCCTTCCTCCTCCACGGCTTCCACTTCCTCAAGGATGAGGGCGTCATGGCCATCATTTTGCCCCACGGCGTGCTCTTCCGTGGCGGTGCGGAAGAACGCATCCGCACCAAGCTGCTCAAAGACGGCCACATCGACACCGTCATCGGGCTACCCGCCAATCTCTTTTACTCCACCGGCATCCCCGTCTGCATCCTCGTGCTCAAGAAGTGCAAGAAGCCGGACGACGTCCTCTTCATCAACGCCGCCGAGCACTTCGAAAAAGGCAAACGCCAGAACCGCCTCACCGAAGCGCACATCGCCAAGATCATCGAGACCTACCAATTCCGAAAGGAAGAGGAGCGTTACTCCAAGCGCATCTCGATGGAGCGAATCGCCGAGGAAGGCTACAACCTGAACATTTCCCGCTACATCAGCACCGCGACCGCCGAGGAGGAAATCGAGCTGGGAGCAACCAACGAGAAACTGGTGGAACTCGAGCAGCGCATCCAAGCCGCGACCCGTAAGCACAACAAGTTCCTCAAGGAGCTAAACCAAGCCCCACTGCCATAGGCGATTCATGGATTTAGCCCGGATGCATCACACTCAGAATGGATTTTATTACAGGGTGTTTTGTCGGTTGGTGCTCGATGGTTTTTGTAGGGCCGGCGCTTGTCGCCGTGCCACTTTCGCAAATTCCGGTACGGCCTCAAGGGCCGGCCCTACGAATTCATCCAGTAAGAGAAAAAGTATGATACATCTGAGTTAGCGTTTTGCTCTACATCCTTCTGTGGTGAAAACCCAACAGAAGACCTCGCCACGGTCGCGCCCTGCGCCAAAAAAAGCCGCAGATTTTTGGTCTGCGACTTGAGAGTGGGCTGAATCGGATCGAGCTAGATTCGGCGGGTGTCAGCGGCGGCGACACTCACTGCAGCTTGATCGGCAACCGTTGCCAGCGGGCGGCGAGGTCGGAGAAGATCGGGCCGGTCTTGGGCTGCGTGACGGTGTCGCCGACCTTGATGGTCTGCGAGGCGCGGAAGTTGCCGAGGACGGCGCAATAGCCGTTGTTGACCATAATGCCGATCAGGTCGCCTTGCTTGCTGAACATGAGATCGCCGCTCTTGGGGGTGAACTCACCGAAGAGTCGCGTGACAATCCGGTTGTCCACCGGCACGTAACCGGGATTGGCGGCGTCGATGCGGAAGGGCGTCTCGCCGTATTTGCCATCGTCGGCGCGGACGAGCAGGGCCTCGGAGACCTTGAAGAATTCGCCGTCGAGTTCGTACAGCGTCGCTTCGATGGGGTGAACGCTGTCGCGTTTCTCACAGCACCGAGTGACGAAAGCCGGGGGGAAGTCAGTGCGCCGGCGCCGGCGCCGGCATCCAGCAAGGGGACCGTTTTTGGAAAAGGCCCGAACATTGACGCCATGAAATCGGCCACAGGCGAGGCGGTGAAGAACTGACCGAGTTCCTCCTGCCTTTCTCTGGAGTTGGCGGTGGCCGCGAGTTTCATGTCATTACGCGACCAAACTGATTTTCCGTTTCTCCATCGAACAAATGGGACTCGTTCGTCGCTTCGAGATCATTGCTTTTCACCTCGAACCAGAGGGAGACGAGCATCTGCGTGTTGTAGAAAAATGGCCGAGGAAGGCAGGCACTAAGCGCGAAGGACGAAATTCCACAAAAGGGCGGAGGAAGAAGGATGAATGAGTGGGGCAATCACTTCGTCATTCTGCATTCCGACTTCTGCCATGGTTCGCCACCGCTGGGCCTCGAAGCCGAGGTGGGCAGCAGAGTCGGACGAGACGGATTTGGCGCGGGCGGCCATGCGGGTGTAGCGATGGCACCCATAATCCAGCAAGGCGGCAAGTGCCGACGTATTCCACCAGGGCGATTGCTTTCTGTCGCGGTCGCGAGGTGCGTTGACCCGATGCGGAGAGTCAGTCCTTCCCCGAATTTGGTCCACGAACGTCACGAAGGGGACACGAAATTGGGGCAGGGGCTCTGCCGAGGCTCACCAGAGCCCGGCTAAAATTCTCTCTGCTGGTCAACCTGCACGCACTGTGACCCGGAGCGACGCGTTAAGGATAACGCGCCCTGCCCTGATGCAGAATTGAGGCCGAGCTTGAGTTCGGCGTTCCCGGGCATTGGGACTCTGCGCTCTCTGCGGCCTCCGGAGAAAAAATCGGCGTGCCATGTCCGAGCGCCAAGGGCACCCAAGAGGGCGGCCCCTACCTTTCAGTCAGGTATTCCGTCGGGAAACCGCGATGGCCTGAGCAAACGATATCAGTGCCGCCCGTGCGCGGCTTTTTCCTGCATCTGCACAGGGGACGCGGGGAGATCGTCGAAGAGGGGTTTGCCCTCGGCTAAAAGCCGACCGAAGGTGAGCACGCCGGTTGGACAACTTTGCACGCACGCCGAACAGCGGACGCATTCGGGGTCTTCCATCGGCAGGCCTTTATTCGCAAAGGCCATGATGTCGATGCCTTGATGGCAGACGCTCGTGCAGATGTTGCAGGAAATGCATTTCTTTTTATCCGCAAATATCCGGAAGCGGGAAAACCGTCCGTAAATATGCATCAAGGCCGCCAGCGGACAGGCGAAGCGGCACCAGACTCGCCCCGAGTATTTAAAATAAAGTCCGACCCCGAGCACGCCGCCAAAAAGAATATCGACGAACCATTTGTAGCTGAAAATAAAACCCGCCGTCAGTTGCCCGTGGTCGCCCTTACCCTCAAGCAGCAGATGAAAATGCCGGTCGGGCCAGGAGCCGGGGAATATCCAACCGACGACCCGCAACCCCAGCAGCACAAACGCGGCAGCCAGAAAAACCTGCCCGATCAAATTCAAGCGGTTCCACTGCGGGCCGTGCAGCATCTTGTGCCGGTGGCGGTCGCCCATCGTCTCGGCCAACGCACCGCACGAGCAGATCCAGCCGCAATACGCGCCCTTGCCCCAGCGCCAGATGGCCCACGGGATGAGCACGAAAGTCTGCAACCCGCCGAGGCCGATCCACCACCAGTGCGGCGCGTCGGTGAAGACGTTGTAGACGTTCAAGGGCCACGCCAAAATAAAGCCGTAGGCCCGCCAATAGGCGCGCGGGTGCCCCCACTCGGGCCAGGTGCCCGCCGCATAATCGGCCGCCGAGATATATTTTTCGAAAAGATTATCCGCGAGCGCCGCGCCCCAGCCGCTTGAAAAAAAGCCGTTGTAGCCGAGCCACGGTAAAATAATTTCCGGCAGAATAAACAGCGGCAACCATTGCACCGCCATGAGGGTGAGCGTCTGGCGTTTCACATAGGGCGTGCGGCGGTGCCGGATGCGGTCGAGCCCGAAGGTCAGAATCGCAAGGCTGTAGATCAGCGTATAATAAAATGAGCGCGACTTCATCGAGACGGCGATCGTGCCCAGCAAGGTGCTGCGATCAGAAAACACCGCGCGAAGTTTGTCCACCCAGAGCGAGGGATTCAGCCACGATTCCGTGGGGCCGCCGCTTTTCCACGAATAAACGAAAATACAAAACAACGTGAGCGCCGCCACGCCCAGCCAGCCGAGCCACGAGGTTTCCCCTTGGATGGGAATACCGCTGCGACGAAAAAACCCCAAGGGCGCTTCCCGCCCGATGAGAGAAAAGACCACATCGTTGGGCCGCTCGATCACGCTACCCGCGCCGTTCTGCAACCGCACCGTGTCGACCTTGATCGCGCGCACTTGGCTGCCGAGCAGAACTTCCACACCCGTCGCCGCAAGGGCCGCGACATTCTCGGGCTTGGCGCGGGCCAACTCCTTGCCGCGATAGCTCAACGCCACCTCGGCCCCGGCCTGCCGCAAGGCCACCGCAGCTTCCAAGGCGGAATCGCCGCCGCCGACTACGAGCACTTGTTGGCCGTGAAATTCCTTCGGGTCGTACAACCGGTTATAAACCTTGGCCAGTTCCTCGCCGGGCACGCCGAGTTTGCGGTGATTGCCGCTGCGGCCGATGGCGATGATGACTCGCCGGGCTTGAAAGGGCTGGCCATCGGGATGGTGGAGCAGAAGCAGATCGCCGCTGCGTTCCAACCACTCGATGCGCGCGCGGTGCGGTTCGATGCCAGCCGCAATTCGTTGCGCTTCCAAGTCCGCCACCAACGTTTCCTTCACGTCGGCCGTCAGCATGAGTTCACCCGCGTGCTTAAAATCCGTCGGATAAGTGAAGATGGGTTTCCCCTTGGGAAAATTAACCAGCGTAGCCAGGGACTGCGTCGCTTCGAATAACACGCAGCGCAATCCCAACTGCTTTGCTTCGAGTGCGGCCGAGAGGCCGGACACGCCGCCACCGATAATCGCCAGATCAACGGGGCCCTCGCTGGCACCGCGCGCCGCGCCCAGTTCCTCCGCGATGGCGCGCACGGCCCGCGCGCCGGAGTCAGCGGCAAATTTCAACAAAGGCACTCCAGTGAGATCGCCGACCACGCGCACGCCGGGCAGAGCCGTCGTGCCATCGGCGTTTACTTCGGGAAGTTTTTCCACGGTCCCCGCTGGCCAGCGAAGGTGGAGCCAATGGGCATAGCGCGATATCTGAGATAGCATATTTGAGTGGGTACGAGTCGTGGCGCCGGAGTTTATTCCCATTGCGGGAATAGACTGAGACGCGCCACGCTCCAAGCTCAGAACATTCCGCTCATGTCCACCCTCGATCGCATTCAAGTTATCATCCCCGCCCTGAACGAGGAAAGCACGATCGCGGCGGTGGTCACGAATCTGCGCGAACTCGGATTAACGCGCATCCGCGTCGTGGATAACGGCAGCACCGACGCCACCGTCAACGGCGCGCGCGCCACGGGAGCCGAGGTCATCGTGGAATCCCGGCGAGGCTACGGTCAGGCGTGTTGGACCGGCGCGGAAAATCTGCCGGACGAGGTGGAGTGGATTCTCTATTGCGACGCCGATGGCAGCGACGATTTGCACGACGTCACGCGGTTGATCGCGGAGGCCGCAGCGGGAGCGGATTTCGTTCTCGGCGATCGGCGCGCCCGGTCCGAAGCGCGGCAAGTGATGACGCCGGTGCAGAATTTCGGCAACGCCCTCTCCGTCGCGCTCATTCGGCTGGGTTGGGGTCAACAATACCGCGACCTCGGACCGCTGCGTCTGATCCGGCGCTCGCTCTACACTCGCATCGGGATGCAAGATCGCGGGTTTGGCTGGACGATTGAAATGCAGGTACGCGCCGTCGAGCTTGGCGCGCGTATTGTTGAACTGCCCGTCGGCTATCGGCGGCGGCAGGGCGGGCGTTCTAAAATTTCCGGCACGATCAAGGGCAGCGTGCAAGCTGGCTCCATTATTTTAACCACGCTCGCCCGCCTCGCTTGGCGCCAAGCCACGCCGCGCCTGCGTTGGGCCGCTGCGGCGGTACTGTTCGGGGCCGCGCTGATGAGCCCGCATGGCGCGATGCGGGCTGCGAACGTGCCGTGGCTGTTGTTGAGCGCAGCAGTCATTGGTTTCGGCTATGTGCTCACGTGGCGACCGGCGTTGCGGCGCGATCAGGCGAGCACGCCCGCGTGGTTGTTTTGGGGTGTCGCCCTCGTGGCGCGATTGACACTGCTGCCAATGGAGCCGGGCGACGATGTGTGGCGCTATTTCTGGGAAGGCCGTGTGCAACTGGCCGGATTTTCCCCGTATCACCTCGCGCCGACGGCGCCGGAGTTAGTGCCGTGGCGCGACGTGTGGTGGAGCCTCATCAATCACCCGGACAAAACAGCGATCTACCCGCCGCTGCTGCAACTGGGTTTCCGAGGGCTCGCCGCGACACTCGGCGACAGAGTGTGGGCGTGGAAACTGGTATTCGTCGCCGCCGATCTAGCCATCTGCGGATTGCTAGCGAGACGGGTCGGCCGCTCGGCGGCGCTGCTCTTCGCGTGGAATCCGCTCGTGCTCTACGCCACGGCGGGCGGTGCCCATTTCGAGAGCCTCCTGTTGTTGCCCCTCGTCCTTGCGTGGTGGGCGTGGGAAAAAGGCGCCTGGAAAACCGCAGCTCTCGCCGTGGGCTTGAGCATCGGCGTCAAGTGGATCACCGCGCCACTGTTGGGCTGGATGGCGTGGCAGGAGCGGCGGCGGCCGCTGCGGGCTGGCGCACTGCTGCTGCTGGGCGTTTTGCCTATCGTGGCGGCGCTCGCGTGGTTTCGCGGGGAGTTCGGTCCGCTCGGCCCGTTGTGGCCGCAGGAATTTGTGGCCAAAGCGCGGGGCCTGGATTTTTTTCCGTGGCTGATCGACCTCGTGCGGCGGCCAGACGAAATCAACAATGCGTGGATTCCCTGCCTCTTTCTGCCCCTTGCCGCGGTGGTCTTGCTCCTGCGCCGTCGGTGGACGACGGCGGTGGAAGACTATTTCACCGTGCTCCTGCTCTGCCTGCCCTCTGTCCACATTTGGTATTTTGTCTGGCTGGCCCCGTGGGCCGCCATCACTGGCAACCTCGGCGCCCGCCTGGTCAGCCTCAGTGGTTTTTTATATTTTCTCGTCTGGCGCACGGCTGAATTCACCGGCCATTGGCAGACCAGCCTCGCCGAACGCCTCGGCGTCTGGCTGCCGCTCCTGATCGGTGCGACGTATGGGTTGAGCAGAAAAAAAGAAACCGCGCCCCACGGATCGTGAAGCGCGGCCAAGGCAAACCCAGCGGGCAACCTGCTGCGGAATTTAGAACCGGAAGCTGATCGAGGCACCGATCGTCTTTTCGCGACCGACATTCCGGCCCTCAAAAAGCTGAGAATAATAAACGCGGTAATAACGCTTACCCGAGTCGGTGAAGGCAACGGCCCCTTCGAGCACTTGCCCTTTCTCAGAAACCTCGGGCAAACGGCCGGGGGTGAAACCAGGTCCGCCGATGTCCAGACTACCGTCGGCATCGAAGTAATGGTAGCCGGCTTCAAGCCAGACATTGCTGGCAACCTGTTGAATCGCTTTCAGGCCCAACGACCAGGACTCCGGCACGCTGCCCTCGTTCATGGCATAACCCAGCACACCCTCAAACCGGGTGCGGCCAAAGGTGCGACCCGCGAGGAATTTCAAATCCAAGCCGTACGCATCATCCCCTGGCGCACTCAACTGCGCGGTGTTGTAATGGCCCGGGATCAAGCCGGCGAGGCAGAAGGAAAAAGGCGGTAAAATCAGGCATGTGAACCTGTCAGAACCGACACCTCGAAAAATTATTTCCCGGTATTTTTAGCCTCCGTCAAAAGCAGGCCTGAAATCAGTATTCCCTCTTGGCCACCTTTCCTGGGAATAATTTCAACCCTCAGCTACTCCTACGCGGCGTATGGTAAGCAAATTTCATTTCCCGCGAGGTAGCGCCGTATGGCTCCTCGCTCTCGGCTGCCTCGTCACGGCCCACGCGGCCGTCGACCAAGGCCTGTTCACGGCGATCCTAAAAACGCATGTGGCCGAGGGCCACGTCGATTACACCGCGCTGCGCACCGATCCGCGGCTCGACACCTACCTCGCACAAGTCGCCGCCACCGATCCAGCTTCCGCCACCACGCGCCCCGAGCAACTCGCCTTCTGGATCAACGCCTACAATGCCTACACGCTCAAACTGATCATCACCCACTACCCCGTCGCGAGCATTCGCGATATTCCCCACCCCGGCGTCGCCAGTCCGTGGGACTTGCCCATCGCCACCGTTGGCGGTCAATCGCACACACTGAATCAAATCGAAAACGATATCCTGCGCGGACGTCTCAAGGAACCGCGCATCCACTATGTCATCGTCTGCGCCGCCATCTCCTGCCCGCCACTCCGCGCCGAAGCTTATGCCGCGGACCGCCTCGAGGCCCAATTCGCGGAACAAGCGCGCCTTTTCCTGACCCGTCAAAATAAATTCGACGCCCAAGCGCACCACGCCGTGCTCTCCTCCATTTTCAAGTGGTTCGCCACCGACTTCGGCTCCGACACCGCCAGCGTCTTGCGTGCGCTCGCCCCTTTTGCGCCCGCCACCGCGACCACTTCACTGGCCAGCCACCCGGAAAAATGGACCGTCGCCTACCACGACTACAACTGGGCCCTCAATGATCGCCGCTGACCACGCCCACCCCATGAGCAAACCCGCCGATCAATTCACCCCGTTGGTAGATGCCCACTACACCTCGCTCTATCGGTTCGCCTACAGCCTTGCCCGTCGTCCCGCTGACGCCAGTGATCTCGTCCAGCAAACCTTCTATATCTGGGCCACCAAGGGCCATTCCCTGCGCGACAATCGCAAGGTCAAAACGTGGCTCTTCACCACCCTTTACCGGGAATTTCTGCGCGGCCGCCGCCGCGACCAACGCTCCTCCTACCTCGAAGATATGCCCCCATCCGCCCAGGAACCTACCACCAAGCCGACACCCGAGCCCGAACGCTACGACGCCCAACTCGTGCTCGCCGCGCTGAGCGAAATCAAAGAAGTGTTTCGCGCCCCCCTCTCCCTTTTTTATCTCAAAGATCTCTCCTATGAAGAAATTGCCGAAGCCCTCGATATCCCCGTCGGGACTGTCATGTCCCGGCTTTCTCGCGGCAAAGCGGAACTGCGTCAGCTCCTAGCTCACCAATTCACCTCAGCCGATCGCACCGTCATTCCCTTTCCTGCCTTTAAAAAAGGAGGCCGCCCATGAATAACGCCGAAGCAAAATTTATCCTACACGCCCGCCGACCGAACGGAGCCGACGACCAACATCCCACCATGCGCCCCGCTCTCGACCACGCCCAACGTGATCCTGAACTCGCCGCGTGGCTCGCCGCGCAAACCCGTTTCGACACGGCGGTCGCCGCCGGATTGCAGACCATCACTCCGCCGGCTGATTTGCGCGCCATGATCCTCACCGGCCTCGCCGCCCAACCCGCCCCCCGCGCTTGGTGGCGCTCGCCCGCGATGCTCGGCCTCGCCGCCGCGTTGGCCGTCGCCTGCCTGCTCGGTGCTTTCGGCGTGGTGCGCTGGCAGACAGCCCCGACTACTCCCACTTGGGTCACATCCCCCCAACTCAACGCGCTCCGCGACCTCGCCCGCCACGAAACTCAAGGCATGCACGCTGCCGGAGTGAAGGCGATGATGCTCGGCGAATTTGGCCGCTGGCTCGAAACACCCGGCCAACGCCTCACCGTCGGGCTACCGCTGGATTTTGCCGCCCTCCACAAAATCGGCTGCCGTACCCTTAACGTGGCCGGCCTTGACGTGATAGAAATCTGTTTCCAACGCGACCAACAATACCACCTCTACATCGCCCGACGTAGCGACTTCTCCACCCCGGGAAAATCCCGACCACCCACCTTCGCCCAACAGGACGGCATCAGTACGGCTGAATGGATGCACGGCGATCTCATCTGCCTCGTCACCACCGCCGGCGACTCCGCCGCGCTGAAGCAAATACTCTAGACCGCATCGACGTCAGCTCACAGCATCTACTCATCCCCGCCCATTTCCATGTCCACCACCGCCGAAACCGCCGTCCGTCAACGCTACGCCGCCGCCGCCCACGCCGCTGAGCCCGCCCTCTGCTGCCCGGTCGCTTACGACCCTCGCTATCTCAAGATCATCCCCGCCGAAGTCATCGAGCGCGACTACGGCTGCGGCGACCCTTCCCGCTGGGTGCAACCTGGCGAGACCGTCCTCGACCTCGGCTCCGGCACCGGGAAAATTTGCTTCATCGCCGCGCAAGTCGTCGGCGCCCAAGGCAAGGTCATCGGCATCGACATGACCGACGACATGCTCGACGTTGCCCGGCGCAACGCACCCGTGGTGGCCCAACGCCTCGGCTACGCCAACGTCGAATTCCGCAAAGGCCGCATCCAAGACCTCGCGCTCAATCTCGACTTGCTCGACGCACACCTGCGCACGTCGCCTGCCGCTGGGGCCAACGATTGGCTCGCCACCGAAGCCACCACCACCCGCCTCCGCACCGAGCAACCCCTCGTCGCAACTGGCAGTGTTGATGTCGTCGTTTCCAACTGCGTGCTCAACCTCGTCGAGCCCCAGCTCAAGTCCCAGATGTTTGCGGAAATTTTCCGCGTGTTGCGCGTCGGCGGTCGCGCCGTGATCTCCGACATCGTCTGTGACGAGCCCGTGCCCACCGAACTCCAGCGCGACGCCGAACTCTGGAGCGGCTGTATCTCCGGGGCGCTCACGGAACACGCCTTCCTCGCCGCGTTCGAGCAAGCCGGATTTCACGGCATCGAACTCGTCAAATACGACGCCGCGCCCTGGCGCACCGTGCACGGTATCGAATTTCGGTCCATCACCGTGCGCGCCTACAAAGGCAAACAAGGCTCGTGCCTCGAACGCCATCAGGCCGTCATCTATAAAGGACCGGGTAAGGAACTGCTCGACGACGACGGCCACCGCTTCCGACGCGGCATCCGTGAAGCCATCTGCGAGAAAACTTTTCAGCTCATCAAAGCCGGGCACTACGGCGACGCTTTTGAATTGATCGAGCCACGCGTTCCCGTCCCACCTGCCGAAGCGAAATCCTACACCACTTGCAACCAAGCCGTGCGTGATCCGCGAGTGACCAAGGGTGCCGACTATACCGCCACCACCAAGGCCACCGCGTGTTGTGCGCCTACCGGGAACAGCGACGCCACCACGTGCTGTTGAACAACTCATGGCCCTTCTCGGTTTGATCCTAGCTCTCGGCGTCGCATTTTTCAACGGCGCCAACGATGTCTCGAAAGCCGTTGCCACACTCGTCGGCAGTGGCGTCGGTCGCGACCGTACCGCTATCATCTGGGGCAGCGTCTGGACTTTACTCGGGGCCCTCACCGCCGCATTCGCCGCCCAAGGTCTCGTCGCCGCTTTCAGCGGACGCGGCCTACTCGTAAATCCGCCGGATGATCTCGCCTTCATCATGGCTGTGGCTGGTGGCGCCCTGATTTGGATTTGGCTCGCCACTGCCACCGGCTTGCCCGTCTCCACCACCCATGCCATCACGGGTGGCTTGGTGGGAGCCGGCTTGGCCTGGGTCGGCGCGGCGAATATCCACTGGACAGTTTTGTTGACGAAATTTGCCCTGCCCCTCGCCCTCGGGCCATTGCTGGCCCTCGCCCTCGTGTTCCTCCTCGCGCCTCTCATTCATCGCGGGTTGCAACGCTACACCGACTCATGTGCCTGCGTGCAAACCACCGCCGCCATCACCCTGCGCACCACTCCGTCCGGAAACAGTAATCTGACCATCGTGCCAGCCATGCCGACCCTCGTGATCGACAAGCTCGCCACCTGCGCGCAAGCGCCGACGACCATCGCCGGCCTCGGGGTGGTAGATGCCCTCCACTGGTTGACGGCCGGGGCAACCGCTTTTGCCCGGGGCCTCAACGATGCGCCCAAGGTCCTCGGCCTCGGCGTGCTCGCCGCCCACAGCCTGAGCTTGCCGCTCGGTGGCGCATTCGTCCTCGTCGCCTTGGCCATGACCGCCGGCAGTCTGCTCCGCGGTTTCAAAGTCCTCGAAACCCTTTCCCGCAAAGTCACGCCCATGACACCCCTCGACGGCCTGGCCGCCAACGCCGCGACGTCATTATTGGTAATTTCCGCTTCTCATTGGGCTCTACCCGTCTCAACCACCCACATCAGCACGGGAGCGATCATCGGCCTGGGACTGCGCAGCGATGCGCGCGCGATCCGTTGGAAAACCGTGCGCGACTTGGCGTTCGCCTGGATCATCACACTGCCCGTCGCCGCTGGCTTGGCGGCCGCCCTCGTCTTGGCCGGAAAATTTATCAGCCCGCGTTGAGCAGAGCTTTCGAGCGATATCTCGCCTTCGCCGGAACGATGCAGTCCAGAGCTGAAAGTCGAGCGACTAGAGCCAGACCAAACAGTGAATCCAGTTTTCCGTCACAAATTCACGCATACTAGCTCTGAAGCTCAGGCCCTCAGCTCTCGACGCTGAACTCTCGACTGCATCATTTTGGCTACGGCCAACCACGATCCGCGTTCCGCGAAAAACACCGCCGGCTGACGCCGGCACGCGCGTTATCCTTCGATTGACGGAGCCGCGCAGACGCTGTCTCCTTGCGGGCTTCAACTCAATCCATGCGTCTTCGCTTCCTTGCGCTTCACCTCTTTCTCCTCTGTGGCTTCGCCCGATCGGTTTGCGTGGCGGGCGAAACTATCTCCATCGCCGCGCAGCTCACGACCGCCGAGAATCTCCAGCTCCAGCGCGAGGCCCGCGTCGTGGTGGATCTCCTGCAAAATTATAACTACGCCGGCCGGGCTTTCCGCGAATTTGAAAACAAAGAGATGATCTCCCGCTACGTCCAGGAGCTCGATCCCCAGTATTATTTTCTAACCAAAGAGGACACCGACTTTCTCCGCCGACGTTTTGAGCGCACCTTTAAAACCGTCTATCTCTACAAGGGCGATCTGCGACCGGCCTTTGAGATTTTTGATTATTTCAGCGAACGCGCCCGCGAGCGCCTCACCTGGATCGAACAACATCTCGCCGGTGATTTTGATCTCACGACCAACGCGGTCTTCAACGATCCAGCCAAACCGGAACCACCGGCCGACAAAACCGAGGCCGATCGCCGCTGGTCGCTCCGCCTCAAGGAACAAATTCTCCGCGAAATTCTTGCCGGCCGCACCCTCGATAATGCCCCCGGTGCGCCCGATCTCACTGCGGCCATCCAAATGACCGCCGCCGCGATTGCGAAGGAGCACCCGGAAGCGACCCCGTTGCTCGACAAACTGGAAATCCGCCGCAAAGCCGGCTCGGAAAAAACCGCAGACACCGAAAAAGCCCGCGCTTTATGAGCAAAGACCTCGTCGCTTGGATCCTCCGACTCGTCTGTGGCGTTCGGTCACTACCGACGGAAGTATTGCCAGCCACACCCGCGATCTACTTTGCCAATCACTCCAGCCATCTCGACTTCGCCACGATCTGGGCGGCATTACCCACGTCGATTCGCGCGAAGGTACGGCCGGTGGCGGGACGCGATTACTGGGAGAAAACTGCTTTTCGGAAACGCGTGGCCTGCGATTTTTTCAACTCCGTCCTGATCGAACGCCAACGCGTCACGGCGGAAAATAATCCGCTGACGCCGATGCTCGCCGCACTCGCAGCCGGCGACTCACTCATTGTTTTTCCCGAAGGCACACGCAGCACCGACGGCCAGATCCATGATTTCAAACCCGGTCTGTACCATCTCGCCCGTGCGCGACCCGAAACCGTGCTCGTCCCGATTTACCTGCAGGATCTCAGCCGCATCTTGCCCAAGGGTGATTTCTTCCCCGTGCCCTTGATCGCCAGCCTGACCCTCGGCCCCACGCTCCGACTGGAACCGGACGAAACCAAGGTCGCATTTCTGCAACGCGCCCGCAGCGCGATTCAACAACTGGCCCACTGATTTTCCCGCAAAGAACCTCGGAGCAATCCGGGGCATTTTCCAAGACCACTCGCTGCCCCATGCCGTCATCACCTCATTCTTTAGTGGGAGGGGTTTTACACCCCGACTCAAAAAACCGTCGCGGCGTAAAGCCCCTCCCACTTCCATTTGAAACGAATCAAATTTCACATCCGACCCATCGCCCATGAAACTTGATCACGAACTTCTCTGGCTGCTCGGCGGCATCGTCGGACTGCTCGCGCTGTCCTCGACCATCACCTTCTTTCTCAAACGGCGCGCGGCCGGCACGCCCAACGCCGTCGTCGCCAACCTCGAAGCCCGCGTCAATGCGTGGTGGGTGATGGTCGCGATCTTCGGCGTAGCTCTCGCCACGGGCGGGCTGGGTTCGGTGATTTTGTTCGGGCTCGTGTCCTTCTTTGCGCTGCGGGAATTCATCACGCTCACCCCTACCCGCCCGGCCGATCATCGCACTTTGTTTTGGGCCTTCTTCATCGTCACTCCGCTGCAATACTACCTCGTCGCGACGCATTGGTACGGCCTCTTCTCGATTTTGATTCCCGTTTACGCGTTCATTTTCGTGCCGACGCGCAGCGCCCTCGCCGGCGACAGCGAACATTTTCTCGAACGCACCGCCAAGATCCAGTGGGCGCTCATGGTCTGCGTGTTTTGCGTGAGCCACGTGCCCGCGTTGCTCATGCTCCAAATCCCCGGTTACGAGGGCCAGAACGCCAAGCTCCTGCTCTTCTTCGTACTCGTGGTCCAGATCAGCGACGTCCTCCAATATGTTTGGGGGAAACTTTTTGGCCGGCACAAGATCGCTCCCGCGATCAGTCCGAGCAAAACCGTCGAGGGCTTCATCGGCGGCGTGCTCTCGGCCAGCGCCATCGGTTCGGCGCTCTGGTGGGCGACACCTTTCAACTGGTGGCAAGCCGGCTTGTTCTCACTCCTCCTCACGCTCATGGGGTTTTGCGGCGGCCTCGTGATGTCGGCGATCAAGCGCGATCGCGGTGTGAAAGATTACGGCACCTTGATCGAAGGCCACGGCGGCGTGATGGACCGCATCGACTCCCTCTGTTTCGCCGCCCCGGTATTTTTCCACCTCGTGCGCTACTGCTTCACCGTTTGATGATCACACCATTGACTGATGTGGCTCGAGGATACTCGGGATCATCCGGCAGGTTGCGAGCTTGCCTCGTTCTGCTGGCCGGCTGAATAGCGCGACAAGCGCGCTACCTACCACCTCGCATATGCTACGCCTCTTAATAAAATTCACTCTTCACTCCGGCTTACCGAGGAAAATAGTTGATGTGCGCGAGGTGAGGGCACCCCGCCTCCATAAAGATATTCTTTTCCAAAACAACATGGCCTCCATCTACGACATCAAGCCCGCGTTCCAAAACCTGCTCCGCCCGCTGACTCGCAGCTTGGCCTCCGCCGGCGTCACGGCCAATCAGGTGACGCTCGCCGCCGCGCTGCTCTCGGTTGGCGTCGGCGTGTGCATCGCAATTTTCCCTGCGGCGCGTTGGCCATTGCTCGTGCTGCCAGGATTTCTTTTCGTCCGCATGGCCCTCAACGCCATCGATGGCATGCTGGCCCGCGAACACGCGATGAAGTCGCGCCTCGGCGCCGTGCTGAACGAAATCGGCGACGTCGCTGCCGACACCGCGCTCTATCTGCCGCTCGCCCTCGTTCCCGGATTTTCCCTGTGGCTCGTCGTCGTAATCACGATTCTCGCGATCATCAGCGAAATGACCGGCGTGGTCGCGATCCAGATCGGTTCCTCGCGCCGCTACGAAGGCCCGATGGGCAAGAGCGACCGCGCTTTCGTCTTCGGCCTGCTCGCCCTGTTGCTCGGCTTCGGCGTGCCGGCGGGCAGTTGGTTATTCTATGTCCAGCTTTTGCTCATCGTCCTGCTTGCGCTGACGATCCTCAATCGTGCCCGTCGCGCCCTCGCCGAAAACCCAAAAATCGGGAACCCGTGATGGCGTATAAATAGATTAATCCTCGATATAACTTACCAAAACGAGAGACGATGCGTCGGTTGGGCGAATCCTCCGGTTGGCCGTTCTCCTGCGGCTCGTCGAGGACGACTCGCCCTACCTCAAACAATCAAATCGGCCCTTCTCGAAATAGCCCTCCATCATGAGCCTAAGCTTCACCCGTCGCATTGTTATTTCGAGCGTGCTGTTAATCGGCACGATGGGGGCACTATGGCTGTTGAGTCGGAACTGGCCCGATTCCCCTCAACCGAAAAATCCGTCCAAGCACGTGTCGCCCGAAACCAATTCTCCGCCGGCATCCTCCGGAATCGTGGATGACTCCGCCCAACAGCAACAGCGGGCCCGCCTGCTCAAGGCCGAAAAATTATTACAGCAGCGACTGGCGCAAAAAAATGCCCGGAGCCACGAAGCGATACTCTCCTTCAGAGATGAGGAAGCTTATCGGAAATTTCTCGCCCGAGCGGGAGCCGCCGGACTGAAAATCGTCGATCAGCTTAACCGGCTCCGAACGGTGCGGGTGCGTTATGAATCACTCGATCCTTTGCTCAACGACGTGCTGGGAAATCCGGCCGACTACGAAAAGGTGGATGCCAATTTTCTAGTTCAAATACCCGGCAAACCAGCGAGTGATGATCGGACGAAGATCAACCCGGTGCCCTTGGGTAATAGCTCGCTCTCCTTCCTCGGCGTCACGGGCGACCACCGCCAATGGGGACGCGGGATCACGATCGCGGTGCTCGACACCGGGGTCGCCAGTGATGTCACGCTCAGCGGAGGCCGTGTCCAATATTTAGATGCGGGTCAGGGAATCTTCCCCGGTGCCGGGCCCGAAGATGGTCATGGCACCGCCGTGGCGGGCTTGATCGCGGGAGCCGCCGCCGATGCACCCGGCGTCGCGGCGGCGGCCAACATCCTCAGCATTCGGGTTACCGATGCGAATGGGTTCAGCGACAGCTACACGTTGGCGAAGGGAATTCTCACGGCCGTAGATGCCGGGGCCCGCCTCATCAACATCAGTATGGGTGCCTATGCTTCCTCGGCCGTGCTCACGAGCGCCATCGACTATGCCAGCGCGCGAGGCGCGATCATCGTCGCGGCCGCCGGCAACGACGGGGCCGCGCAACTCACCTGGCCCGCCGCCGATCCACGCGTCGTTTCAGTTGGAGCCGTGGATGCGCTGGAGCAGCAGGTTTATTTTTCCAATGCCGGCGCGCAGTTGAAAATCACGGCCCCCGGTTACGGCGTGGATACCGCCTGGCTCAACGGCCAGCGCGTCAGCATGGACGGGACTTCCGCGAGTACGCCGCTCGTCTCTGGTGCCATCGCCGCCGTGATGTCCACCTCGCCTGGCCTCACGGCCACGCAAGCTTGGTCAATCTTGCAAAACTATGCGAGTGATGGCGGCACACCCGGCCCCGATGCCAACTATGGCAACGGCATTCTCAATCTCGGCTGGGCCATGAATCGCGCCGATCCCACGCGGGTCGATACCGCGATTGCCGGCCAGTATTTCGATGCCGCGACGAGCCTGATGAACATCGTGGTGCAGAACCGCAGCGCGCAAGCGGTGAGCGGCCTGCAATTGGACGTCGCACTCAGCGGAACCACCACGAGAAATGGCATCCCTCCGCTGAGTCCGGGAGCGACCTACCTCGTCCAAGCCCCGATCAATGCCGATCAACTTGCTGCGGCAGGCGGCATGGATTTTCGCGTGCGGTTAAATCTTCCCGACACCGTCAGCGATCAGGTGCCCGCCAACAACCATAAGTCCGGAGTTATTCTCGCCCCGGTGAAATGACTGCGTGGCCGAGTTTAATTTCGTGGTTTATTTCGTAGGTGGAACCCGACCTCCGGGCGGGTTTTATCGGTCAGAGCAATGCAAACGCGCCCGGAGGTCGCGTTCCACCATTCATCCTCCTTTCCCTCGCCTCGTTGCGCGGCAAGCGCGCAACCTACCTCGCAACCCCATCGTTGCGCGGCAAGCGCGCAACCTACCTCGCAACCCCATCGTTGCGCGACGAGCGCGCAACCTACCTCGCAGCCCCATCGTTGCGCGGCGAGCGCGCAACCTACCTCGCAACCCCATCGTTGCGCGGCAAGCGCGCAACCTACCTCGCAGTCGCCTCGTTGCGCGGCGAGCGCGCAACCTACCTCGCAGCCCCCTCGTTGCGCGGCGAGCGCGCAACCTACCTCGCAACCCCATCGTTGCGCGACGAGCGCGCAACCTACCTCGCAGCCCCATCGTTGCGCGGC
>ENA-ORBV01006883-ORBV01006883.1-microbial-mat-metagenome-genome-assembly--contig:-NODE-6883-length-19809-cov-13.030103_pt1 | contig 19809 bp, 21 predicted proteins | sample MGYA00237777_ERZ505514 | MGnify/ENA primary metagenome ERZ505514 (study PRJEB26160, sample SAMN06269048) | microbial mat metagenome | isolation source: Oligotrophic lake microbial mat | place... | reverse complement strand
CCCCAATTCTGGGGACTTTGATTTTCAGAACCCCCAGAATTGCGATGCACTGAGCTTGTCGAAGTGGGGCAGGGGCTCTTCTTATGTCGATAATTCTTGGAGTTTAGCGACGATCGATTGCAGTCGTTGACGATTTACACCCAAATCTGACTCACCTAAGCGTGAAGCTGAGCGCATTTCGATCGTGCCTTTATCTTTGTTCAGGTAAAACTCGACATCATCGACAAAGCCCATCAACTTGCTCGAAAATTCAACATATAGATAGTCTTCCCGCTCTGTAATAATTTTGGCTCGCTCTTGAGTTTGAATTACCTGTTTGAGGTTGGCGATTGCCTGCTCTGGAGAAGATGTGTAAGTGATTGGCGGAATACTGTGTTCTGGGTCGATCGACTGAGTCGAAACACAATTAGGTGAATTTGGGCAAGGCGCAAGTTTGCTATCCTTAACTCCCAGAAAATCAGGTCGCTGACCTGCAAAACTAAAAAGTGCCATATGTATGATCCTCGGAGTAGAAAGAATAGGGGTAAAAGCCATAGCCAGATCGGGTTTCGCCAATACAAAGGCAAACATCAGCAATAATGAGGCTAGAAAAGTCGATATGGTTTTCATGGTTGGGATTCAAAATTTTTGCCGTAATAGTCGCCAGATCGGGAATAGTCCTATTTTGGCTTAGTTCTCACCGAAACATTCCCACCATTTACTATAGTCTGACATGCTAAGCGATAGCTATCTGGCTTGCGCTTCAGTTTAGACAATTCAGCATCACTGCGGGGCGAGAGGTTTTCGATTCCTTCCACAATCTCGATCAGACAAGTACCACATTGCCCATAACCACCACAGTTCGTTAACTTACCCATAAACTTGTACAAGTCAATGCCGTTTTCGATCGCTTTGATCCGAAGGTTCACCCCATCCATCGCTATGACTTCTTTGTCTTCGTTCACAAACTTGATATTTGCCATTAGTGCGATACTTAAAAAGTATTAATTTTTGTAAATCTGGATTTAACTATACTAAATTTTGCGATCGCCCCACGCAAAAATTTCGATCGGATCGAATAAACAAGAAGCAACTCTCTTAATCTCTACCGTAAATACTTACCTGTTATTTAGATCTCGTTAAGTCCATAATTTTGGTTTGAATCCGTCTTTGGAGTTGGTTATCTTGTTGTTGGGTGCGGGTGATTTTGTTGAAATCAGCATTGGACTGAAACTCATGCTTACGGATCACCTGTTGTGAGAAGTCAAATAGGACGCTACACATATTTTGAATTGAGCCAGGTAATTCTTCTTTTTTAAGATCGCAAACTTTTATCCCCTGATTTTCAGCGCGATTTGCCGCAACTGACCATTCAGGTAGTTTTTTAGCGTTGCTATATACTTGCTGCCGTTTGGTTTCAATTTCGACAATTGCTCTGGCATATCGATCGAGTTCACTATCACTAAAGGCACTTTGGGCTTGAGCTAAAGTTTGCCCCCGATCTTGAATCTGAATTTGTACCTGAATTTGCGCCTGAGTTGAGGCAGGCTCGATCGACAGACTCAAAATCCCGATTAACCCAATCGTCAGTAGATTAAGTCGATCGATCGACGAAGAAAATGAAAAGCCCCAAAATTGCCACCTAGCCATAAGTCGCACTACATTCCATAATAAGTTCTACAACAAGCACCTATAGACCTTAAACTAGTTGATTTTGTTGCCGCAAATAAGTTTGGATAAAAGGCTCAAGATTTCCATTCATAACATCTTGAATATCTGTAGTTTCCATCCCTGTCCGCAGATCTTTCACCATTTGGTAAGGATGAAAAACATAATTACGGATCTGGTTGCCCCAAGCTGCCTCCACAATATCGCCTCTAATATCAGCAATTTCTTGAGCGCGTTGCTGCTGAGCAATCACTAGTAACTTAGCCTTCAGCAATTGCATTGCCTTTTCTTTATTTTGCAGTTGAGATCGCTCTTGAGTACAACGAACGGCAATCCCAGTTGGGATATGAGTAATTCTCACTGCGGTCTCGACTTTGTTGACGTTTTGCCCGCCCTTACCGCCAGAACGTGTGGTAGTTATATCTAGATCTTTAGGGTCAATGTCGAGTTTGATCGAATTATCCAGAAGTGGCATCACTTCTACACCCGCAAAGCTAGTCTGGCGTTTGTCATTGGCGTTAAATGGCGAAATCCGCACCAATCGATGCGTACCTTTCTCGGCAATCAAGTAGCCATAGGCATAGCGACCATAGACGATGATCGTCACCGATTTAATCCCTGCTTCTTCGCCTTCAGAAATGTCAGACAACTCGACCTTATAGCCTCTAGCCTCGCAAAATCTGGTGTACATACGGAGTAGCATCTCAGTCCAATCTTGAGCATCAGTCCCACCTGCCCCAGCATTGATCGTTAAAACGGCATCTTGAGCGTCAAATTGTCCTGATAACAACTGCTCTAAATCCCACCGATCTAATTCGCTCACAATCTGACTAATGCTGTTTGTTGCCTCTAGTACCAAATCAGGATCTGATTCTAGTTCTAGGAGTTCGGCAATCGCGCTCAAATTGTCTACCGTACCGACCCAATGCTCGAACTCTTCTAGATGTGACTTGAGATCATTGATCTCCTGCATGGTCTTTTGGGCAAGATCGGCATCATTCCAAAACTCAGGCTGAGCCGCAGTTTGCTCTAAGTCTGTAATCTTTGCCGCAATCGCAGGTAAGTCAAAGATAGTCCTGAGTTTTACCCAGGCGCTGCGACAAAATAGCAATTTCACGTTTAATTTCAGTCAGATCCATCGAAATACTCCATGAGTTGTTTGCTTAGCTTATACTGAGCCTTGGATCATCTCAGCCCAATATTAAGTCCAGTATATGAATAATTACTAAGATTAATCGGTACAGCCCATTGACTAACGTCATCATTAATCAGACAGTATTTTAAATTGTTTAGACTAAAAATCTATACACAATCTAGACGTGTAATACTTAAAGAGACGATTTTACATTTGATAGCCTACATGCTTTAACACTCTAATGAATGAGACAAGCGCTGTTCATAATTTGCTAATCATGGATGCCAGAGGCAGCAGAAAGCTGCCTCTAGATGGACTCAAATATACAATTGGACGTGATGTCAATAACAATATTCAATTGCATTCTCGGTTTGTCTCTCGTCAACATGCCATCTTATTAAGAGTTCCTGGTACCGAATCTGGTAAGTACCTCTATCGCATTGTTGATGGTGACCTGTCAGGAAAGCCCAGTGTGAATGGGGTAGTGATTAATAGTCATCAGCGTGTGACCTCTTACGATCTGCGTCATGGTGACATCATTACACTTGCCCCGAATGTGCAGTTGACTTATCTTACCGATGACTTAAGTACTGAGATTTTGATTAAAGAGACCTTAAATGCGATTGGCTCTAAGCCAGTAGTTGTGAATCCAGGTATGAATTTAGGCATAAACTCAGGCGTAAACTCAACAAGTACGCCAACAGATTATGGTGATAGCTATGGTAGCCGCCCTTACTTAGCGATCGAAGACGCGACTGGAGGTTTTAGCTAAGTTATTGTGACTTTTGATTAGTGTTATTACCACCTCTAAATTAATATCAATTTCTAAATGCAGCTTAAAATAGTCTAGTCGGTTAGCATTAAGTAGTTAGCATGAGCTTTTTTGACTCTGAGATTGTTCAACAAGAGGCACGTAGTCTATTTCAGGACTATCAGTCTCTGATGGAGTTGGGTGGGGACTATGGTAAGTTCGATCGAGAAGGAAAGAAGCTATTCATCGACAAAATGGAAGAGATGATGGAGCGCTATCAAATTTTTATGAAGCGGTTTGAATTGTCTGATGATTTTATGGCGCAAATGACGATGAAGCAGTTACAAAGTCAGCTAGGTAATTTCGGTATGACACCTCAGCAAATGTTTAACCAGATGCAAACGACGTTGGAACGGATGAAGTCTGAACTCGATAAGCTCTAGATTCAGGTTTTGGGTTTGGCAAGAACGATCGCTCCCCCAACTTTAATTCCTACGGCTTTGAATGCGGCGATTGCTTCCCTGACAGTTGCACCTGAAGTATAGATATCATCAAACAGCCAGATTGGATCTGACTTTCGAGTAGGTTTTTGAGCGATAAAAGCATTGCTGAGATTTTCTGCCCTTTCCTGTTTACTTTTAGTCTCGATCTGTGGCTTGGTGTTTTTGGTGCGTGCTAATAACTGGGGCGAGCATTCGATTTTTGTTCGATCGCAAAAACTGCGGGCAAGCACTTCGGCCTGATTAAATCCCCTGATTTTTTGTCTTTCAGAATGCAGTGGAATTGGGACTACAGTGATGCCCGATCGATTGAATTGTCCTTCCTGCCAAGCTTGAGCCATTTTTAAGCCTAGAGCTTGAGCAATTTTGGGCTGGTTTTCGTATTTGCAAGCGGCGATCGATCGTTTGAGGATGCCATCGTATATCCCCCAACTAAATAACGGAATCCCCAGACTGGTATGGTCAATTTGTCGATCGATACAGGCATTAATCGCCCGATCGCAGTCTAGGCAAAAACAGACTGGAGTCGATCGACGACAAAGCGGACATCTGGGCTGCAAAAAAATATCCAGCCAGCCGCTCATAGTTCTCATAAATTCACTAACTCACTTTGTCAGTGATCTTGTTAAGCAACCAGAGTGAAGTAATTAACCCGCCAAAGTGAGCCAGGATAATATTTGTATTTGACTGTACGACTAACATATCGATCGGTTGAACTGTAATTATTTGAAGACCTAGGGTTTGGGCTTGCGGGGTTAAAGATTTCCCTGTCAGTGAACCGACGATCGCAAACGCCCCTACTAAGGTAATCAACATGCCCACAAGACTAACCACAATACCGATTTTAAGGGTTTTGACCGTCTGTGCTTTTGAAGGTCGTTCTTCAGCCGATCTAAGTTTTTTCGAGATCTGCGTATAGCGAAAGTTCCAAAAGATCCCGATTACTAAAACCAAGAGCGCAATCCAAGCAAATCCAAGTCCTGGTATTGTTCCTGGATTATTAGCTGGGTTGACGTTTGTAGTCTGACCGACGTTACGTGAACCAGCCAACAATAAAATAATGCTAGAGATAACTCCTAACACGATCTGGAACCAGACTCCAATCCAACCCCACATCCGAAAAGCTAGGATCACTTTTAAGACGTTAGGTGACGGTGAGCCATTATCTGACTCTGGTAATTCTTTCATCAGTATTTGAATCTGTGCTTCTCGGCAAGTTTAGCAGAACTCAGATACATCTTCGCCACACTTATCAGCCAAGAAAGAGAGCGATCGAAAACGCAATCCAACCAACTGATCGTACAACGGATTAATCTGACACATTGCAGGAATATGCATTACTTTCCGACCGAACAGAAAAATGTCTCTTTCAAACGGACATTGCGATGGGATCGCTTTGCAAAGAAATCGGGCAATTCGTCGATCGTCGATCTCTAGACGATCTAGCCAATCTTTTAATGGGTCGAGCAGGGCTTTATGCTCGTGGTGCGGTAATGATTCTAGTTTGTGCTTGATTGCGGAAATTGGTGGCATTTCCTGCTTTAATGCTGTGCCAAATTGACGGATCAAATCATCTTCGACCACAGAATAATCACCATCTGCCATGGCAACCAGTACCGCAGTTCGTAAAAAATTTTGGGCTAGATCGGGATCTGAGCCCAAGGCATCTGCCAACTCAGCAGGATCTATGATCTGGAAATTATCTTCCAGACTCGCTTTCATATTGATCAAATTAATTTCCCCCTGTAACTGCTCACTCAGGCTTAGTTCGTGAATCAGATCTCTTTCTCGATCGCTAAAGTCGTTGTCTACGAAGGCAACGCTCAGCAAGCCCTTTAACCAAGCTGACACTTGAACTTGAGAATATTGCTTTTGACTATTTGTCATACACTTCAATCTCACCACTGAAATCCATATTAATTCGGATTTAGAAATATGGTCGGATGCAAAGAATACAATCAGCAAAATTTTTCGATCGAATATGCGGGAATTCCTCGATCGATTCACTGCATGATGTCTTGCTATGATAAATTAGACAAGTGCTAGGCAGCATAGCTCAGTTGGTTAGAGCGACGGTCTCATAATCCGTAGGTCACAGGTTCAATTCCCGTTGCTGCTATTAGGTTTCAAGAATCTTTGCAAATCCTTGCCTTAAAATCTACCTTAGATTAACGCTTTGTTGGTTTGCACTTTTCTGGTGGCGTTGACCAAAGAGCGTCGATCGCCTCCATATTAAATTCGTATTCAGGTCTGGTGGCTGTTGCAGGATAGGCGGCTCCAGCCCATTTTTACTTCACTTGACGATTTCTTTGTCTGTAATTACAATGTAGTCACGTTCTACCTTTGAAAGTATCTAGACATGGGCGCAGCGATTAGAACCCGAATTGTTAAAATTGGCAACTCTCAAGGTATTCCTAACGATTGGGATCGAGTTGAATGGGATTGGTAGTCAAGCGTTTTGATGTTTTTTTGGTCAATCTTGACCCCACCGTTGGAAGTGAAATTCAGAAGACTCGACCTTGTGTTGTCATTTCACCAGATGAGATGAATCGTAATATTGCTACAGTCATAATTGCGCCAATGACTACGAAAGGGAGAACATACCCTACTCGTGTTGTTTGTCAGTTTTAGGGCAAGAATGGGCAGATTGTTCTAGATCGAATCCGTACAATAGATAAGACTCGATTGGTGAAAAAGCTAGGTCAAATTAGTCAAGATGGGCAAAGAGTTGTTCTTGATACTCTGGCTGAGATGTTTGCCGAGTAATCTGACTAACCTATCGATCGATGAAGCCCAAACCGTTAGCAATCTGGGCAACGGAATTGAAACTTGGCTCGGTTCTTAGATTTCAACCCAAAAATCGAGGCTTACGGCTAAGATTAAGGAGTGTTAAGCATTAACGACTTAATTTATACCTATGCTTCGATCGAACTCTTATACAACGACCTGGATTAATAGCATCAGTCAGGTAAAGGCAGAAAGTTGGAATGCTCTAGCGAAAAAACTCAAAACCCCTTTCCTTGAATGGGAGTGGTTGTCAAACTTAGAATCATCAGGATGTGCTACCGCCAAACAAGGATGGTTGCCCAATCATCTATTAGTGTGGCATGGGGAAAGTTTAATCGCGGCTGCACCGTTGTATATCAAAGGACACAGCTATGGTGAGTTTGTGTTCGATCATCAATTTGCCGATCTATCGTATCGATTGGGGATTGAATATTATCCCAAATTGCTGGGCATGGCTCCATTGACTCCTGCGGGGGGCTATCGTTTTTTGATGCTTGCCGACTTACCAGCAGAACATCAGACTCATATCACTGAATTGATTTTGACTGAAATCGATCGATACTGCGATCGAAACCATCTTTCAGGCTGTCATTTTCTGTTTGTCGATCCAGAATGGAAGTCTGAACTAGAGTCACGCGGTTTTGCGACTTGGCTGCATCACAGCTATGTTTGGGAAAACCAAAACTTCACCGATTTCGATCACTATCTCAAGGGCTTTAACGCCAATCAACGTCGCAACATCAAGCGAGAGCGCAAAGCAGTCGAGAACTCTGGTTTGAAGATGCGGGTCTATACAGGTGCAGACATCCCACATCATTTCTATAGCTTTATGTATGACCTCTATAGTGATACCTGTGACAAGTTTTGGGGCGGCAGCAAGTATCTCAATCGCAAGTTTTTTGAGCAATTACCACAGACATTTGGCGATCGAATCGTATTTGTTGCAGGTGAAGTCGAAGGACTACCAAAACCAATCGGCATGTCTTTTTGTGTTCGCAAAGACGATCAGCTTTATGGTCGTTATTGGGGCAGTGTCCAAGAAGTCGATAGCCTGCATTTTGATGCTTGTTACTACACCCCGATCGAATGGGCAATTGCTGAGGGCATTCAAGTCTTCGATCCTGGTGCAGGTGGCAAACATAAAAAAAGACGAGGCTTCCCAGCAACGCCAAACTATAGCTTGCACCGCTTCTATCATCCTCGCTTACAGCAGATTCTCGTACCTCACATTCAGGAAGTCAGTGCTTACGAGCAACGCCAGATCGATGCAATTAACCAAGAACTGCCGTTTAACTTCGAGCCGCCCAGCCTGAGTTCTGAGTCCTAGAATTATGCTTAGAATTAGGAGATTCTAGCCCCCTGCCCCAATTTTGGGGGGTCTGAAATCAAAGTCCCCAGAATTGGGGATTTAGGGGCTCTTTGGAATAGGTAAATTTTTTACTAGAAACCGCCTTATGTCTAGAAATGCTTTTCCCAATGTTCCAATAAGGTGCGTAACTCCTCCAAACGGTAAGGCTTACTGAGATGGTCTTTCATTCCCGCCTTGAGACATCGATCGCGTTCTTCTTGCATGGCATTAGCAGTCATGGCAATGATGATCGGACGGTTGGCTTCTTCCCACTCTTGACAAATTTGGTGTGTTGCTTCAATCCCATCCATTTCAGGCATTTGGATATCCATCAGAACTAGATCGTAGGGCTGGCGACGCAGAGCTTCGATCGCTTCTAATCCATTTTGGGCAATGTCGGCGGCATAGCCAATTCTATCCAGCATCCGCAATGCCACCTTCTGATTAACGAGATTGTCTTCAGCTAGCAAAATTCGCAAGGATCGTCGATCGATCCGATCGGTAATCTTAGACTCAGAGATACTTTGAGCGGTTTCTGGCTGGGTTTTTGCAATTATTTCAGATCCTCTGCCAACTTGAATATTAAAACTAAAAGTCGTCAACTGCCCCAATCTACTTTCAGCTTGAATATCACCTCCCATCAGTTGCACGAATTTGCGACTAATTGGTAATCCCAAACCCGTTCCTTCTTGGGACTTTCGACCTGCATCAGTCTGAATAAAAGCTTCAAATATCTTATCCAAGTCATGAGATGGGATGCCTATACCTGTATCAATCACTTCAAAAAATAAGGATATTGCTGCCTGAGTATCCTTTCCTTTAAAAGCTCTCAAAGTTACACCGCCATTTTGGGTGAACTTAATCGCATTATTTAGGAGGTTAATCAGAACCTGACTTAATTTAATCTCATCAGCTTGGATAAATTGAGGTGTATCTGGCGATCGATCGAATATCAGACTAATGCCTTTAGCTTCGGCTTTGAGGCGTAGCATATTTCCTAGTCGATCGAGCAGGATGTGTAGATCGAAATTTGTTTGATTTAGGGTAATTTTACCTGCTTCAATTTTGGACATCTCTAAAACATCATTGATCAACGCCAGTAAATGTTCGCCACTACTGTTAATAATACTCAGAGTTTCTCTGTGATCGGAGTTAAGCGATATTTCGCCCATCATCAGTTGGGTAAATCCCAAAATCGCATTCAGAGGAGTACGGAGTTCATGGCTCATATTCGCTAAAAACTCACCCTTAGCCCGATTTGCAACTTCAGCTACTTCCTTGGCTGACTGCATTGCCTCACAAAGAATCCTTAGCTCTGCCTCAGCCGTCTGCAGCGCAGTTTGGGTTTGCTGCCGTTCCGCAATTTCAGCTTTTAATCTCAGGTTTGTTGTATGGATTTGTTGCTCAACCGCATCGCCGTGTTCGGTGACCGTTTTTAAGGCAATCTGTAAATCAGCATTATGCTGTTGCAGCCGACTCAATTCCTGACGTAGAGATGCTATGTCGTCGATCTGAGGCTGTTTAAATTGCATTTCTCCAGTCATGATATCAGTGGGTTACAAATTAGGGCTTAAAATCTCAGTTGCTCGACTTTTTTCCTCAAGATTAGTTTAAATATTAGTTTTAAAAGCAGTTAAAGCATTACAAGATTTGAATACTAAACAGTTTCGACCTTGTTTCTTTGCCTCGTAGAGGGCACGATCTGCAACAGCTATCAGGCTTTCGGGTGAAGCTCCATTCACGGGAACTGTACTAGAAACTCCGATGCTGAGCGTGACATAACTTTGAACCGTCGAACTCAAATGTGGGATTTGGATCTTTTGCAGCTCAGCTAACACCATTTCAGCTACCTGAATTGCTCCTTGGCTATTTGTATTAGGTAAAATAACCCCAAACTCCTCGCCACCATAACGAGCCACCAAATCTGCTGGTCGCTTGACTACCCGCGAGATCGCTTCAGCTACTTGGATCAAGCATCGATCTCCAGCTTGATGACCATAGGTATCATTGTAGAGCTTAAAATAATCAACATCACACAGCATAAAAGATATCGGAAGTTTCTCTCTTGCCATCTTGCCCCACTCATCCATCACGTATTCATTCAGCTTGCGGCGATTGGCGATTTGAGTTAATCCATCGATATCTGCAATTATTTTTGCCTCTTCAACGTCCCTTTCTAGTTGATTTTGCAGGACATCACCATGAGCCGCAGTGAGCTGTAACATAATTTCTAAGTCGGCTTTATCTCTAGACAGAATCTCTAAAACCGATCGCAGTTTAGCTTCTGCTTTTTGACGTTCATCAATCTGATGCTGAAGCTTTTGGTTTGCCTCTTGGAGTTCGATTTCCACCGTGTCTCCATGCTCAACTGTAGTTTCAAGGATGATTTCTAGATCTGATTTTCTTCTAGTGATGATCTCTAAACAAGATTTCAGTGTGGCTTCGGTCTTTTGCCGCTCGATCACTTCTGCCTGCAATTGTTTCTGGACGGCATCACCATGAGCGATCGTTGTTTCTAGGACGATTTTAAGGTCGCTGTTAGCCTGCTGTAATCTTTTTACTTCTTCACATAAGTCTGAGATTTCGAGCCTTAATTGATGATCTAGTTGATTATCTGCCTGACTATTGGACAGTGCTTCGGCTCGAATTTCATGGCTCTCAGGTTGATTCATCTTAGTCTCGATCGAATTCTGGTTTACGAATATTCCAGCTTGATGCTGGGCATTAATCTTTGTAGATTTTTGAGAGACTTGGTCTGCCACAGGATTTCCCCAGAGCCTTGTAATAACAACTGAATGTTTCCTTTTTCTCTCACTTTAACCACAAACATTGACAACATACTGATGCCAGAACTATTAAGAAATTCTAGTTCACGCAAATTTAGTGTAGTTAGGGCTTGTTGTTCCTTAACTTGGAGATCGATCGCATCAATTAATAAATCCATAATTGGCTGATATTCTTCCATGCCATCAAGTCTCAGAAAGCCCTTACAGAAGACAGTTGTGATTCCTTCGTCATACCAGACGTGATAATCTTTTGTCTTAATCTCCATTAATTCAGAAACTCCTTAATTTGCTTTGATTACTCTAATTTGGGTTGTGGGGACAATATTAAACAAGGCTTTAACTATACTTCTAGCTGCACCATTACAGTTACACGCATTACATTTGGCAGCTCTGCTAAAGTTTCAAATTTCCAACCCAGTTTGGCATCATAGTCGTTAAGCATTATTAACAAACCCATCCCAGATCCTTCAGCCCCAGTTGCGGCTAACTCTAGCTTCTGAGTATATAGTTCATCTAGATCGGAAGTAGTGATTTCATGCACAAATGTCTGATACTTCTCGGCTTCACGGCAATCAGTATGGTTAGTCACAGTGAATATTAATTGTCGATCGTATAAGCATAAGGCAATATTAACTGGCAATTTGGAGGAGTCTTGGCTATATTTCATCGCGTTTTCCAGTAGCTCATTTGCAATAAAGCTAACCGAGCCTTTGACGGTTTCCTGCTTGCCGATCTTACTGTCAGGTAATTTATCACCTGGGAAAAACGCGGCAAAATAGTCACCCAGAAAGTCAGCAGAAAGCCCATTATTGCCCCAGCGTTGTTTGCGAGGAGCCGTGCTGGGCGAAAAATTGATCGTGAGGTACTCTTCGGTGTGAGGTAGCCGATCGCAAAAGTCACCAAGTACTTTAATTGTTGATGTCTGAGTCATATCATCTTGAGCAAAATTAACACCGAGGTTTGGAGAGATATTCATATTGATCTTTGCAAATGTCTAGGATGCAGTGTCTATAGTGCGGTTTCTAGGATTTAATTATCTAGTATAGTAGTGTCTTTGGACAGAGCCACTTGTAGCTTACAGAACGACTCGATATGATCGCGTAGTTCATGGATATGTAGATCGACCCATTCTTGTCCGTCTCGATCGAAGTCATCGATGCCATTGGCAAATATTTGGACAACGGGATCGCTAGCATCAGGCAGAATCAGAGTCCATTCATGGGGCGAATAAAAAATCTTCACGCCATCGACTAACTCAATCTTTTTTCGATCGAATGATTCAACAAGGTTACGCATCAAAGCCCCTTTGACACTCCAAGGACAGCGAATAACTTGCGATCGATGATAAAACTTGGGCAAGCTCAGTCGGACTTCAGATACACTGCGTTCTTGAATCGTTAACCATTCGATAATTTTGGCGATCGAAAACATCGCGTCAAAGCCAGGATGTAATTGTGGCAGAATAAATCCCATTTCCGCCGAGCCACCAAAGATCGCATTCTCAGTCTGATGACAAGCCATCATCACCGCTGTGGGATTTGACTTGGTGCGGATCACTCTACCTTCATATTTATCGGCAATTTGCTCGACGATACTAGCGGCTGAAACTGGTACAACTACTGTGCCACGAGGATTAGCTGCCAGAGCCATATCAATCATCATGCCTGTTAGCAATTCACCACGAATGGGATAACCAGTTTCATCAATCAGGACAAATTTTTCACCATTCGCAAACACCTGCACACCAAAGTTAGCTTTCAACGCCGTGACCACGTTCCCTAGTTGCCCCAACATGCGCTCATGATCGCTGGGATTGGGAGCCATCTCATTTAGGCTGGCATTAAGCACGATCACATCGCTACTAAATTTACCCAAAATCCTCGGCAGAACTGCCCCCGATACCGCATAGACGTAATCAATTACGATTCTTTTGCAGGGACTATTGCGGATCGCTTCGATATTGAGATGCTGGGCAAATCCACTGTTGTAATAGTCAAAGATGCGGGAGGGATAGCTGATTTCACCGATTTCTTCGATCCGCGCCCGCCGAAAGTCTTCCTTGAAATAAGTGCTTTCGATTTTCTTTTCCAGATTTTTGCCGATGTTAATCCCATTACTATCCAAAAATTCAATCAGGACGTGATCGTTTTTATCGGGATGGAGACGAACGTGAATACCGCCATCGACGCTTAGACTGGGGGCAATAAAGCGGGAAATTGGAATGGCAGTAGCTTCTAAGTTTTGGATGTTTACGCCCACAGACATTAAGCCAGAGGTGAGAGATCGAGATATCATGCGACAGATCGTGCGTTGATCGCGAGATACCATTACCTGTGCGCCTGGATTGAGCGTTGCGCCATAGGCAGCTCCCAACTTCACGGCAAACTCTGGCGTAATATCGACATTTGCCAAACCCGACACACCTCTAAGTCCAAATAAATTACGGGTGGCGACTGAACCCCAAATCAAATTAGTGTTGAGCGTCGCACCTGCTTCAACTTTTTTGCTCGGCCAAATTCTGACATTGGGACAAATCCGCGCCTCTTCACCGACCACACAGTTAGAACCGATGATCGACCCTTCCATCACATGGCTACGCCGACTAATTCGACAATTGCGTGAGATCGTGCAAGCCCAGAGATGACTTTCTTCGCCAACAACAACACCATTACAAATAATTGGACGTTGGAGGTCACAATCAGCACCGATCGTGACGTGATCGCCAATAATTGTGCCTGCGGAAATACTCACCCTTGCCCCGATCGAACAGTTATCACCAACCAAGGCAGGGGCTTCGATCTGTGCAGTCGGGTCGATGATTGTATGTTGCCCCACCCAGATCCCCGTGCGAAGTTGAACGTAACCTAAATCTAGTTGCACTCTACCCCGAATCGCATCATATTGGGCTTGACGGTAAGCTTCCAGTGATCCGATATCGCACCAGTAGCCATCAGCAATATATCCATACATCGGGATGGACTTCGCCAGCAAGAGTGGGAATAAATCTTGAGAAAAATCACTGGGAGTTTTAGGGGCGAGATGTGCCAGCACTTCTGGCTCTAGAATATAGATCCCAGTATTTACAGTGTCGGAAAATACTTCACTGGTGGATGGTTTTTCTAAAAATCGCTGGATGCGGTGCTGCTCGTCTGTAATCACTACCCCAAATGCCATTGGTTCGCCAACTCGTCTTAAGATCAGCGTGGCTAGAGATCCTTTATCTTTGTGAAATTTGATCGCGGCAGTGAGGTCAAAGTCGGTAATGCTATCGCCACTGATTACTAAAAAAGTACCGTCGATTAAGTCCTCGACATTTTTGACGCAGCCTGCGGTTCCCAGTGGTCGATCTTCTTCGACGACATATTTCATGCTGACATCGAAGTCGGTACCCTCGCCAAAGTAGTCACGAATTTGATCGGGTAAGTAGTGCAGGGTGGCAATTACTTCTTTGATCCCATGTCGTTTGAGCAGATTCAGGATATGTTCGGTGATTGGGCGATTGAGAATCGACACCATGGGTTTGGGCAGATCACAAGTGAGGGGTCGTAACCGAGTTCCTGTACCGCCTGCCATTAGAACTGCTCTCATACCTATCTCCAGATCTAATAGACCCAATTCTAGCCTTATTATAGAGAAATGCAAAGTTTTTGGCGGCTCGATCTTAACAAATTTGTGGTGCTATGTAGTGTTCGACGAATTAGGCAAATTGCTAAAAACCTCGTCTACTCTGTCCTTAAAAACATTGAGACTAGGCATATCAACAATCCTAGTAATATCTAACTGACCTCGATCTACTTTCTCGTTAAGCAACATTCTTGTGGCTGCTTCGCCAAGATGTTGATCTAACTGCTTTTTCAATGAGTTTGGTGAAGCATCATTACCTGACTGATCTTCAAGCCTTTCGCAATTTTGGTAATCATCTCGTAACGCACATAAAATCCACGCCTCAGACTTTGGCTTCGGAATCATTGGAATACCATTTAGAACTCGTTCGACTTCAAAACCAGCCAACATCGATTGTCTTTTGTCTCGCCATTCTCCTCGATCTGAACTTGCAGTACCATCCGCATCTCTAAATAAAACTGGGATTACTGTTAGATCGAGTTCTTCGCCTTTACGCTTGGCTAATAAGGCTAAAGCTCTTGCATTTTTATAGAAATAACGAGTTTCACTCAACTGCTTTTTACCTTTTTTGGAAAGAGGCTTTATCTCTCTTTTTGCGGTTTCAGATAATGTTTGCTTTGTAACAATAGTGTAAGAACCGACTTCAATTAATGAGTACCGGCTATGTCGAGCAATGCACTTGTCAATAAACTTAGTCATTGGTCCAATTTCGTCGTCCTGAGTACCGATATCCGATGCACCTTCTCCGCTTAGCAATAAAAACATCTCAAATTCTCATTGTACTATTTTGTTTTTCGTCATCATAATCTCTTCGGTAAGTTGAGTTAACAGGGTGTCTTCGTAAACTTCACCAGGTCCCATAACAGTTAATTTTTCGCGCATGGAGGGAATATTAAACAAACGGATAGCTTGAGTAGCTCCATTTTGTCCCTTGTATAGATAGATAACACCTTCGATCGCAGTCCGATCTTCAAGGTAATTCAATATCATTGGGCTATGAGTCGTAACAAGAACTTGCAACGGAGCTTCAACTAAACTATCGACAAGAAATTCAATCAATTCTGGGTTAATTCCATTCTCTATTTCATCAAGCAATAGAAAATTTTGTTCTTTAGTTAGCTGAGCAAAAACTGCCAACATCCTCAAAATTCCGTCAGCTACATGACGCGCCTCAGTCTTTAATAGAACATTTTCAAATTGCTCTTCAACAATAAGTCGCTTCCATCCAGAATGCATTGTTGATATGTCAAATCGTTTTAGATTTGGATAGATTTTAGATAATTTCGCTTGAATTCCATCTCGTTCTTTCTCTGCCATGTCATGTAGAAATGCTGATAGATACTCACCGCCTAAGCCTAAGCTGTTCTTTGCCTCTTTTGTGCGCCGTCTTAACAATTCAGGAGCTAGCAGATCTAGTGCATGTAAACCTTCAAAGAATCTTTTGAATTCAAGTATTTCCTTAGTTAATTGAGATTCTTTGATCTGAGAGAGTAATGATCCTTGATAATCAAAAGCTATAGCTCCAGACAATCTAGGGGTATTCTCTCGCTCTCTCTCATCTAAAGCCCAGATGCTATATTTCCCTTTTTCTACTTTCAAAATCGATTTCCCATCCCAATCTATGCTTTCGGAAGTACAACGTAATGTATCTCGGTTAAAGCTGGCAATCCACTCAATCTCAAATTGTTCAGAGTCTGTAAAGTGAGAAAGTAGAATCTCAAAATCAATATTCTTCTTGCGAGTCAACCTTGAATTAATATCAGATGCTTTCCACTGTCGCCTGTTTAGTAAGCCTTTTAGATCGCCTCTAACCTGCTGAGATATAAAATCAAAGAATTGTAATACTGTTGATTTACCTGAACCATTTAGTCCAACCAAACAGTTGAATTTGGCTAGGGGCAATTCAAAATTAACTAATGACTTAAAATTGTCAACTTTTATTTGCTTAATTATCATATATAAAACATACTCAAATTAGTTGTATTAATCCTTAAATGACAGTGCACATATTTTATGCCATCCAATAAAGTCTGAGTGTATTTGCCCAAATACTAGTATTATCCAAGATTGCCATAGGAGAATACAAAATTTTCGGTTCTCGATCGAATGGCTATGTCGAAATCCGATATCAGCAAACTTTCAGGATCTAAAAAGATGATGAGCCAGTCAATTCTTCGGTTTCCCTACCAAAATAACTGGCTCGGTTTTATATTTGGATGCAGTCACCTGCAACGCTGGAATTGAGTTTGGACTCTCTGGGTACGCCCGATGAAATCCCTTTCACCAGTTCTGACAGTAGAGAGTACTCACAGGGAAGAGAAGACCACGACCCGAAAACCGACATTATTGTTGATATCGCGCGTGTTGTTCCTGATGCGGTTAGACGAACGACAATTCGAGGCATTATTGTTCCACGAACCGCCGCGCATCAGCTTGTAACTCAACCCCAACCAATGTGCCATCAACGCGAAGGTAGATAAACAAGGATCGGCAAATTCAGTATGGCATTTGGGCGTAAATTTGCAAAGAAAGTTCGACCTGTAAAAACCAAAAAAAAATTTGGATCGCCTAACGGCGAAGGAGAGTGAAAAGAGCAGAAGTGAAAAGGGTAAAAGGGCAAGAGAGCAAAGGGCAAAAAAGAGTCCTCACAGGGAAGAGAAGACCACGACCCGAAAACCGACATCATAGTTGATAACGCGCGCGTTGTTCCTGATCGGCCGGCGCGTCGCCACCGAACAGGGGCGAACAGGCGGCGGCGACGACGGCTAGGGCGAAAAGAATAGGTTTCATACGTGTTCCTTGGAGAGCCGCCGGCTTGCCGCCAGCCTGTTACCGCCAGTCATCGGGCCCTTCGTAGGGTTGACCGGCAATGCGCCGCAAGCACACTAAAGCCCGCGCCCACTGTCACGCCTTTGACGCGCGGGTGCAATACGAGTTGCGCGGGAAAATGAAAATTTTTGAGAGTGCCACCGGGGAGCGCGGCGACCCGCCGGCTAGTGCTCGATGAGTCCAGGTCGGCCGCTACTTGGCCTTGCCCGAACTGTTCGCTTTGGCGCTATAAAGCACGGCGGCTTGGGCGGAGTACGGTGTCCCGTCCAGCGTCATGACAATATCGATCGTGCGGCGAATTCCCGCCTTCGGCGTGTCCTCATTGGTGAGACCTTCATCAACGAGCTTGGCCGCCAGCGCACCTGTCAGCGTGAACTGGATACTCGCAGCGCCGCCGAGGAACACATTTTTCGAGAGCTTGCGCGTCAGTTTAAAGCTGTCTTTCCCGATTTTCGCCGTGCCCTTATCCGAGAGAGTAAACGTCTGTACGTTTCCGCCAAAATTCACGGAGACTTTTTTGTTGGCCGGATTGAATCCCGCGGCCAGAACCACCGTGCCACTGACGCCGATCTTATCCGCACCCGCGCTCTTGAAGTTCAGGCCGATGCCGGTTTTCGTCACCGTCCAGGGCACCACGACCGGCGCCGATAACAAGACGGAGGCGCTCGCCGTACCGCCCGTCTTCGCCCTGGTGGACGGCAACTACCGCTTCAAGCTGCCCTGCGAGGTGAAGACCGTGGTGGGCGGGGATGGCAAGTCCAAGTCCATCGCCGCGGCATCGATCCTGGCCAAGGTCGCCCGCGACCGGCTGATGGGTGAGATGGACGGCCTGTACCCCGGCTACGGTTTCGCCAGCCACAAGGGCTACGGCGCGCCGGTCCACGCCCGGGCGCTTCTGGACCTGGGCCCTTGCGAAATCCACCGGCTGAGCTGGGGACCCGTGAAGTTGGCCGTGATGGGCCGCGACCCGATGCGAGCCTTCAAGGACGCCATGGCCGACGAACCCCCGTTCGCTGAGCCTTAACCCCTCGTTGACTACGTTCGGCAACGGGACGTTCACCATGAAGCCCCAGGATTCCAAATTCCTGAGTTCGAAGGGGCTGACATGAGCTTGCCGGTCGACACCATCATCCAGGGCGATTGCCTTGAGGCGCTGAAGGCGTTGCCGGACCGGTCCGTCGACCTGGTGTTCGCCGATCCGCCCTACAATCTGCAGCTCGGGGGAGACCTGCTGCGCCCCGACAATTCCAAGGTCGACGCGGTGGACGACGACTGGGACCGCTTCGACAGCTTCGCCGCGTACGACGCCTTCACCAAGGCCTGGATGGGCGAGTGCCGCCGCATCCTAAAGGACGACGGCGCGCTTTGGGTGATCGGTAGCTACCACAACATCTTCCGGGTGGGGGCGACGCTCCAGGACCTGGGTTTCTGGATCCTCAACGACATCGTCTGGCGCAAGACGAACCCGATGCCGAACTTCAAGGGCACGCGCTTCACCAACGCCCATGAGACCCTGATCTGGGCGGCCAAGAGCCGCGGCGCCCGGCGCTACACCTTCAACTACGACGCCATGAAGATGGCCAATGACGAGCTGCAGATGCGCTCCGACTGGTCCCTGCCGCTGTGCACCGGCGAGGAGCGGCTGAAGGACGAGGCGGGCGTCAAGGCGCACCCCACCCAGAAGCCCGAGGCCCTGCTGCACCGGCTGATCCTGGCGTCCACGAGGCCCGGCGACATTATCCTCGACCCGTTCTTCGGAACCGGCACGACCGGGGCTGCGGCCCGCCGACTCGGTCGGCGCTACATCGGCATCGAGCGCGAGGCGGCCTACGCCAAGCTCGCCAAGGCCCGCATCGCCAAGGTGATCCCGGTCTCGCCGGAGGAGATGGTGGTCACCGGTTCCAAGAAGTCCGAGCCCCGCGTGCCGTTCGGCCAGATCGTCGAGGCGGGCCTGCTGCGGGCCGGCGACGTGCTCTATGACGAGAAGGGCCGCCACGCCGCTCGCGTCCGCGCCGACGGCAGCCTGGTGGTGGGCGACCTGGCGGGTTCCATCCACAAGATGGGCGCCATGGCCCAGTCCGCTCCGGCCTGCAACGGCTGGACCTACTGGCACTTCAAGTCCGACGCCGGCCTCTCGCCCATCGACGTCCTGCGCGCCAAGGTCCGCCAGCAACTGGCCGCCTAGGCTGGACCCGGCGCCCGTTCCCGCGCAGGCTGGCGCGGAACTTCGGGGACCGGCGATGACAGGGCAGAGGCGTTGAACCCCCGCGTCTTCGTCCTCACCCTCGTCACCTTCGCGTTCGGCTCGGCGGCCTTCATCTTCGCGGGTCTCCTGGAGCCGATGGCCGCGGACCTGGGGGTCTCCACCGCCGTCGCCGGCCAGCTTCAGACCGCCTATGTGC
>ENA-ORBV01006882-ORBV01006882.1-microbial-mat-metagenome-genome-assembly--contig:-NODE-6882-length-19811-cov-25.509679_pt1 | contig 19811 bp, 28 predicted proteins | sample MGYA00237777_ERZ505514 | MGnify/ENA primary metagenome ERZ505514 (study PRJEB26160, sample SAMN06269048) | microbial mat metagenome | isolation source: Oligotrophic lake microbial mat | place... | reverse complement strand
CCTGTGGGCGGCGCCGGGAGCGTGGCGGCTGCGCGTGCGGCGGCGGCGTAGGCCGCCGCCACGCGCCCCGCTGCGGCCTCGGTGGCGGCGGCCCAATCGGTGGCGGCCTGCCCTGAGGCGCCGAGCGCGTCCACCGTGGCCTGGCGCTGCGCCTCGGCGGCGCCCTTCACACCCTCGGCCTGCTCCTGGGCCTTCTTCACCACCTCGGCGCTCTGCTCGGTTGCCGCCTGGATAACCGCCGTCTTCTCCTCTTGCGCCGCCGCCACCTTCGCCTGCACCTTGGCGGCGGCAATCTCCTGCTCCACCTGCGCGGCGGTCTCTGCGGCGGCCACGGCCTCTTGGTACTGCGTGTTGAGGACGGCCTGCGCCTCAGGGTTGCCCGCAAGCTCGGCCTGCTTCTCGTAGTACGCCTGGTCGAGTGCTTCGCGCGCCGCAATGGCCGACTTGGACGCCTCGTACTCGGCGGCGGCGCTCTCGGCGTTGCCCGCCGCGATCTGCTCGCGCGCCCTCGCCTGCGCGGCGGCGGTGCGCTGCGCGGCCTCGGCCTCGGCCTGCTCGCGCGCCGCGATCTGCGCTAGCTGCTTCGGGTCAACCACGCCGACGGAGGCGATATCGTTGGCCTCGTTGGCCGCCAGCCCCTGCGCGGCGTCGCTCGCCAGCGTCGTCTGGAGCTGGGCCGCAATGCGCGCGCGCTCCTCTGCCGCCTTGGCGTCAAGTGCCGCCAGCCGCTCGCCGGTCTGCGCCGCGATCTCCGCAAGCCGGTTGCCCGTCTGCGCCTCAATCTCGGCAAGCCGGGTGCTGGCCTGCTGCGCCTCTGAGACACGCGGGGCCGATGCGCCACCACCCCTGCCGCCCGCGCGGGGCGGCGGCGTGCGCCCGCGCACTTCCTCGGCGGCGGCCCTCGCACCGGTGCCGCCTGCGGGCGTGCCCTTGCCGCCGGGGCCGCGCGCCGCGCCCACGTTGCCAAGCGCCGACGCGGCGCCCGTCGCCGACTGCGCCGCCAGCAGGCGGTAGTAGGCCGCCGTCAGCCTGTCAATCGGCGCGGTGCTGTTGCCGAGCTGCCCGGCGGCAGCAGCGCCCGCGTTGCCGCTTGCCAGCAGCGCCTGTGCGGCCGCCCGCGCGGCGGCGTCCAGGTCAAGCCCCGCGTTCGTCGCCTCAAACGCGGCGGTGGTGGCGTCGGCCAGCGCCTGCGCCTGCGCCTGCGCCGCCAGGGACGAGTCGTCCAGAGCTGCCGTCGCCACCACGGTGGCGTCCGCAACCTCCAGCGTGGCCTCAGACTGCCGATAGGCGGCAAAGGCGGCGCCCTCGTTTGCGGCGGCAATGTTCTGGAGCCCCGCCTCAAGGTTGACGCCCTCGCCGCCCATGTCCAGGTAGCTCTGGAGCAGCGCCTCGACGGCGACGCGCCCGGTGTCGCTGGCGGCGGCCTGCGCTATCAGCGCCGGGCCAAGCTCCGCAATCGCGGCGGCGGCCTCTGGCCCGAGCTTTGAAGCAAGGCCAATCGCATTATTGTACAGGTCGTTGACGCCGGTGAGCGCCGCAATCTGGCTCGCGGCGTCGCCCGCTGCCACGCCCTGCGCCTCCATGCCCTTGGCTGCGGCAAACGCGGCCTCGCTTAACGGATCAAGCTGTGCCACCAGCGGCGGCAGCTGGCCGTTGAGCTCCGCCACTTTTGCAATATACTCGTCATAGCCGCTGCTGCTGGCAACGAGGTTGCCGCCGGTCTCGCTCAGTTTGTCGCTATAGGTCGTCAGGTAGCCCACGCCGTCGGCGGCGGCCTGTGCCACCCCAGCTAGCCCGCTCACCACCGGGGCTAGGGCGGTTGCCAGGGCACCCGCAAGCACGCTTGACAGGTTCGCCGCCGCCGCGTTGAGCTGTTGGAAACTTTCCGCCGCCGTCGCCGCGTTGCCCGCCGTCTGGTTAACAATCGTTTGGCCGCTTACGAGCACGGCGTTGAGGATGGCCTGCTGCTTCTCGGCGGCGCTCAGGCTGTCCGCACTCTTGCCAATTGAGGCGCCATACGTCGCGTAGGCTTCTGCTGACTTAACCACGATACCGGCGTTGTCAATCAGCTCGGTGGAGCCGCGCGCAATACCGGTGACAAGGCTGTCAAACACCATGCCCACGTCCGTGCCGAGCGTCGTGGCGCTGGCGCGGGCGATGGCGAGCAGCTGGGGCAGCTGGGTTGCCACGCTTGAGCCGAGCAGGAGCAGTGCCGTGTTGGACGACTTGATCAGGTCGGCGTTCGACACCGCGCCCTTGCTCGCGGCCTGGAGGCTACTGAGCAGCGCCTGGCCGGTGGAGCCTGCCGACGCCGCAAGGCTGTCGAAGCTGGCGCGGGCCGCCTGCGCAGCCGCACCGGTCTGCGCAAGGTCATAGGCCGCCTTGGCGGCGCCAATCGCGGCGAACGCGCCGCCGACGCCTTGAATGGTGCCGATCAGGCCGTCGGCGCGGCTTGCGGCGTCCTTGACGGCGGACGCCCAGGAGCGCGCGGCGGTGGCGCTCTGCCCACTCGCGGCGGCAGCCTTGCTCTCGGCGGCGGCGCGGCGCGTGGCGGCCATAGCAGCCCGGTCTTGTGCCGCAGCCGCCCCGGCAGCAGCCGCAGCGGCCCGGCTGTCGGCGGCGGCGGCGCCCGCTGTGGCGGCCGCAAGGCGCTGCTGCGCAGTGGCGGCCTTGGCGGCCTCCGTGGCGATCCTGCTCTGCGCAGCCGCCAGCTTGGCCGTCTCGCCCGCCGCCTTGCTGGCGCCCGCCGCGATGGGGCCGTAGGCTTTGCCCGCCGCCGCCAGCTGCTCGACCGCCGCACGCGCCGCCGCTGCCCCGCGCGGGTCAAAGCTCGAGCCGATCTTAATGTCAATCGTGTCGGTGATGGGGGGGTGCCTTAGCTGGTGGCGGCGCTCAGAAGGCGGGCGACCTTGCTTTGGGCGTAGCTCACGACCGCGCGCGCTTTATAGCGCGTCCACTGGCTGCTCGTGAGGGCTGCCAGCAGCTGATCCTCCAGCATCCCCAGCTCCGTCGCCAGGCTCAGGATCGCCATGCGCTCCGAGGTCGCCTGCTCGGCCTCGCTCTCCGACGGCTCCAGGCGCCCCGCCGCGATCTGTAGGGCGAACGTCAGGGTCATTGTGCCGGGGACGCTCAGGCGCCGGATCGCCGCCTCGAAACGAGTCGGGGTCTGCCTCCGAGAGACCCCAGATCGCATCACCGACGACGCGCACCCAGTTGGCACCGTTGATATCGGCGCGGGCGGTTGCCAGGTCGGCAATATCATCCACCGTGAACAGCAGTTCGCCGGTGGTGGGGTCAATCACGCCGCGCTGGACGATGTAGGCGTACATGCCGATGAGGTTGCGAAACGTGGCCGGGGCGGTCTCGCGGTCCAGGTCGCCGATCTCGTGTGCGCTGATACGCTCATCGGCCATGAGCTCGCGCAGGCGCAGCGATGCGCCGTCGGGCAGCACGTAGTCGCGCTCGCGGCGCTGGATACGCACTAGGAAGGTCTCGCGGGCAAGGTACATCATACGCTCCTATGATGATACGGGCGGCTGCGTGGCGAGGGAGCGTCGCCACGCGAGCCAGCCCCGGCGGATCACGCGCTAGGGGTGCTGGAACGTAATCGCGCCACCGGCCCGCATGTCGAACGCGGCGGTGACGAGGCTCTGGACATCCAGCGGCAGCGAGGTCAGGGCCAAATAGATTGTGCCGTAGAAGTAGACGTTGGTTACGCCCGCCCCGATGCCAGGGTAGCCGTAGAACTTGACCGGCGTCCCCGCCTGGGCGGCATCAATGAGCACGAACTGTTGAGCCGACGGCGCGTTGGTGTCCTGGTAGAACAGCTGGAGGCTGCCCGAGAAGTCGGGCAGGCCGGGCACATACGTCTTGGTGACATCGCCCTGGCCCGTGTCCTCTTGAAAATCGACGCCGGTCTGTACCTCCCAATTCGACACGGCGGTGCCGTTGGACGCGATTTTGAGGATGGGCGAGGCGTTGGTGATGCCGAGGTAGATGCGGGCATTGCGCCCGTGGAGCGTGCCGGAGTTTGGCATAGTCTAGATCTCCTGTGCGGGCTTGTGGGCCACGGCGTACACATCGCCGACGGCGGGGGCGTGCGAGACATGCGCGTCTACGAACCCGGCGGCCTTCAGCCAGCGGCGCAGATCGGCAGGGGGGATATTGGCGTAGTGCTCGTCGCTGCGCAGGGCACCGCCGTCGTTGCCGTGCGGGGCGCGCTCAGGCGCGGCGGCGGTGAAGATGAGCACGCCGCCGGGACGCAGGCAGCGGTACGCGGCGGCCACGAGGCCCGCCGGGTCGGGGTCGTGCTCGGCGGCCTCGGTGGAGACCACGACGTGCGCCAGCCGCGCGGGCATGTAGTCCTGCGCGCGGGCCGTCACGTCCACGCCTGGCCCGCTGCGCGCGTCCAGGCCGGTATAGGACGCGGCGTGGGCGAACAGCCCGCGCACGCTGCCGTTCACGTCGTAGCTGCCAAGCTCAAGCACATGCGGGCGCTTGAGCGCCAGCCCCTCCACGGTCTGCTGCACAAAGGCGTAGGCTTCGGCGTGCATTAGGCGGCCTGCTTTCGATGCGCGGCGTTTGCCACGACGTTGAGGATATCGGCGGCGCGGGCGTGCCAGGTGTGGCCCTGCACTGCCTGGCGCTGCTGCATAGACAGCGCCGTCCGCGCGCCGGGGTAGCGTAGGTAGAAGCGGATCTGGCGCTCCAGGTCGGCGCTGTCGCCCGCCCGGTACGTCGGCACGCTCTTGCCAAACAGGGCCGCCAGCTCAGGGCGGCTGTCATCGCACAGCTGGAAGCCGCCGCACGCCGCAATCTCAAACGCGCGCGGCCCGAGCGACTGCGCGGCGGTGATGTGCTGCCCGCTGCCGTACTCGGTGGTGGTGCGGTGGTGGTTCAGACTGATGCGGGCGCTGCGATACCAGCTAGCCGCATCGGCGTTGCGGGCGATGCCCTGCCATGGGTCAACCTCGCCCGCAATCACCTGCGCGGGCGTCATGGTCTCGTGCTCGGGCAGCTGCCAGAGCGACCCCTGCACCTCGCGCGTGATGCCCTTCCAGTTCACCCCGTCAAGCAGGGCGCGGCGCTCAGGGAAGGCCGTGCCGACAAAGTACAGGTCAACCAGCTGGGCGGGATCGGCGGGGCCGGGGTAGTGCGTGGCCGGGTTAAATGCGTGGGGCACGTAGTGGACGCTGGGGTGCGCGCCGAACAGCGGCACTGCGATCCGCTCGTGGGTGAATATGTGGTCGTAGAGCGGCGCGATCTCCTGCTCTACCGCGCTGTAGGGCGACTCGGTGCAGAGCAGGGCCGTGGGGATGCCGAGCGTGCGCAGGCCAAGCGGCACACTCCAGTGCAGCTTAAGCCCCGTCACCACGATGGCAGCGTCGGGCTGCGTCACGACCGCCTGTGCAATGATGCGCGGCGCCGCCAGCGCAAAGGCGTCGGACGCCCACGCGGGCACGCCCGTAACGTAGGTCGTGAGCAGGTGCGTGGCGGTGCTGAACACCTCTAGGCCAATGTCAAGCCGCGCCTCGATCACGGTGCAGCCGCTGGCGCGCAGCCCCGCGCACAGGCCCGTGTACACGTCCGCCGTGCTGAAACTGTCGCCGGGATGCACCACAAGGACTTTCATAGATCGCCCTCGCACGCCACCATGAGCGTGATCTGCTGGAGGACATGCGTCGGGGCGCCGCTGCGCGCCATGCGCTCAAGTACCGCCGACGTGCGTAGGATGGTCATGTCCACCACGCCCGCGACGCCTGCGAGCCGATCCGTGCGCAGCGAGTCCTTGAGCGCCTCGGTGGTGGCTTTGAGGTCGCCAATGATCGCCGCCGCGCCCGCCTCGCCCGTGCCGGTGGCGCGCAGCACCGTGATGCGGATCTGGTGGCGCTCCTGGTAGTTGCCCTGGGTGCCGTAGCCGTCAAGGCGATCCCCCTCCAGGGTGTCGCCGCCCATCTCTACCACGAGGCTCAGATCGTCGGCGTCAATGACCTGCCAGTTATCGCGGCTGCTGTTGGCGCTGCGGAACGCGATGCCGCTGGCGTAGGCGCGGCAGCGGGCAAGCACGGCGGCCTCGACAAGCAGGTACGTGCTCATGCGCCCTCGTAGACACGGATCATCGCGTCCGCCAGCGATTGGCCCGCCTGATCGACCTGGCGCTGCATGGCGCGCCGGGTGCGCGCCGGGTAGTCATTGGCCGCCGCTGGCCCCACGCGCGTGCGGAAGAACACCACGCCCCGGATGACGAAGCGCAGCGCCCGCCCGCGCGGGGCGATGATAGGGCCGCGCCCGCGCAGCACGTAGCGCAGATGCGGCGTGGTGTTGGTGATGCGCTCCTCCGCAATCGTGGCGCTGTAGAAACTTGAGCGCCGATAGCCCGCGCGCAGCCGCCCCGGCGCCTCGCCCGTGCCGAGCGGCGTGTCGACACGCAGCTGCGCCTCATACGCGGTGCCGAGCCCGCGTAGCACCGTCTGCGCGGCGCCGAAGTGCGCGCCCGCCAGGCGTGTCAGCGACACCGCTGTGGCGGTGTCGCCGCTGATCGCCAGGCTGTAGATCGGGATGCTCATCGGCTAAACTCGTCGGTGCTGCTCGTGTCGCGGTAGACGACGGGGATGAACTGGAGCCCCGCCGACGCGCCCGGCGTGGGCAGCGTGGGCACGCCGAGCCCAGCAAGGGCGCCGCCGTTTATCCACGCCTCGGCCTTGTGGAACTCGCGGGCAAACCAGACCTCGCGCCGATCCTCATCGTCGCTGCTGTAGCCGCCGGTGCGCTGGGCCGCCTCTGCGTCTGAGGCGGCGCCGTAGTTGGCAAAGCGCCCGAGCACCGCCACGGCCTCGGGATAGCTGGCGATGAGCACGGGGGTGACGTAGCCCGCCGCCGCAATCCAGCCCGTGAGCTGGGCCGCGCGCGCCGTCAGCCAGTCCTCTACATCGGCAAGCCCGGGATGGTTCTCGCCACCCCCGTAGCGGATGTGGCGGGTAAGCCCCTCCACGCCCGCCACGCTGCCGTATGGGCCGCTGTAGGCCACGGGTTAGCCCCTTGCCTTGACAGGCACCACCGTAGGAGTGGGCGTGGCAGGCACCGTAGGAGCCAGCGTAGCGCGTGTCTCTGTGGACGTGGCGGGCGGCGGCTCAGGCGCGGGCAGGGGGCGCCCATTGGCATCCACCCACTGCCCTGCCACCAGATAGCGCCCGCCGGGGGTCGTGTCGGCCATGCTGGTCTCCTATGCCCCGCTGAACGTGGGCGCCACGTAGGCCGAGGCCGAGGCCGCGTAGTAGAGCACCGCACCGTTGGTGCGCGTCCACGCGCCGAAGCCGAAGTACGAGTCCATCACCTCGGCGAAAAGCGGATAGTCGTTGAGCATCGCCACGATGCGCAGGCCACGAATGGCCGCCACCGGGTGCTGGCGGTACACGAGCGGCTTCATGTCGCTCCCGGCGTCGTACACGAATGCGTAGTTATTGGGCACCCAGGAGCGCACCCAGACCTCGGCAGCACCGAAGATCCCGATGGCCCGGTTGTCGATGCGCGTGATGTCCAGCCGCGCGCCGGGCTGGTTCGCCTGTGTCCCGAGGTTCAGGCGCGGGTCGGTGTAGGGCACGAAGCCTACGAGCGCCCGCACGGCAGTCTCGGCAGCGCGGTTGATGTTCAGCCGCAGCTGCGCACCGTGGCCGTGTTCGATCACGTCATCGATCAGCGCCGTCAGCGCCACCGCCGTGGGCGCGGCGCCGTTCAGGAAGTCGTAGTGCGTGTGGCTGCTGGCGGTGAAGACCTCGCCATTCGGGCCGTTGGGGATAGCGGCGCTGTCGGCGTTCACCAGGCGCTTGACCGCAAGGTTAATGTTGGGCGCCATGAACTGATCGGCGATCGTGTAGTTCGTAGCGCCGAAGATGGCCCGCTGGAGCTCGCGGCGAATGGCCCGCGTGTGCATCGACTGGATGGCGATCATGCTGTTCGCCATCTGCGCGGGCGTCGCCTGGAGCATGTAATCCTGCGTCCAGCCGATGTTCTTCACGAACTTTTGCAGCGGGAACCCGACGTTGCTCCCCGCGCCCGCCTTGAACGTGACGCCCCGGTCGTACTCGTCGCTCGGCAGCATCTCGCCGTCGGCGCTGGCGCCGTAGATGCGCTCGCGCTCGGTTGTGACGGCGGCGAGATCCATAACCATCGCGTCAACGACGGCGTTGTGCGCCGCAAGGTCGTCGGTGAGCGTTCGCTGAATGGCGTCAAGGCCGAAGTCCACGGCGGTCTGCGTCGTGAGGGAGACCAGATCCGCAACGGTGTGTGTGCCGGTTGGCATGAGCGGTCTCCTCTCTAGTTATCCCGCGTGATGCGGACATGCGTGGCGGAAATCGTGCGGGCCACGCCCACGGCGTCGCCGATCGTGGCGGCATTGTCGAACCGCCCCGCCGTGGCGCCGATGAACAGCACGGCGCCGGGGGTGAGCCCGCTGCCGTACTCGAAGATGACGCCCCGGCCCCAGAGGGTGACCGGCTCGCCAAGCGCGTAGGTCTTGCCGGTGAAGCCGTCAAGCTCGGCGGCCTCGTCGGCCGCTGTGCCGTTCGACATGAACACCCGGCCATCGCTGGCGCGAATGTAGCAGGGGGCGGCGGTGAGCAGCGCCTCGCCTGCCAGGAGGCCGAGCGAGGCGGGGATCTGGTTCGCGTGCTGCGCGCTGCGCGTCTCCACCGTGGTGGTGGTGGCAGCGGCGGTGATGAGCGCCATAGAGGCTCCTTACAGCCCGCCGTAGCGGGCGCGTTTCTCGGCGATAAGGTCGGCCTGGGCGGTGCTTACTGGCGCCGCGAGCCCGCCAATGCCACGCGGCCCCGGCGGGCTGCCGCGCTGTGGGGCGGCGGCGGCCATGCTGCCGAGCTTCACGGCGGCGGCCTCCAGCTTGCGCACGGCGGCCAGGCGCTGCGCCGACGTGCCATCGGCGGGCATCAGCTCGCGTAGCTCCAGGGGCAGCGCGCGCAGCCGAGGCTTGATCTCTTCCTCGACCTCCAGTGCGAGCGCGTCGCGCTCCGCCTGCACGGCGTCTGCGCGGGCTTCTGCGGCCTCGGCGGCAGCCTTGCGCTGCTCCGCCACGCTCTGCCACTCGCCCGCGCTTGCGGCGGCGGCCTCGGCGGCGGCGGCCTTGGCGCGGGCCGTCTCGGCGTCGGCGGCCTGCTTCGCCTTGCGGCGATCCTCGGCGAGCAGGGCGTTGAGCTCGGACTGCGTGAACGTGCGATCCGCAGCGGGCGTGGCGGGCTGCGTGCCGGTGCCTGAGCCCGCGCCGGGGATGCTGCCCGCCCCGTCGGTGGTGGCTGTGGTCTCAGTGTCGGACATACGATTGAACTCCTACGGGTGGAGAACGCCAAAAGCCCCGCCAGCGGTGGCGAGGCTCAGGGGAGCCGGGCAACCACGGGCGGGGCCGAGATCCCGAAGCGGGATCGGGGTATCAGTTTGGCTACACTATAGCATAACCGTCAAGTCAGCGGATTACGGGACGTTCGCCTGGGGAGAAGACGACCATCAGCCGACGCGCTCTCTGTGAGCCGCGCATCCTTGTCATACTGCGGCTCCCAATGCGTGCCTAGAGAAGTCGGCCCCACGGCACAGCTAGCAAAGTGACATTCCCAATAGTCAACGCGGTTCGCGCCGCTATGCGAATCCGCCCATTTGACAAGCCCGCTGGGGAGAATATTGCCGCTGACTGTCTTGTCATAGACAACGGAGGCGGTCTCAGTTGTCGCCCCATCAGGCAGGCGGATCGTTGTGGCCCCACGATGTGCAATCGCACTCATCGCGCTTGCTCCTGCATGTCAAGGCTGTGAATTACGGGGCGGTCACTGCGTCATTCTCCAGTGCCCGTACCACCACGGCGGCCAATCGCTCCGCCGTCGGCGCGTCGCCAATCTCAGCGAGCAGCGCGGACACAATGCAGTTCCCCATGACGGTAATGCTATGGAAGATCACCGGGGGATTGTCATACTGCGGCTCCCAGCCGTCGCTGTCCCTGATGTAGCAGGCGCCAAAGCCCGCCATGAGGCCAAGCGAGTCAAGGCGCCGTGCAATGTGGGCGCTTGCGTCAAGTTGCTGTGCCAGATCCTCACTCATGCCCATAGCGTGCTTCCTGCATTTCAAGATAGAGCAGATACCAGTACACCGTGTCATAGCTCCACGCGCCGCGATACGGGTTCCAGACGCGGTACACGAACTGTGCCTTGTCTATCACGACGTGGATATGGCGCTCCTGCCCGCCGTGCCGCCAGATCGTGCCGACGGGAAACTGCGCAAGCGTCGACTGGCGGGCCGCCTCAAGGTCTTCTTGTTCCTCACTCATGCCCATAGCGTGCTTCCTCGCTCGTGCCTCGTCGCTGCGCACATTCTACCACGGCGCGCAACGCCCCCCGCGCGGTCGCTGCGGCGGCGGCGAAGCGCTGCGCGTCGGCGCACGGGTCATTGACGGCGGCCAGCAGATGCCCGCGCGCGCGGCGCAACGTCTCAGCCATGGCGATCAGATCGGCGCGGGTAGTGTTCACGGCGTCGGCTCCTCGGTGGTGGCGTCGGGCCGCCCGGTCACATTGCCCGCCGCGTTAATCGCGGCCCCGCCGTCGGGGCGCTGCACGGTGACCGGCAGCAGCCCGGTGTGGGCCACGGGCGGCAGGCCCGCCACTGTGAGCGAGTCGCCCGGCGTGAAGCCCGAGCGGATCAGTGTGCCCGCGCTGTTCACGCGGTTAGCAAAGTCGGCGCTGGCCTGGCTGGTATCCTGTCGCGCCACGGGCGGGAACAGCGGGCGCCGGTTAAAGCGGAAGTCCTCAAACCCGTCGCGGTACGCCCGCTCGGCGGCCTCTGGCGTGCCCTGCCCCGTGCCCACGTTCCACATGCCAAGCAGCACGCCCCAGCTTACGGCGATCTGCGTGGCGCGCACCAGCGCCGCCTCGTAGTTCGCTCGCGCCAGCCCCAGCCGCTGCTCGGCGGGGGCGCGCAGCTGGGCGATGGTCTCGCCCGACTGGCCCGAGAGGTAGCGCCCGCCGAGCGCCTTGAGCTCGGGCAGGCGATCCTCGATCAGCTCGATCAGCAGGCGGCACTGGCTGATCGCGTCGGCGATGTTCAAGTCCGCCACCAGCGCCTGCACATTGGGCGCCGTCTGCCCTCGGCTGGTGTCGGTGTAGATCACGTTGCGGCCGGTCAAGGCGATGCGCGTGGGCGCCGGGCCGCTGGCGGAGATGAACCAGTCAACTTTCACATGGTCATGTATCTGCGTGTTCAGGTGGGTGAGCAGCGCGTTCAGCCGGTCAAGGGAGGAGCGCGCGCGGTAGAACGCATTCAGCCCGAACGCATCGCCCGCATCCTCGTGCGGCAGGAGCACGTAGGGCACCACGCCAAGCGTGTTGACGTAGATCGCACCGGGGCCGTTGTCTTCGCGCAGCATCAGGTCGTAGGGGATGAGGCCGTTCTGATGCACACGATACGTGCGCGTGTCCTCTTTGGTGAGCACCTCGCGGATCGTGACGCGCTCCTGCGCGTCGCCGAGCCCGTAGAGGATGTCATACTCCAGCTCGGCGCCGGTGACGTGGCCGCGCGGGTCAAGCTCCACATCGCGGATGACACGCGGGTGCTCGGGTTTGAGGTAGACGCGCCGCCGCGCCGGGTCGGGGCTGTCCTGGGCCACGATGCGCAGGCCGACGGTGCCGTGCATCGGGGCGAGCCGCGCGATCTGTTGCTTTGCCAGATCCATGTTGGACGTTGCCCAAATGGCGTCAAGTGCAGGCAGCAGGGCTGCGTTGTCGCTCTGCGCGCGAATGTCGGTGGGGGCGTCCTCGGCGGCATCGTCGGTGGAGCGTCGGAACAAGCCGCCAAAGACATGTTGATACAGCCCCACGACCTCGGCCACGGGGTTGTAGAGCCCCGCCAGATCGGCGGCGCTGGCGTTGCCGAGCGTGGCGTTAATCTGCTCGCGCAGCCCGCCCTCGCTACCGCGCTCGTAGATGGCATTGTCGTAATACTGCTGGTTCATATCGTACACGGCGGCGCGATCCTGATAGGCCGGGCGCGACTGGTTGCCTGCCGCCGTGATCAGACGCGCCAGCGCGCCGAATGGATTCTGTGCAAACAGCGTCATACGGGCGCCTCTCTACTGAGCGCGGCGAGGGCGGCGGGGCTCCAGGCGGCATGGTCAACCAGCGCCGCCGCCCGCTGGGCGCCCATACTGAGCGCCACCGCAAGATCGATTTTATCCGCATACGTGCGCTTCACAATGCGCAGGCGCCGCCCCTCGCCGTCCACCTTGCGGTTGGCATTGGCGAGGTGCTGGCGTAGGGCCGCGTCGCCGTCGTGGGCAATGCGGCGGCTCACAATGGCGTCAAGCAAGCCCTTGTCGGCCTCCAGGCGTTGCACCCCCTGAGGGAACGGCACGCACGGCGTCGGAATGGGGCGCGGGCTGCTCGTGAGGCGCCGGATCAGCTGGCCGAGCAGGAACGGGTCGTAGGCCAGCTCGCGCACGGCGAAGCGCGCCACGATGTCGCGTAGGTCGGCCTCGATCGCGTCGAAGTCCAGCGGCGCGCCTCGCACCGGCACGTAGCCGCGCACGTAGCGCACGGCCAGGCGCTGCGCGTCACGCGGGTGCGCAGAGATGAGCAGCGATGCGAACGTGTCGTTGCTTTCCGCCCCGTCAAGGGCGAGGATGCATGGCTCGTGCGGCCCGAGCGGCGGCAGCGCGTCGCGGCACGCATCCCAGAGCGCGATGCTCGGCAGAAACGTGGCAACCTCGGTGGCCTCAAACGCCTCCTCTGGCGTGGCCGGGTACTCCTGGCGCATGTGCGCGCTGTCCACCGCATCGGCCTCGGTGGCGGCGTACCAGGCGGCGTCACGGTCGGGGCGCGCCTGCCAGGGCAGGAAGCGGAACGCAAAGCGCCCCGTGCCTGCCTGCGCACGGGCGCACAGATCGGCGAACAGGTTAGCTCGCCCGTTCGCCGTTGAGAGCACAATCAGCTGGCCGCCCGCATCAATCGTGGGCTTCATCGCCGTATACAGCTCGGTGGCGTAGTTCATGAACGCCGCTTCATCGAGGATCGCCAGGGACGCGGTGAACGTGCGGCCCGCGCTGCGCGTGGCGGGCATGGACTTGATGCGCGAGCCGTTCGCCCACGCGATCTCCTCCGTGTTCTCCTTTGTCACGGCGGGCAGGGCGGCGCGCAGCTCGGGCGGCAGGCGGGCGTACATCACGCTGATACGCCGTAACAGTTCGTTCGCCTCGTCCTGGCCTTTGCTGAACGCCAGCACCACCCGGCCCGGCTGGTACAGGCAGCGCCAGAGCGCGGCGGCGCACACGAGCCAGCTGATCCCGAGCTGGCGGGCCTTGAGGATGAGCAGTAGGCGCTCGTGCTCTACGTCGGCCAGCAGCGCGCGCTGGGCGGGCCACAGCCGAAACGGCATGGTGCCACCGCCGTCGCCATGATCCTGCGCATCATCGATGATGATGCGCTGGTCAATGAAGTCGGCGAGGGGCGGCGGTGCCAGGCTAGGACTCTTCGGCGGGGTCGACAAGCGCTTCGAGAAGTCGAATTTGCTTATCTGCAATGACCCCGTGAAGGATCGCAAGCTCTTGGGCGGGTTGTGTTTTGAGCCAGTCTGTGTCACGAAAGACCTTCATTTGATCGCGCAGCGTGGTCAATCCCTCTTCCAAATACTCTAAGAGCAGCGCCCCGATGCGCTCTCGTTTTTCGGTTGCAACAACCGCAACCGCGCTGCCATTCAGCTGGCGCGACTTCCAGCTTTTAAGCGTCCCAATGGGGATGTTGAAGGTTGCAGCCACCGTAGCCGGGGCTTGGCCTGCGAGCAGCGCCGCGAGCGCTTGGGCCTTGATCGACTCGCTATAGTCAGTCATCGGCCTGCCTTATACTGCGGTATAATGTACCAAAGAGAAGTGAGCAGAGAGGCGCGACGATGCTTGACACCATGACCACGAGTGAAGCCGGTGAACGGCTCGGGATCAAGCCGCGCTCGATTGTCGCGCTGATCCGGCTGGGGCTGATGACGGCCACGAAGCGCGGGCGCGACTATGCGATTGCACGCGCCGAAGTCGAGCGCTACGCCGTTGAGCGCCGCCCCGCGCATCGTGCGGCGAAGCCAAGGGGGGCGTAGATGGATACACGCAAGGCGGGCGTCTACCTGATCCGTAACCTGCACACGGGCGATGTCTACGTGGGCAGCAGCAGTGTAACAATTGCGCGTCGATGGGCTCAGCACCGCAATGACCTGAGGGGGGGGCAGCACCGCAACCCGTGGCTGCAACGTGCATGGAACAAGTACGGGGCCGATATGTTCGCGTGGGAAGTGCTGGAGCACGCTGAGGGGCGCGACGCGGTCTTGGCGTGCGAGCAGCGCTGGATTGACCACTATTGGGGCGGGCGCATGGGCGTAGACTGCTACAACATGCTTCCGACGGCAGGCAGTCCGACGGGGCACGTCAAGAGCCCCGAGACGCGGGCGAAGCTGAGTGCGGCAAGGCGCGGGCACATCACAAGCCCCGAGACGCGGGCAAAGCTGCGTGCGGCGCAGACCGGGCGCACCGCAAGCCCCGAGACGCGGGCAAAGCTGAGTGCGCGCACCGCAAGCCCCGAGACGCGGGCGAAGATCGGCGCGGCCAGTCGCGGGCACGTCAAGAGCCCCGAGACGCGAGCAAAGATGCGTGCGACAAATCTCGGGCGCGTTCACAGCCCTGAGGCGCGGGCAAAGATGCGTGCGGCCAGTCGCGGGCGCATCATAAGCCCCGAGACGCGGGCGAAGATCGGCGCGGCACAAACGGGGCGCACCGCAAGCCCCGAGACGCGGGCGAAGCTGCGTGCGGCGCAGGCCGGGCGCACCGCAAGCCCCGAGACGCTGGCGAAGATGCGTGCGGCGGGGCGCGCCATAAGCCCCGAGACGCGGGCGAAGATGCGTGCAGCAAGTCGCGCGCGCACCGCAAGCCCCGAGACGCGGGCGAAGATGCGTGCGGCGGGGCGCGCGCGCGTTCACAGCCCCGAGACGCTGGCAAAAATGCGCGGGCGCACCGCAAGTCCCGAGACACGGGCGAAGATCAGCGCGGCAGGGCGGGGGCGCGCCGTAAGCCCCGAGACGCTGGCAAAGATGCGCGGGCGCGTTCAGAGCCCCGAGACGCGGGCGAAGATCGGCGCGGCCAGTCGCGGGCACGTCAAGAGCCCCGAGACGCGAGCAAAGATAAGCGCAGCCAAGCGCGGGCGCGTTCACAGCCCTGAGGCGCGGGCAAAGATGAGCGCGGGCCAGAGAGAGAGAAGGCGTAAATTGCAAGAAAAATTGGCGTATCATCAGGCGTCTCTCTTTGACCTAGCAGAATAGCTTGCGCACGGGCGACGTGTGCTCATCGCATCCTCATCATCGGCAGCGCCACCCGCCAGCGCCCCGCCACAAGCACGCCGTCGGCCCATACTGCGCGCCAGTCGCCTTGTGCATACGCGGTGCAGCGCAGCGTGACACCGCTGCCGTCATCCTCGCACCACACCAGCCCGCCCGTGCCGCCCTCCACGACCACCACGGGCGGCGCCACCAGCCCCTCGGCGAACCACCAGGACGCGGCGGGGGCGGCGCGCACTTCGCCACGCCAGGCGGGCGCCTGCGCGCTCACCGGGGCAACGAGCACCACGCAGGCCACGGCCACGAGGGCGCACAGCACCACCACGAGGGCGAGCAGCAGGGGGTCGCTGGGGCGGCGGCGCACTAGACGAAGCTCTTTGGCTTGAGCACCGGCAGACGCGGATCGGCGGGCGTGGGCGTGGCACCGGGCCGCAGCAGGCTCGCGCCCACGAGGGGCGGCGTCATCGACGGCACATGCTCGGGCCAGTGCCAGGTGGCAGGGGCGGCGTCAGGGTCGTAGCTGGCAATCGTTGAGAAGGGCGCTTCCATCGGCGGGAAGACGCACAGCGTCTGGCCTTCTTGATGGTTTTCGCTGGCGTCCATCATACGACTATGGCGCGCGGTGATGATCGCCGCGCAGTGCTGGTCTCCGTACATGAAGTGGACGATGCGCCCCACGCTTGGGGCGGGCATCGTGTTTGCGCCAGGGGTCTCAGGCATGGGTCATCCTTTTGATAATTCGGCGGCTCATGGGGCGGCTCCTGGCCCGTGTCGTGGCCCCCAAGCGGCACCCAGCCGCAGACGGGGCACCAGAGCCAGGCGCGCGCACCGTCGCCGTGCTCCACGCGCATGTAGCAGCGCCAGTGCGCGCCGCAGCGCGGGTAGCGGGCGTAGTACCAGCCCGCGCTGCGGTGCTTTGTGGGTCGCGTCATCCATTACAACAGTTCCTGGTATGCCGCCAGCTGCGCACGCGCATCGGCGTAGGCAGCGGAGAGCGTGGCGCCGTAGCCCATCAGCGTCATGAGTCCTTGGCCTCCCAGTGTCAGGGCGATCTCCCAGTCGATGCGCGTTTCAGGGGAACGCCCCGCGCTATCCGACAGCGTGCGCCGCTGAAGGCGAAACGTGAAGCGCTCGGGCAGGGCCGCGAGTGCGGCGAACGCGGCAGCGTCATCCATCGTCGTCGCTCTCCTGGGCGCGCTTGATGATCCGCGCCTGTCGCGCGGCGATCTTCGCCAGCTCCTCAAGCATGGCCTTCTTGACATCTTCGATGTGTGTGTGCATCCGCGTATAGGCGGCGTCGCCCCGTTCAACGAGCGTATTGATCTGGCCCTGCAGGCGCACGTCACGCGCCAGCGAGGCGGCCTCGGCGGCGGCGCGGTGGAGCTGGTCGCCCGCCGCGTACGCCTCAAGGCCAGAGGCGATAGCGACGGCAACCGCGCTATTTTGCAGCGCGGCGCCGCGCTTGATCTCCTCCAGGCTCAGGCAGATCGTACTGAGCAAGTCCGCAAGCTCGGCGTTGTACGCCAGCCACGGCTCGCGCACCTCGGGCGGCTGCGCCTCCGCCGCGACCCGCTCGGCCTCTCGTTGCAGGCGGTCGGTCATACAAGCTTCCTCTTAGCGTGTGGCGGAGAGCGCAACATCGAACCAGGCGCGGGCCACGCCGATAAACACGTAGCGGTCCAAAAAGAGCAGCGCCACGAACAGCGCCAGCACAAGCAGCACGATGGACATTCCGGCCCGCCAGCGGTCGGACTCCAGCTGGCGCACAGCGCGCTCAGCGGCATCACGCGCAGCGGCGTTAACGAGGTCGTCCACCTGATCCCGCACGGCCCGCACCGCGTCGGAGAGGATGCCCATGTCGCCGCGCGCGTAGGCCAGCTGGCGCCCAAGCTCTTTGTTTGCCGTCTCGCGCTTTTGGTCAACGGCAAAAACATACTCGCGAAGGAAGGCCAGCACCTCGGCGGGGTCAGCCCCGTGCGTGATGTTGCCCCCGGCGTTGTCGCCCGTGGCAACGTCGCCGGTCTGGCCGCGCGAGAAGTCCAGGACGGCGCGGCGCTTGCGGGTGGGTGCCACATCACCACGCCCCCGCCGTGATGGCGTTGGCGATGGCCGCGACGGCCTCGCCGTAGTGGTCGCCGGGATTGGCCCAGCCGCCGCCGAGCAGGCGCATGCGGTTGAACTTCGCGCCCAGCTCGCGCCAGTTCAGCGCCGACCCGCGCACCCACAGCGGCAGCGGCCGCCCCTGGCACGCACGCACGTAGAGCGCCTCTTGGGCGTTGCTGAAGCGGGGGATAGCGTACCCGGCAACGCGCCACGCGTGGGCGTCCACGCTGTTGGGGCGCCACGGGAAGGCGGGCGAGCTCACCCAGTTGGGGTACGCCTGCCCGCGCACCCACAGCGCCCCTTTGGCCTGCCACAGGTCGCCCTCGCGGGCCGGGGGCAGGCTGGTGCGCGTGGCGCCGGTGACAAAGATCCCCGCCGGGTTGCGGCGGGGCTTGGCCGCCTGCCAGCTGCTCATGTTGCCGGTCTCATGGAGCATCATGGCAATGAGCAGGATCGGGTCAACCGTGGCGACGCGGGCCACGCGGAAATAGGCAGGCACGACGCCCTCGTAGCTGTCGCCACCGCGCACCTCGGCGTGCGTATAGCGCGTGTGAGCGCCATACTGCGCCGCCTCGACCCGGCGCCATACGGCGTCGGCCACGCGCCCCGGCGAGGGCTGCGGCGCGGCGGGGATCGGACATGCGCGGCCTCCAAGGGGGAGAGCAGAGGGACGCACGCATAGTATAGCACGCGGCGCAAATGCTGTGCTATACTGTGTCTGCGCTGTCAAGGATGTTTAACCCCGTGCGACCGGGGGTCTCCGCGACAAGCTGCTTAAGATGCATCACGGGCCGTCTCAGCGCTGGGGCGGCCCGTGGTGTGTTTGGCGCTTGACTTGTTCGCTTTATCGTACTAAAATAGTGCAGGCAGTCGTTTACCAGGGAGACACGCCATGCGCTACGCTCACTTTGCCGCCGCGCTCCGAACCTACGGCAGCACGGTTGCGGAGATACAGATCCGACTCGGCTTTAAGAGCCGAACGCAGACCATTCAGTACCTTGCGGGGCGGTGCCTCCCCCGCGCCGAGAAAATCCTGCCCTATGACGACCTGGTAGAAGGCGCCCGGCGCGATGTGATGGAGCGCCAGCCGTCGGAGCTGTCCGCAGCCTAAGACACCGTGATCAGCTGATCACGGTGTCTTTTTCTTTGCGCCACCGACAGGGTACGGCTACTCGTATTTTGCCCCTTGACTTGTACGCTTTTCCGTACTATACTGTGCTTACGGAAGAGAAAACGGCGGGAACGCCACCTAGCACAGGAGCTAAGATCATGGCAAAGCGCAGTGACATGCAGTGGATGAGGGTAGCGCAGTACACGCCCATGTATATGGGCGTGTGTGAAGCACCAGAGAGCCCCGTGTTTGTGGAAGACGCCAATGACCCGATACGCGACGGCCAGGGATACGACTGCGACGGCAATACCGCAGGGTATTGGAGAGTCTGGAGTAGTTTCGTTGCATTCAAACGCGACTATCCCACGGCGGTGTTTTACGAGAGCGGATGGATTGCCGCCTAATTGTTGCCGCTTAATCAAACGCCCCGCACTGCTGGCGCAGCCGGGGCACGAGACACCAGGGAGCTTCTGATGCCTACTCGCAAGTCTACCACAGCCCGCGCACGCACCGTCTACACCTCGCCTGAGGGCCGGGTCGTCGTCACCCGCACCGAGGACGCCGACTACAACCTCTCGGTTGACAATCAGCCCGCCGGGGTCTTCACGAACGCCCACGATGCCGAAGTGGCCGGGCTCGTAGAGCTGGAGTACCGCGTCAAGCAGGAGCGGTTCGCCGCCGCCGCTGATGAGGCTGCCGAGCTCGCCACCTGCGAGCTGGCGGCAGATGGACTGCGCATTGCCAGCCCTGACGAGGCGGGGTGGTGGCTGCGATGGATAGACCGCCGCATCTGGGTAACGGACGCGCCCGCCGCCGAGCAGGCCGCCACTGATGAGGCGGAGATGGAGGGGATGGCATACCACGCCCAGCGCAACGCGGAGGCCGCCGCCGCTGACGAGGCTGATGAGGCGGCCCGCAACTTCTCCGACGAGGCCGACGAGGCGTACCAGGAGGCGTACCGAGCGGGCAAGGATGCGCTCGGTATCGTCGCGCTGGCAATGGACGCGAGCATGGACATGACGTGCTACTGCCAGCTGTGCGGCGGCGACGTGATGCCCGACCAGGCGTGCATGGTTGGCGAGCGCCTGGCGTGCCCGCACTGCGAGGCGGAGGCGTACTACGCTACGCCTGCCAGCAACAAGGCGCGGGCAACGGCTCACATCGCCGCCCTTGCGGCCCGCTTCATAGCGGGAGAAAACCCATACTTCACCGCATGTCGGCGGGAGCTTGCCCGCGAGCCCGAGCT
>ENA-ORBV01006881-ORBV01006881.1-microbial-mat-metagenome-genome-assembly--contig:-NODE-6881-length-19812-cov-4.468862_pt1 | contig 19812 bp, 16 predicted proteins | sample MGYA00237777_ERZ505514 | MGnify/ENA primary metagenome ERZ505514 (study PRJEB26160, sample SAMN06269048) | microbial mat metagenome | isolation source: Oligotrophic lake microbial mat | place... | reverse complement strand
TTCCTGATCGGCATCCTGCTGATTCTGGTGTTCGCCGTATGGCTCCGGCTGCTGCCGTCCTTTGGACGCGGCGAGACCGTGCAGATCGGCTGGTGGACCACCAATTTCCTGACCTGGTCGGGGCTGAAGGCACTGATCCTGCCCTCGATCACCTTGGGCCTGTTCCAGCTCACCCTGCTGATGCGGCTGGTGCGCTCGGAAATGCTCGAGGTCATGCGCGCGGAGTACATCAAGTTCGCCCGTGCCCGCGGACTCACCAACCGCGCCATAAATTTTGGTCATGCGCTCAAGAACACGCTGGTGCCGGTGATCACCGTCACCGGCCTCCAGCTCGGCGCCCTGATCGCCTTCGCCATCGTCACGGAAACGGTGTTCGCCTGGCCGGGCGTCGGCCAGCTCTTCATCCAGTCGGTGCAGTTCTCCGACATTCCCGTGATGGCGGCCTACCTGCTGCTCATCGGTCTGCTATTCGTGCTGATCAACCTCACGGTCGATCTGCTCTATTTCGTCGTCGATCCGCGCCTGCGTAGCCAGGGTGGCTCGGCGCGCGTGGCGGGGCACTGAGATGGTGAAGGGCTCGGCTCTGTCCGGATGGCTGCATCGCGCAGCCGATAGCGACGTCTGGTGGAGCTTCAAGTCCTCACCGCTTACCGTGAGCGCGGCCACCGTTACCTTCCTGATCGTGGCGATCGCGTTCCTGTCGCCGATCTTGGCGCCTCATACGCCATTCGACCCGGCGACGCTCAGCCTCAGCGATGGGCTGAAGCCGCCGGCGATGCTGTCGGCCGACGGCGACTGGACGTTTCCGCTCGGGACCGACGACCAGGGCAGGGATATCCTGTCGTCCATCATGTACGGCACGCGGCTGTCGCTGGTCGTCGGGTTGGCCTCCGTCGTCGTCGCCATGGCACTCGGCATCACGCTCGGCCTGGTGAGCGGCTACATTGGCGGCGCGGTCGATGCGCTCATCATGCGCATCGCCGACGTCCAGCTCACCTTTCCGGCCATCCTGGTGGCGCTGCTGATCGACGGCGTCGTGCGCGGCATCATCTCGGTGAAGCGCCACGACGAGATCGCGATCTACGTCATCGTCGGCGCCATCGGCCTGTCGTTCTGGGTGCAGTACGCGCGCACGGTGCGCGGCTCGGTGCTGGTCGAGAAGAACAAGGAATACGTCCAGGCGGCGCGGGTGATCGGCCTGTCGCCGCTGCTGATCATGGTCCGCCACGTGCTGCCCAACGTCACCGGGCCGGTTCTGGTCATCGCCACCATCAATCTTGGCCTGGCCATCATCACCGAGGCGACGCTGTCTTTCCTCGGCGTCGGCCTGCCGTCGACCGAACCGTCGCTGGGCACGCTCATCCGCCTCGGCAACGAGGTGCTGCAGTCCGGCGACTGGTGGATCACGGTCTTCCCGGGGGCCACGCTGGCAGCACTCGTGCTGGCCGTGAACCTGCTGGGCGACTGGCTACGCGACGCACTCAATCCCAAGCTGCGATGATGGCAACTCCGTCCAACAATCCGCCGCTGCTGGAGGTCAAGAACCTCCGGGTCGAGTTCCCGACCCGGCGCGGCACGTTGCTCGCGGTCGACGATGTCTCGTTCGATATCGCACCGGGTGAAGTGTTGGGTGTGGTGGGCGAGTCGGGCGCGGGCAAGTCGCTGACCGGCAATGCCATCATCGGCCTGCTGGAGCCGCCGGGGCGCATCGCCGGCGGCGAGATCCGCCTGGAAGGGCGGCGTATCGACAATCTGCCCTACGAGGAAATGCGCAAGGTCCGCGGCGCCCGCATCGGCGCTATTTTCCAGGACCCGCTCACCAGCCTCAATCCGCTTTATTCGGTCGGCCGCCAACTGATCGAGACCATCCAGACCCATCTGCGTCTGTCGGCCGCCGCGGCGCGGACGCGGGCGCTCGATCTCCTGAAGGAGGTCGGCATCCCGGGGGCCGAGACCCGTATCGACCATTATCCGCACCAGTTTTCGGGTGGCATGCGCCAGAGGGTGGTGATCGCGCTGGCGCTGTGCGCCGGGCCACGCCTGATCGTGGCCGACGAACCCACGACGGCGCTCGACGTGTCGATCCAGGCACAGATCATCGCGCTCCTGAAGCGGCTCTGCCGCGAGCACGGCACGGCCGTGATGCTGGTGACCCACGACATGGGCGTGATTGCCGAGACCGCCGATCGCGTCGCGGTGATGTATGCCGGGCGTATTGCCGAGATCGGGCCGGTGCGCGACGTGGTCAAGCACGCCAAGCATCCCTACACCAAGGGCCTGATGGGCTCGATCCCGAGCCTCGGCGTCCGTACTGAGCGGCTGACACAAATCGATGGCGCCATGCCTCGGCTCACGGAGATTCCCGACGGCTGTGCCTTCAATCCGCGCTGCACTGAGCGCGGTGCGCGCTGCCTGGTCGAACGGCCCAACCTGATGGCCGCCGGCACCAGCCGTGCGGCCTGCTGGCTGCACGACCGCGGCGGCGTCGGCACACCGATCGCTAAGGAGACGGTCGATGCCTGACGGCGCCGGCACCGCGTTTGTCCGCATCGCGGGCCTGAAGCGCTATTTCGACGTCTCGGCGCCGTGGCTGGTGCGCACCATCGAGGGCCGGCCGCGCCAGATCGTCCAGGCCGTCGACGGCATCGACATCGAGATCGCCAAGGGCGAGACCTTCTCGCTGGTGGGCGAGTCGGGCTGCGGCAAGTCGACGGTGGCGCGCCTGGTGGTCGGGCTCTATCCGCCGACCGCTGGCTCGATCGAATTCGACGGCAACGACATGGCCGCCCGGCATAGCCGGGCCGACATGGCGGCGCTGCGCCGGCGCATGCAGATGATTTTCCAGGACCCGTTCGCCAGCCTCAATCCGCGCTGGCGCGTGTTCGACATCATCGCCGAGCCGATCCGCGCCTTCGGACTGTCCAAGGACAAGGCCGACCTCGAGAAGCGGGTGGGAGATCTCCTGCGCCAGGTGCGCCTGGCACCAGTCGACGGCCGCAAGTTCCCGCATGAATTCTCGGGCGGCCAGCGCCAGCGCATCTCGATTGCCCGGGCGCTTGCCAGCCAGCCGGAATTCCTGGTGTGCGACGAGCCGACCTCGGCGCTCGACGTCTCGGTGCAGGCCCAGATCCTGAACCTGATGGTCGACCTGCAGCGCCGCTTCGGCCTCACCTACCTGTTCATCTCGCACAATCTGGCGGTCGTCTATCACATCTCGACGCGCGTCGGCGTGATGTACCTCGGCCGCTTGGTCGAAGTAGCGCCGACCGAAACGCTCTTCACGCGACCGAAGCATCCCTACACGCGGATGCTGCTGGATACGATCCCCGACCTCGACATGACCGGTCGCCAGCGTACGCCCGTTGCCGGCGAAGTTCCGAGCCCGATCAACCCGCCGTCGGGATGCACGTTCCATCCGCGCTGCCCCTTCGCCAACGATCGCTGCAAGGCGGAGCGGCCGGCGCCGCTCGCCATCGAGGGCGGGACGGTGACCTGCCACGCGATCGAGGAAGGCCGCCTGCCGATCGAAGATCGGGTCTACGTCGCGAACAGCTAACACACTGCAATCTTCTTGCATGGGCCGTGATGTGCATGGGTGCATGTCGAGTGCGCTTGACCCGTCATGAGGGTGCCGTACCATCTGCGACCTTATCTGTCGGAGAGCATGGATGCCGGTCATTAACCGCATAGCGTCGTTTCACAAGGACATGACCGCCTGGCGCCACGACATCCATAGTCATCCTGAGACGGCCTTCGAGGAAGTGCGGACGGCCGACGTGGTCGCCGAGAAATTGAAGTCGTTCGGCCTCGAAGTTCACCGTGGCCTCGCCAAGACCGGCGTGGTGGGCGTGTTGCGCTCGGGCACGTCGAAGCGGGCGATCGGGCTGCGCGCCGACATGGACGCGCTTGACGTCCTCGAGACCAATCAGTTCGATCACAAGTCGACGATCCCGGGCAAGATGCACGCCTGCGGCCATGACGGCCACACGGTGATGCTGCTGGGCGCGGCCAAGTACCTGTCCGAGACCAAGAATTTCGACGGCACCGTCTACTTCATCTTCCAGCCGGCCGAGGAGAACGAGGGCGGCGGTCGCGTCATGGTGGAAGAGGGGCTGTTCGAAAAGTTCCCGGTCGAGGGTGTCTACGGCATGCACAACATTCCGGGCATCCCGGTCGGCAAGTTCGCCGTCCGTCCCGGCCCGATGATGGCCGCCTATGACATCTTCGAGGTCGTCCTCAAGGGCGTCGGCGGGCACGGCGCCATGCCGCATCACACGATCGATCCGGTGGTCGTGGGCGCCCACATCGTGACGGCACTGCAGTCGATCGTGGCGCGCAACATCGATCCGATGGATACCGCCGTGGTCTCTACCACGCAGATCCACGCCGGCGACGCCTGGAACGTCATTCCCCAGGAATGCGTGCTGCGCGGCACGGTCCGCACCTTCAAGAAGCCGGTGCAGGACATGATCGAGAAGAACATCGAGAAGATCTCGCGCAATGTCGCGGCCGGCTTCGGCGCCGAAGTGATCAAGTGGCGCTACGAGCGGCGTTATCCGGCGACCGTGAACAGCGTGCAGGAGACCGAGTTCGCCGCCCACGCCGCGTCGGCGCTGGTCGGCCTCGACAACGTCAACCGCAACCCGACGCCTGCCATGGGCAGCGAGGACTTCGCCTGGATGCTGCTCAAGAGGCCCGGCTGCTACATCTGGATCGGCAATGGCGACGGTGAAGGCAGTTGCATGGTCCACAACCCGGGCTACGACTTCAACGATGAGATCCTGCCGATCGGCGCCTCGTACTGGGCGACACTGGTCGAGCAGCAACTGGCCCGTCGCGCCGTGCCGCAGGCGGCGGAATAGGCGTCGATCGGGCAACGGCTTGCGGCCGTCGTCTGTGATGGGGCATCCCTACGAGCATGAACGGGTAGGTCTGGCGACGATCCACGGCAAGGAGCTGGCGATCGCGCCGCCATTTCGCCGCCTGCTGGGAGCCGAGATCGTGGTCGCTCCCGATCTCGATACCGACACCTTGGGCACGTTCTCCGGCGAGGTGGCCCGACCGGGCCCCATCGTCGAGACCTGTATGATCAAGGCCGAGCTTGCCTTCCGGACCCTCGATGTCGACTGCGCGATCGCCAGCGAAGGCAGCTATGGTCCGATCGATCGGGTGCCGCTGAAGCCCGCCGGCGTGGAGGTGATGGCCTTCATCGACCGCCGTCGCGGGATCAAGATCATCGAGACCCTGGCGACCCACCGCACCAACTGGCGCCTGCTGCGCTTCAAGGGCGGCGATCCTGAAGCCGCGGCGGCGGTGACGGCGCTGGGCTTTCCCGGGAGCGGCGTCTTCGTGATCGCCAGCAGCGATGCCAGCCGGCCGGTCAAGGGCCTCACCCGACTGGACGAGGTGGTATCGGCGATCGACCAGGAGGCGAACCGCTCCGACGACGGGCTTGCGATCGTGATCGCCGACATGCGGGCGCATCGCAATCCGACGCGCATGAAGGTGCTGCGCGCGCTGTCCTGGAAGCTCGCCAGGAGATTGCACTGTCTCTGCCCGGCCTGCGGCGCTCCCGGATTTGGCCACATCGACTCCCGGCGCGGCCTGCCTTGCGAGGATTGCAGCGAGCCGACGCACTGGATCGATTTCGAGATCGATGGCTGCGCCGCCTGCGGCCATGCCGTCGCGCGATCGCGCAAGGACGGCCGCAGGACCGCCTCGAAGCTCTCCTGCGTGACCTGCCGCGGCGCCTAGCCGTCGGGCGGCGCTTTTATCATGAAGATGCGCGAGGCGCCGGGTGGATCGCGGCGTCGCGAGGGAGCACCCCTAAAACAGCAAAGCCGCCCGAAGGCGGCTTTGCGCCGACTCCCGTCGATCTTACGGGCCGCAATTCACCAAAACAGGAACGATCCCGGTGGCGGTTACGGTGAAGGTCGTCGGTGTCGTAATGGTGGACTTCACGTAATCACCTCCTTTCGAAATTGATGGGAACTCAGTTTCGCACAGTCGGGGCAGGCGGTAAAATGAATTGCCTCCGGGTCAGCCCACGATATCCGTTGCCAGATGGAACAGGCAATCCCCGCGCTCGCAGCGTGCGGGCACGCGCTTGCAGAGAACCAGCCCGTCGCGCTTGAAGGTCAGGAGATCGGGCTCGCGCCACGGCGTGTGGTGGAAGTGGATGCGCGCGGCCGGCTGTCCCGCCTTGACCTCGGTGCCGAGGTCAACCAGCGGCTCGAACAGGCCGCTGTCCGAGGCGTAAACGTAGTAATCGTCGCCGCCGATCTCGGTGAGGCGTGTCGGCGTGCTCGCCGGAACGGGGCCCTGCAGCAGGCCGACATGGGCCAGCACGCGCCGCATGCCGTCCTGTGCCACCTTCAGCGAGGCGGGCGTCACCAACCCGCCGCCACCCAGCTCCGTGCCCATAGACACCACGCCCTGACGGTACGAGGCCGAGGTGAAGGTGCGGCCGCCGCCTTGTGGTGCCCCCGAGATGTAGCTCACCGGCGCGCCGAAGGCTTTCAGGAGCCCCACGACCTTCTTCATGCGCTCGGGGTCGTCATGGCTGGGCGCCAGCGCGCTCGGGACGTAGGTGAGGGAGCTGCCGCCGGAATGGAAGTCGAAGCTGTAGTCGAAGCCCGGCAGCAGGGCGTGCTCGATCCAGTAGGCGATCTGCTGGGTGATCGTGCCGTCGGCGTCACCGGGAAAGGAGCGATTGAGATTGCCGTCGTCGATCGGCGATGTCCGCTGTCCGGCCATCGCGGCGGGAAAATTTGCCGACGGCAGGATCACGAGCCGGCCTTTTATGTCCTTGGGTTCGAGGCTGCGGATCAGGTTGCCGAGCCCGATCTGGCCCTCCCATTCGTCGCCATGGTTGCCGGCCTGCATCAGGACGCTGGGACCATCGCCGTTCTTTATGCGCACGATCGGGATCGGAATCCAGCCATAGGCCGAGCGGTGCACCGAATGCGGCACGCGCACGAAGCCGGTGGCCTTGCCCTCGGCCGTGAGGTCGATGTCGGCCGACAGCCGGCTCATGGCCGTGAAGTCGGTGGAGTCGGAAGCCTTGCTCATCGCTAACGCCTTTCGCTACGGGGATCGAGTGCATCCTGCAGGCCGTCGCCGACGAAATTGAAGGCGATTACCGTGAGGAAGATCAGCAGGCCGGGCCACAGGGCCAGCATGGGCGCCTGCTGCAGGAGCTCCTGCGCACCGGTCAGCATGTTGCCCCAGCTCGCTGCAGGAGGTTGGGTGCCGAGGCCCAGAAACGACAGAGTCGATTCGAACAGGATGAGAGCGCCGACCGACATGGTGGTGGCGACCACCAGCGAACCGGCGGCGTTAGGCAGGATATGGCGGAACATGATGCGGCCCGGCCGGGCGCCCAGCGCGCGGGCGGCGCGGGTGAAATCGCGTGCCTTGAGCGACAGCGTCTCGGCCCGCACCAGCCGCGCCACCGTCGTCCAGCCGGTCAGCGCCACGATGACGACGATGCGATAGAGCGAAAAGGTCTCTGACTGGGCGATCTCGGCCGGTATGCCGATCTTGCGCGGATCGATGGCGGCCAGGACGATCAGCAGCGGCAGCAGCGGCAGCGAGATGACGCCGTCGGTGAGACGCATCAGGAAGCCATCGAGTCTGCCGCCGAGATAGCCCGCCAGGACGCCGATCAGGGCACCCAGGAAGGCCGACAGCACGGCCCCGGAGAGACCGACCAGCAGCGACACGCGCCCGCCATCCAGCAGCCGCTGGAAGAGGTCGCGCCCGAGATCGTCGGTGCCCAGCCAGTGCTCGGCCGAAGGCGGCTCGAAGCGGCGGAAGAGATCGGTAGCGGTCGGATCGATGCCGCGCAGGTCCGCGATCAGTGGTGCCGAGAGCGACAGCACCAGGAGAAGGGCGAGGAAGATCAGCGAAGCCCGTGCGAGGCGATGGCGCGTGAGCTGGACCCAGGCGCGATGGCGCGGGCTTTCCGCGGTCACGCCGCGTCTCCCGCGATCGACACGCGTGGATCGACCCAGACATAGGCGAGGTCCGCCGCCAGGTTGCCGGCGATGGTGGCCAGCGTCGCCATCAGCAATCCGACGAGGGCCAGATTGTAGTCGTTGTCGAGGATCGCCTGGTAGATCGCCTTGCCCATGCCGGGCCAGGCGAACATCGTCTCGGTGATCAGCGCCCCGGAGACCAGGCCGCCGAACGAGAGCGCCAGCACGGTGAGCACCGGTGCCAGCGCATTGGCGAAGGCGTGGCGCCACAGCACGGTGGTCTCGGTCGCGCCCTTGGCCCGGGCGGTGCGGATATAGTCCTGGCGCAGTATCTCGATCATGGCGCCGCGCATGAAGCGCGTGTAGGCGCCGAGTTGGACGAGGGTCAGAGTGACCACGGGCAACGCTAGATGCCGGAGCTGGTCGATTAGCGCCGTCGCCCAAGGTGTTCCGGGCCGGACGTCGGCCATGCCGCCTGCCGGCAGCCAGCCGAGGAACACCGCGAACAGGGTGATGAGCAGCAGCGCCAGCCAGAACGGCGGTGCCGAGATGCCGGCGAAGCACAGCAGGTTGATCAGGTAGTCGGCGCGGCTGCGCGGCCGCTGGGCAGCCCAGATACCGAGCGGCAGGGCGATTGCCGTCGCCAGCACGAAGGCGGTGCCGGCGAGCAGCAGCGTGTTCAGCAGTCGCGGCCACAGAACAGTCAGCACCGGCTGGCTGAACGAGCGCGAATAGCCGAAATTGCCCTGCAGCGCCTGTCCGGCCCAGGCGACGTAGCGTTCGAGCAGCGGCTTGTCGAGGCCGTACATGGCGCGCAGGCGTGCCGCGTCCTCGCTCGTCATCTGCGGGTCGCCGGAGATCATCATGTCGATGGGATCGCCCGGCATCAGGCCGATCAGCACGAAGACCACCAGGCTCATCAGCGCCAGGGTGATGGCCGTCTGGACGGCGCGCGCGGCCAGATAGCGGCTCATGCCGTCATGCCGCGACCTAGTTCTCCCAGCGCCACTGCTCGACCCACAGGGTCGAGCTGTTGAGGGTGCCGGTGGGCGTCACGCCCTTGAGTGCCTTGGGGATCACAAACGGATCGACCCGAAAGAACAAGGGCAGCGAGGGCAGGTCGTCGGCGGCGAGACGCTGGATCTCGGCGAACAGGGTGCGCCGCTTGTCGACATCGAGCTCGCGCTCGGCGGCGTCGAGCGCCTTGTCCATCTCGGGATTGGCGTAGCCGGGATAGTTCTGGCCGCTCCAGGCGTTCGCGGCCGATGGAATTTCCTTGGAATGCAGCGACGAGCGCGGCACGCCCTCGGGGCGCTGCACCCAGGCATACATGCCGAGACTGCTATAAGTCCGGCGGCCCATCGCCTCGAAGAAGATGCGCGGCGGCTCGGCCTTGATGCGGACTTCGATGCCGACCTGACGGAGCTGGCTCTGCATCACCTGCGCCACCAGTTCGCGCACGCGGTTGCCCGCCGTGGTGCCGAGTTCGATCGACAGCCGTTCGTCGGCTGCGTTGTGGCGCACGCCATTCTTCAGCGTGGCGAAGCCCGCCTCGTCGAGCAGCTTGCGGGCTGCCGCCGGATCGTAACCGTATTGGCGCGCGGCCGGGCTGAACATCGGATCAAGGACGCTGATGCCGCCGTGGGCGATCGGCTGCTTGCCTTCGAAGAGCTTCTCCGAGATCGCCTTGCGGTCGATCGCGAGCAGCATCGCCTGGCGCACGCGCCGGTCGCCGAGCAGCTTGTTGTCGAGATTGACGTCGATGTGCTCGTAGATCAGTGCCGGCTTGTAGACGACACTGTACTTGGCGCCGTGGCGCTTCTCGAAGGCGATGGCCTGATCGAGCGAGAGGCCGAGCTCCCCCAGCACATAGTCGACACTGCCCGACAGAAGGTTGGCCTCGAGGGCTGCCGTGTTCTCGATGATCTTGACGACGATGCGTTTGAAGCCCGGCTTCTGGCCGGCCCACGTCGGGTTCTGTTCGAGAACGATGCGGCTGCCCGGCACGATCTCGACGATGCGGTAGGGGCCGAACGCGAGGCCGGGGTTGGTCGAATTGGTATCGTAGGCCGTCCTGTTTCGGTACTCGGCCGGGTTGGCGTCGAAGATCGGCTTCTCGATGTGCGCCGGCAGCAGCAGGAAGCCGATGCTGTTGTAGTCGAAGGTGACGCGGTCGATCGTCATGGTGAAGCGACGGTCGTCCTTCACGTCGAGCTTGATCACGCGCTTATAACCCTCGGATGAGGCGACGCCCGACAACGGGTGCTTGCCCACCTCGAGGGTGAAGGCGACGTCCTTCGACGAAACCGGTGTGCCGTCGCCCCAGCGCAGGTCGCGCAGCTCGACGTCGACCTCCATGCCCTTCTTGCCGCCGTCCTTGCCGTCATCCGGCAGGTCGATCACCCGCGCCTTGCCGTTTTGCAGGGTCGGCAGTTCGGTGCAGGCGAGGCAAACCAGCTTCCAGTCCGCGTCGTAGGCGGTGAGCGGCCTCGCGGTCATGTTGGCGATCAGCGACTTGGCCAGCATCGAGCTGATCAGCGGATTCCAGGTGCCCGGCGTCTGGGTCATGGCGAGCACGAGCTCGTCCTTGGCGCGGGCAGGGGTGGAGAGCGCACAAAGCGCAAGAGCGAGGGCTAGCAGCGATCGGATCATGTCCGCCGCACCGTCGCATCCGCTTCGGGATGAGGCAACCGCCTCGCGCGGCCGGTCTAGCGGCCGAGCATCGACCGCGGTGCCGGCGGGCGGCCGCCGTGATTGGCCGACCATTGCTCGGGCGCCTCGAGGAAGGCGCGCGTTTCGGTGAGGCCGCGCTCGTCAAAGTACTTGTGCTTCTGCGCCGCTTCCAGGGCGTCCCACCAGGTCGCGAGCGCGTGCAGCTTCACGCCGCCCGCCGCCAGCATCTCGATGCTCTGGGGGAAAATGCCATAGTGGAAGATCACGAAGCAGTCGGTGACCTTGGCTTCGGCCTTCTTCAGGGCCTCGATGAAGACCAGCTTGCTGCCGCCGTCGGTGGCGAGATCCTCGACCAGGAGCACGCGCTTGCCAGGCTTGAGGTCGCCCTCGATCTGGGCCATCCGGCCGAAGCCCTTGGGCTGCTTGCGCACGTAGATCATCGACTTCTTGGCCAATGCCGCCAGGAAGGCGGCAAACGGGATGCCGGCGGTCTCGCCGCCCGCGACCACGTCGATCTTGTTCCAGCCGATGGTCTTGTCGATCATCTTGAATGCGTGCTGCATGATCTTGGCGCGCGCTTCCGGGAAGGAGATGATCTTCCGGCAGTCGATATAGACCGGGCTCGCCCGGCCCGACGTGAAGATGTACGGATTGTCGGGGCGGCAGTGGATCGCCTCGATTTCCAGCAGCAGGCGTGCAGTATCACGCGCTTCCGGCGTACCGCTGGCCTTGGCCGAAATACCCTTGCCGTTCAACTTGTTGGCCGGTTTTTCCACAGGCGAGGAACCCGACGATTTGGCTTTCTTCTTCGTCGCCATGCTGCTTTTTCCCCCCGCCGCTTGCGACAAAATGACGGCCGTGTGTTTAGCGTTCATCCACAGGACCGGCAAGAGCGGCGGCAGTGAATCAGCGGTCTGGGGGACTCGAATCTAGTCAGTCTCTTTATAAGACTGATGATTTAGGCCGGCGATGGGCAGCCGCCAGCCCCGATAGATCGACATGAGACGCAGAAATAGGCACAGGGCCGCCCCGAAAAGAGCCGTCGGGAGGGTGGGCAGGCCCATCCAGAAGCCCAGAGCAATCGAGCCGGAGCCGGCCAGGGCGGCCACCGCATAGAGTTCCGAGCGGAGAACCGTCGGAACCTGCAGGGTGAGCAGGTCACGAGCCACGCCACCACCGATGCAGGTGATCATACCCATCATCGCCGCCATCATGGGGGTAAGGCCGTAGGCCAGTGCCTTCTCGGTGCCGGTCACGGCGAAGAGGCAGAGGCCCGCCGCATCGAACAGCAGGACCGGGGTTTTGAGGCGGGCAATCGTGTCCGAGGCGAAGAAGCCCAGCAGTCCGGCTGCAACGGCGGCTGCCAGATAGCGCCAGTCGGCGATGGCGGCCGGCGGCACGGCGCCGATCAGCAGGTCGCGGGCGATGCCGCCCGCGACGGCCGCCACCCAGGCGACCACCAGCACGCCGAACAGGTCGAGCCGACGACGAACACCGCGGGTGGCGCCGCTGATGGCGAACACGAACGTGGCGGCGAGGTCCATCGCGTCGAACAGCATCGCATCGACAATACATGGATTGCCGTTGCCTGCCGAGATGGCAGAGTGCGGCCGGGGGAGTAAGAATGGCCCAGCGTTCTTTTCGAGATTGGCGGATCTACCGCTTCGTCACCGGCCGACGGCGTCTGTTGCTGTCGTTTGCCGCCGGGCTGGTGCTGTTTTCGCTTCTTCCCGGGTGGATCCGGCCGCCGACCCGCCTGATCTTGGCCTGGGATTTGACGGCGGTGATCTACATCGCGGCGACCTTGTGGATGTTCGTGCATTCCACGGTCGACACGTGTCGCAGTCGCGCGGCGCTCTACGACGAAGGCGACTGGATCATCCTGTTGCTGGTGATCGCCAGCGCAGGTGCGAGCTTCGTTGCCATCTTCGCCGAACTGCCGGGGCTCAAGCAGCCGGAGCATTCGGTGACGGTGGCCCTCATCATCACGGGTGCGACGGTGGCACTTTCGTGGACCTTTACCCACACGGTCTTCACGTTGCACTACGCCAACGTCTATTACCGGGAAGGCGACGACGCGCCGGGTGGCCTCGAGTTTCCCGGCGATCGCGAGCCGGACTATCGCGACTTCCTCTACTATTCCTTCGTCATCGGCTGCGCGGCGCAGACCGGCGACGTCGCCACGACCTCCGTCGCCATGCGTTACCTCAGCCTCGTGCACGGCATCGTGGCTTTCACCTTCAACACCGCCATCCTCGCGCTGACGATCAACGTCGGCGCCAGCCTGTTGTCCTGAGTCCTTCGTGAAGCGCAGTCGCACCGTCGAGCTCGTCGGTCTCGCCCTGTTCGTGGGCCTCTGCCTCGGCATCGGGGCGCTCGGCGCCGCCGTCACCGCAACCAGCGTCAAGACCTGGTATGCGGAGCTCGCCAAGCCTTCCTTCAATCCACCCAATGCCGTGTTCGGCCCGGTGTGGACCGCGCTTTACGTCCTGATGGCGATCGCTGCCTGGCGGGTATGGCGCAGCGCCGATCGCGAAACCGCGCGAGGGCCCCTGACGCTGTTCGCGCTCCAGCTTGCGCTCAATCTCGGCTGGAGCGTGGCCTTCTTCGGCCTGCAGCGGCTCGGACCGTCGGTCGCGGTCATCCTGGTGCTCGAACTGGCCGTGGTGGCGACGGCGCTGGCATTCCGTCCCATCGACAGGATCGCGGCGTGGCTCCTCGTGCCCTACGTGGCGTGGGTCGGCTTCGCGACAATTCTCAACATAGCAATCTGGCGCCTGAATTAACCTCTCGCCGCGGCGGGCCCAACTTTTCGATTTTGGCCCAACTCGACACACAGAAATTTGGCTCTCCGCACGCCGGAAAGCCAATAGATCCGGGATTTTCCCCGCCTCATCGGGCCCACCTGAAACGCCAGTGTGTTGGGCCCCGAACTGTGCCCGGATCTGTCTCCCGACCCGGCGCATCCTGTCTGTCCACGGTTCGCGGCGTGGCTCTTTGCCTGTTGGTGCCGGCACTGCCAGCACGAAGCCCTCAGCACGAAACCCTTTGGGCCGATTTGGACTGTGACTCTCCCCAGGTCAGGACCTGGGGCGGCTGCACCGAGCGCTTGAGTTGCACAAACCCGCGGGCGGCCGCGGGCCGGTCGTGCCGGAAACAAAAAAGCCGGCGCAATCCTCGCCAGCATGCCAGAAATATAGCCAAAAACCTGCTGAAATGTCAACTATTTCTGAATCCGCTCGCTAGGTCTCGCCGTCGTGCGTGTCGCGGCTGATGGGCGCGTGTCGGCTGATGGAGTCGCCGTCGTCCTTCCGCAGTTCCATGAAGACGACCGACGACAGGATCGTCATCGCCCCCAGGATGAGGAAAGCCTGCTGCACGCCGTGGATCATCGCCGACGGATTGGAATGGGCGCCGTAGGGAACGAAAAGGGCGGCGATCAGCGACGCGCCGGCGACGCCGAAGCTGATCGCCAGCTGCTGGCCGGTAGCGGCGATCGTGCTGGCGCCGCTGGTCTGCGCGCTTGAGACGTCGGCATACACCAGCGTGTTCATGCTGGTGTATTGCATCGACGTGAAGAAACCGAGGATGAAAGCCTGGACGACGATCCGCCAGATCGGCGTCTCGCTGCCGACGGTCGCGAAGGACATGATCATGAGGCCGACGATGATCGTGTTGCCGACCAGCACGTTGCGGTAGCCCAGGCGCGCCAGGATCGCCGGCATGAAGGTTTTCAGGCCGATCGAGGCCACCGCTTGCGGCAACACCAGCAGGCCCGACTGGATCGGCGAGAGGCCGAGACCGATCTGGTAGAGCAGCGGGAACAAGAACGGGATGCCGCCCAGGCCAAGTCGGGTGAAGAAGCCACCGGACACCGATGCCCGGAAGGTCCGGAGCCGGAACAGGCCGAGGTTGAGCAGCGGGAAGGCCGTCAAGGTCGCGCGGATGCCATAGCTTGCGAGCAGGGCCGCAGCGAGGGCGAGCAGGCCGAGCATCTCGGGCCCGCTCAGCGTGTTTTCGCCGAAGACTTCGAGGACATAGGACAGCAGAGCGATGCCGCCACCGAACAGCACCAGGCCCGCGATGTCGAGCGGGTGGGTCTGCTGTTCGCGAAAATCCGGCAGATGGCGCCGGACGAAGTAGAGCCCTAACAGTCCGACGGGAATATTGACGAAGAACACCACGCTCCAGTGCAGGTAGGTGATGATGAGACCGCCCGCGATGGGGCCGACCATGGGCCCGACCAGGCTGGGGATGGCGACGAAGCTCATGGCGCGGACGAGGTCGGCCTTGTCGTAGGTGCGGGCGAGCGTCATGCGCCCAACCGGCATCATCATGGCGCCGCCCGCGCCCTGCAGGACGCGGCAGGCGACCAGCATGTCGATGCTGGTCGACAGGCCGCAGAGCACGGAGCCCACCGTAAACAGGCCGATGGCGGTGGCGAAGACCGCGCGCGTGCCGAACCGGTCGGCCATCCAGCCGCTGATGGGAATGAAGACGGCCAGGCTCAGCGTATAGCTCGCCAGCACCGACTTCACGCTGAGGGGCGTCACGTCCATGGCCTTGGCGATGGCCGGCACGGCGGTATTCAAGATCGTCGTGTCGAGCGACTGCATGAAGAACGCCACCGCCACGAGCCACGGCAGGAGTCGCTTGGTGGCATCGTCCGGCCCGGCAGAGGGCGTGGCTGTCATGCATGGCACTGTGGCCATGCATATCTGCCTGTTCAATCGCAAATGATGCACGACGCCGGCCTCGTGCGGTAATGTCCGGCATCAGGGGATTGTCATGCGCCGCAGAATAATCGTCACGGGCCTTGCCGCCGCGGCCGTCGTCTTTTCCACCGCGTCACCGTCCTTCGGCCAGGCGGATCCGCTGCCCTCGTGGAACGATGGACCGACAAAGAGGGCGATCCTCGATTTCGTCGCCCGCACCACCACGGCCGGCGACCGCGATTTCGTGCCGGTCCCCGAGCGCATCGCCACGTTCGACAACGACGGCACGCTGTGGACCGAGCAGCCGGTCTATTTCCAGGTCGCCTTCGCCATGGATCGCGTGAAGGCGCTGGCACCGCAGCGTCCGGAATGGAAAACGCTGGAACCCTTCAAGTCGGTCCTGGCGGACGACAGGGCAGCACTTGCCACCATGGGCGAGAAGAGCCTGCTCGAGATCATGGCGGCGACCCATACCGGCCTCACGACCGCGGAGTTCACCAAGGCGGTCAATGACTGGATCGCGACGGCGCGTCATCCGCGCTTCAATCGTCCCTACACCGATCTTGTCTACCAGCCGATGCTCGAACTGTTGGGTTACCTGCGCGGCAACCAGTTCAAGACCTTCATCGTCTCCGGCGGCGGCATCGAATTCATGCGGCCGTGGACGGAGCAGATCTACGGCATCCCGCCGGAACAGGTGGTGGGCTCCTCCGGTGTCACCAAATTCGTCCTGCAGCCCGACGGCGTGCCGGTGCTGATGAAGGAGCCCAAGGTCGAGTTCGTCGACGACGGGCCGGGCAAGCCGGTCGGCATCAACCATTTCATCGGGCGGCGGCCGGTCTTGGCCTTCGGCAATTCCGACGGCGACCAGCAGATGCTGGAATGGACCGCAGCCGGGACGGGCGCGCGCTTCATGGGCCTCGTTCATCATACCGACGCGGTGCGCGAATACGCCTACGACCGGCAATCCCATATCGGCAAGCTGGACAAGGCGTGGGACGAAGCGGTCCGCCGTAAATGGGCCATTGTCGATATGAAGAACGACTGGAAGATCATCTATCCGTTCGAGCTGAAATGAACGTCGAGCCTATTCAGGAACGCTCGATTGCCCGCATGCGCTTGCGGATGAGGCCAATGAACGCGCGCGCCGCAGGCGGCAGCGTGCGCTCGCGCTTGTAGGCGACGCCCATCTCGGCGACCGGCCGCCTGCTCCGCCACGGCAGATCGAGAATAGCCAGACGGTTGGCGGCGATGCCGTCCTCGATCTGGCTCAGATGGCCGAGGCTGACGGCGTCGGTACCGGACACGATCTCCAGACCCAGGCGGAACGACGAGACGGCGATCGACGGCAGGATGTCGCCCGTCGCCGGATCCACCGTGAAGCCGGGATCGATATCCTCGACCAGCGCGACTTTCTCCCGCGACATGCTGGAGAAGACGAAGGGATAGAGCCGAACGTCTCCTGGACGCAGAGACGCCTTCTTCAGGAGCGGGTGGCCAGCCCGGCAGTAGTAGACCCCTTCCAGCTTGCCGAGCGGCTCGACGCGGAGCGACGGCACGCCGCGCAAGGCTGCGATGTCGAGGACCGCGAAATCGACCCGATCCGTCATCAGCATCGAGAGCGCCGCTGTCCATTCGCGCTCCAGCAGCTCCAGACGAACCGAGGGCTTGGCCTTGATCATCTCGATCGCCGCCGGCCGGACTGCGATGTCGTGGACATAGACGCCCGCCGCGACGCGCAGGCGTCCGCCCCGCCCGTCGCGCACCATCTGCAGGCTGTTGGAGATCGCCGCGGCCCGTGAAACGAGCTCGTCGGCCATCTTGAGCACGTCGTCGCCCGCCGGCGTCGCCATGACATCGCGGCGCGACCGCTCGAAGACACGCAACCCGAGCTGCTTTTCGAGGGTCGCGATGTTACGGCTGAGCGTCGGCTGGCTAATATGCAACGCTGCCGCCGCCCGGCCGAAGTGACGGTGCTTGGCCAGGACGACGGCGTATTGCAGCAGCTTGAGGTCGATTTCCATACGCGAACTGTATCGTCCGGCCCATTGTTTTGCATCGCCGTCTGGACGAGTTTCAGCCCCATTTCGTGAGATTTAGGAGCAAACCGATGACCAAGGGCAAATTCGGCCGTCTGCTGTCGGCAGCGGCACTCCTCGTCGGCATGTCGGGCGGCGTCATGCCGGCAAGCGCGCAGACGCCGGCCAAACCCAACATCCTCGTCATTTTCGGCGACGACATCGGGCTCTGGAACATCAGCGCCTACAACCGCGGCATGATGGGCTATCGCACGCCCAACATCGACCGGATCGCCCGCGAAGGCGCGATCTTCACCGACTACTACGGCCAGCAGTCCTGCACGGCGGGACGCGCGGCCTTCATCACCGGCCAGTCGCCGATCCGTACCGGTCTCCTGAAAGTCGGCCTCCCCGGCGCGCCGGAAGGCCTGTCGGATAAGGACCCGACCATCGCCGATCTTCTGAAGCCGCAGGGTTACGTGACCGGCCAGTTCGGCAAGAACCATCTCGGCGACCGCAACGATTTCCTGCCGACCGTGCACGGCTTCGACGAGTTCTTCGGCAATCTCTACCACCTCAACGCCGAGGAAGAGCCCGAGAACGTCGATTATCCCAAGGATCCGACCTTCAAGGCCCAGTACGGCCCGCGTGGCGTCATGAAGTGCGTCGCCACGGCGACCGAGACGCCGGGCGAGGATCCGCGCTTCGGCAAGTGGGGCAAGCAGAAGTGCGAGGACACCGGCCCGCTCACCAAGAAGCGCATGGAAACGGTGGACGAGGAGTTCATCAATGCGTCGCTCGACTTCATCGACCGCGCCAACCGCGACAGGAAGCCGTTCTTCGTCTGGGCCAATTCCAGCCGCATGCACATCTGGACACGCCTGAAGCCCGCCTCCGAGGGCAAGACCGGCCTCGGCGTCTACGCCGACGGCATGGTCGAGCACGACGGCATGGTCGGCCAGCTCCTGAAGAAGCTCGACGACCTCAAGATCGCCGACAACACCATCGTGATCTACACCACCGACAACGGCGCCGAGGTCATGAGCTGGCCCGACGGCGGCACCACGCCGTTCCGCGGCGAGAAGAACACCAACTGGGAGGGCGGCTATCGCGTCCCCGCCATGGTGCGCTGGCCGGGCCTGGTGAAGCCCGGCACCGAGATCAACGAGGTGTTCTCGTCCGAAGACTGGATGCAGACCCTGCTGGCCGCCGTCGGCGAGACCGATCTCAAGGCCAAGCTGATGCGCGGCGCCAGCTTCGGCGCCAAGAGCTTCAAGGTCCATCTCGACGGCTACGATCAGCGCGAGCTGCTGAAGAACGGCACGGGCAGCGCGCGCAAGGAGTTCTTCTACTGGACCGACGACGGCGGCCTGGCGGGACTGCGCTACGACAAGTGGAAACTCGCCTTCATGGAACAGCGTAGCCACGGCTTCGACGTCTGGCAGGACCCGATGGTGACCCTACGCGTGCCCAAGCTGTTCGACCTAAAAGCCGATCCGTTCGAGCGCGCCGACAAGGAAGGCATGGGCTATGGCCGCTGGCGCATCGACCGCATCTTCCTGCTGGTGCCGGCGCAGGCCTTCGTCGGCCGCTTCCTCCAGACCCTGGCCGAGTTCCCGCCGCGCCAGAAGCCGGGCTCGTTCAACCTGCAGGGAGTGCTCGACAAGCTGATGTCACCGCCGCAGGGCGTGAACTGAGAAGCGGAGCGGAAGACTACAGGCGGGGATCCAACAGAATGCCGATGACCTCCTTGTTGGTTCTCCGCCGCACGCTCGTGCTCGGGGTGCTTCTGCTCCTGAGCGGAGCTGCGAACGCCCAGACCGATCCGTTGCCCTCGTGGAACGACGGCCCGGCAAAGGCTGCCATCGTCACCTTCGTCGAAAAGGTCATCAGGCCCGGCTCCCCTGATTTCGTCCCGGTGGCCGAGCGCATCGCCACCTTCGACAACGACGGCACGCTGTGGTGCGAGCAGCCGGCGCCGGTCCAACTCTACTTCGCGGTCGACCGCGTGAAGGCGCTGGCACCACAGCATCCCGAGTGGAAGACGACGGAGCCGTTCGCCTCGCTGCTCAAGGGCGACCTCGCGACCGCGTTTGCCGGCGGCGACCAGGCGATCCTGGACCTCTTCATGGCCACGCACGCGGGCATGACCGTGGTGGAATTCGAGCAGATCGTGAAGGACTGGATCGCCACGGCGAAGCATCCGAAGACGGGCAAGCTCTTCACCGACATGACCTATCAGCCGATGCTCGAACTGCTCGGCTATCTGCGCGCGAACGGCTTCAAGAACTTCATCGTCTCCGGCGGCGGCATCGAGTTCATGCGCCCGTGGACAGAAAAGGTCTACGGCATCCCGCCGGAGCAGGTCGTCGGCAGCAGCATCAAGACGAAGTTCGAGATGCGTGACGGCAAGCCCGTGCTCATACG
>ENA-ORBV01006880-ORBV01006880.1-microbial-mat-metagenome-genome-assembly--contig:-NODE-6880-length-19813-cov-5.176125_pt1 | contig 19813 bp, 10 predicted proteins | sample MGYA00237777_ERZ505514 | MGnify/ENA primary metagenome ERZ505514 (study PRJEB26160, sample SAMN06269048) | microbial mat metagenome | isolation source: Oligotrophic lake microbial mat | place... | reverse complement strand
TCCCGCGCCATCGACCGTGTCAAGACTAACGCCGATGGCTCGCAGGTTTCCGATACGGATGTCTACTCGAAGCTTTCCGTAGGGAATGCGGGGGATGCCAACGCCGCCGAGCCACGGCTGCAGCAGCAGATCCGCCGCGTAGGGTTTCGAGAGGAAGTGGCGTACCCCGAGGTCGACCCGCGTGGGCTCGAACGCGCTGATCAGACGAGGAAGGTCGGAGTCGGCACGCATATCTATATAAAGTTGTATCGTCCGACTCGGGCCAGACCGAGAGCTCGGTGCGCGGGCGCTGCCGGACACCCGCACGTCGTTCTGGCGGGTCGTCTACGTCATCTCGCGGAGGTGGGAGCGGCGGTGGGCGCGGCACACTGCGTCACAAGACCGATGGGATGGTCGCGCGCGGGGGGCCATCGTGGCGGAGATCGGTCCCCACCTCGACCCCGAGCACTCCGATGCACCGTCCCGCCCTGCCCCACGTCGCCGTGTTGATCGCCCTCGCCACCGTGCTTGAGGCGCAGGAGACGCGCCCCGAGTATCGGGTGATCGACCACGCCATCTTCGTGCATGCAGATGGACGCCTGCGCGAGGCCCTCGAGCCCGAGGAGATCGGGCACCGCGGGGTCGTGGTCGGGGGGCGACTCAGCGAACGCGCCGGCGCGCGGCAGTTATCGCGCCTGCTCGATGCGGTGCGATCGAGCCCGCTCGACACGATTCTTCTCTACGTCCATGGCGGGCGCGTGTCCTATGAAAAGGGCTATGCGCGCGTCGCGCAGCGGGGCGCGGCCATCGACTCCGCTGGGTACTACCCGATTTTCATCAACTGGAACTCCAGCGGCGGATCGAGTCTCTGGTGGCATCTCTTTCGGATTCGCCAGGGCCAGGACTGGGGTCCGGTCCGCGGCACGCTCTCCGCGCCATTCATGATTGCCGGATCGCTCGGCCGCGCCGTGAGCCGCGCGCCACTGAGCGTGCTGCACCAGACCGCCGGCTACTGTCGCGTCCTCGGTGGCATGCATCGTGGGGACACCCAAGGACGGCTCGCGGGAAGTCGCTTTTGTCCGATTCCCGGCGTGGATCAGGCGCGGCGCGCGCAGTCGGAGTACGAGCAAGCCCTGCTTTCCGCACGGCCGCCGCTCGACAGCGCGCGCGCCCCCCTCGCCATCGGAATCGGCACCCACGACCTTGGTTGGACCGAGGGCACGGCGCGAGTGGCCATTGGCGTCGTTACCGCCGTCCCCAAGCTCCTCCTCGGCCCCGTCCTTGACGGGTTCGGCCCGGGGGCGTGGAGCGAGATGCGCCGTCGCGTCGGGACGATGGTCCACTCGCGGACCGACGTCGGGTTGCCCGCTTCATTTGACCCGGACTACCACCCGCCGCGTGGCGCCGCGTACGCCCTCATGGATTCCCTGCAATCCATGAGCCGCGCGCAGGGGGCCGATAGCGTCCCGATCGAGCGGCGCCGCAGGCGCGTGTTCATTCTCGCCGGACACAGCATGGGCACCATCGTCATTGACGAGCTGCTCGCGCATTTCCCAGAGCTCCCCGTGGCACGCATCGTCTACCTCGCAGCGGCCACGACCCTTGCCGATCTGGAGACTGGCGTGGTGCGCTTTCTCCAGCGCCATCCGACCACGCTGTACTACCACGGCATGCTGCACCCGTACGCCGACGCCGGAGAATGGCAGCCGGGGATGCTCGATCTGGTGCCGCGCGGCAGCCTGCTCCAGTGGGTGGACGACTATCTCGCGGCGCCGGACACGCCGCTCGACCGGGTGTCGGGTAAGTGGTCCAATCTCGTCGTCGCAACGCACATCTTTCCGCCAGAAGTCCGCGACCGCGTCGTGCTCAAGGCATTCGGCGTCCGCGACCCCTTCGACCGGGACGACCCGGCCCTGTATGGTGCCATGCACGAGCACGCGGGCCTCTCGAATCCTGCCTTCGCGTTCTGGGATGACGCCAGCTGGCAACTGCGCCCCTATCGCACCACGAAAGGCTATGTGCGTGCCGCGCAACCACCTGGCACGCGCCAGACCAGCGGCAGCCGGCGCTGAACCCCGTTCGCACGGCCGACCGGCCTACGTCACGCGCCGCGCCGCGCTACGTTGGATGACGGGTAGAACCGACGCGGTCAAAGCGGCATCCTCCTCGCGCCACCCTGCACTGAGGTTCACATCATGTCCGGTCGCCGCGTTGATGCCTTGATCACCCCTGCCGCCCCAACTGACCTCGAGGCCGATGCCCTGGCTCCAGACGTGTGGGGGTTCGCCGATACCCGCTTCGTGCTCCTGCCGAACGGCAGCGTGACGCTCACCGGCGCGCGCTACGCGCTGAGCGGTTCCGAGCTGCCGACGCTCCTTCCCTGGGTCGAGGAGGTCATGCAGGTCCAACTCCCTCGCGAGCACCTGCGACCCTCGCACTTCCCACCTCCGGTGCCGGCGCCGCGCGCCTGCGCCGCCTTCGTCGAGGCCGCCGCGGGCGCCCTCGGCAGCGCACATGTCACGCAAGAACCCCTGGTTCGCCTTCGCCATGGACATGGCCAGACACTCGAAGAGATGTACCGCTTGAAGCACGACACGATTGCCCGCGTGCCCGATGTGGTGTGCTTCCCCGGCGACGAGCACCAAGTCCAAGCGCTCATGGATGCCGCCCGCGTGCACGATGTGTGCCTGATTCCCTACGGCGGCGGTACGAACGTCACCGATGCGCTGCGCTGCCCCGACGCGGAGCCACGCCCGATTGCCTCGGTCGATCTCCGTCGTTTGAACCGCATCCGATGGGTCGATCGCGCCAATCAGACCGCCTGCATCGAAGCGGGCGCCGTCGGCCGCCATATCCAGACCCAACTGGCCGAGCTCGGACTCACCCTCGGGCACGAACCCGACAGCGTCGAGTTCTCCACGCTCGGCGGATGGATCGCCACGCACGCCAGCGGCATGAAGAAGAACCGCTACGGCAACATCGAGGATCTCGTGCTCGATGTGCACGCTATCACGCCGAGCGGTCCGCTCACGCGCGACGTCGTCGTGCCACGCGAGTCCGTCGGCGTGGATGCACGCCGATGGATGCTTGGGTCCGAAGGCATGCTGGGCATCATCACACATGCCGTGATGCGCGTCTTTCCGCTGCCGGAAGTCCAACGCCACGATGCCATCATCTTCCCGACCTTTGAGATCGGTTTCGAGTTTCTACGGCAGCTTTCGCGCTCGGGCGCGGTGCCGGCGAGCGTGCGCCTTGTGGACAATCTGCAGTTCCAACTCAGTCAGACACTCAAGCCCGCCGTCGAAGGCCTCGCGAAGTTGAAGCGCGCGGTGGAGCGGTTCGTCGTCACGGGGGTGAAGGGCTTCGACGCGAAGCAGATGGTCGCGTGCACGTTGGTCTTCGAAGGATCGCGGGACGAAGTCGCGCGCCAGGAGGCCACGGTGCGACGCCTGCGCCGTGCGCTTGGCGGGATGCGGGCCGGGGCCGAGAATGGCAAGAAGGGCTACGAACTCACCTTCGGCATCGCGTACATCCGCGACTTCGTGATGCAGCTCGGGGTACTCGGTGAGTCGTTCGAGACCTCGGTCAGCTGGAGCGACGCCCTCGCGCTCTGCGACCGCGTGAAGCATCGCGTCATGACGGAACATGCGGGTCGGGGGCTTCCCGGGCGCCCATTCGTCACCTGTCGCATCACGCAGTTGTATCACACCGGCGTCGCGGTCTACTTCTACCTCGGCTTCAGCGCGGAGGGCGTGGCCGATCCGCTCGCGGCCTATTCCGGAATTGAGCACGCGGCGCGCGACGAGATTCTCTCCTGCGGCGGCTCGCTCTCCCACCATCACGGCATCGGGAAGATCCGCGCCGACTTCCTCCCGCGCACCCTCTCCCCAGCGGCTCGCGCCTGGACCGCCGCGGTCAAACGGGCGATCGACCCACAGAACATCCTCGGCGCGGGGAATCAATAAATGCGCCCCGCCCCGACCACATGGTTCCTGACTGGCGCCACCGGATTTCTCGGCAAGGTGATGTTGGAAGAGTTGATTCGCCGCCGCGCCGAACTTCGCGTGCAACGCGTCCTCCTGCTGATTCGGCCGCGCAAGGCACAAACAGCGGCGGATCGCTTTCGTGACGACGTTGTGCCCGCCGCCTGCTTCGCCACGCTGCCCCCCGGTTGGACGGAGTACGTGACGGTCCTCGAGGGAGATCTGGCGCGTCCGGACCTCGGCCTCGCCTCTCACGCCGCGCTCTCCGCCGTGACGCACGTCGTGCACTCGGCCGCGTCCATTGCCTTCGATCTCCCGGCCGTCGAGGCCGTGGCGGCGAACATCGATGCCACGTTGCATCTGCTCGAAACGGCGCGCGCCTGCCCGCGGCTTCGCCGCTTTGTGTATGTCTCCACTGCGTACGTCACGCCACATCGCACGGATGGCGGTCCGATTCGGGAAGAACTGGTCCCACTCCCGATGCCCGCCGACGCGCTACTCGACGCCATCCGCACCGGCCGCCTGCGCGACGACGCGATTCTCGCCCGCTCCGGGCATCCGAATACGTACACGCTCACGAAATGTCTCGCCGAGCATTTACTGGTGCAGCGCCACGGCGCCGTGCCGCTGAGCATCGTGCGCCCGAGCATCATTGCCGCGAGTCGGCAGTTCCCCTTCCCTGGGTGGATCGATAGTCTGGCGGGATTCGGCGCCTTCGCCACACTGCTCGGACTCGGCCACCTCCGCGCGATTGTCGGTGATCCCAACGCGCGGCTGGACGTCGTGCCCGTGGACGAGGTGACCTCACGACTCGTGCAAGCCGCGCTGCACGACCGCGGGGGACCGCGCATTCGGCATGCGGTGGCCGGCCTCGCCGGCGCATCGACGATGAGCGAATGCTGGAAGACCGTCATCGACTGGTTCGCGCTGCATCCCGTGGCCCGACGTCCGGTCCGTGGTTTTCTCGGCACATCCGGCCTGCGCTTTCGCGTGGCAGACCTCTGGTTCCACCAACTGCCCATGGCGATTGGCGCACTCCGCGGCACCAATGCGCGGAGGCAGTTGCGCAAGCTGGCGTCAAAGTTGGAGCAGCTCAACAGCGTCTTTCCCTACTTCACCACGCGAAGCTTCGACTTCCGATCCTCGATGCCGCTCGCCCCCTCGCGGCTCGGGCTTGGATACATCCGCACGATCTGCCGCGGACTCTATCGCCATGTCCTGAAGCAGAACGAGCAGGAGTGGACGCTGGCCGGCGCGCGGCATGTGGGTCACGACGGCGACCTGCGGTGGATCCTCGGCCAGCCGCGCGGCAACTTCTGGGTCCGCAGCGGGGCGTGGCTGGTCACGAAGGCACTGCGTCGCACGACCGATCGTGTCAGTATCGACCTGGTGTCGTTCGCGCGGGCGCGGGTCGCCGTGCCGGACGGCGCTGCGGTGGTGCTGGTGCCCAGTCATCGCAGTTACCTCGACTTCGTACTCTGCTCGTACCTCGCCTTCGCCCGTCCCGATCTCGGTATTCCCATTCCACACATCGCCGCGACGATGGAGTTCGGACGCATTCCGCTGCTGGGTCGGCTCCTGCGGGCCATGCACGCGTTCTACTTACGCCGCGGCCACGGAAAGGAAGATCCCGAACTCACGGAACGAGTGCGGACGCTCATCTCGAGCGACGAGACACTCGAGTTCTTTGTGGAAGGGACACGGAGCCGCACCCGCGAGTTCCTCCCGCCGAAGCGCGGGCTCTTACGCTGTCTGAAGGCGACGGGGCGTCCCGTGGCGCTGCTGCCGATCGCGATCAGCTACGATCGCGTCCCCGAAGAACAGAGCTTTGCGGCGGAACTGCGCGGCGCCCCACGGCTGCCAATGCACCTCGGGGGACTCCTGCGCTGGGCCGCGGCCGCTTGGCGCGGCGAGATCGCGCTGGGACGCGTGCACCTTGCTGCGGGCGCGCCGGTGCTCCTCGATCCCCACAGCGACGTACCAGCCGTGGCGGAGGCGGTCATTGCAGAACTCCGGGGCGCGATGGCGGTCACGACCTTTCACCTGCGGGCATACACGGCGGCCTTTCCGATTCCGGGGCACGACGCCGCGTCGCTGCAGCGCCTCATTGAAGCCAGCGGCGGGCGCGTGCTCGACAGCACACTACCGACGCCGACCGATATGGCGCCGCTCGTCGCCGCGACACTCCGCGAGCATTTCGCCGAACGCTGCGCGCTCGTGCTCGGTCACACGCCGAGTTCTCGAATCACATCGGTGAGCGCACCCCGGGAGTCCACGCCGAGCTTCGCATAGACGTTGTTGAGGTGGGTGCCGACCGTGCGATCGGAGATGCCGAGGATGGCACCCACTTCCCTGTTCGACTTCCGAGCCGCCACGAGTCGGGCGATCTCCGTCTCACGGGCGGTGAGTGCGCCGATCCCGGCCCCCACCGACGACACACGCGGCGGCGGACGCACGCCGAGTTCGGTCAGTTTCTCACGGACATCATCCAACGAGAGCGACGCGCGAAGGCGCGAGAACACGTCGTGAATTCGCCGGAGCTCCACCATCGCTTCATCACGACGCCCGGCCACGAGTAAGGCATCCGCGAACTTCCGACGGAGTCGCGCCGCATGCTCCACAAAGGGAATCGCATCGAGATCGTCCGCGGCCTGACGTAGCTGCGTGAGCGCGCCGGCCTGGTCACCTTGCAGCATGCGTTCCAGCGCGAAGCAGGCGTCGGACCATGCGCGCGCCAGCGAGTTGCCAAGTCGGTCCGCGGCATCGCGCATGCGGTGGCCATACGCCGCGGATCGATCCCAATCGCGCACCCAGAGCGAGGCCTCCGCCAAGAGTGGCAGCAGGCGGTGGACGGCCCAGACCTCGTACCCGGTCTTGTCGGCGATCGCGAGGCCTCGTTCGCCGATCTCCAGCGCGGCACGGAAATCGCGCCGGTACATGTGGTAGTACGCGAGCCCCACGTGCGCCGGGACCACGGTATGCACGTTGACCGCTTCGTGGTCCTCGAGCCGGTCCGCTCCCGAGAGCACCCACGCTTCGTCAATCCGACGCTTGGCCTCCTCAAAGTTGCCGCGGCCGCAATGAATCAGCGCACTCCACACCAAGAGGCGCGGCAGCAGCATCCGCTGCCCGAAGGCTCGCGCCTCCTCAATCGTGCGATCCGCCAGCGCGAGGGCCTCATCCCACTCGCCAATTCCCGACCGATACTCCACCGCGACCTCGGCCGTCCAGATCCGGAGCAGCGGCGATCGGACCTCATCGGCGAGACGCGTGGCCTCCACGAGATGCGTCGCCGTCCCGCTGGAGTCACCGGTCAATCCGGCATAGAGGGCGAACGTCCACTCCACCTGCCACTCCGTCCGCAAGTCACCAGCGCGGCGCGCATACTCGAGTGCGCGGGCGCCGTGACGGCGGACGTCGGTCCCGGGGCCACGCCAGACGGCGAGACTCTGCAACGCCTCATGCACGCGGCCCAGCAGCCGTGGTTCGCCGAGGCGTTCGGCCACGCCAAGCGCAAGCTCGGCTTCGTGCTGGGCATCGTCGCTCTTGCCGAGTTCCATCAGGACGGAACTCCGCGCCAGCCGGAGGCTCGCCTCGGCGCCCTCATCGTGCGCGAGGGCGGCGGCCGCGCGGCCACGCTCCTGATGGGCGAGCGCCCCCCGAAAGTCGCCGCGGCGCAACGCCGCGACGCCCATGCGACGCTCGAGTGTCGCCACGGAGTCGTGCGCACCACGCGCCTCGGCAAGCCCCACCGCGCGCGTCCAGAGCACGGTGGCCGTTTGATAATCGCCCAGCCAGTGTCGGGCTCGTCCGAGGAGCGCCAGGACCTCTTCGATGCGTTCCTGTTCGCCACCTCGCTCAAGGATCTGCAGCGCCGCGCCGAGTGTTTCCGCGGCTTCGCGGCCAGCTCCACGCTCGAGGGCGTTCCGCCCCGCGGCGGTCAGGTAGCGAATCGCACGCGGCGCCTGCGCTGGGTCGTCTGCCCGCGCGTAGTGCACCGCAATCTCTTCCGCATGCTCCATCGCGGACTCACCATAGAGTGCGTCCATGGCATCGGCGATCTTCGCGTGCAGGCCGCGCCGGCGGGCACGCGAGAGCTCCGAGTACAGCATGTCCTGCATCATCGGGTGCGTGAAGACATACGCCGGCCCCTCGGCGAGATCGATCTCCTCAACGATGCGGTCGCGCCGAAGCTCATCGATGGCACGCAGCAATGCCTCAGGGGCGAGCCCCGCGAGTCGCTCCAGCAGGCGATGTGGTGCATGCACCGCGATCACCGCAGCGAGGGCGACCACTTCCTGCGCGTCTTCGCTCAGCCGCTCGTAGCGCAACGACAGCACGTCGCGAATGCTATCGGGGAGTGCGAGCTGCTCGGTGGACCAGCCCACCCACCGATCGCCCTCTCGGCGCAACCGCCCTGACTCCACCAGCGCCTTCAACGTCTCCTCGATGAAGAACGCATTCCCACGGGTCCGTGCGTGCACGCGCGCGGCGAACTCCTCCACCGTGCCGCGGCTCTCACCGAAGATCGCGCCCACGAGTTCGCTCGTCTCGTCACGCGTGAGCGGTGGGATCACGTGCCGCGTCAGCACGCCAAGCGAGCTCAGTGATTGTTCGGCGAGCCGGAGACTGCGATTCTCTTCTCGCTGGGCGTCGTTGTAGCTCGCCAACACCATCACCGGATGCGTGCCCAACGAGCGTGCAATGAAATGAAAGAGATCCAGCGAGGAGGGATCGGCCCACTGGAGATTCTCGAGGACCACGAGAATCGGTTGCTTCTGCGCGAGTCTGAAGAGCAACTGCGCGAAGACGTCGAAGACCCGTGGGCGCAAGTCCGAGGGATCACCACCACGCGCCGCCGCGCCTTCCAATCGCAGCGTCGGAAAGAGCACGCCCAACTCCGTCATCCCACCGCGAGAGAGCGTCTGTAGCGTGGCCGGGGGCATTCCTCGGAGGAGCGGCACGAAGCCGTCACCGAAGAGGGCGAAGGGAATGCCCGATTCGACCGGAAACGCGCGGCCGATGATGGTGAGAAATCCCTTCTCTGCCGCGCGCTCGGCGACGGCCTCCGTGATGCGCGTTTTTCCGATGCCGCTTTCGCCCGCGAGGATATGCACGCTGCCGCGGCTCTTCCGTGCGGCCTCAAGGGCGGCGGTGAGTGCAGTGGTTTCGCGCTGACGGCCGATGAGGGGCGCACGGGCGTTGGGGAGCACGTCGCGAACGTATCGCCAAACGGCCCGGCCCGCAATTCTATCACGCCTTTTTGATTCACGTGACGGGTGGCGTCACGATGTGCTTTGTCACGCTTGGCCTGAATGAACGCCCTGTCGAAAGGTGCGCATCGGCTCGATGGTAGCTCGGTCCTGCGGTCTGCGATACCGCGACATCACCGCCAGCCTACTCCAACTCCACCAACACCGTCCCCTTCTCGACCGCCTTGCCCGGCTGGGCCAGCACCGCCTTCACGACCCCCGCCGCCGGCGCGCGGAGTTCGTTCTCCATCTTCATCGCCTCCATCACCACCATCGGCTGCCCCGCGGTCACGGTATCGCCGACCTGCACATGGAGCCGCACGATCAGCCCCGGCATCGGCGCCACGACCGGGGCCGGCCCCGACGCGCCAGCCGCCGCCGCACTCAGGTCGCGGATCGCTTGCGCCCGCTCGTTGAGGGCATCGACCTCGAAGCGCCAGCCATCGATCCAGAGCACATAGTGCCCCTTGGGACCCTCGCGACGCGCCACGAGCTGGTGCTGCACGCCATCGACGGCCACGATACTCACCGGTGAGCCTTGCACCTCGCGCAGCTGAGCGGAGGAGGAGGCGCCATCGAGTGTGGCGATGCCATCGGTGAGGTCGACCTCGTGCCGTGTTCCGGCAAGCTCTACGATGTACTTCACGCGCCCTCCGGGCGTAGCTCGCACAGCGTTTCCACGTGCGCCGTCTGTGGGAACATGTCAAAGCATTGCAACGTGTGCACCCGCCAGCCGTCGAGGCGCGCGACATCGCGCGCCAGCGTGGCGGGATCGCAACTCACATAGAGAATCGCCTTCGGCCGCTCGGCGCCACTCGCGAGCGGCGTCACGAGTGCCGCCACCAGCGCCGCCGTCACGCGTGCATCGACTCCCGCGCGCGGCGGATTCAGAATCACGACATCCGCCGGCAGTAGCGAGGCGATCGCCTCCTCCACGCGCGCCGCGATCGCCCGCGATCCCGCCGGGAGTCGCGTTGCGGCATACGCGGTCGCCTCTTCATCGAGCTCGACCGCGGCGACACGCACCCCGCGCTCCGCGAGCGCAACGGCTGTATCGCCAGCGCCACTGAAGCCATCGATCACCGTACGCGGGGCATGCGCCATCGCCTGCGCGATGAGCGCCTCCTGCAGTCGCGCCGCGACCTCCGGATTCACCTGCACGAAGCTCCCACCCGGCTCCCCCGAGGGACGACGATCCGCCACGATGCGACGACGCTTCCCCTCCCCGTGCCACCAGATCGCCGCGAGGCTCGGCACGGCATCAAGGAAGTCGTTGATTCCTTCCCACGCGGTGCCACCCTCAAGCGTGAAATGCGGGCGCGCATTGATCACGCGCACGGTGCCGCGCAGCCGCGGCTCCTCGGGGAGATGCTCGGCCGCCGCGAGAATCGCACGCCACGCGTCGAGAACCTCAGGCGCCGTGATGAGGCAGTCGTGGAGGTCGAACACCGCTTCGGGATCATCGTACGCACGGAGCCCGGCGTACACGCGGCCATCGGCGCGGCGACGAATCGCCAGCGTGAGCGAGCGGCGATACCGCCATCCCTCTCCCACGACGATCTCCGGAAGCGCGACTTCGCGCTTCGCAATGCGTGCGAAGGCATCGCGCACCATGGCGCGCTTGGCCTCACGCTGCGCGCCGAGTTCCACTTGCTGCCACTGACAGCCCCCGCACTTGTCGGGTGAGGCGTAATGCGCGCAGGGTGCTTCGATGCGCGACGCTCCCGCGCGCTCCACACGCACCAACGTACCGTGCCCCACACGCCCACTCACCGACACGTCGGCCGTCACTTCGTCGCCCGGCGCGACACGCGGCGTGAAGACCACCAAGCCATCGTGGCGCGCGACGCCGTCGCCGCCGGCGGAGAGCGATTCAATGGTCAGCGTCATCCGCGTTGGTGGTACGCTCGGATGCGCGCTCGGCGATGGGCCCTTCGCTGCGCGCTCGCCAGGAGTGCCCCGACGCCCCTTGGCGCGATGGCCGCTCATCGCAGACCCTCGCGACGGGCGAGCGCAGCCCACGCCGAGGGCCGCGCCGCGTCGCCACCGGGCGCGGCGCTCGCGTCACCACTCGCGCCGTGCGCGCTGGTCCTTCCGCGCCCCGCACGATCCCGCTCCGCCAACAGCGCCGCCGCGATCGCCACCGCGCGAGTCGTCTCCGCCGGCGGCTGCTGCGCGAGCAACTGCGGAAGCTTCTGCTCCAACCACTGGATCGTCACGTTCCCTGCGCGATAATCGGCATCGGCCATCACTCGCAGATGGAACTCGCGTGAGGTCTCGATTCCATCGATCACCAACTCGCGCAACGCCCGCTCCATACGCGCGATCGCCAACTCGCGCGTTGGCGCATGCACGATCAGCTTGGCGAGCATGGGATCGTACGAGAGCCCCACCACACTCCCCGTGGTGATGCCACCATCCCAGCGCACGCCTGGGCCGGCCGGCAACTGCAGGTGCGTGATGCGTCCCGTGCTCGGCAGGAACCCGTTCGCCGGATCGTCGCTCGTGATGCGGCACTCGATTGCCCAGCCATTCGGCTCCGGCGGCACCAAGAAGGGCAACTCCTCGCCGCGCGCGATGCGCAACTGCCACTGCACGAGATCTATCCCCATCACGAGTTCCGTGACGGGATGCTCCACCTGAATGCGCGTGTTCATCTCAAGGAAATAGAACTCCCCGTTCTTCGCCAAGAGAAACTCGCAGGTGCCGGCACTCTGGTAGCCCGCGGCCTTCGCGGCTGCGACGGCGGCATCGCCCATCCGTTTCCGGAGCGCCGGTGACACCGCGACACTCGGCGCTTCCTCGATCATCTTCTGATGGCGACGCTGAATGGAGCATTCACGTTCGCCGAGTGCGATGCAGTTGCCGTGCATATCGGCGAGCACTTGGATCTCCACGTGACGCGGCCCTTCGATGTACTTCTCGATATACACCGCGTCATCGCCAAAGGAACTCTTGGCCTCGCGCTGCGCCGAGGCGAGCGCGTTGGCGACCTCACTCGCTTCGCGCACCAGCCGCATGCCCTTGCCGCCACCACCGGCGGCGGCCTTCAGCAGCACGGGATAACCGAACTGCCCAGCGAGCGTCTCGGCTTCGGTGGCGTCGCGCAGCGCTTCTGTGGTCCCTGGCACCACGGGAGTGCCCGCGCTGATGGCGAGCGTGCGGGCCGCCGTCTTGGAGCCCATCGCGGCAATGGCTTCGGCGGGCGGTCCGATCCAGATCAGCCCCGCGTCACGCACTCCGCGCGCGAACCACTCGCGCTCAGAGAGGAACCCGTAGCCCGGATGCACGGCATCGGCCCCGACGCGCTTGGCCACTTCTATAAGATGGTCGCCGCGGAGGTAGCTCTCACTCGCCGGCGCGGGGCCAATGTGCACCGCTTCGTCCGCGGCGCGCACATGCGGTGCGTTGGCGTCGGCATCGGAGTAGACCGCCACCGACGCAATGCCGAGCTCGCGACAGGCGCGGACGATGCGCAGGGCGATCTCGCCGCGATTGGCGATCAGGACCTTGGTCAGCGGCCTCAGCTTGGGGGTGCTCACAGCGGAATGCATCCGTGCTTCTTGGCCGGATTCTTCAGGCGCTTGCCCTGCAGCATGTCGAGCGCGTCGATCAACCGCGGCCGCGTGTCGCGCGGATCAATGATGTCATCCACGTATCCCCGCCCCGCCGCCACATAGGGATTCGCGAACTTGTCCGTGTACTCGGCCACGCGCGCATCCATCGCCGCCTGCGGATCGGCGGCCTCGGCGATCTCCTTCTTGAAGAGGATCTCCACCGCGCCCTTCGGGCCCATCACCGCGATCTCTGCCGTGGGCCACGCCAGATTCACATCGCCGCGAATGTGCTTGGAGCTCATCACGTCGTAGGCGCCGCCGTAGGCCTTGCGCGTGATCACCGTGAGCTTCGGCACGGTGGCTTCGCAGTAGGCGTAGAGCAGTTTCGCGCCGTGCCGAATGATGCCGCCATGTTCCTGCGCCATGCCGGGGAGGAAGCCAGGCACATCCTCGAAGGTCACGACCGGAATGTTGAACGCATCGCAGAAGCGAATGAAGCGTGCCGCTTTCACGCTGGCGTCAATGTCGAGCACCCCCGCGAGCACCGCCGGCTGATTCGCCACGATCCCAACGGAGTGCCCACCAAGGTGCGCAAAGGCGCAGACGATATTCTGCGCGAAATCCTTGTGCACTTCAAGGAAATCGCCGTCATCCACCACGCGCTTGATGATGTCGAGGATGTCGTAGGGTTTGTTCGAGTTATCGGGGATGATGACGAGCAGGGCTTCGTCGCGGCGATCACGCGGGTCCGCACCAGCGCCACGCGGCGCGGCATCGACATTGTTGGACGGAATGAAGCGCATCAACTGCCGGATGCCCTCGAGGCACTCGAGTTCGGTGGCGGCCGTGAAGTGCGAGACCCCCGACGTACTGCCATGGGCATCGGCGCCGCCGAGCTGCTCCATCGTCACGTCTTCGTGCGTGACCGTCTTCACCACATTGGGCCCGGTCACGAACATGTACGAGGTGCCGCGCACCATGTACACGAAGTCGGTGATGGCGGGCGAGTACACTGCCCCGCCGGCGCAGGGGCCAAGAATGGCGCTGATCTGTGGGACCACGCCGCTGGCGAGGGTGTTGCGCAGGAAGATCTCCGCGTAGCCACCAAGGGAGACGACGCCTTCCTGGATGCGCGCACCACCGGAATCGTTGAGGCCGATCACCGGGGCGCCATTCTGCATGGCGAGGTCCATGATCTTGCAGACTTTGGCCGCATGCGCCTCGGAGAGCGAGCCGCCGAAGACGGTGAAGTCCTGCGAGAACACATAGACGATGCGGCCGTCGATCTTCCCGTAGCCGGCGACGACGCCGTCGCCGTAGGGGCGCTGGGCGTCGAGTCCGAAGTCACTGGAGCGATGGGTAACAAAGCGGTCGATCTCGACGAAGGAGCCTTCGTCAAGGAGCACCTCGAGGCGCTCGCGGGCGGAGAGCTTGCCCTTGTCGTGCTGGGCTTTGAGTCGGGCTGCACCGCCGCCGAGTTCGGATTCGGCGCGGCGCTGGGCCAGGAGGTCGAGTTTCTCGCGCATAGGCATATTGGGGAAATCTAACGCACGGTGAACCCGACATCGTCCAGCAGGATCGTCCCCGCGGGGGTCCGGTCGAACCGAAAACGGATCCCCCTCACCTGCTGTGGGTCGAAGTCCGGGAGGATGGCGGCGAAACGCGCGAAGGGAATCTCGACCCGCTGCAGCACATACTCGTGGTCGCGCGGCGTCCCCGTGATCCGCTTCTCCACGAACTTGTACTTATAGAGGCGGACGGTGAGCGGGGGCCGGAGCGCCGCCACCGCCGAGAGCGGGAGGCTGGCCACCCGCCCATCCGCAAGCTCGAGCGCCACGGTGAGGTCTACGCGGATGGAGTCGGCCGGGCGATCGGCGCTGTCCGGTGCGGGCTTGGGCGTGCTGCTGGCGCGCCGGCGCGAAGCCGCGCGGCGCCCCGTGCTATCGGTCGTCACGCGGTCGAGCGCGGCCCCTGCAGCCGGCGGGGCGGCCGTGTCGGCCGGATTGAGCAACGAGGGACGCTGCCCGAGGTCGACGATTCCGAAGGTCAGCGCCGAACGTGCATCAAGGCCGATCGAAGCGGCGTGCTCCGATGGAATCCGCACGGCGTACCAGGCACGGAGCGAGTCGGCGGTGCTGTCCGTTTGTGCGGTCCAGCCGAGCACGGCGGCATGTGAGTCGAACGAGGGGTTCCCCCAGGCGCGACCATTCATGGCGCCTTCGCGCCAGGTCGCGAGCCCCTGCGCGGCGATCTGCACGCCACTCGCGGTGCCCGTCGCCACGTTCACATCCTCTTCGTAGTCGGCGATCACGCGCGTGTTGGCATCGCGATAGCTCGAGACGTACATCGTTGGCGGAAGCCAACTCCCCACCGTGCGATAATCGCGGAACATCGGCTCGTACGCGCGCTGTCCGCGCAGCGTCATCTCCAGAAAGCCCGTGAAGAAGACGAGCCCAATGCGACGCTGTTCCTCGCCGGTGAGCAACGACTCCTTGTTGAGCAGCCAGCCCGCAGCGCCCACATCGTTGTCGCCCCACACGGTGTTCCACTGTCCATGATTCGCGCGATACACATAGAGCGCCGCCTTCACCACGCCAGAGTCCGTGACATCGGCCCGCAGGAAGGTGCGTTGGCCCGAAAAGACTGACACATCGGCATCGTGCGAGCCGTGGATGACGAAATAGTTCACGCCGCGCACCGGCGGAAGGCGATCCGCCGGCCGGTATTGTCCATCGACTGGGGCAATCGCGATGATCGTGCGAATGTCGAAGCCGAAGTCGAAGCGCACACGGGCGTCGTCAGGATAGTGCGCGAGTTGATTGAACCCCGCCGCCACCGCGACCGCCTCACCACCGCGCGAGTGCCCCATCAACGCAATACGGGACATATCGACCCTGCCCCGCACGGGCGAGGCGCTGTCGGTGGCAATCAGCCGCCAGGCCTCGAGATGCTTGAGCAGCATCCACCCGCGGGCGTCGTTCTCCGTGCGAATGCCGCCATTCAGAAAGTTCTCGTCCACCGAGACCGCGATGTAGCCGCGACTCGCGAAATGCCGGCCGAGATACTCATAGCCCGGGTCAGAGTAATCTTTCATGGAATGATTGCCGTGCACGATCAGCACGAGTGGGAATTCGCCCTCCCCCACCGGATACCAGACACGCCCATTCACCGGAAGCGCGCGCGCATTGAAGCCCCAATACTTCCAGCGCTTCTTCGCGGCCTTCGCATCGATCCCTCTCAAGAATGGCGTGCCATTCACCGATCGCGTGCGTACCAGGACCGAATCGCGGAAGGCGGCCCGACGCTTGTCAGTCCCGCTACCATAAGTGAAAGTGCCCACCGCGTACCGCCCGGGCTCGGCGGGATTCGGCGCATCAATCGTGGTCGTCGCGAGCACGCGCTCGGCGTCCGAGCGCACGAGGCGGTTGGGCTGGACGCAGCTGGCGGCAACCAGTGCGAGGGCGAGCAGGCGGAGCGACGTCAGGGGAGAGTGCATCGATAGAAAATACGGCACGACGTTCCCGAACGACACTGCGTCCTCACCGCGTCCAGATCACGACCACCCCGCAGCCATCGAAGTCATTGAACTGCGGCGGCGCCAGCGAGGCGCGGTAGATCTCGATCCGCACCGCACGCAGCAGCAAGGAGCGCTCCTCATCTGCCGGCGGCTTGCCGAAGTCCACCCCATCCACGAACCAGCGCGGCTTGCAGGTCGTGAGCGCAGCAAATCCGCTCCCCGCCTGCTCCAGCGCGAGCTCGCCATTCCCCGCCCGCGCGCGCGGCGTCCGCGACGCCACATACTCGGCCGTCACCACCGCTTGCTGGCGCAACGTCGACTCATCGAGAAAGGTCCCGAAGCCGTACGAGCGCTTGCGCTCCTCGAATCCCGCCGCGGTCGTGGAGGTCGCGATGCCGCGGACGTTCACCGTCTCCATCACCTGCGGCGCGTTCTCCAAGCGAATCTCCGCGACCTCGATCTTGCCGTCGACCGGATCGAGATCAATGAGCATCGGCAGGTACCGAAGCGCACGCACCTGTAACTGCGCCGAGCGCATCGGTACGCCGGCGAGCGTCCATCGCCCCTCCGCGTTGGTGCGGACGCGCACGGAATCGCTGCCGGCGATCGAGACCGTCGCATCGGCCACCGGGCGACCGAGTCCGTCACGCACCAGTCCCGAGATGGCGCGTCCCTGCTGTGCGCTGGCGACCACCAGGTCGCGACGGCGGAAGGGCGCGTTCGCGAGTCGTGTTGTGACAGCGCCGCTTGCTAGGCCGTTGCCGCCAGCGGTCAGCGTGAACTCTCCGCTCGCGTAGGTCGCGACATTTCCTACTTGGCTCACTTCGCCTTCACTCGGGACACCGCAGAGCACGAAACGGCCGAGCGAATCGCTCACGCTCTCGACGCTGCGCGGTTCTTCGGCCATGTTGTTCGCTGAGACGATCGTGCGACTCCAGGACGCGCGCACGGTCACCCCACGGCGCGTGATATCGTCCACATCGCGGAGCTCGCCGATCAGCAACCCTTCGCCAGCGGAGGGCTCGCGTCCACACGCTGCAGCGAACAACGCGCGCGGCGAGGGCGTGCGCAGCACCGCCGGCTCTGCGCTGCCATCAGCATCCACGCGCACGCGCGCCGTGGGGAGTGGGACACGCAGGAACAGCAGCTCGTCGTCGAGCACCAGCAGTTCGTGAACGCCCGGAGGGAGGCCATCGAGTGCAAAGCGACCCTCGGCGTCGGCCACGGCCCGCTGCGTGCCGCCGAGTACGCGGACTTCTGCGCTTGGCACAACCGGAGCTCGCAGCGAATCCACCACCCGTCCGAACACCGTCCCCGTCGCGACGCCAGCGGGTGCCGCGGTGCGCAACACGACCTCTACGCCGAGCGAATCCATCGGAACGCGCGCGAGCGCATCCATCGGCGTCAACTGCACCACTGCCCCCTGCGCGACGCCGCACACCATCCACTGCCCATCGCTTCCCGTGGTGACCTCCGCACGCCGCGGCGTCCAGCCGCGTTGGTCGGCGCCAAGGACGCGAAGATCTTCGCGCCATGCGAGTCGCAGCGCGCGCTCGCCGACCGGTGCGCCGAGCGAATCGCGCAGCACTCCCCACATCACCCCCTCGCGTACGCCAAGCGGACTCGGGCAGAGTTCCGCCATGTCCGCCGCGCTTCGTGCAATCACCACCGGCACCACGTCCCCCGCGTTCGCCGCCGCGTACAGCACGCGCTCGCCTTGTCGAATCTCGCGGACGTCGCCCCCAGTGACAGCGAGTGCATTCACCCGCTGTACGCGCTGTTGAATGCGCCCGCGTCCCGCGCCACGCGAGGGAATCGTCACCTCGGCGACGCGCGGCATGCGGATGCTCCATTCGTTCACGAGCCAGATTCCGCTCGCGAGTCGCAGAAACCCGACCGTCCCTCCCGCGCGCGAAGTCCGCAGCACATTCGGAAGATTCGCGTAATCGAACTCCAACAACTGCAACTCCGCCGAGCGCCGATCCAACCAGAGCGTCCCCCGAATCCCCACCACGCCAGGGCGCGACTCAGCCGGCTTGAATCCGATGCCGACCCAATCGCGCGCGTCCTTCGTCCAGGGTTCGGCTTGAAAGCAGTGCGTCTCGACGAACGATTCAGAGAGCAGCACTTCGGCATCGGGCGCGTAGAACGAATAGCCGTCATCGGCGATCGAGAGGTATCCGACCTCGGCGAGGAGTCCCGGTGGAAGACTCCGGAACGGGCGCCCCGTTCCGGAGCTGAAGGCTTGGACCGTCGGCTCCTCGAGTGGTCGTCCCTGCAGCGAGGTGAGCTGCGAACGCAGCGTCCAGACGGCGGAGAGCTCGCCCTCGGTCGATTGCAATTGCGTGGAGCGAATCGCCTTGCGCGCTTCTTCGAGCAGCGTGACGACCTGCGCATTGCGCGCATCCCGCGCATCCCGCGCATCCCGCGCATCCTGTGCGCGCGCGCGGCCGCAGACGCTGCGACCCACCACGCTGATCCGCTCGAGCGCGATTGCCGCGCCGCTGAGGGCGAATGCTTCCGTGCGGACTTCGCCGGCGGCGAGGGTGAAGGTGCCGAACTCCGTGGGGCGTTGGCCGATGCGGAGCCCGCGCACGGCGATGGTACGCGGCGCCGTCAGCTTGAGGATGAAGTAGCCGCGCGTATCGGTGAGCGTGGAGGCAATGCGCGCGTTCGTCGCGGGATCCAGCGCTTCGATGATGACGCCCGTGGCTGGCTCGTTGGACTCGGCGAGTCGCACGGTACCGCGCAGTTCCTGGGCGGACAGTGCGCGCGTGATGCCTGGGGAGATGAAGACGAAGGCCACCACGATCAGGCGCATCCACTTCTGCATACGGAGTCGGCTGGCAGAGGTGAGGGAAACGGGGCGAGGACCCTTCAGAGTATCGCTGGGGATACCCCGGCGCGAGGGAGTGGGATTAGGTGCGCGTTAAGCGTGGGAAGGGCGCCGGCGGACGGTGCGGGTGGCGTGACCTGACGACTCGCTTGTCAGCGGTCCGAGAGTCGCGCACCTTCGAGTCATGGCCGCCACGCGGCCTCGAACAGAGATCCGTCGCATGTGCCCTGAGCGATCATCCAGGCGCACTTCACGATCGGAAGTCCCGTGGTTCCGAAAGCTCAAGTGATTCTGGCAGAGCCAGGTGATCTCCAAGGAGTCGGATTGCGCGCTGAGCGGCACCGTGGACGATGCACGACCGATCAATGCCAGTCGCGCGATCGCCGAACGTCCCTGGGCGTGGGTGGGGCGTTCGATCGATCACGGACGCTTACGTAATGCACGCCACGATCCGCATAGCGCCGTGGCAGGCCGGAAAGCGAGGGGATCGACCTCGAGGGTCTGCTGCAGCACCCCCGTCCAGCGGCGGGCGTACCAGCCGTAGTCCCGCGTGGTCACGTGCCCCTCGTTCGGAATGGGCGCCAGCACGCGGGCGAGGAACTCCAAGGGGTCGACGGTCTCGGTGCCCGCCGTCGGGCCGTCGGACTTGTCGGACCGGGAGGTGACCGCTTTCGCCGTCCGGTCGTAGG
>ENA-ORBV01006876-ORBV01006876.1-microbial-mat-metagenome-genome-assembly--contig:-NODE-6876-length-19814-cov-56.953843_pt1 | contig 19814 bp, 15 predicted proteins | sample MGYA00237777_ERZ505514 | MGnify/ENA primary metagenome ERZ505514 (study PRJEB26160, sample SAMN06269048) | microbial mat metagenome | isolation source: Oligotrophic lake microbial mat | place... | reverse complement strand
GCGAAAGCGAGTGTCGGCCCGGAGGGCCGAACGGAGCGCTCTGAATACTTCGGCCCGGAGGGCCGAACGGAGCGCTCTGAATACTTCGGCCCCGTGGGCCGAACGGAGCAATCGAACTCCCCACGCGTCATTCCCGCGAAAGCGAGTGTCGGCCCGGAGGGCCGAACGGAGCGCTCCAATCAATACCGCCGCAAAACTCCAATCACCACCCCCTGCACCTTGCACTCCCTCACGAAGATCGGCTCGAACGCCTCGTTCGCCGGCTGAAGTCGGATGCGTCCATCGGGTTCGTGGAAGAAGGTCTTCAGCGTCGTCTCGCCGCTTCCGAGGAGGGCCACGACGCGATCGCCGTTGCGTGCGACTTCACGCCGCTCGACCAGCACGTAGTCGCCATTCATGATGCCTTCATCCTTCATCGAGTCACCCTCGACTCGCAGGGCAAAGGTTCCGCCGCGCTGACCGACGCGAGGACCGAAGAGATCCTCGAGGCGAAGTTGATCGTTCTGCTCGAACTTCTCGATGGGATGGCCTGCGGCAATTCGGCCCACCAGGGGGAACGCCAGCGAGTTCGCTTCATCGGGGAGGATGGTGTCATCCGCCAACGACAAAGAGCGAGCCTTGTTCGCATCTCGAAGCAGAGCTCCCTTCTTGACGAGTGCTTCGACGTGCTCGAACACGGTCACCTTGCTGATGCCGAGGGAGTTGGCAAGCTCCTGCATCGTGGGTGAATAGCCGCGGATGAGACGCGACTCGCGAACGAGCTGAACGATCCGAAGCTGTCGAGGAGTGAGATTCATGGAGAGTCTCCGAGGGAGTTGACGCACAGGAAGCCTGCGACGTGCTGGACGAGCGATCTGGCGAGAGCGAGCCCGTGAACGACCTCAAGAGCGAGGCCAGCACGGTCTGCCATCGAGGGAGCTGGGAAACGCGAGCACCCGGCGGGGAGGGTGAGTGCGGGTGCTTCAGCGCTGGGGGGTGCCGAAGGAGACCGTCCAAAACCCGTGCCATGTCCCGCGTGTACATCGACCGAACAGGGCTCTCGGCTGAAGCGGGAGCCGTTCGGGTTTCACTTTGGGATGGTTCCCGAGCCGTCAAGGAGGGTGCAGCGGGCCATTGAGTGCCATCGACCGCCGGCCATCGGGCCCCGGCCGCACCGCGATTTGGCTGGGCTGGGGCAAGCCACTCCGCGTCGCGGACCAATCCTCGCGCTGAACGGATGGCGAGGGTCTCACCTCGATCGGTCACCGGGCGATTGAAGGGAACGGCGCGGAGCCGAGCCTCTCGACGGGTGAACTCGAGAGCGCCCTCGCAGGCGGCCGCGGGCGTCCGGCTGATCTCCTTCGCGGCCGCGCTGCGGAGGGCGGCGACCGCCGCGGGTGAGGACGTGGTGACGGTCTCGCCGAAACCGCCACCAGTCACTCGACCCCGCAGCGAGTTCGATCGGGCGCTCGACATCGCGGTGGTGTCAGGCGAGTGAGCGGACTGCCAGGCTGCCTGATCGCGCTGATCGCGCTGATCGCGCTGATCGCGCTGATCGAGCTGAGCGCGCTGATCGCGCTGAGCGCGCTGATCGCGCTGAGCGCGCTGATCGCGCTGAGCGCGCTGAGCCCGCTGATCCAGTTGTTTCGCCTGTTCCACAGGCATCACCGCATGGCGGAGTCCGGCCCAGACGTCGAGTCGAGACCTCGAGCCGCTGAAGCGAACGCCACACTGGCGGCGCACCTGGGCCTCAGCCTCACGATCGATTCGATGCGGAAAGAGTTCCTGAAGGCTGGTGAGCCACCGAACGACGCGTCCCTCGACGCACTCCAGCCGCGCCGTGCCTGAGAGGCGGACGATGTCCGCGGTCATCCGCCGATCGTCTCGGCTCACGGTCCAGAGGCGAGCCTCGACGGCGGTTGACTCGCTCGACTCGCGAGCCTCGGCCGGATCGTCCAATTGCACGCCGCCCTCGAGCTCCGACGCCGAGGGCGGCGTGCCATGGACGGCGAGCAGGCCATCTTCGATGGCCAGCACGGTCACCGCGTAGTCGCCACCAGGACCAAGACGCAGGAGTGGTTCAGCCCGTCGATTGACGGCGGAATCCGCCCAGCCCGGCGCCGCGGCGCCAGTCCGGGCACTCTGGGCCCGCCGCGCAGAAGTGTCTGTGAATTGAGCAGTCTCGGCATTCACTGGGGTGCTCATCGGAGTCTCTTTCGTGGGACGGTCGCTTCGTGGGACGGGCGCTTCGTGGGACGGTCGCTTCGTGGGACGGGCGCTTCGTGGGACGGGCGCTTCGTGGAACGGGCGCTTGGTCGGACGGGCGGTTCGTCGCGGTCCCGATGCGGCGACGCTGCGGGTGCCAAAGGGTTCATGGTTCAGGAGTTCGGGTTACGTTACCCCAGACATCGTCCGAAATGCAATCCGATCTTGAGGCGAAAGTCAAATTCTGCACGGTGTGCGTTCGGGTGGCTCCTGATGCAGGCTGATCGCGAAGTTCGTCCGCCGGTCGGGATCTCGCCGATACTCCCGGCTCCCGCCTCTGAACGGCCAAGATTGCTCGACGGCGGCTTCTTCGCTCATCGCTTCCCGAATCTCGGCGTGCTCGGGCGCATTCGGAAGGTGGTGTGAACCGACTCCACACGGCGCACTTCCGGCATGCTGCTCTCCGAACTCATCCGCGATCTCCCCGACGTCGTGAAGTTGGCAGAGGACGACCGCTCCCAGTCGGGTGCGCCGCAGGAGTGTGTGAAGGACTCGTCCTCGTCGCCTCCTGATCCGGAGATTCGCGACCTCGCCGAGGACTCGCGGAAGGTGACGCCAGGGGCGCTCTTCATGGCTCGCGCCGGTTCCAGACAGGACGGACGGGCGTTCCTCGCCGAGGCACTCGCGCGGGGCGCCGCGGCCGTGCTGGTCGAGCGTGCGGGAGCACTCGAAACCGAGTCGATCCGTGCCACCGGCGCGAGCGTTCCGCTTCTCGCAACGACCAACGTTCCGGGTGCCGCAGCGCGAATTGCGGAACGCTTCTTCGGGAACCCGAGCCGCGAGCTTCGGCTCATCGGCATCACCGGAACGAACGGCAAGACCACGACTGCCTCCCTCACCCAGCAGTTCGTCAAGGCCGCCGATCGGCGCTGCGGGCTCATCGGAACCATTGCAGTCGACGATGGGCTGACCTCGACCACCGCCACGCTCACCACCCCCGACGCAATCTCCCTCTCGCGGCATCTCCAGCAGATGGTGTCCAACGGTTGCGCGGCTTGTGCCATGGAAGCGTCCAGCCATGCGCTGGCCCAGCAGCGCACCGCCGGACTCGAGTTCGCCGTCGGCGTCTTCACCAATCTGACCGGCGATCACCTCGACTACCACGGGTCGATGGAGGCGTACGGGGATGCCAAGGCGATCCTCTTCGAGGGACTCTCGAAGGAGTCGATGGCAATCGTCAACATCGACGATCCGGCGGCGGAGCGCATGCTTCGTGCCTGTCGAGCCCGCGTGCTCCGCTGCAGCGTCCGCGACCCGCAGGCCGAGTGCTTCGCTCATCTCGACGCGCTCGGGCCAGGTTTCGTCTCGGCCCGCTGGACGACGCCGTGGGGAACGAAGCTCATCCGCCTTCCGCTCACCGGACTCCACAACCTGATGAACTCGATGCAGGCCGCGGCGGGAGCGTGGTCCGTCGGCATCGCCGGCGAGGTGATCGATTCGGCCCTGGAGCGATGCACGGCGCCGGCGGGTCGCCTTGAACCGGTGACGACCGACCAGGATCCGTTCTCGGTGCTGGTCGACTACGCCCATACCGACGACGCCCTCGACAATGTCCTTCGGGCGCTGCGGGCCCTGGTTCCGCCGGAAGGACGACTCCGCGTGGTCTTCGGCTGCGGAGGCGATCGCGACCGCACCAAGCGACCGCGCATGGCGGCAGTCGCATGTCGTCACGCCGACGAGGTGATCGTCACCAGCGACAATCCACGAACCGAGGATCCCGAGGCGATCGTCGAGGAGATCCTCACGGGTGTGCCCGCGGATCGTCGCGTCCGCACCCATCGCTGCGTGGACCGAGGCGAGGCCATTCGCGGCGCGGTCCTCTCCCTGCTGCCTGGCGACGTGCTGCTCATCGCCGGCAAGGGCCACGAGGACTACCAGATCATCGGAACGACGCGACGGCCCTTCGACGATCGCGAGGTAGCCAGAGCGGCGCTCGGCGAGCGGCGGGCAACTCCCATCCACGCGACCGTGGAGTGTCGAACATGAGTCGATTCGAAGGCGAGTGGATCCGCCGGACGACCAGAGGACGCTGGCTGCGACCGCCGGGTGCAACGACCTCGTTCTCCGACTTCACAATCGACAGCCGATGCGTGGCGCCCGACTCGGTCTTCGTCGCCATTCGCGGCGAAACTCACGATGGACACGACTTCGTGGCTCAGGCCGCAGCCGTGGGTGCGAGGCTCCTGATCGTGAGCCGCGAGGTGGATCTCGCAGTGCTGGACCCCGCGACTGCCGTCCTTCACGTCGACGACACGGTGCAGGCCCTTCAACAGCTCGGCGCGGCACACCGCCGGCGCCTCTCAGGCCTGACGGTGATCGCCATCACCGGCTCGGCGGGCAAGACCACCACGCGCAGAATCCTCGACGCGGTTCTTTCGACGACGCTTTGCGGAGCCCAGTCCCCGAAGTCCTTCAACAACCATCTGGGCGTTCCGTTGACGCTGCTCTCGGCCCGCTCCGAGCATCGCTATCTGCTGGTCGAGATCGGCATGAATGCTCCGGGCGAGATCAAGGCCCTGACCGCACTCGCGGCACCCGAGATCGGAATCGTCACCGGGATCGGCCGGGCCCACCTCGAAGGGGTGGGCTCGATCGACGGGGTGGCGCGGGAGAAGACCGAACTGCTCCGTTCGCTCGCTCCGCAGGGTCTGGCCGTGGCGAACGTGGACCAGCCTGCAATCCTCGCCCATCTTCATGGAATCAGCGGACTCCGCACGCTCGTCACCTACGGCCTCGCCCCGACTGCGCAGCATCGCCTGACGGGACGCGCTCCGGGGACCGCTGCTGGTGCGTCAACGCCGGGGGTCCAGACCGAGAACCGGGCCACCCACGAGACAGGCGTCGCGGTCGGACAGGAGTTCACCCTCGATGGCACCTTCTCGGCATGGCTGGGCCTGCCGGGTGAACACAACGCGGTGAATGCGCTGGCCGCGGTGATCGTCGCCCGGCATCTGGGACTGGATGACCGCGCCATCCGCGTCGGGCTCGCCGCAGTTGCACCGAGCGAGATGCGGCTCGAGCCATCGTCGATCTCGACTGGCGACCAGGCCGAACCGATTCTCCTCTTCAACGACGCCTACAACGCCAATCCCGAGAGCGTGGTCGCCTCGCTCTCGACCTTTGCGGAGATTGCCCCACCGCCCGCGGACTCGCGGCGGATCATCATCCTCGGCGACATGCTCGAGCTCGGCGCCCACGGCGCCTCGCTGCACCGTGAGGTCGGCGAGCGGCTTGCGGCGATGGCCGCCAAGCTCGTGGGACGCCCGGGTGATCGCATCGTGTGCGTGGGACCATTGATGCAGCAGGCCGCCGCGGCTTTCGAAGCGCAGCCCTCCACCGGGCATGTGAAGGTGGAGCTGATCTCTTCTCTGGGAGCGACCGAGCTGGCCCGGCTCATCGAGTCGTTTGCACCGGGTGATGTCATTCTCCTGAAGGGGTCGCGGGGCATGGCGCTCGAGCGAATCGCCACCGAACTGCGGCGCCGTTTCGGGCCGCCAATCGCCGGGTCTCGAGAAGGGCAGCAATGCTCTACAACCTGATCGAAGCGTTGGCCGACTGGCTCGATGGGATCGGGCTCTTCTGGGCCGTGCGTCTGATGTACGAGATCGAGTTCCGGGCCTTCGCCGCCGTGGTCGTGGCCTTTGGGCTGGTCTGTCTCACCGCCAATCCCACCATCCGCTGGCTGCGGCGTCAGAAGATCGGCGACCTCGCCTCATTCGATCAGGCTGAACTCGACCGGCTGAACTCGAGCAAGGTGAACACGCCGACGATGGGTGGGCTGTTCCTCTGCGGATCGCTCCTGGCGACGATCCTTCTGCTCGCGGATGTGCTGCACAACCGCTACGTGCACCTGGCCATCGTCGTCCTGATCTGGTTCTCGCTGGTCGGTGGTTTCGACGACTGGCTGAAGCTGACCGCGAAGCGCCGCGGCCCCGGGTCTCGGCAAGGGCTCTTCGCATGGGAGAAGCTCCTGTTCCAGTTGGGCGTGGGCGTGATCGTCGGCCTCTTCCTCTATCAGCATCAGTCCGCACACTCGCCCGACGCGGTCGTCCTCAACCTTCCCTTCCAGCGGTCCTACGTGAACACTCGGGTCAGCGATGCGGTGCTGCAGGCGCCGCCGCTCAATCCCTCGGTGATCGTGCTGGGCGTGGTGGCGTTCACGCTGATTGCCATGCTTGCGGTCGCGGGAACCTCCAACGCGGTCAATCTGACAGACGGCATGGACGGACTCGCCGCGGGCACCCTGACCATGGCCGCTCTCTGCGTGATGGTGCTCTGCTTCGTGGGCAGCGATGCCCGCACGGCCTATCGCCTTCTCGTTCCCCACGTGCCCGAAGCTCGCGAGCTGATCGTCGTCGCCGGGGCGATGGCGGGGGCCTGCCTCGGGTTTCTCTGGTTCAACTGCTATCCGGCGCGGGTGTTCATGGGTGACACCGGCTCGCTGGCTCTTGGAGGACTGCTGGGCTACATCGCCGTCGCCATCCGCCAGGAACTCCTGCTCTTCGTGATCGGCGGGGTCTTCTTCGCGGAGATGTTGAGCGTGATCCTGCAGGTGGGCTACTTCAAGTGGACCAAGGGGAAGCGGATCTTCCGCTGCGCCCCGGTGCATCACCATTTCCACCTCGGGGGCTGGACCGAGCAGCAGGTGGTGGCTCGCTTCTGGATCATCGGCGTGATTCTCGCCATCGTGGCGATGGTCTCGCTGAAGGTCAGGTGACCCGGCGCGGCGCCGCGACAGCGGTCTTCCGCCCGGCCCTCGGTACCATCCCACCCCACATGTCCGGCACCCCTCGACCCGCGCAGCACACTCGGCCGCCTGCCGCCCACACGGCGGGATGCGGCGCCGTGACGCGACTCGAGCGCAACAGGTCGGGATTGGCGATGACGCTCGCGCTCGTGCTCCTGGCCGCCGGCGGGTGCGTCGCTCGCGAAGGGGGGCCGTGGTACGGCACTGGAGTCGGATCGCCGCCGCGACTTTCGGCGGAGGCGTGGCCCACTCGACTCGATCGAAACACGGCCCTCGGTCCAGATCCCAGCCAGGCGCTTCTTCTCTCGCCGCGAAGCGGTCCGCCGGAGGAGCGGAAGTACCTGGGCTCGTATGGCGTCGGTGATCTCTATCGCATCGATGTCGAGGAGCTGGTCGAGGCCGATCAGCTCGCTCGATTCCGCGAGGAGCGCGGCTTTCGGGAATGGCTGGTGTTCCAGACCTACCTGCGTTCGCTCGACTCCGACCTCCAGTGGGCCGGTCCGATGATGCAGGTGACCGACGTCCCCGATGGCCCGGTGCGGGTCCTCGAAGTCTCGGAGACCAGCTTCGCCATCTATCTGCCGCAGGGCAAACCGCGCGGGCTGGTGGTGCAGTTCACGAACCTCGCCGGGAACACCGACTGGGAACGGCAACTGACCGCGGAGTTCCGCGCTCGTGGCTGGGCGGTGCTCTCCACGTTCGTTCCCGACGGCTGGGCGGTGCGCGAAGCGCTCGAGCTTGATCGCAACGACGATCCGCACGAGATCGGTGTCCGGATCGCCGAGGCCGTCGATGATCGTCTTGCCGAGTGGGCCTTCGGCGTCGAGGCCCTGCTCGACTATCTCGGCGCCACCTATCCCGACATTCCGCTCTCGCCGATGATCGGGCTCGGCAGCAGCGCCGGGGCCATCTCCCTTCCGGCAGTCGCGGCCCGGCTCGATCGCCCCTTCGACTGTTCAGTGCTGATCGGAGGTGGCATCGACGCGCTGAGCGTGCTGCGGTGGACCACGCTCTCGACGACGCCGTTCCGGCTGGTATGGGAGGACAGCAAGCATCCGACCGCGGCGCAGTGGACGGCGATTCAGAAGGCGTTCGAGTCGAGCACCCGGCTCGACGGCATCAAGACCGCCAGCTATCTGCGGCAGAGTCCGACGCTTCTGCTCCACGCCAAGTGGGATCGAATCGTCGATGCCCGCTGCGGCGATCGACTCTGGGAGGTGCTCGACTACCCCGAGCGCTGGTGCTATCCGGCGGGACACCTCGGTCTCTTCATCCTGTGGGTCCCGCAGGATCGAGCCAGGATCGCCGACTGGGTGGAGGCTCAGATCGACGCGGCCGGGCCAGCCGCCGGGCCCGCGGATGGCGTGGCCCCGATCCCCTGACGGCGGACTCGGGCTCCCCAGCACTTCTGCCTCGAGGATCGGGAGTTCTCTGGTGCGTGGCCCGACTTTGGGGGAAGATTCCCGGTGCAGGTCGCAATCACCCGCAGTGGTCGCGAAGCACGCGGCGGTTGGGACCGCCGCCCGGGTGGCCGTTTCGCCATCCCGGCAGTCGGAGCGCATCGTCGAAGGCAAGCGTGGAGTGAATCGATGAGTTGGCACGTGTCCCCTCCGAAGTGGAGCAAGTCTGATCGATCGAGTCGCTCGGCTGGTCTCGCACGCGCGGTAGGCGCAGGTATCGCCGTGGGCGCAAGACGAGTCCCGTCGCGACTGGCCATGGTCTGTCTCGGCGTCGTCGTCCTTGCCGGCGGAGGCTGTCAGCAGCGCCGCGTGCGGGTGGAGATGGCTCCGGACGAGCAGGGGATGAATCGCTCCTTTGCCACCAACACGCTCGACAAGGCGGGGCGGGCCCGACTCGCCGAGGCCTACGGACGCGACGCGAAGCGCGACCAGGGAACCGGCGGCGTGCGCGTGGCCGGCACCTTCGCCGATTCGCTTCCGAGCGAGGTCGGCAATCAGAGCGGGATCACCACGCTCGACTCTGACCTCGGCCGAACCTGGTTCTACTTCGAGAGCTTCCTGGGCGACCCCAACGATCCGCTGGGACTCGAGCGCGACGACTGGGTCGGTCTCCAGCGCCGCATGGCTGCGGGTGAACTCTGGATCCGCCTCTTCGGTCGCTGGGCCGAGCGGCAGATCGCCGATCCGTCGAAGCGCGAGGAGTTCCGCGCCTATATCGACGCCGATCTCGTTCCACTCGCCAACAACACCATGCTCCGCTACGGGGCGATGCAGGCCGCGGCCCAGTCCAACCGCGTTGGAGCCACGATTCGCGAGCGCCAACAGTCCGGACCGCGCACGCCCGAAGAGGCCTTCTGGCAGCGTCTCTTCGTGCCGCTGCTTCTCTGTCTGGCCGAATGCGACCAGGCCGCCCGCAGCGCCCGCCCGCAGGCGGCGGGAGCGGTGGGGCTCTTCACCGCGGAGGAGACGCATCAGCTTCTGCTCCTCTCGCTCGACGGCAATGCCGGCGGCGCGTCCCGGGCGTGGAGCCTGGAAGAGATCTTTCTGCCGGCGATGGCTCGTCAGGTGCGTCGCTTCCGCCCGCAGACGACGCGGATCACCACCGCCGATCTCCTGGCCATCGGCATCTCGTTCTTCTTCCACACCTCCTCGTCGCGCGATCGCGACGCCCTGATGCTGGACTCAGCGGCATTCAGCGAGGACGAGAAGGCCCGGATCCGCGGCGGCGATCGCTCGGTGGCGCTGCCGCCGCCCTACGGCCTCGATCCGCGTCGTACGGCCAAGTCGACCCGCGCGGAAGTTCGTCTCAAGACCCGCGACGAGCCGTATCTCACCAACGGCGTCTGGAACCCGGCCGAGGGCGAGGTCGTGTTCGACGCGGCGCTGCATGACGCCCTCAATCGCACCGTGCTGTATCAGCCGATCTACTACGCGGCGTGGTCGCGGGCGGCGGAGAGCCGGCAGCAGGCCTGCTTCGGCAGAATCATCATGCGCGGGGATGCCCTGGCGAACTACTGCATCTGGCTCGAGGTGCTGGGCGAGACCCGCGCCGCGGAGTGGACCGGACTGGTGGACCGGCTCGCGGCTTCGGGATCGGACTCGGGTACTGGTACCGGGTCGCGTCGCAGCGCCATCACCGCGATGAAGAGGTTCGTCGACGACGCCCGTGCCGACCGAGTCCCGCCGGAGGCGCTTCGGACGTGGCTCGGCGAAGCCGCTTCGAGCTCCGATTGAGCGGGTCCCGAGCCGCCGAGCAATCAATGGTCCTTCAGACCCCGACCTTCACGGGTGCGCTCCTGGCAGTCGCGGTGGCGCCCTCGACCTTCCCGTACGTGCGAGCCCGCGGCTTCACCGGACCCTCGGGAACCGGCTCGAAGGTGATGCGCGATCCCTTCGACGATGGGTCCCACGTGGCCACGGTGGTTGCGAGGAACCGGGTGTCGTCGCGCTCGGTGTAATCGGAGCGGTAGTGCGAACCGCGGCTCTCCTGACGAGCGAGACCGCCTTCGACGATGGCTTCGGCGAGGATCAGCATGTCGCCGACGGCGCGGGTCCACGACAGGTTCTGGTTGGTCCAGAGGCCGGTGTCGGAGAGCTTGACTCGCCGGTACCTTTCGCGCAGTTCAGCGAGTCGGGCGCGGGCCTGGAGCAGCCGCTTCTCGGTCTTGATCACGGTGCTGGCCGCGGTCATCTCCTCGCCCAGCTCGTGTCCGATGGCGTAGGGATTCTCGTTGCCGGAGCTCTGGATCAACCGCTCCATGCGCTGCGTCTCCTGGGCGACGAAGCCCTCGAAGAGCGTCGCGGGCAGGTCGTTGGCCGAACCCTTGAGGTCGCGAACGTAGCTGACCACGCCGACGCCGCTGAAGAGTCCGTCGAAGATGCAGGAGAGCAGGGCGTTGGCGCCGAGTCGATTGGCGCCGTGATACTGGTAGTTCACTTCGCCGAAGGCGTACAGGCCGGCGACGTTGGTCGACATGGAGTTGGCCGCGCCGAGGACCATGCCCTTGCCGTCGGCCTTCGACGTGTAGGTCGTCCAGAGTCCGCCCATGGTGTAGTGCACGCCCGGGAAGATCTTCATGGGCACCTCGGCCGGATCGTCACCGACGAACTTGCGATAGATGTCGATGATGCCGCCGAGCTTCCGCTCGAGGTACTCGCGCCCCAGGTGGGTCAGATCGAGGAAGACCATGTTGCCGCCGCCCACGCCGAGACCCTGATTCACGCAGACGTCGAAGATCTCGCGAGTGGCGATGTCGCGGGGCACGATGTTGCCGTACTTGGGGTACTTCTCCTCGAGGAAGTAGTACCGCTCGGCCTCGGGGATCTGCCGCGGATCACGGGTATCGCGGGCCTTCCGCGGAACCCACACGCGTCCGCCTTCGCCCCGGGCCGATTCGCTCATCAACCGCAGCTTGTCGGCGCCGGGAATCGCCGTCGGATGCACCTGGATGAACTCGCCGTTGGCGTAGTGCACGCCGGCCTGATAGCAGCGGCTGGCGGCACCGCCGGTGCAGATGACCGAGTTGGTGCTCTTGCCGAAGACCAGTCCGTTGCCACCGGTGGCCATGATCACCGCGTCGGCGCGGAAGGAGCGGATCTGCATCGTGCGCAGGTCCTGGGCGACGATGCCGCGGCAGGAGCCGTCCTCGGCGATGATCGGCCAGAGGAATTCCCAGTACTCGTACTTGGTGACCTTGCCCTCGCTCTCGGCCCGCCGCACCTGCTCGTCGAGGGCGTAGATCAACTGCTGCCCGGTGGTGGCGCCGGCGAAGTGGGTGCGCTTGTAGAGCGAGCCGCCGAAGAGGCGAAGATCGCGCTGACCCTCGGCGGTGCGATTGAAGGGGACACCCATGCGATCCAGCAGATCGATGATCCGCGGAGCCCAGTGGGCCATCTCGTAGACCGGCGCCTGGTGGGCGAGAAAGTCGCCGCCATAGACGCTCTCGTCGAAGTGCTCCCACTCGCTGTAGCCCTGCTGGCGGGCGACCTCGTTGCAGGCGTTGATTCCCCCCTGGGCGCAGACGCTGTGCGAGCGCTTGACCGGCACCATCGAGAAGAGATCGACGGGAAGCCCCGCCTCGCTGACGCGAACGGCAGCAGCCAGACCGGCGAGTCCGCCGCCGACGATGATGACACGGCGTGTGTTGTTCATGAGTGGACCGCTCCGTCTCCGCCCAGCATCTTGAGTTCGATCTCCCTGGCCTTCACCGGGTCAAGCGACGCAAAACCGAGCACCGCCGTCACTCCAGCGGCGCCGAGCAGGAGCCCGACCGCCACGCAGACATAGGCGAAGCGGCGCTGCGCTCCGGCCGAGATCGTGAGCCCCCAGGTGATCGCTGCCGTCCAGAGTCCGTTGGCGAAGTGGTAGACGAGGGCCAGCACGCAGACCAGATAGAACGCCGCTCGCAGGAGTCCGGGGAGACCATCACCGAAATGCAGCGCCGTCGACGACGCGGCATGCACAGGATCGAAGGTGGGGAAGAGCCCGCCGAAGGTGATGCCGAAGCGAAGCGAGGCGAGGTGCAGGAAGATGAAGACCACCCCGAGGTATCCGCTCAGGCGCTGCAGGGTGTAGCGGCGATTCGCCGACCAGGAGTAGTGCTTGACGTTGGAGCGCCCGGTTCTGGCGAACCAGACGCCGAGGATGGCGTGGAAGGCGATTGGCAGCCAGAGCGCGAACATCTCGATGAAGAAGAGAAACGGCAGGTTGTGAATGAAGTTCACTTCGTGCTGGAAGCTCTCGACTCCACCGTCGCCGTACGAGGGATCGCCGATGAATCGACCCCAGACGATGCTCGAGTTCGTCGCCAGGTGCGGGAACAGGAAGAGCCCAATCGGAGCGACTCCAGTCAGCGAGTGGAGTCGCCGCAGGAGGAAGTAGTGTCGTTGGACGAAGGGCTCGGCGGCTTCCGAATGCGAGTGCAGGGCAGTCACGGCGGGGAAAGTCCGTTCGGAGGAGTGGCGATCAGGATTCGCGGGTGGTGTTGCGGGTGTGACGACTGTGGCGAAGGCGACGAGTGGGGGGCCACTCGTGCCCGCAGCGGAATCGACTCAGGACGGCATGCGAAGCCCGGCCCCGCCTGCACCGGGGACGGCCCCAGGGCCCAGGCCGGGAACGGCTCCCGCCTGCTGGCGGGCGACGATCTCGAGGAAGTAGACGAACCGACTGCGCACCGCCGCGAGGATCTCGGCGAGCTCGGCCGACTCCTCGGCGCTCAGATTGCCCTTGGTCTTCTCTTCGAGGACGGCGATGAGGTCGATTGCCAGCTTCGCTCCCGGCAGATCGACCATCACCTTGCCCGACTTCTGATCGCCGTACCCCCCCAGGGCCATGAGGGCCTGCGAGGCCATCATGCTGACCAGGGTTCGAAACTCCGCCGGAGGCAGGTCGTCCGGACCGCCGGGGCCGGCGCTCTTCTTCCCGGCCTCGCGCTCGTGTTCCTTCTGCGCCAGTCGCTCCTTCTCGGCCTGGGCCTGCGCCTTCCAATCCGAGTCGATGTGCAGTTTTGGGGTGGACGAGTCGTCGCTCATGGGTGATCTCGGGTGAAGGGGGTCGCGTCCGCCCGAGGATGGTCGAGATCGAGCCGGTGTGCGCGCAGAAAATTGAAGTCGCGGGAAAGGCCGAGTATAGCCGCGGGCATCATTACAATCGGCCTCACATGAGCGAGCGAACCAGGCTGCGCGGAGAGACGGACGGACGAACCAAAGTCCCTGGACGGCGCGCCGCTGCGGCACTGCGCGCCCCTGCGGGGCTGCGAACCCCTGCGGGGCTGCGAACCCCTGCGGCGCTGCAAACCCCTGCGGCGCTGCAAACCCCTGCGGCGCTGCAAACCCCTGCGGCGCTGCAAACTGGAACCGCCCGAATTCCGCTGGCGCTTCTGGTGGCCATCACCACCATGACGAGCATGAGCGGCATGCTCTCAGCATGCTCCGCGGCTCGCGAGAGCCGAGCCATCCGTCCCATCGATCTTGTCGATCGAAACGCGGGGGACACGACCAATTCGGCGGTGGCCCGGTCTTCGGATTCGACCGAATCGAGTGAACCCGCGCGGGTTCCGGCGGTCGAGGAACTTCCTGCCGAGACGCTTCCCGGGGCGATCGTCCTCGACGGCAGCGGCGTCGGCGAGGCCACCTCGCAAGCCACCCCACTGACGGAACCTGCAGCGGCGACGGGGGCCGCAGCGGGGAGAGATCCTGACGGCCAGGTCCCCGACCCCACCCGCCGTCCGCGCACCGAGTGGATCGTCGAGAGCCTGGTCGGCCAGGTGAACGGTCGACCGATCTTCGCCGAGCAGTTTCTCGATCCAATCGAGGATCGCCTGCTGCGCATCTCCGAAGAGGAGGAGCGGGCCGACGCTCGGCGAACCATCATCGTGCTGGTGGGGCAGCGCTTCGACGAGTTCGTCAACAGCGAACTGGTGATCGCCGAAGCCGAGTCGCTCCTTTCGCCGGAGCAGCAGCAGGGTCTGCTGGCGTGGCTCCGCGATTTCCAGGAGGGTGAGATCGCCAGGCGCGGCGGCACCCGCACCAGCGCGGAGAGCAGCCTTCAGGAGGACTTCGGCCTGACCATCGAGGAGTACATGTCGACCTCCCGCAATCAAGCCCTGGCGTCGGACCTTCTGCGCCGCCGAGTCCGTCCGCGAGCGATCGTGAGTTGGCGCGACATCGAGCGTGAGTTCGCCGACCGCAGCGGAGACTTCGCCCCCGGGGCGACGCTGCGAGTGGGTCGCATCTGGCTCTCGAATCGCGACCAGTCCGCCAAGATCGAAACAGCCGCCGCCCGCTTTGCCGAAGGGAAGACCTTCGCCGAAGTGGCAACCGAGCTGGAGCTTCCCGAGGGCGGTGCCTGGCGGGAGTTCTCAATCGGCGACGAAGGCATGGAGGGAATCGACGAGCTGGCCGATCCGATCAAGGCGGCCCTTCTCGATCTGGTTCCTGGTGAAGTGAGCGAACCGGTGGTCCTTGGTGGACGGACCTGGTGGCTGACGATCATCGAGATCGATCGACCTCCGGCGCGGAGCATCTACGACCGCGAGGTGCAGTTGATGCTGCGTCAGGAACTCGAGGGGCGGCGTGAGGGACAGGAGCGCGATCGCTACATCAAGTCGCTCCGGCTGCGCTGGATCGCCGAGAGCATCGAGGACATGCGCATGCGTCTGGTCGAGATCGCCCTCCGCCGCTACTGGCGGTGACCCGGCGCAGACGGAATCTCCTCACCGGGGCTCGATCCATCTGGACGCAGTGGCTCAGGCGATTCCGCCGACACTGGTCGTTGGGGGCGCGCGGCGAGCGGGCTGCCTCCAGAACTCTCCGGGCGCAGGGATACGAACTTCTGGCGTCGAACCTGCGGCTGGTGGGAGCGGAGGCCGATCTGGTGCTGCTCAGTCCCAATCGACGAACGATCGTGATCGTCGAGGTGAAGTCCCTCTCGCCCAGCGTGCGGCACCCGCTGGATCGCATCGACGCCGCCAAGCGGCGGCATCTGCGGCGGCTGGGGGCGGCCCTGCTCCAGCGACCGGAGCATTCCCGCCGCGGCGTCCGCTTCGACGTCGTGGCGGTGCGGCGAAGCGGCCGACGGCTCGAGGTGGAACACCACCCGGGAGCGTGGGAGTGAGGGCTTCCCGAGTTCCGTTCTCCCGTTACGATCCGCGGCACTTCCATGCTCCTCGTCATCGAACACAGCGACGTCGCCCCGCTCGGCACCCTCGGTCCGATCCTGATGGATCACGCCCATCGACTCAAAGTCGTCCGCCTCTCCCGCGGCGAGCCGCTTCCGCGCGACCTCGATGACGTCGACGGCCTCATCGTCTGCGGCGGACCGCAATCGGCCAACGACACCACGCCGGTGATGCAGCGCGGTCTCGAACTCATCCGCGAGGCCCACGGCCGCTCGCTCCCGGTGCTCGGCATCTGCCTGGGCGCGCAGATGCTGGCGAAGGCCCTCGGCGGTGAAGTGGGAGCCCTCGATCCGGGGGAGAACGGGGGCGGTCCCGAGATCGGCTGGGACCTGGTTCGTCTCACCCCCGCCGGTCGCGAGGATCCGCTCTTCACCGGCATCGGCTGGACCGCCCCGCAGTTTCACTGGCATGGCGAGCAGGTCACCAAGCTTCCTCCCGGAGCGCGAGCCCTCGCAAGTTCGGCGCGGACCAAGGTCCAGGCGTTCGGCGTCGGACTCCGCTCATACGGACTTCAGTACCACCCCGAAGTCGATGAGCGCGGCATTCAGCGCCTCCTCGTCGACGGCGCCCGCGAAATGCAGCAGCACAAGATCAGCGCCGACTCGATCCTCACCCAGACCCGGACCCACCTCGCCACCTTCGAGCGCAGCGCCCAGCGACTCTTCGCCTCGTGGACTCTGTACGTGGCGCCGAGCGACCGGAAGAATCCGGGAGTCGCGCGAGATTTGGTGCACTAGAGCGCGGTCCGCGTGGGGTGAGTTCGAAATCGGGTGGCGCGTGGCTCGAAGCGCATTCATGTCTTCACTCTCGCGCGTGGCGCATCCCCTCTACCGCTTGCGGGAGAGGGTGGAGCCGTGAGCGAGCGCCTGTCCCGAGCGAGCGCAGCGAGTCGAGGGCCAGCGAGTCGAACGGCGGGGGGTGAGGGTCGCAGGAAGTCCTCACGCCTCGCTTGCGGGAGAGGGCCCTGATTGGGACCTGTCACAAATTCTGCATGCAAGGCCTCGCCACCCCGCGCCCGCATCCAATCGTGCAACCCACTGCTGCCCCCTGCTCCCCGCGCCCCAAACGCAGCCAGCTCCCAAGGCCCTCATTCCTCATTCCTCATTCCTCTTCCCCTACCTGCTCGCCCGCGCCTTCCCCAGGGCCCGCGCCCGCTCTATCGCCTCAACCACCTGTCCCGGCGTATACGAGTCGCTCTTGAAGACTTCGGTGCCGTCCGGGGCGAAGACGATCAGGAGCGGGATGGTTCGGCGACCGGAGCGGACCAGCATGTCGTTGCCGGCTTCGTTGTTGCCGGTGAGGTCGACCTTGATCGGAGTCACGCCCGTGCCCGGCGCCATCAGCGCGGCGACATGCTCGCGGAAGAGCACTCCCGCCTCGAGAGCCTTGCAGTTCAGGCACCACTCGGCGGTGAAGTCCATGACGACAACCTGTCCCGCTGCCTTCGCCTGGGCGAATCGCTCGGGGGTGTAATAGACCCAGTTGATCGGTCCCTTGCCCGTCTGCGAGACGCCGACGTAGAGCGACAGGGCCGCGATTGCGAGTCCGAGCCCACCGAAGGTCACGCGATTGACCAACGAGTTCGAGATGCGAATCGTCCGGTACGCAAGCCAGAGACCCGAGGCCGTGGCCAGCGTCGCGACCACCCACCAGAAGAAGCGGCTGGGGGGATCCGGGGCGTCGACCAGCAGACCGCTCATTCCGGCGCCGATGAAGTACGCCCCCGCGGCAATCAGCAGGCCACCCATCACCTGCTTGATGAGGTCGCTCGCAGGACCGGTCTTGGGCATGCGACTGACGAGCTTCGGGAAAGCCGACAGCACGAGGTACGGCAGGGCCATGCCGGCGCCGATTGCGAGGAAGACCGAAAGCGTCGTCGAGGCATTCTGCGTCGCTGCCCACGCCGCCGCGGCACCCATCAGTGGGGCCGTGCACGGCGTCGAAAGCACCGCGGTCATCACCCCGAAGCCCACCGAGCCCACGTGGGTGTCGTGCCGCGGGTTGAACCCGTAGACCCACTGCGGCAGGTTGACGACGAAGAGTCCGCACATCCCAATTGCCATGACGACAATGAAGAGCCCGACGCCGATTGTGAAGAGCGGGAGCTGGAAGAGCTGGTTGATCGCCTTGAAGCCGGTGAAGCTCGCGACCGCAGCCCCGAGCGCAACCCAGAAGAGGATCACGCCGAGACTCATCGATGCGCCGAGCGCGAAGCACCGCGCCGGATGTCCCGCGGTCTTGCTCAGCCCCATGATCTTGAGCGGGATCACCGGCAGCACGCAGGGGGTGAAGTTCAGAAGGAAGCCGCCGAGGGCCGCGACGAGAAGAAGCAGGATGAATCCGGGGCGGCTGGCGACGTCGATTGCGAACTGCAGCCCGAAGACGTCGAAGGGAATCAGCGACGGGGCCACCTCGCCCGAGCGGATGCGACCGAAGAGGTCGACTGGAAAGTTGGCGAAGTCGGCATCGATGACCGTCGCCTCGAGCGCCGTTCCAGGCGCGAGGATCTCGAGCGCAATCGGCAGGACGACAGTCGCCGGGTTCTTGCAGGTCGAATCGTCGCACGCCTGGAAATCGATCTCGAGCGAGAGCGATGTTTCACCCGGGGCCGCGTCGGCGGCGATGGTGAGTGGCAGGTACGCAATCGCCCGACCTTCGAAGACCGCGTAGAGCTGTTCGCCATCCCCCACATCGGCAGTCGCGCCGTGCACCTCTGGCCACACCAGAAATCCAGCGTGTGGGCGCACGAGTGGCGAGTTGGAGGTGATCCGAATCGAAGCGTGAATGGCCCCGTCGAAATCGGCGTACCTGGCGAGCTCTCCGACGCGCGGTCGATCGTCGGTCCAGATGTGCCAGCCTGGACGGATGTCGAAGACGACCGCGATGGGCACGTCGGCACCGGGAAGCACGCGGTGCCGGTCGGCCTTCACGGTCACCTTCACGCGATCGCGGGAGTCGCCGAACTCGTCATCCCCTTCCTCGGCGGCGCCGAAGGTCAGGCCTCGGCCGAATCCGGGGGCGCCTCCGGTCGGTCGCGACGGTGCGGCGACGAGAGCCGATTGCGGCACCGTCGACGAGACCGCCAGCGTCGAGCCGTGCGTCGTCGCTCCGGGGAGCGACGCATGGGCGGTCAGCGCGAGAAGCGGGAGCAATCCCAGAACGGTGAGGTGTCGTGTCAGTCGTGTCAGTCTTTTCATCGGAATGACCGTTCAGAGTTGCCGCCGCAAGGGCAGTGGGGGAGCGGCTGCGTCGAGGGTCGGATCAGACCACGCCTGTCCGAGCCGCTCACGCCTTTCGTCGGAAGATCGCCGCGGCGAGCACTCCCAGAACCACCAGCAGAACCACGCCTCCGGCGAGAACCGCGAGCATGGAGTTGCGCCCGGCGTCGGCGGGAACGATTCCATCGAGCGACGCGGCCACGGTGCGATACCCGCCGAAGACCTCGGGATAGGTCCATCCGCTCGGTTCGGCCGAGCTGTCGATGGCGAAACCCGACTCGAAGGTCTTGCCGGTGACCGGCGCAAGGCAGACCTTGTCATCGCAGGCCTGATACGTGAGCGCGACCGTGAGAGCCACGGGACCCGCAGCGGCATCCGGGCGAATCTCAATGGGCACGTAGATGATGGCCCGTTCAGAAAAGACCGACATCGTGCCGGCCGGGCCCATCGCCTTGCTCTCGATCTCCTTGGCGACCGGCCACTGAATCAACTCCGGCCGCACCAGCACGCGAGCATCCCCTGCGGTCACGGTCACCGCGGTCACGATGGCATCGGGATCGGACCCGGCCGGGGCCTGGGTGTGCCAGCGGTTGCGGTGATCGAGGATGACCGCAATCGGAACCACGTCGCCGGGCCTGGCGAGGGTCTTGCCAGGCATCACCGTCACCGTGACGACGGAGCTCGAGTCCTCGCTCTGGGCGAGGGCGACTTCCGTGGGGAATGCCAGAAGCCCGAGGAGACACAGGCAAGCCAGCGAAATCGATCGGAGGGGGGATCTGAGCAGCATGGAAGGGGCGAGTATACGAACGGGGTGGTGGACGCCCGGCCGCGGGCAACAGCCCCCCCAACCCCTTGAACGGCGATCGACCCCGCGCCATTGCCGGTCCCGTCCCTTCCCATTGAAAGGATCGGGGGGAAAGGATCGGGGGGAAAGGATCGCGGGGGAAAGGATCGCGGGGGAAAGGAT
>ENA-ORBV01006874-ORBV01006874.1-microbial-mat-metagenome-genome-assembly--contig:-NODE-6874-length-19818-cov-6.064080_pt1 | contig 19818 bp, 19 predicted proteins | sample MGYA00237777_ERZ505514 | MGnify/ENA primary metagenome ERZ505514 (study PRJEB26160, sample SAMN06269048) | microbial mat metagenome | isolation source: Oligotrophic lake microbial mat | place... | reverse complement strand
AAAACGAGAAAGGGTCCCCAGATGGTCAGGGGCGAGGCTTGGAAATATTCGAGCAGTTGGGCAAACATGAGTGGCGTTGGTTAATCACGCAGGCAGATAAATCAAATACAGTGGGGCGAGCTGGTGTGAAATTGCGCAGGACCGAGAAGGCTTCTGGGTGAATTCATTTCGGAGTCTTTTGCTTAGCCGGAACAATGCAGCCCCAAACCGCAAAACGCGTTTTGCACTGGACGGGAAGAAACCCAGTTGAGCTTTAATGTAGGGCCGCTGCCCCACGACTTCGCTCTGGGCCCTGAGCATGTCGAACGGGCTTGTGGCGGCCTGTTGGCGGATTTCCTTGGCCGGCGCATCGGCCTACGCCAAGGCTACGGCCCGACAAGAACACCGGCCCTGCAATGGTCCTTTTCCCTAAGAGTCCAGAGTCGCGCGCTCAGACCCGAATCATCAGAGCCGGTATACGCGATCTTGCGACGGAAAATTGTGTTCACGGTATGGTTTGCTCTGGTCTCTCGACGCTCAGCTCTTGACTGCCTCCTTCCGGCTTAGAATTCACCGCCGGGCCAGGTTCGCCCATGACGCTGCCAATGAGCCTGCAACGTGCCGGCGTGCTGTTGCAGCACCACCTGGACGATCATGGCATCATCCAGCAAACCGACTTCAGGCACGTTATCCGGAATGCGATCAAAGCCCTTGAAAAAATACAGCAGAGCGAACGTAACTTCGCGATGGGCGGGAGCGCTTGGCGGGCCTTTGACCACAGCTTCGTCGAAAAATAAAGTGAGCAGCTTCAGCCGTTCCCGCAGCAGGACGGAATCTTTCACGTCATCGATTTTTCGACGCAAGGGCGTACGCAGGTGGACGAGCGTCGTGATCGCCTCCGGAGTGACGAGCGCAGCACCGCTCTCGACATAACTCGCCACGCCGGGAATACCGTCGTGGGAATTGGCAGAGAGATGCTCGTTGAGGGCTTCGGAGATGGACGTAATTTGGGTCGCCTTGGGCGGAGTGATCATGGCACGCATGGGAGGAGTTGGGTTGATTTTTAGGATTTAGCGGTGTCCGGCGCGCCAGAGATGGGCCGGGTAAAGAGGAGTGAGGTGATGATCGTGGTCGCGAGAATCGCGCCGATGATGCCGAGCGACCAGGCGATGGGAAATTTCCCGCCGAAGACCTCGTTGAGCCAAGCCATCTTGAGGCCGACGAAGATCAGGATCAGGCCGAGCCCGTACTTGAGGAAACGGAAGCGAGGCATTGCCCCGGCCAGCAGGAAAAACAGCGCGCGGAGACCGAGGATGGCAAAAATATTGGAGGTGAACACAATCAAGGGTTCGGCCGTGATCGCGAAAATCGCCGGCACGGAATCGACCGCAAAAACGATGTCGGTGATCTCGATGAAAACCAGACTCACGAGCAACGGCGTGGCGTGCAGCACGCCGTTGATCCGCAGAAAAAACCGTTCGCCATGCAGTTGCGCCGTGACGGGGATGATCCGCCGGAGCAGCCGAATGAGCGGATTGCGCTCGGGATCGAGCGGCTTTTCCGGGGCGAAGATAATCTTGAATCCGGTCAGAATCAAAAACGCGCCGAAGAACAAGATCACCCATTGCCATTGCAGCAGCACGGAGCCGAGCGCGATGAACAGGCTGCGGAAAATGAGTGCGCCGATGATCCCATAAAAAAGAACGCGATACTGATACTTCGGCGGGATCGCGAAGAAGGTGAAGACGACCACGAACACGAAAATATTGTCCACCGAGAGCGACTTCTCGATGACGAAGCCCGCGAGGAATTCGAGCCCGACCCGGTCGGCCATCGCCGCCGCTTCTGCTGCAGTGACGCCCAGCGCGAGCAGGCGCGGATCCTGCGGCAGTTTCCACTGGGCGTATTGCCAAAAGCCCAAGGCGAACAGTAAGCCGAGACTGATCCAGATGAAGCTCCACGTGAGCGCCTCCTTGAATTTGATCACGTGGGCCTCGCGGTGAAACACGCCCAGATCGAGCGCGAGCAGGGCCAGCACGCCCAGCGTGAAGAGCGCGTAGAACCACCAGTAGTCGGCAAAGGGAAACAGGATTGGCATCGGCGTGTCGGGAGAAAATTACCAAGCGCGACCGGTGCGTGGCGTGGCCGGCAATTGCAGTTGGCTTTTTCGCCGGGAGCGCCGGCGGGCCTGGCGCGCGAAGACTTGGTTCTCCACGGACGCGATCGCTTTCTCGACGGCGACGCGGAGCGTGTGATCGCAGGTGGCCGCGTGAATATCAGGCCCGGCGATGCGGATCAGAATGCTCGCTTGGAAGCGCGGGCTGGCTTCCGGTTCGTCGCTGAATTTGACGATCGCTTCGTCGATCAATTGATGATCGGAGAGAGCAAGCAGACGGGTTTCGATAAGTCGGTCGAGCGCCGGCGTGGTGCGGGCGTTGTTGGGCTGAAGAGTAAGTTTCATCCGCCGAAGATAGCCGCGAAGGCGGCAATCGAATACTACGCAGTTTGACACGGAGCGTTAGGTTAATACTAACAGTGGACATGAGCATGGACTGGCTGAATTATCATCACCTGCGCTATTTCTGGATGGTCGCGCACGAAGGCGGACTGCGGCTGGCGGCGGAAAAACTCCATGTCTCGGCGCCCTCGATCTCGACGCAGATCCGCGAACTCGAAGAAACGCTCGGCGAAAAACTGTTTCGCCGCAGCGGTCGCGGCAACGTGCTCACGGACGCCGGGCAAGTGGCGCTGCGCTACGCCGATGAAATATTCAGTCTCGGCCGCGAGATGTCCGACGCCTTGAAGCAAAAGCCCACGACGAAGGCACTGCGCCTGCACGTGGGGGTGGCGGATTCCTTTCCCAAGCTGGTCACCCAACAGGTGCTGGAACCCGTGTTTGCGCTGCCGCAGGTCGTCCACGTGATTTGTCGCGAGGGCAAGGTGGAGGATTTGCTGGCGCAACTGGTCGCCCACCGGCTGGATGTGGTGCTGGCCGATGAGCCCGCGCCGGGCAGTCTGAAAGCCCGGGTCTTCAATCATCCGCTGGGCGAATGCGGGGTCACGTTCTGCGCCACGGCGCGGCTCGCGAGCGCTCTGCGAAAAGGATTTCCCCGCTCACTGCACCAAGCGCCGGCGTTGCTGCCCACGGAAAGCACCGGTATGCGGCGCTCGCTCGAACGTTGGTTTCAATCGCTGGCGATCGAGCCCCGCATCGTGGCGGAATTTGAAGATGCGGCGCTCATGAAAGTCATGGCCGCCGACGGACGCGGTTTTATTCCGGTGCCGACGCTGGTGGCGCACGAGGCGGTGGACCGGTTTTCGCTGCGGATCATTGGCGAGACCGAGAAATGTCGCGACCAGTTTTTTGCCATCACCGCCGAGCGGCGGATCGAACATCCCGCCGTGGTAGCGCTCACCCGGAACCAAACTCTGTTCGCCGACAGTAAATAATTTCAATTCGTGTTCACGATGGGGCAATCGCTGTATTCTGTAGGAGCCTGCTTGCAGGCGATATGCGGTTCACGCCGAGGTGATTTTCGCGGAATCGCCTGCCAGCAGGCTCCTACAACCAATAAAATCGGGATCAACTTGCACGCGAATTGGAATAAATGCGCTGATTTATGCTGAAGCATGCGCAGCCGTTAACAGTCGGGCGGTCCGGCGGCACTCCTTCATCACCGGAAATTTCGCAGTATGAAATATCTTACTAAAAACGAACGGAGCTTTACAGCGGGGATATTCCGCCTTTGCTGCCCCAGCTTATGACCAAACCACTCGTCGGAATCATCATGGGCAGTTCTTCTGATTGGGCGACCATGGAACACGCGGCCACCACGCTGGCCTCGTTGGGCATACCTTTTGAAAAACGTGTCGTCAGCGCGCATCGCACGCCGAAGCTCATGGTCAAATACGCCGAATCGGCGGAGCGGCGCGGGCTGAAACTCATTATCGCGGGAGCCGGCGGCGCGGCACATTTGCCCGGCATGGTGGCTTCGCTGACCATCCTGCCCGTACTCGGCGTCCCCGTGGAATCGAAAGCGCTCAAAGGATTGGATTCGTTGCTCTCCATCGCGCAGATGCCGGGCGGCGTGCCTGTCGCCACTTTCGCCATCGGGAAGGCCGGCGCGATCAACGCGGCGTTGTTTGCCGCCTCGCTGTTGGCGCAAAGCAGTCGCGCCACCCGGCAGGCGTGGAAAAAATTCCGCACGAATCAGACGGCTAAAATCATCAAATCTAAACTGCCGTGAGCCAGCCGAGCAAAACCGTATTGCCCGGTGGCACGATCGGCGTCTTGGGCGGTGGACAGCTCGGCCGGATGCTGGCGCACGCTGCTACCCGGCTCGGCTATCGGGTGCACATCTATGAACCGGAGAGCGGTTGTCCGGCTGGCGCAGTGGCGCACGAAGAGGTGAATGCTCCCTACGAAGATCTCGCGGCGCTGACGGCCTTCGCGCGCCGCTGCGATGTCATCACCTACGAATTTGAAAATATTCCCGCCGCCTCGTTGCGGGCCATCGAGGCGATCACGCCCCAGTTTCCCCATTGGCGGGTGCTGGAGACGACGCAGAATCGTTCCCGCGAAAAGAATTGGCTGAAGCGCCACGGGATTGCGCATGCGCGGTTTGCCGAGGTGGCGGCCCGCGGCGATATTGCCGCCGGGATTCGCGCGGTGGGCTTTCCCTCCGTCGTGAAAACCGCGGACTTCGGTTACGATGGCAAAGGGCAGATCAAGATTCAGGACGAAGGTGATATCGCCAAAGCCGAGCAGGCGTTTGCCGCGCAAGCGTGCGTGATTGAACAATGGATTCACCACGTTGCGGAAATCTCGGTGGTGATCGCGCGTTCGGCCCGGGGAGATATGCAGGTTTTTCCTCCGGCGGAAAATATCCACACCAATCATATTCTGGATCTTTCGATTGTCCCGGCCCGGGTGGCCCCGGAAGTCGCGGCGACCGGTGTCCGGCTGGCCCGACAAATTGCCGAACAGATCGATCTCGTCGGCGTGATGGGAGTGGAAATGTTTGTGACGAAGACGGGCGAAGTGCTGGTCAACGAGCTCGCCCCTCGCACCCACAACAGCGGCCACTACACCATCGATGCGTGCGTGATCTCGCAGTTCGCGCAGCAGGTGCGGGCAGTCTGCGGGTTGCCCCTGGGAAATCCCCAGTTGATTTCTCCCGTCGTGATGGTGAATATCCTCGGCGATGCTTGGCTCCATCAGACAGAAAGCAGTCAGGTAGAAGTTCGCGAACCCGATTGGGCGATGCTGCTGGCCGACCCGGCGGTGCAGCTCCATCTTTACGGCAAAGGCGAACACCGGCCCGGCCGCAAGATGGGCCATTTCACCGTGCGCGCCGAGACGGCCGATGCGGCCTTGGCCCAAGCGCAGAAATTAAAAGCGCGGCTGTGACGAGGCCACAGTTCGATCACGTGATATGCGCGTAGCGCGGCAGCGCGTCGCCCTCGTCGAGGCGGCTGCGGGTGAAACCGCGCGGCAGCCCGAACTGGGGGAAGGCGATTTGGGCTACGTCCTGCGCGCACTCGAGGAAATTCAAGCCGAAAGGGGCTGAGGCCCCAGCGCTCTCCTTCACGCTGTTGCGCGAGGTGCACGCGTGGGGTCATCCGCGCGGGCCAACAAAGGCGTCCGCAGTCTTGCCGCCGGCGGAAAAATCAGCACCATGAACACCATGAGCATGAGCATTGATCAAATCGTCGCCGAGGTCCGGCAGTTGCCGAAGGAAAAGAAAACCGAATTGTTTGACCTGTTGCTCGTGGAGACATTTGCGCAACCCGATCCTGAGATCGATGCGGCTTGGCGGATCGAGACGCGCCGCCGCATTGCGGAAATCGAAGGCGGCCAGGTCAAAGGCATCCCGGGCGAACAAGTCATGGCCGAACTGCGGCAAATCGTCGGTTTGTGAAGCCCGTCACTTTTCATCCCGAAGCCCGGTTGGAATTGACCGCCGCCGGTCGCTATTACGTTCAGCGCAGCCTCACCGTGGCCCAGCGTTTTTATAGTGAGATGGATGAGGTCGTTGCCGAAATCCGCGCCCGCCCGGTTTTGCGGCGCATGTTTGATCCGCCGGCCCGGCGGCACTCGGGGCCGGTTTTCCCCTATTGCATCATTTACCTTGATCGACCCGATTCCATTTGGGTCGTCGCGGTGATGCACTTTAAGCAAGAGCCCGGTTACTGGCGCGACCGCCTGAGCTGAAAAAATGACTCTTTCCTTCAGCTGCTAAAACCCGCCACGTTGTCGAGGTGACGGCACCCACAACAGCGGCCACTACACCATCGATGCGTGCGTGATCTCGCAGTTCGCGCAGCAGGTGCGGGCAGTCTGCGGGTTGCCCCTGGGAAATCCCCAGTTGATTTCTCCCGTCGTGATGGTGAATATCCTCGGCGATGCTTGGCTCCATCAGACAGAAAGCAGTCAGGTAGAAGTTCGCGAACCCGATTGGGCGATGCTGCTGGCCGACCCGGCGGTGCAGCTCCATCTTTACGGCAAAGGCGAACACCGGCCCGGCCGCAAGATGGGCCATTTCACCGTGCGCGCCGAGACGGCCGATGCGGCCTTGGCCCAAGCGCAAAAATTAAAAGCGCGGCTGTGACGAGGCCACAGTTCGATCACGTGATATTCGCGTAGCGCACCAGTCCGATCTTGGCGCTGGTTCGTTGCGGACGCGGCTGGTCGGAGCGTTTGTCAATTGTCAACTCGTGCCCCCTTCTGCTCGTCTCAGACAAGCCGTATGGCTTTGTTTCATGGGCACGGCAATTCCTCCCTCATTCCGCGAGAAGCATCAGGGGTTGCAGCCAGCGGATTGGGCACCAGCAACTCGTAGTCGACCAAGGCCCACGCCAAATCGTTGTGATGGCGCAGCCAATTGGCCCTTCGGTCCGGGCGCACAATGATGTGACTCGGTTTGTGATCGAGCACCGCGAAACTGCAGGCGAAAAGTTCGCGGGCCGTGGCGCGAGTCAGCGATGCCACCGTCGCAGCGTCGAACCAGCCACCGCGCTCCGCTTGTGCGAGATCGATGCCATCGATCCACTGATAAACGAGAATATAGACGCGCTCCCACTCGAGTTGGATGCGCGGATGATCATGGACGCCAGCTTGGTCGTCAGCGAGCCTGAGGTTTGTGCACCAGCGGGTCGAAGTGGTTCGCCCGAGTTGCCACGCGGGATAATGAGCCGCCGGACAATAGATCGCCAGCGGGCGCTTGGTGCGGATACGACCGTGGGCGCGATTGCGCAGCACCTGCAGGTGGCCAAACTCACTGAACGGATCGGAAAACTCCGCTCCCTCGAGAAGGTCACGCGACCAGTCGAAATTCGCCCCGCGTCCGACAACGGTCAGACCGACGTTTTGGCCAAAGCGGCAGAATTTCACCACCAGTCCAAAACGTGCACGGCGCGGGTGGGCCATGGGGACGTGGTAAACCGCACCCGTGCCGGCGGTGAGCGCCTGCCCGACGCGGCGATACCGCTCCTCGTCGTACCAGAACTCCGGCAGCAAGGATTCCGCGATGGCCCATCCGTGACGCGTGAAGAAGATTTCTCCGCCTTGCAGGCCGCGCACCCACGCATAGTCCACGCCGAATGCAGTGCGCCGGTGGCCGGCCGGAAGTTCATCGAACTCCGGCCGGCGTCTGCGCAGAAAACGCAACTGGTAGCGTTCCATGAGGCGGGCGTTTAATTGTCGGTGGTCAGCGTCTCGTGATCGATGAGTTTTTCATAATCACTCAGGGTGCCATTCGCGAGGCAGCACTCGATAATGCGGCGCCCGAGTTGGAGCAGGTCCGGCACGAGAAACTGCTCCAGCTCACGAGCAAAGAATGCCTGGAGTATCTCCGCACCCTGATCGTAGGCCGCAGTGCCGACCTCGGGCTGCAGATCCACCTCGAAGAACCAGGCTCCGATCGTGCGGCCCTCCACCACGATCTTGCCTGGCGTGTAGCCAAGCAGCGGACAACGCGAGGTCTTCATTTGGCTGCGCGCGAACCGCGAACTGCCCCGCCGCGCGAGGTATTCGCGCGCGATCCACTGCGGCATGAAACTGACATTCCACGCGCCGACATGCTGATTCGGCATCAGCAGATAACGGACCTCCGGAGTTTCGAGGATTTGGTTGAGGAGCAAATTCGCCTGATCCACCCGCCGGCCCGTGGCAAACGGCCAATACGAACCGACTCCCTCGGATGACATGCCCTCGGTCTGCACAATGCTGGGATTGGCATGGCCGCGCGGTGCAACGAGCCGCCACAACCACGCGAGCGCGGGCGGCAGCGCATGGAACATCCCGACGATGCCATAAGTGGGGTTCTCGCGCGTACAGGGCGGGCAGCGCACGCCGAAGCTACGGATGTCCACATCGACCGGACCGTTCACCACGTTGGGCACCAGACTGCGGGGGACGATCACGCGCGGGTTCGGACACGGCGAACCGGGCGAATCCTCGATGTGCTCCCAGATGAGGGCCGTGGCCCCGGGATGAGCCTCGATGTTGAGAAACAGCAACGGCTCTTTGGCATGGATGGTCATCTCCTCCAGATGCGGATCGATGCCGTAGCGCGTGATATGATTCACGCGGACGAACCACGCGTCCTCCGCATCCTGCAGGGAGAGTTTCCCCTTGCCCTTGTCGAGGGACGGATGACACAGCGCCATATCGTCGGTCACCGGCCGGAGGTCGCAGGTGCGCGGGAGGGTGAGCGTGCGCTCATCGCCGGTCACCACATTGCGTCCGAGCAAGAGCGAACCATCGCGCTGCCGGTGCGCATGCTCCAGCATTTCGCTCTTGCCGCCGCCGCTCGCGCCTTCGTGGGAGATGACAATCTTGTTGTCGTAGGGCGTGACGACCTGGACCGTCGAGCAGTGCATTGTCAGCCAGTTTTCCTGTTCGCCGAGATTGAGCAGCACACCGTAAATTCCTTTTTTGGCGCTGGGACCGGGATAGAGATTGTAGCTGAACAACTCGTGGCTGCCGGGCAGTCGATTATGCACGACGACCTGTTTGCCCTCAAAATGGGTGTGACGAAAGGGCGGCGCGACGAAGATGATCGCCCGCGGATCGAAATTTTCCGGAATCTCTTCCGGCTTCAGTATCCCCTGCAACAGCGCGAGCCCGAGAGCGAAAAATCCGGCATTGTCCGGCGCGATCACGATCGCATCCGTGCCCTTGCCGACGGCTCCGGCATGGAACGGAAACACCGCCAGCGGCTGCTTTTTGAGCCACGCGAAAGTTTCCTGGCGCAGCGATTCGAACTCGCCGCCAAAGCGCTCCCGATAAGTGGGCTTGTCCGTCGGACGCTCGTCGCCGATGACCATGCAATCCGGATCGCGCCGGCGCATGTAGGATTCGAGATAATTTGCCGCGATGCCGTTGCGGACGCGGCAGACCCGCGCCTCGACGACGCTGCCTCGCCCGGGGACGTCATAGGCAACTTCGTGCCAACCGTCGGCCCGAGCGTCGCGCACGGCAAGTTTCACCAGATCATCGGAGGATCGGGCGAAGGATACCTTAGGAGCTGCCTCAAGAATGTCGGCGACTTCAGCCGGGACGTTAAAGGGCAACCCCGCGATGCGGCGTTGTAGAGGAATGGATGGGTTTTTCATGGTAAAGAGTTTTGAGTGATTTTCATGGGACGGAAATCATGGGACGGAACCCACTGGCGGCGGGCCGCCGTGCCGCACGCCCAAGCGCGCGCAGACGATCCAGTGGATTTTCTCCCAGAAAACGCAGGCACGCGTCCATCGTCGCCCCGCGCCTCATTTTCACTCCAGCGTATCCCGCCCAGTCGAACATTGCTGCCACGGGCAAGATCCGGGCGGCGCTCAACCGCATGGGCACGAGCGATTGATGACTGCCCCGCAGCACGGTGTTCTGGGTCGGTATGGGTGTCGATGTCATCGCAGGTTTGGGTGCGCGGTGACTATAGCACGTCTTGCTCGTGGAAAATACGCGCCCTCTGCTTCTTTTTGTGCATTACTTGATGTCAATTGATGATCGTTATTCCATCCGCCGTGCCACCAGCGGCCTAGCACCATGCCAAAGACCATTCGCCAAGCACTCTCCGACCGAATCCGAACACTACCGGCGCTGCGTGAATTTCTGGACGATTTTCAGGCCGCGACCGGACTTGCGGTTGAGTTTGTCGGCCAGCTCGGTGATCGAGCTGCGGTGCAGGGGAAACAACCGTTGTGCCGGTTTCTTCAGGCCAACCCCGGCGGATGCCGGCTTTGCACGACCACCGTACAAGATCTTCTCGAACGATCACAGCGCGCTCCCGCAGAACTGCAATGCGATGCCGGTCTGCGCGAATCGGCCGTTCCCCTGCGCGCTGGCGGACAAGTCTTCGGATACTTTTTGGTGGGCGGCTATTTCACCACGCCTCCCACGGTCGCGGAGAAAAACGGTATTCGTCACCGGCTCGAACGCCTCAAGATTCCGGTCGCGCCGGCCACCATCGACGAATTATGTTCAGGCTCTCCCGTCGTCGACGCGGGCCGCCATGCCGCGATGGTCCGCATCCTCTCCATGGCCGCCGCGCATCTGACTTTGATCATCACCGACAATCTGGCGCAACCCACGGAAAAGCTTCCGCCCATGGTCCGCACCCTATGCGATCAGGTGCGACGGAACTTCCTGCACGAGGTGTCATTAACTGACATCGCACGAAAGCTTGGCGTGACCACCGCCCATCTGTGCCGTACATTCCACCACGCCACCGGACTGCGTTTTCGCGAATACGTTGGCCGACTGCGTGCCGAGCGCGCCCGCGAGCAACTCACCACCACTGACCATTCGATCACCGACATCGCCTTTGGTTCGGGATTCCAGTCGCTCTCCCAATTCAACCGGGTCTTCCAAACGATCTACGGGCAAACCCCACGCGAGCTACGTCGCAGCGTATCGCCCAAAAAAACCCTAAAAAAGGGAAGAGGGATCAACGGTGGTGTATCCTCAAAACGAGCGAAGACGCTAGAGTAGTCAGAGGGTGCAGTTGAGGTGATTGAACCGACCGAAGTTGTCGGGGAAATTTGAAGGGGTCACGTGTTGAATGTTGACAAACAGTCTGGCCAGACAGGGGAAGGGGTAATGTTGGGCTGGCGGGTGGAAATTATGGTGGCGGGGCATCGAGGGTGGAGTGGGGTGGAGTGAGAGTGAAAGGGAGAGGGAAGGTGATTGCAGGCATGGGTTGTTGGCGGGGCGTTGCTGCTGAACCGTGCTGTCGCTGCGCTCCCCGTTCGACAAGCTCAGGGCCTTGAGCAGAATCGAAAGGCAACGCGGCTACAGGAAGGATGTGGAGCGGCTACTTGGCGGTTCGACGTAATCATTATCGTTCTCTTACTCGTGATCTTTCTCGGTTTGGCGATGCCTACTTTTGAGAACGAGAAGGAGTAGGAGAACGTGAACGATTAAGTGTGGGATCGATGGGTTTTAAAATTGGTTACGGGTCGCGGCCGAGGAGTTGCGGGGAGAAATTTACGACGAGAAAAAATACGTTGTCGTGATCAGCTTGATCGCGTGCTTTTCGCGTAGCTTTCCAGCCCGATCATCGCGATGGTTCATGGCGGACTTTACGACCCCACGCGCCAAAGCCCGATTCCTGCGGATCGCCTTTTGGGCCACTCGCACTCAAGGCCTGAGGTCTTAAACGAATTCTTTCGCCATCCGTTTCACCAGCTCCCCGACCAATGGATTGGGGAACCGTCGGCTAGGGGTGATGGCGTAGAAGGTCTCACGGATCTGCGTGATCCGGTGCGTTTCGACCAGCACACCGTCTTCAATCTCGTCGCGTACCACCACGGGGGGCACCAGCGCCAGACCTTCTCCCTCCCGCGCCAAGAGCCGGAGCATGGCCATGTCGTCCACTTCCGCCATCACTCGCGGGCGCACTCCTGCTGCGGCCGTCAGGCGGTCAAAAGCCGCGCGGGTATTGCTCTCGAGGCTGGGCAGAATAACGGGTACGTCGCGAAAATCCTGCGGGAAGCGCAGCCGCTTCTTCTTCCAAGCGGGCACGCCGACCAAGCCGACCGCCTGCTCCGCGAGCAGGTGACTGTGCCACGGCGTTTCCGCGTCGCGTCGCGCTGGTGAGTTGGACAGAATCAAGTCGACCTCGTGCGCGTGCAACGCGACCAGCAGTTCCCGTTGCGCGCCGGAGCGGATCACGACCTCGATCTCAGCCCGATGAAGGGCAGGCTTAAGAAACTCCACCTGAAAATTGCGCGACAAGGTCGCGACGGCGCCCACCCGCAGCACCTGCCGCGCGGCACCGGGCGCGCGGTTCCGCATGACATCCATCAATTCCTCGCCGGCGCGGCCGATGGTCTCGGCGTACTCGAACGCGACGCGCCCCGCCTCGGTCAGGCGAATTCCACCGCGCCCGCGGTCAAACAATTTCTGCGCCAAACTCTCTTCGAGCTTCTTCAACTGGATGCTGAGGGCCGGCACGGAGAGGTTCAGCTTTTCGGCGGCGCGGGTGACACTCCGTTCGCGCGCGATGACCCGAAAATAGCGCAGGTGATGATAGTTCAAAAAGGCGGGCATGCGAGAGAGGGTTAAGTTAAATATAACATCTGATTAAAAACCATGTAATAGACTAAAACACAAGCCGCCGCTATTATCTGCCGCGATGACCCCGTATGTTTACTTCCTTCTGCTGGCCCTCCCGGGTCTGCCCCTCGCCGCCGGATTGATCGCTCGTGGTCATCAACCTGTCCTCGCGGGCCGGTTGGTCCGCTGGTCTGCCATGAGCGCGTTGGGTTTGGCGGTTCTGGCCGGAGTTCTGCTTTTCCTGCATGGGCCGCAGACCGCCCGCTGGGCACCCTTCGGGGAGGACGCGGCCTTCGCGTTCGCGCTGCGGCTGGATGCCGTCTCGGCACTCATGGTCACGCTCGTGACCCTTCTCGGGGCGGTGGTGCTGCGGTTTTCCCAGCCCTACTTGGCGGGCGATCCGCACCAAGCTCGTTTTCTATCGTGGATGAGCCTGACGCTGGGCTCGGTCGTCGTGCTGGTGCTCTCGGGTCACCTGCTGCTCCTGCTCGCCGCCGGGATAGCAACCAGCCTGTGTCTGCACCGGCTTCTGTTGCACTATCCCGAGCGTCCCGGTGCGGTTTTTTCCGCTCGCAAGAAATTTGTGGTCAGCCGGCTCGGCGACGCGTGTCTGCTGGGGGCCGCGCTGATCTTGCACGCTCATCATCATACCTTCGATCTCGAATCCATTTTCGCGGGCGTGGTTAACGGCCGGACGGAGGGCGCCGCCGCCGCCGGTCTGCTGTTGGCTGGCTGCGCGATGTTGAAGTCGGCGCAATTTCCCTTTCACAGCTGGCTGCCAGATACGATGGAGACGCCGACTCCGGTGTCGGCCTTCATGCACGCGGGCATCATCAACGCCGGTGGATTTCTGGTGGTGCGGCTAGCTCCGATCTTCGCGCACGCCCCGCAAGCCTCGCACCTTCTGGCCGTTGTTGGGGCGCTGACCGCAGCCTTTGGCGCCATTGTCATGCTCGCCCAACCGAGCGTGAAACGGGCTTTGGCCTACTCCACGATCGCGCAAATGGGATTCATGATCCTGCAATGCGGTTTGGGTGCCTACGGGCTGGCGTTGCTGCACATCGCCGCGCACTCGCTCTACAAGGCGCACGCTTTTCTCACGGCTGGTTCCACCATCGGGGCGATTCCGCGGGCGGCGGTGCCCCTGCGCACGCCCGCGCTCACGGTGGGAGTGCTCGTGGGCGGACTCCTTGTCGCGCTGGGGGCAACCGCGGCGCATGTGTTCGCGCCCATGATGCCGACGCCCCCTCGTGTTTTCGGCGTCGTCCTCGCGCTCGCCGTCGCCTACGGCATTGCGCGCGCCTGGTCATCCGGTGGAGGAACGCGCACCATCGTGCGCAGCTTGATCGCGGGCGCAGCCATCACGGTGTTGAGCCTGAGCCTACATGCCATCGCTTCATCCCTGTTCGCCGATTTGCCGGTGATCCATACGCCCACGTTTCTGCTCGTCGCGGTGGGGATGATTTTTGCCGGACTCTTCCTGTTTCAGTCCCTGCTGTGGCGAACAAATCAGCACCCGGTCGGCCGTCGCCTCTACGTTCACGCCCTGAACGGATTCTACATTGGCACGGTCTTCAACCGGATTCTCAGCCGGCTCTGGCCGCGTCAATCCACCCCAGCTCCATTCCCTGCCCAACAAACTGCCTGCACCACCTCCCTCCATGTCCATCACGAAGTCCCCCTCAAAGCCGACTAGCTCGGTCTCATCCCCCGAGCTTGAGGCGGCACTCGAAGCCGCGCTTCCGCGCATCCCGCCGCTCTGGCCCCTGCGTCATTTCGTGGCGGTCAACCCGTTCGTCGGCCTCGTCAATCAACCCTTTCATGTCGCCTGCGCTTTGCTGCAACGCACCGTGGGCGCGGCCCCGCTGCAAAGTCCCGCCGACTACCGGCGGGACTTTGACGAAGGCCGCATCGCCGCCGCCGATCTCGCTGCCGCCGGCGATGCCGAGTGGACATCGGCCGCTCTGTTGAAGGCCCTGGACGAGGCGAGCGGCGAGACCATACCCGCGCCTCTCGCCACGGTGGCCGATTGGCTCGATCAATCCCGCCCGCGCGCTCACTGGAGTGTGTTCGTCGTCGAGGAGATTTCCAAGTGGTGCGCCGTGACCTTCGACGAGAATCAGACCACTTGGAATAGTCCTTGGAAAACGAACGGGCTCTATGGCGCATGGCGCGAGGCCGCGATGCATGATTACAACCCGGAAGCTTTCGGCCTATCTGGATTCCGAACTTTCGTGGCCTCGCTGCCGGTGGAAACCAATGCGGCTATCACGCAATGCCTCGCCATCCTCGAACCGCAATCCGTGGATCTCGCCGACTTCCTTCACCGACAGTTGGCCACCATCGCGGGATGGGCGGGCTATGTGCAATATCTGGTGCGCGAAGACGCCTTGAGAGGCCGTCCCAATCCCGCCCTCAAAGAACTTCTCGCCATTCGCTTGGCCTATGATGCGGCGCTGTTCCAGACTTTTGCCCTCGATGCGACGTTTCAGCCGGAATGGAGCCGGCCGGCAGTTCATGGTTTGGAGTCGAAGCGCTACGCCGCGCTCGCGCGCTGGCAATTCGCTTACGAGACGGGCTACCAACGCCGTCTCGGGCGGGCTCTCGCCGCTCAGCCTGCCGCAGATTCCGCCGCCCGACCCGCCGTTCAGGCCGTCTTCTGCATCGATGTGCGTTCGGAGGTTTTTCGCCGCCACTTGGAGACGGCGTTGCCGGGCACGCAGACCATCGGCTTCGCCGGTTTCTTTGGGTTTCCCGTGGCGCATCAACCCGCCGGAGCAACCGCGACTGCATCGCGCTGTCCCGTGCTGCTCGTTCCGCCGGTCAACACCTGTGAGCCTTTGTCCGCCGCTGCTGCTGCCGCCACCGTCTCTGCGCGGGCCGAGGCCGGCGCGTGGAAGGCGTTCCAAAATTCGGCCGCGTCCTGCTTCTCGTTCGTCGAATCCGCTGGCCTCGCCTTTGGCGCCACGTTGAGCCGCGCCCGCAAACTCAACGGCCCGTCGTGCTCGCGGGTCGCACCCGACTTCGAATCCGCCCCACTCGAAATCCGCGCCGGGCTGGCCGCCGGCGCTCTCAGGAATATGGGGCTCGTCCGCAACTTCGCCCGCACCGTGCTGATTTGCGGCCACGGCAGTCAGAGCGCGAACAACCCCTATGCCTCTGGCCTCGACTGCGGCGCCTGCGGCGGCCACGCCGGGGACATCAATGCGCGCCTGGTCGCAGCCACCCTTAACGATCCGGAGGTCCGCGCCTCGCTCGCCCGAGAGGGTCTGGTGATTCCGGAGGATACTTTTTTTCTCGCCGGACTGCACAACACCACGACGGACGACGTCATTCTTTTCAATTTCGACACCGTGCCGGGCACTCATTTGGTCGACTTGGTTAATCTGCGGCGGTCGCTGGCCGTCGCGGGTGCGGCGGCTCGTCGCGAGCGCGCACCCTTGCTGGGCTTGGCAGGCTTGGCCGAAGATCACATTGACGCCGCCGTGCGCGCCCGCGCGGTCGATATCGCCCAAGTCCGGCCGGAGTGGGGCCTCGCCAACAATGCGGCGCTCGTCGCTGCGCCACGCCATCGCACGGCAAAACTAAAACTCGACGGCCGAGTTTTCCTCCACGATTACGACTCGGCGGCGGACCCCGAAAGCAAGGTGCTCACTCTCATTCTCTGCGCCCCGGTCGTCGTCGCCAGTTGGATCAATCTGCAATACTACGCCTCGCGCATCGATCCCCTGCGCTACGGCTCGGGCAACAAGGTTCTGCACAACGTCGTCGGCGGCCTGGGTGTGTTGGAAGGCAACGGCGGCGACCTGAAAGTCGGACTACCGATGCAATCCATCCATGACGGGGAGCGATTTGTCCACGAACCACGGCGGTTGGCGGTCTATATCGAAGCTCCTCCTGCCAAGATCGCCGCCGTGCTGGAAAAGAACCCGGGGGTGAAACAACTCTTCGATCATGATTGGCTACACCTTTGGGCCATCGAAGGGAATCAGTGTTACCCGTATCGCGATGGCGTATGGCGAACAGCACCGAATGAACAACACTGATGACAGGGAAAAACCGCATAACCCATGCCGGGCCATATCGCGGCCGCACGGCGGTGCTCGCTACCCAGCACGGCAAGGAACGCGTCGTGGCTCGCCCGCTGCGCGCGGCGCTCGGGCTCAGCGTGACCGTGCCTGCGGAAATCAACACGGACCTGCTGGGGACCTTTACCGGTGACGTGAAGCGCACCGGCACACCGCGGGAGGTAGCGATCCGGAAGGCGCGGCTGGGCATGAGTGCGAGCGGGCTCCCGTTGGGTCTCGCCAGCGAAGGCAGTTTCGGCCCGCATCCGCTGATGCCATTCTCATCCGCGTCGGACTATGAGCTGATGGCCTTCGTGGATGATGAAATCGGCATCATCGTGGTGGAGGGAATCCTGAGCGAGGTTACGAATTTCGGGCATTGCGAGGTCTGGACTGTGGATGATTTGGCCGACTTTCTGCCGCAGGCGCGGTTCCCGTCCCACGCACTCACCGTGCGGCCAAAAGAGGGCCTCAAGCCCGAGCTATTGTTCAAGGGCATTTCCGACCACGCCGCGCTGGCTCACGCGGTGCGGCGTTGCGCCGCAGCGTCGGCGGACGGCCTCGCCCACGTGGAAACGGACATGCGGGCCCACGTCAACCCCACCCGCCAAACGGCGATTCGGCAGGTCGCCTTCCGGCTCGCCCGTCGCCTGGCCTCGCTTTGTCCGTCGTGCGGCACGCCGGGTTGGGGCGGGACGGGAGTCGAGCGCGGTTTGTTGTGCGAAACGTGCGGCGCTCATACCGAATTGATCAAGCAGGAGATCTTCGGCTGCGCCCGGTGCGACCACCAAGCCGTCAAGCTGCGCAGCGATGGACTGCAATACGCCAAGGAGGACTTCTGTCCACGCTGCAATCCCTGAAGGATGACTTTTTCTCAGCCTCCAACACACCTCAACCCTCCGCTTCATTTTTTCCGTGAGCAAATCTCCTGACCCTCTCCGCTCTTATTCCTCTGTCATCGTCGACGGTCCCGCCCGCGCCGGCGCGCGCTCGATGCTGCGCCCCGTCGGCTTCACCGAGGAAGATTTCAAGAAGCCCATGGTCGGCATCGTTTCTACGTGGTCGATGGTCACGCCCTGCAACATGCACATCGACCAACTCGCGCGCGAGGCCGAGGCGGGGGCCAACGCCGCCGGCGGCAAGGCCATCATCTTCGGCACCATCACCGTCTCCGACGGCATCAGCATGGGCACGCCCGGCATGCGCTACTCGCTCGTCTCGCGCGAAGTCATTGCCGACTCCATCGAAACCGTCACCGGAGCCGAGGGCTTCGATGCCCTCGTTGCGATTGGCGGCTGCGATAAAAACATGCCCGGCTGCGCCATGGCCCTCGCGCGCCTCAACCGCCCCGGCGTCTTCGTTTACGGCGGCACCATTTTCCCAGGCCTTCACCCCGACACGAAAAAAGAGTGCGACATCGTCTCCGTCTACGAAGCCATCGGCCAGCACGCCGCCGGTAAAATCGACGACGCCGGCCTCGCGAGAATCGAAGCCTGCTCCATCCCCGGCCCCGGCTCCTGCGGCGGCATGTATACCGCCAACACCATGGCCGCCGCCATCGAGGCGCTCGGCCTTTCGCTCCCGAATTCCTCCGCGCAAGTCGCCACCGGTCCCGAGAAAAAAGCCGACTGCCGCGCCGCCGGCGCTGCCGCCCTCACGCTCCTCAAGGCTGGCATCAAGCCGCGCGACATCATGACGAAAAAAGCGTTCGAGAACGCCATCACGGTCGTCATCGCCCTCGGCGGCTCGACCAACTGCGTGCTCCACCTCATCGCCATGGCGCACTGCGCGCACGTCAAGCTCACCCTCGACGACTTCACGCGCATCGGCAAAAAAGTTCCCGTCCTCGCCGACCTCAAGCCCTCCGGCAAATACAGCATGGTCCACCTCTCGCGCATCGGCGGCTTGCCGCCGCTCATGAAAGTCCTCCTCGACGCCGGACTGCTCCACGGGAAATGCCTGACGGTCACAGGCAAAACCATCGCGGAAAACCTGCGCGACGTGCAACCCTACCCGCTCGACCAGGACGTCGTCCGTCCGCTCTCGAATCCGATCAAGCCCGACAGCCACCTCCGCATCCTCTACGGCAACCTTGCCCCGACCGGCGCCGTCGCGAAAATCACCGGCAAGGAAGGCCTCCGGTTCACCGGCAAGGCGATCGTGTTCGAGGGAGAAGAGAAAGCGCTCGACGCGATCCTCGACGGCAAGGTGAAAGCCGGCCACGTCGTCGTTATCCGTAACGAAGGACCGCGCGGCGGTCCCGGTATGAGAGAGATGCTTTCACCCACCAGCGCGATCATGGGCAAGGGTCTCGGCAACTCAGTCGCCCTCATTACCGACGGCCGCTTCAGCGGCGGCAGCCATGGCTTCGTGGTTGGCCACATCACACCCGAGGCGTTCACCGGCGGCCCGCTCGCCATCGTGAAAAACGGCGACCCGATCATGATCGATGCCGTGAAAAACAAACTCACCCTCGCCTTGTCCGCGCAAGAAATCAAAGCCCGCCTCCAAGCGTGGAAGCCGAAGAAACCCAAAGTGACCCGCGGAATTCTCGCCAAATACGCTCACACGGTCGCCAGCGCCTCCGAGGGCGCGGTGACGGACAAAACTCTGTGAACCACCGCAGCCCATCCGACAGGCCAATACCAACCGTTGGACCTAAGCCGGCGTGGACGCGCGGACTAAAACTTTCCCACGCCGCGTCACGCATCCGACAAGCACGCACCCATGATCCGAACCACGAGCAACGCCCGAAGCGAACTCCTTGCCATGAAATTATCCGCTCGCTGACGGGGGCGACGGCCCAACGCTTGGGGCGCGAACCGCACGGCTCCGTCTGGGTCGTGCCGCGATCTAAATCCTCCGTTAACCATCCGATTTCATCATCCCTCGGGAGTCTGCCATGATTGTCCATCCCATCAAAACGGATCGCATTCCGATCGCGCCGACCGACCTGCTCGGACTGCTGGATCGTTACGTCGGCGCGCTGGCGGAAGGAAGCATCCTGGCGATCACCTCGAAGCTCGTCGCGATCTGCGAGGGTCGGTTCGTCCCGCGCGAGACCGTGGCCAAGGCGACCTTGATTGAGCGCGAAGCCGAGTGGTTTCTCCCGACGGCGCGCGACGAAATCGTGCTGACGATCAACCAGCACCGGCTCATTCCGAATGCCGGGATCGACGAGTCGAACGCGGACCGTCACTACATCCTCTGGCC
>ENA-ORBV01006871-ORBV01006871.1-microbial-mat-metagenome-genome-assembly--contig:-NODE-6871-length-19823-cov-5.882204_pt1 | contig 19823 bp, 20 predicted proteins | sample MGYA00237777_ERZ505514 | MGnify/ENA primary metagenome ERZ505514 (study PRJEB26160, sample SAMN06269048) | microbial mat metagenome | isolation source: Oligotrophic lake microbial mat | place... | reverse complement strand
CGATATTCGCCTTAGTCTCGTGGGCTCGGAGATGTGTATAAGAGACAGACATAAGGATATCATGTTATTTTGAAGACCATTTTGTCCATTTATTTTGCTTCATTTTTTGCATGTAGCCATCACATCACCATTGTTGTGCTTTGAACTGAACAGAGAGAGCATCATATTTAACTTGCCCAAAGAAGCTAACTGCAATTTACTAACTACCTATAACCATTCAAGCATTCAACCATTCAAAGGAGAAAGCGAATCATGGATTGCTATGCGGGCTACGCCATCTTTTACTTCACGACGACTAAAGAGCTTTGAGTTACGGCTAGAAGTTCCTTTGGAGAAGGGCTGAACGATCAACTGCAACTGACGCAACCACAGTTGTATGGATCGATAGGTACGGTAGAGAAGTTCAACATTGCACTGCATGCAGTGCAAGAGTGACGCGTAGACACTGACATGTATGACAAAAAATGGGATCAGCGATCCAATCCTAGGCCTTCAATATTCACTAGATTAGTAGGGTTACCAACGGCATACAACAACCACTATTCGTACAGTAACCGCACATTGGACTATCTCAATACCCAAATCCATAGATAGTCTTTCCCTGGCGCTTTAGCGCAAAAACCACATCTTTGGCCGTCAGTGTTTTCCTTTGAGCATGTTCCATGTACGTGATAGAATCTTGAATCACCCGTGATAAAAAATTCTTCAGGACTCCTCTGGATTCATCATATATGAGACCTGATATACGGCGGCAGCCACCTCTTCGTGCAAGCCTACGAATCGCAGGTTTGGAAATTCCCTGAATGGCGCCGCCGTATTTTCCCTTTCGTAGAATTCGTTTCGGTACATTGGTTGTCTTTCCGCCAGTCCCAACAAAGGCCGCGTATGCGGTCTTCCCGCCAGTTTGAACAGACGGCGATCTAGCAGTGCTAGCAGCGGCCGCTTGAGGCGACCTGGCCGCTGCAGTAGTCTTGTGAGCCACTGCTTTCTTTACTGGCATTGTGATGGAGACAGCTGGCTACTAATATGACTAGCTAGAGGTCAATGTCAATCAATCTAGCTAGCTAGCTAGTAGTCGATACTTGTAGTAGGTAGGTTAAACTTGAATGAGGTTCCTCGCTGTCGTTGATACAATTCAATCACATGTTGGTACCATGTTCCCACGAAAACCTGAACTCGAAAAAGAGCGTCGCTGAGAGTTCGCGAGGTAAAAATAATTGAGCTCAACGTTTTGATTCATTCGATTCAATTGAATCACGAACACGAGTGTTTTCGCGTTTCTCCCACGACGCACATTTATTCATTCGGTACCTGCGATGCGAACACTGTATGTCTGCAGATTCAACGCGAACGCGAAGATCTTAGGAAAACCATACATTACAAAAGCTGCTGATAATTTGAACAGCTACAGTAACCAAGGACCGCAGAAGTTCGGCTGGGGTTCGATGCCCTCAATTTATCGAAAACACATGAAAAGTAAGACGAGCAAACATAAAATCATTCTTAGCATTGAAGTTTGAAGAGCGATTGCCAAATTGCGAAACGTTCAGGGGGAAAGTCCTAAAAATTGATAGTTCTAGTCCAACGCAGCGATTGCATTGGAGTAATTTGATTTTCTTACAAAACGGTGGAGAAATGGTGTTTGTCAACGATCACCCTTTGAAATCGCCGCTCGATGCTGGTGTAGAAGACGATACACCTATGGGTTTAGGCGCACAGCCAGCCAAAGGAGGTCATCACGCGCGTATTGATAGCAAAGCATTTCTCAATTTCAGCAAAGAATTGAACGTCGTGGATAATGAGAGACTTGTGGTGGTTCGGTATTATTTGGATAGGCCAGGCTATGGATTGCACAACTCTGCGGCAAGGCTCTGGGTAAGTCGTGTGCATTGCACTGTCGCTATTGCCATTGTCATTGCCATGGATCTCACCATTGCTATTGTTGTTGTCATTGCTACCATCCCCATTGCTACTGATATTACTATTACTGCTGCTGTTGTCATTGCAATTCAGTTCCATCCACCCGTAGCGTGTAAACCAGTAGACGTAAAGGACTTCTTAGAAAAACAAGGTATTGCTCTGCCAGGTACGAACTTTGTCTCTTAAGGATCACATGTGCAAATTGTGCTGGGCTGTACTGTCATGTATTTATGACTCTCGGTAGTTTCTAAAAAGTTCAAAAAATAATTCTTTCAGGCCTATTGGTGGAAGTGTACCTTGACAAGTACGAGTCTTTCATGCTCTTGGAAGCCTGCGAGTTTTCCTGCGTTTTGTGGGACTTTTCTGAAGTGACCTATCACGAACCAGGAGTTTTGAACGTTCGATTGACGGATCTCTCTTTGGAGGAACAGGAACAGAGCATCACCGAAAAGGAAAAAGCATTTCCCAAGGCAGGGCAGTCTAAGACGGCTCAGCAGCCAGCCCAACCACAATACGCAAATCCCACTCCAGCTGGTTTATTCTCTTTCTCCATGATGGTCGGTTTGGAAACTGCAGCTTTGTTGGAGACGCTGGTTCCTGGAAGTGTGGATCCTGCTTTCGCTCTTGCTCACGGGTACGTTACTTTTGCATCTGTTTTTGTAACTTTGTTCCAATTGATTCGGTCACTTACACTCACCCCTGTGCTGTACTGTCATTGGAACGTGAAAATAGACCCTACATGGTTTTTGTGGGCGGTCTGATGCAGATATTGGTCGCCTGCTTCAACATTATGCGAAACAATTTATACGGAGGTAAGTACACAAAAAATGCGTCACTATGGATTCTGTTATGATAAACTGTGCTAACTTCGTAGAAAAATAATTTTTGCAGCAATCGCTTTCTTGGGATTCGGTTCGTTTTGGTTTTCCAACGGCGTCACTCTGATTTTAAAAATTTACTTCAGCCCTCCCGAAACGATAGCTGGAGAACTGGTCGACCAAGGCGACCCTTGGGGCTTGTTTTTTAGGTCTCTTTTCGTGTTCCTATTTTCTGCGACACTTTTGAAGCAAACGTTTGTCATGAGCCGTCTGAGTACCACTTTGATCGGCCTTCTTTGCTTAAAGGTCGCCGTTGCTGGGGTCAGTGGTTGGAGTGATGTGATGAAGTGGTGTCAGCTTTTCTTTGGCGTATTGACTTCTGCGTTTTCATTTTATGTCTTTGTGGTGGAACTGACAAACGGAGTCTACCATCGCGAGGTTTTCCGCACTTTCAAATGGTCTGTAGAGCACTCCCCCGAAGAAATTTTTGGTGCTGCCGGAAAATCTGGTACATTGTTCTCTAAAGCAACACTTTTGAGGCAAGCCAAGTTCCCTGACGTGCCAAGGGTTCGTGCAGCTATGGATGAGGTAGAAAGAGAAATTTCTGTGAGAAGAATGAACACCCCACGCCAAAATATGACAGCGTCTCAACCGGCGCTGTTCGCATCTTCGCCTGGGCGTGAGGAACGCGGTAAAATGGCATCCTCCCAGCCAACCCTGGCAACCCACAAAGAATAAATCCGAAATGATGTCCATACTATTCGCACAGATGTCTGCGAGTTTTTGATTGATTGATTGATCAACTAATCCATCTATGATTAGGTAAATAAGAAAATACACAAGGGTAGATATAAGTAACTAGATCACAAGAGTCTTAATTATGTGCGAGCTATTCATGCGATTAGTTTTGTTTTCGGGAAGAAATATATGCCAAAAGTATTGAACTATTACGATCTAGATATGCCATTCCGTGGAAGCTATTCATGCGACTGTTTAGAATTCCAAAAAAATATATGCCAAAAAGTACCAATGACTATTATTAAGATCTGGTGAATCACTTGTCCGCTTCATCTTCCTTATCTTCGTCGCCGGCGTCCTCAATGTCAAAGCTATGCTTGTCTTCAGGACTTCTGTTAAGAAAGAAAAGGAGGACAGTGAGTCGACTATTGCGCAATCGTGTCCATGACAAGAGGGACGACTAGTAAATTATGCTAGAGCCGTGCTTACCGCGCATATAACTTACTTCGGCAACGCGAAAGCACGACTTTTGGCGCCAGGGATTGGCAATGGGTTGGAGAAACCGTAAACGGATATAAGGATCATTAGCGCACCCAAGGAGAACTGCCCAGTCAGAGGTGTACCAAAAAGCATCGTACTGCAAGCCGTGGATGTCACTACTGACACCCCTGTTGCCATCCCCTTCAAAACATTGTCGGCGTACTTGATAACTGCTGCCACCAATAATCCGCCTCCAGCTTGAAGCCATACTAAGACCCAAACCCAGCCAGTAAATCCATGGAAATACCCTTGTCCTTCGGGAGTCTCTTCTTTTGCAGATTGAAATAATCCTTGTCCCAGTGCCACGACAACACTGAAGAAAGCCAATTGCATATTTCGCATCCACAGACTAGGGGGAGCCACAGTCTGGCCAGCAGTGGATGGAGTTTTCAAAACAAATTCAAAGTAAACACCTGCTAGAGCACTGGAAAAGCATGCGGTTGTCACCGAAACCAACCCAACAACCAAATTTTGTGACCCTGCAGATTCATCTGTCTTGCTGCTGCCACCCTTTTCACCCAAAACAACGGTTGCCACACCCAAACTGATAAAGACGAGGCATACCCACTGTTGAAAGGAATATTTCCGTTGCAACATGATCACACTCACAATGGCTGTGGTGACTAATTTTGCTTGGTATGTAACCTGGAAAAGTGGAGCAGTCAAGTTGGACAATGCCACATAAAGCAAAGTATTCTGAAGAAGGTATAACAAAGCTGGGACCATAATCTTGAGCGCATCCTTGGGACGATCCAGGACATGAATCTGGATGGAATTCATTAGCTGTCCGTTTGTCACTTTGAATTCCAGACAGCACGATAGAACGAACTGTAAAGTAGGAGCGACGAATTTTAAAAAATGAGATAAAAAGGGACCCACGCGTGGACGGATAAGAATGAAAGGAACGGCGAAGGCTTGCACTCACCTTGAGCAACTCGCAGGTCATAATCAAGTGGTTCACTGAATACAAATCTTCTTTGGCGCCAGAGGAACGTGTGTGCCTGCCCACAAGAACAGTGGAAGAGTTCTGTACCACCATGAGAAACAACAGGAGCGCCTTAAACTGCTGGGACGCAGCAGCATTGCTGTTGCCCTTGGCCTTCTCCGCTGTCGTATCCGGTGACCCGGATGCGACATTGAGGGGTTTCATCATCTCTTCTTTGTCCGCCATTTTAAAATAGTTAACAGATAGATATTTTGTTCGGCTTCACAATACAGGAAATATATTAACCAGGAGACTACTAGCTAGCTTCTCCGATGGGTACTAGTAGACTATCTTCTACACCAATTAAGACAGTATGAGTTCCAGTATAGTAGTCGTCCCTGTGCAGCAATGGTTTGAGTTCGAGTCGAGGCTTTTAGGTTTAAAAAGTGCTGCACGTACCTCGATTTAACCGGGGACATCAAAATGCCTACAGTACTTACTGTTTCGATAGCCGTTGTCACCATCGTGAGGCGCCATGCATGACCGCTTGAATCTGTTTCCGCGCGAACATTCGTTTTAGCCGTTAGAGAAGAACGCACTGTTCTTCCAATATGTGGCCATCGCAGTGATCACAATTTCTTTCGTTGATCCCCAGGCGCGCCATTCAGTGATTGGGCGGCGGGCGACGCGAGCGATATTCATTTATGAGTGTTTAGAGAAGCTCCGCCAATCCATTCGTGTTTGTGGCGAAAACACTCGCTTCAAATCGAACTTTTTCTCGTTCATCGTGTTGTTTGCTATTTTGTCTCTGTTGGACGCAACGATTTTCGGAGCTTGAGCTAGCTGAGCGGCTAACATCATTACCAAGTGGAACAGGTGAACTCTACCGTAGCTAGTAGCGCACTACAAATTCAACGACAGCATACTCGTATAAAGTTTGCTTTCAAAGGGAGCACCTACTTCTGTTTGATTTTATCTGAGAAGTGTAATCTCATCGGAGTTCCAAGTTTTTCAGCAGTAGACAAAAAGAGCAGATAAAGGAAGATGAGCACGACAACAAGCTGTGCGAGTTCAACTGGGGTGCATTCCACAGATGGCAGCTCGGTGACATCCGCGTCGTATACTACGGCGAGCTACAGCACCGTGGATCCGCCCTCCCATTTGAGGCTTCCCTATAATAATCACAACCATGATGCCAACCAGTCGATGATTTCTGGCCTATCGGATCCATCAGCTTCTACTGCATCCCACGGCGGCTACCACAATAACAACACATTGGCTATCTTTCCTCCTGTTGTAGAGGAGACCAATTCTGCCCTAGACGACACATCTTCGCCATCTACGCCTACAGCGCCTACCGGAAACGGGACTTATCACAGTCAGAAAGGATCTTACAGCCCAAAGGATGCAGATGGAGTGAATATTGAAATAAACACCAACACCAGGACCAATAACAGCAACAACATGCAGCAACCACCTTCGCCGGCCGGTCCACACTTGCCTTTGGAATGCGACTACGATACAAATCCCACTGTGTTGTATCAGATCATTGAAGCAAAAAAGTGGGATATACTCAAAACTCTGTTTGACAAGGAGCCTCTTAGTGCCAAAAAGCAAGCTGCAACCTGGGTGACACGAAAAGAACCTAACGGTAAACTTCGTTGGCGATTGTTGCCCGTCCACGCTGCTGTCATTTTTCAATCACCGGCATTTGTCGTGGAAAAATTGTTAGAAGAATGTCCCGAAGCAGCACAGGCAAAAGATGATCAGGGTATGCTACCCCTCCATTTGGCATTCCGTACCAAACATACTTGCTGGGAAACCATTGAAGAGCTCATTTCGGCTCATCCCCAGGCAGTCTTTGTCAATGATCGCAAAGGAAGAACCCCTCTGGAATGCGGATTGGCAGCAGCTGCTGCTGTCATGGAAGCGGAAAAAGCTATGCAGCAAACAGTAGCCCCGTCACCCACGTCCAAAGGTCTCATGGGCGCATTGAGTCCCCGGGCTTCTGCACAAGCCAAACCTGAACCCCAACAAAAGGGAATAGATTCGCCTGCGATCCAAAAGTCCATCTTCTCGGTTTTGGAACTGTACACTCAAGTTTCGGTTCAAGATCATCTCCAGACTGCCATGACCAATAGTCGCAAGGCACTCGAGACACGGATCGGAGCTGTCCAGGATAACCATGTGGCTACTCTGACGCAGTTGAAGAATAGTTGGGAGAATCAACGAAATGAGCTTAGTCGAAAAATCCAAGGATACCGAAAAGAAATTCAGAATTTGAAATCCGACTTTAACATTCAGCAAGAGCTGCTAGAGGAAAAGGTCAACACTGAAATGGAGCTGGTTGATAAACTCCAACAGGTCACAACGGCGTTGGAAGCCAAGACACTCATGGACGAAGATACTGCCGAAGAGGTAGCGCGTGATATAACCAATATGCATTCCCATGATCTTAGAGAGGCCAACAAAAAAGCAGAAGTTCTGAAAAAGACAAACAAAGAGCTATTGCTATTGCTTGAAACACTCTTGGATCAACAAAATTCTCTTAAACTCTCCCTTGATAAATTGTCATGGGATACGAGCGCCAAGAACAAAGAGAGACAGGACCTGCTCAACAAATATTTTGCCGTTCATGAACAATCTGTCGAAATGGCAGAAACCTACACGCAAGATTGGCAGGAGCGCTTGGAAAAGACTAGCGTGGAAGTCTCTGCTAAGCTGGCCAGAATTTTGAGCCAGAATAAAAGTGGTGGCGGAACCAAAGAGAACCGCTCTGCCGCACACTTCACATACGACGGAGAAGAGAAGAAAGAGCCCTATATTACAGTTCATGATTCTACTACTAGTGCCAGCAGTATCAGCGCCAGCCACCAAGATCCTTAGTACCGAATACGACCTCTTGAGTGGCCAGAGAGCAACAACAACAAGACTACGTATCGTTATATTTTCTACATATTCATATTGCTCCCTATTTATTTGTCTAGTTTCTCTATTTAATTTATTAACAATTTCAAATTATCCACAACCCCTTCTAAGTCCCCTACTAGATCTAGCACAAACGTATCTGGCGTGAAGGCATTTTTGGTTCCCCCCTGAGCTACAATTCAATCTATTCGCATCATTCCCCTACCCCTTTTTCGCATTTCTTAACCAGATCTAGCACAAACGAATCTGGCTTCACGCCACACTGTTTCATGATTTCAAGAACATCGTCTGCCTTTTCTTTCTTGTTCGGGAGGGAACTCCCAACTATAACCTGCAAGAATGTCCCGAAGGTGAACTGATTTGGCGCGAGAGATGAGTTGCCTGCCTTCGCTTGAATCAACATTTCTTGTAAGAGCACCTCACACCTGGTAACAGCTTCGGCCTTCTCTTCTGCGGTCGAAGCAAGCGACCACGCGAGCATGACAGAGGTGTAAGAATATACACTTGGTGGCGCTGCGATGAATTTAGCCATGGGCCCAAGGTTTTGCATCCGACGCAAGGCAGCTTCCGCCCTCTCGGCGGACCCAGGCACCTTGGACTTTGCATGAGCGGTGATCAAGCTATTGAAAGAGGTCACTATTTCTATCTTTTCGCCACAACCAGTACCGTAATACTCCCGACAAATATCAACGATATGATCAAGAAACTGACTAGCTTCGTCAGCCAAACCCCGCCGGCTCATTGCACCCATAATTGCCGAGAAGTGCATTGGACCTGGCCGAAGGTCCAGGTCACCTGTTTCCTTATACTGCTCCATCATAGCCAGGAAGTGACTCTTGGCTCTCTCAACAGAATCAGAACGTGTCGTATTTCGAGCGTACGCCCCGATGAGCGCATTAAAAGTGTACTGAGATGGCTTTAAACTTCTATCACGAGTGGCCTCGAATCGACTCTTCAAATCCTGGTAGAGCCATTCCACGCGATCTGGAGCTTCGGGGGCAAAGGAATTTACCCAGCAATTCATCACAGATGTGTATGAGATGACCGTTGGCTTGACACCCTTATGTCCAGCCTCGTGGATTGCGTGCATGTGTTTTAGTATCTTTTCAGCATGACGAGGAGCCGCTTCATTCTTTCGACATCTAGAATAGCAATCTAAAACCGCATTGAAACTGAACGAGTTTGGTTTCACGCCCTGGCCCAGAACTTGACTCAGTTCGTCCATACGAATAACAATCGCCTCTGCTCGTTGCGCGTCTGCCCACGGATCCCTTGATCTTCGCTTAGCCAAGGCGTTCAAGACTGACGTAAACATCTTGACATCTGGAAGATCCGGTAGTCAAGGTAACAGTTTGCATCAGACAGCATGATATTTCATTCCCACAAGCTTCAAAACGACCACCAGTTATCAACTTCACACAACTCAACTTGTAGCTCGCTAATCAAACTTACCAGGCCTTGTCAACGCGTTGCCTTGTGTGTAGTTCTCCAAAGATTTTCCCAACAGCTGCTCAGCTCGATCGACATTGCCCACCTTTGCCCATGCGTGAATTGTAGTATTGAATTCTGCAGAGGTGGGATTAATCCCACTCTTAAGCATTTCGTCAAAATGATGCTGTGCATTTTCGGCACTACCTCTTTTATCACTTCTTGCCCAAGCTGTGATAGTAGATCCATATGAAATTCTCGTGGGCTGTAACGTTTTGTTTCCTGTACGTTGGTATTGTTCCTGCAGTTCCCGAAGTAGGGCATCAGCACGGCTGGGCTCGTTGCGGTCTTTCCATGCGTCAATGCAGATATTGTACGACGTGGCATCTGGCATGAATCCAATTCTGCCACTGTTATAATCATTCCAAATACTCCGAAGAATCCCTTCAGTTTTCTCCGCCGAGTCTTTGCTGTTGGACCGAACCAAAAGGTGAATTAGATTGTTGTAACTAACCAAATCTGGGGCCATTCCTGGAGTTTTCTCCATGATATTGAATATTTGTTCAGCTTTTGATAAAGCCATCTTAGAGTCCAACCCAGTTAGGGAATTCAGTGCTGAATTGTAGCTTACGAGGTCTGGGTAAAGGTTGTTGTTGCCAGTATTCTCTGCCAACTCCACCATTTGCTTCAGGATTGTTTCAATTCTAATCGGCGCTTCTTTGGACTTGCTCCTGCTCCATGCGCGAAGCACACAATTGAAAACTGCCGTGTTGGGACACAGATCAGGTTTCCGACCAGATGATTCATACAAACTGTAAAGCTGCTCGAGCAAGGCACTTGTGCTCTCCGCATCACCTCGTGTCGCATAGATGTTCATGACAGCCAAGAAGCACTTCAAGTGGGGCTTCAAGCTTTCCTCTTTGCTCGATGGATCAGGCACATTTCGTTGCTGATTATTTTCTTCCTGCTTTATTTCTCCTTGCTGCTGATTATTTTCTTCCTGCTGGATTTCCTCCTGAAATTTGCCGATAAATTCCTGCAAAATTTCGTTAGCTTGTTCCGCTGCCTGGGGATCTTGGCTGTGACCCCAGGCTTTTAAGACTCCTAAATAAATCTCACTGTTTGGATAGACATCGGGATTGTCCGACTTTTGCAATTCCTGCATGAGGATTGTGACACGATCTGTCGCATGTTCAAGACGGCTATTCGCCCATGTATGTACAATGGAGCCAAACGTTTTGATCGTTGGGTGCAAACCTTCCCACTGGGGTTCCGTTGCTAGCTGCTGGATCATTCGCAAAATGGCCTCAGCTCTTTCTGGAGCTTCAGGAAGCCGGCTACGAGACCATGCATTGATCACACTATTAAATGTGACGATCGTTGGGCGTAGGTATTGGTTGGTCTTGGATTCCTCCATGAGTCGATGCAGGAGCTTTTCCGACAGTTCCGGTGCCGAAGTTTCCATAAAGTACCACCCAATATTTCCGTGAGTGTCTTTGCTCAGCGCCGCTTTTGTTGAATTATTCTGAAGCTCTCTCCTTATCTGGTCCTCGGACTGAACTTTATCAGGCTGGCCGAATGCCAAAGCATCCAGTATCATGGAATAGGTGTAAATATTGGGCTGCAAAGGAAAGTGGGCCACCTTGCCAGCCGAAGATGTGATGGACGGTTCCGTCGTGTAACAGGACCTAAAGTAATCAATCTTTTCTAGCATTGTCGTTGGATTTGGCAGAGCTGACCTTCTGGCCGGCGTCACCAAGCTTTTGGCACACCACTGCCAATTGTTGACAGTAAAATTCAAGTTTGCTGTCGTCAAAACCGTCGGCAGCGGCATTGCCTTTTGGTGTTGTTTGCTTTGGAAGAGATATTCCTGTATAAATCGTTCCATCAAATCCAATGAATAGTGTACACTTTGTACACTTCTTTGACGATTCCAAAATCTTACTGTCCATTCTGCTTCATACCAAGCTCGAGAGTCAAAGCTTCCAAGTGGAGCCTGTAATATTCTATTGGTAGATTTTTCGTAAAACTCTACGTCTCCTCTCGCTGAAGCGTCTTCCTTTGCAAGGTCGAGAGAAGGATCATCGGTCGATGCTACGGGAAAATGGCGAAATGCCCCCTTTCTGGCTTGCACGTGTCCGGTTGCCGGGCAATGTCTCTCTGCGAGATTATGTTGTCGCGTGGGTCCATGAAAGACGGACGAGATCGATCTCGATCTCGATGATGTTCGCCATTGTGTCACACCATTTAGTATTTTTGTTTTGCGAATGAAATATGACATTGCAGACAAGTGGCCGGCCTCCAGTGAGTTCAGTACAGTACCGACGCATTCGTACAGAATTGAATTACCCTAGAGCCAATTTTAGTTGCACCCTCTTCGTGAGAATAATAAAATGGTGCAGTATTGATCAGTGAGGTGCTATCTATTAGCTTACGTAGCTATCTAGTAGCTAGGTGTCCTTCTAGTTCTAGTAGCTATGTCAAGAAATACTCAACTTTATGACCATACTGTACATAATAAGGAACGAAGAGAAAAATGAAGAAAGGTGGGAAAAATCAGCGGATAATAATTCAACGTACAACATATGAATGGAGGAAGATTTTCGTAAATCAGATCAGATGGGCGTCCTTTGAACCGAGTTAGTTCTCTTTTGTCACTTAGCGTAGACTTTCCGTACAATTGTACCAATTACGTGCGTACTGTACGACGTACTGCAGCAGGGAGCAGGAGGTTTCGCAACCTGTCTCGCTATCTGGAGGAAAGAAAGGTATCTTGTGCCAGAAAAGGGGTGCAAAATAAACGTGATTTAAAAATTACAAATGAATTGTTACGTATTATTTCTTACTGGTAAATGTCAAATTTGCACCTGTTTTTGGCGATTGTTCCACGCTCGAACAGACGGAGAGCAGAGAAAGAAGGTCGTGATGGCGCTCACCCGCCAAGCAAACTCCAGCATTTTTGCCATCAGGCGGTAGAATCCGACCCATCACCCATCAATCGATCGGCCATCACACAGTCTTTCTTCCTTTTTGGAAAAGAAAGATCCCCCACAACACAAAACAAAGACTAACTTCCGTCCAAAACTAATACTGTAGGAGACTAGCAATCATCATGCCTCCTAACACAGCAAACAACACAGCGAACGGGGATCATTTTCCTCTGTCCCATTTGCGCTCTACTTTGGACTCTCAATTTTCGTTTAATTCGGAAAGGTCCTTCTGTGATGAGCTTCCTTCCCCGGTGGTGGACACTTCGAACTTGCAGGCCGTCGTGGCCGATGAGGCGTGGTTTCAGGTGCGTTGTGTTGTGCGTTGTACTGGACTGGACTGGACTGTATTGCTTGACTGTCCACACGCAATCTGTGGCCAGAGGAGGGCGAGGTGAAAGGTGCTACCGTGAAAGGGCAACCAAGCGGAGACTTGCTGGTTTGGCTTTTGCCTTGACTACTTCTTGAGTTTTTGTTGAGTCTTGAAGAAATCTTAAAATCTCACCTTTGACTGCATCATCACTACCACTACTACCCACCTATACCTGTATTTACAAAACAGAAACCTCTCGTTGTGGTGGTTGTGGGTGCCAGCGGAGATCTCGCCAAGAAAAAGACCTATCCCTGCTTGTTTGAGCTCTACCAGCACGGTCTCCTCCCACAACAGACGGCCATTTGGGGATATGCCCGCACGGCCAAGTCGCACTTGGATTTTCGCGACCACATCCATCCACACTTGACGGAAGTTCAGAATCCCAAATTGGCAGGTCCTCACAAGACTGTGAAACACTTTTTGGAGCTCTGTTATTACCACAATGGCGAATCGTATGGTGACGAGGACGCCTATCAGTCCATGTTGAAAGAAATCACCAATGAGGCCACCTTTGATGCCGGCGATTGCAACGTCCTGTACTATCTGGCCATTCCTCCCAACGTCTTTGGGGAAACTGTTAATACATTGGAGAAAATTCCTAGTGCTGTGGTGGATGGAAAGACTAGATTTGTCATTGAGAAGCCTTTTGGAAACGACACGGCATCTTGCGAAGCTTTGCTCGAAAATTTCCAGGGTCTAGGAGAGGCCATGCAATACCGATTGGATCATTATCTTGCCGTAAGTTGGAACATGCATTCCTTTCATATTGCTTACCTGGATTTCAAATTAATTTTGTGCCATCCCAATGAAAACACTTTCAACTCACATAAAAATTCATGTTGCTTGCTATTTATTTTGATCGCTTCAGAAACCCATGGTGGAAAACTTGGTCATGCTGCGCATGAGCAATCCTTGGTTGGAGAACACGTGGTCTCATGAGTTTGTCGAATCAGTCCATATTCGATTCAAGGAACCATTTGGAACGGAAGGACGAGGAGGGTACTTTGACAAGTACAACATCATTCGAGATGTTTTGCAGGTATGTGCCAACGGCTCAGACCAACATTTATTTTATTTTATTTGTCTTGTCTCTTTTACCCACTCATTTTTTATTATGTTTTAATTGCAGAATCATCTATTGCAAGTCCTGTTGTTGGTTGCTATGGAACTTCCAAGCGATGCCAGCAGTGAAGGATCGGATGACACCGACTCCTTCCGAGCTGCCAAAATTGCAGTGCTCGAGCGCATGACTCCAATCGCCTTGGAAGATGCTTTGCTAGGCCAGTATGATGGTTATACTGACGATCCCACCATCGAAAACAAAGATACAAACTGCCCAACGTACGCTGCACTCCGCTGCTTTGTCAATAATGACAGGTGGAAAGGCGTACCATTCATTTTGGAGGCCGGCAAGGCCTTGGATGAAAAAGTAGTGGACGTCCAAATTGTTTTCAAGAATCGTCCTCAATTTCCAAAGAACAAGCTTACTCTTGAAATACAGCCTCAGGCTCGAATGTCCATGACGACAAATGTCAAGCCCGTCGATTGCATTTCATCGGGCTCGTCCAAAGCAGCAGCTGCCACTGCCGTACTGGCAACTAATTATGATGGGGAGGCCATCGGAGAAGATACCACATACCCAATTGAAAATGCCTACACTCGTTTGCTGTTTGATGTTTTGAAGGGCAACCAAAATAACTTTGTCCGCGCGGATGAGTTGGTCCGCAGTTGGGAAGTGTTCACGCCATTGTTACATCAAATTGAACGCGAGAATGTCCGGCCTCTCCCTTATCAGGTAAGTCCAGCGAAAAGGCGTTGTAGTGATTGTGTTGAAGGAAAGCATGGATCGCAACGAATAGTCCGTGTCTTTGTTTGCTAACCTGTATTCCCTCTTGTGTTGTTTGCCTCAACAGTACGGATCGGACGGCCCATCTGCCAGATCCGATTTCCTCGATCAAATGATCCAAGCTGCCAATGCCCATTCATCCCTATAATGGGCCTGCAGTGGGTAACAGAAAAGAAGGAGCATCGGAATGGCGTCGAGAGAGCAAAACGATACTGGGATACGTCCCAAGATATATAGATATATATTTCAAGCATTCAGAAGAAGGAAGAAAAACATGCTATACATTTACTGAAGTAGTTTATTGGACAGTTAGTTTCACTTGCGGCTTGTAACACACTACTAGTACTGTAAAACAATACAAATTATTATTATCCAATTATGCTTCTCGTCGCCAGCAACTACAGTGAGAATGCCATTCCTTCGCATCTACACGGCTCTATGAATGTAAACGAGGAGATTCGCCAGCTAGCTACTAGAGGAAGCACCTACAACGAGAAAATCCAAGTATACGATAACTTAATGTTATGTAGCAAAACGCAGTGTGTCTTTATCAGGATCAAACATTTGCCGGGTGAGCACACTTCAGTGCGCGTCGTGGTCGTATGCCCGGTCAGTTTCTTTCCCGCCTCCCCCTTTTGCACATTATTATTTATTCCATAGAATTTCGAAGATTATGCACGCCATGATGAAAAAGTCAACTCAAGTCCAATCTTAAGCTTCTTCGATGAGCTGGTATGTCTGGAACTTCCATCGAACAGCGGTTCGCACATCCTTCACGTCATGGAGGGTACGCAAAAATCGCTCTAATTTGAGCAGCTCGCTGTCATTTTTATCATCGAACCAAGACTCGATGGGAATTCCGTTGTCAACTTGATAACCGAAGGCATGAGGGGAATTATCAACGAGGACCGTCTTAGACAAATCACGGCCCAAGACGTTGAGGTCTTTTAAGTAGTTCCCCTCCACAGCGAGACATGACTCTCGGTAAAGACGGTGATGAATATACTTTCCCTCTATTAAATTTCGTTGTTGGGAAACAAACAGAAATTAAGGATAAAAGACAAATGAAAGGTGAGGACAGTCAACTTTTAAAAATCCATAAATTTCAATCCATTGGAATGTACCTGGGTCAATCAAGTTCAAAAGCTCATTAGCGTAGACCTGCTGACTAGCAGTGAAGACAATAACCTCGTATTTGTCCTTGATCTTCTCCAAGAAATCATACAAGTAAGGGCGCAAGCGCACATGGACTTGATATGTAATACCATGAAAGACAACCGGAAACTGCATATCAGCTCCGGGGGTAGGCTCCACAGTGCAGTGCACCAACGTCTCGTCCAAGTCCAACACCAAGCTCACCGGAGGAGCCTTCTTGTCCTTTGGAGGAAGAGTGATGGGTGGTCGCAACGACTGCACGGCCGAGTATGGGGGAAGGTGCTTAATGAAGAGAAAGGGGTTGAATTCTTCCTCTTCAAACGAACTCGAGGGGTCTTCTTCCAAACCCCTCATCTCCTGTTCTTGCGCTTCGTCGTACTCTTCTTCCTCCGACGAGTCCTTGCACACAAGTGTAGTCGCGGTTGGTTGAGTGTCGTCGTCGCTAATCTTCTCGACCTTGGGCTCCTCCATGGTTGCATCCTCGTCTGTCACCGCAGCGGCCTCGTCTTCTTTGGCCGACGACAAGAAATTGAGGACGGGGGAAAACAAAGCGTCCACCTTTCTACCGACCCACGACGCAGAGTCAGCGTTTTCGTCGCCTTCCGCAACGGCGATCTCTTCGTCCTCATGTTCGCGATGGACGGGGCGCACACCATGCATAGGACTCATGGCCAAATTCGTATTCGCCATGGCAGGGGACAACATGGTCGACGGAGTTGACGGTGGTTTGGACGGAGTCGCCATTCCGGCATCGGGTGTGTTGCTACTGCCCGGAGCCATCACGGGGCGATCTAGGGAAGACCGAGGTCTCTTAGCCGATGCAATCGGCGACGCTACGTTGGCATAGTTGTTCCTCACCGGAGTACTGACAGCTTTGGTAGCCATGATTATCGATCGTTGTTTGCTTTGCTATAAGCGCGGAAGATAAACGAACGAATTTCTTTTTCTTTTGTCAGGCTTTGAACAGGGTCAAGTTGAAACAATGGAGCACAAACGATGTGCTATTTCTATTAACAATAAACAGCGACGGTATGGGGCATGTATCTATCTTCGGCAGCGGGAACTCCTTGAAGCAGTGCTCTATGGAATAGATAGATGTCAACGCAAAGGGGGAAAGTTCGTTTTGATTGATGATGCGTAGCAGGTGTCGTCAAAACGGTACTAGTCCTGTGCACGCGAAAGCAACAATAATAACAACAACAAAAACCAGTCGGAGCCGCTGCGAGCATTCATGTCTTGCTTCTGGTATTCAATTCCGATTAAATCGCGCCAGGGCGGTTAATGCTGAGTATACAAAACTGAAGCCCTGACGCCGGGCGGATAAAACGACATTTTCAAAAGAATGAGGGTCCTTGTGCGTCTTGCTGGTCGGCAGCTGCACGTGCGGGCTCCCGCCAAGGACTCCGGAGCATGCAGAAATTTGATGATCTTTATCCTTAACTCTTGACAACGAAGCCGCGCGCGCTTGCTTCTGTTTTGTACTCTGTCAACATGACATTATTACCACTACCAGGTACGTCGTACTCAACTGCTCTCTAGCTACTAGTAGCTAGCTGGTGCTATCGACCAGTAGATCCAATTTATGTTGCTGTCTTTAATTGCATGTGATGCTCTGCTTGAATAATAGTTCTGTTATGCAAGCCATGGATTCACTGCAGTAGTGAGAGAATGCAGAGTCAAGAAGCACATTAAAATTTAGTAAAAGATGACTTCACTGCTGCTTCAATGAGAAACCTTCTTGAGGTTTTGTGTGACCAATGAAAAAACCATTGAATAATTCCTCTTCATTTGTCAGAATTCAAGAAGTACTCTACAGCTTATTAGTATGCTCTCTGAGGCATTGCTGGTTTGCATGGAATTTCAATGCCTTACATGGAGAGGGAGATTCTGCATGGACAAACAATGTCGGGCCAAAATGCATAACACCATGTGTACATGAGGTTGTGCTACTGGCCAACAAGCCATACTACACAGATGAGTGGCTACAGCTGTCCATCCATGCGATTTTCATAGAACACCCAAGATAGCCAAAAGAAAATAATCCAAAATGGTGCACATAAAATTTCATTAGTATATTTCAAGGAAGCAGAGATATTCCCTAGCTACACTTCAATCGCTGCCCACTTCACAAACCGGCTTTTTAATTGAAGCAGTACGCATATGCATAGCAATATGCCCGTGCATGCAATGTAAACGTGGAAATGAAAAGAAAGGATCGATTCTAGGCCAGGGCTTCCTTCAAGCGAGCACAGGCTTCGATCACGTTTTCCCGCGGGGCAAAAGCACTGAGGCGCAGGTACCCTTCTCCGCCGGGTCCAAATCCAGCACCGGGAATAGTGACTACTTGTGTCTTTTCCAAAATGGTACTGAAGGCATCCCAGGATCCTCCTAAGCTTTCAGGGAGTCGGACAAAAACGTAAGGTGCATCGGTTCCTCCATAGACGCTGTAGCCGATGCTTTCAAATGTTTCGCGCAGAAGCTTTGCATTTTCAAGGTAGTAATCGATCAATGTATCAATCTCTTTCAACCCCTCATCATCAAGACACGCCATACCTCCAGCTTGGACGATGTTGGATGCTCCATTGAAGGCAGTGGACATGAGACGGTTGAAATCATTGCGCACGGAGGTTCCATCTGCGAACTTGAGTTCAGCAGGAACAACCGTCCACCCCAGTCGTACTCCAGTGAAGCCGGCGTATTTTGAGAAACTGTTTACTTCGATGGCGACCTCCTTGGCTCCTTCAATCTCAAAGACACTCTTTGGCACGCCTGGTGAGCGAATGAACGGGGCGTAGGCGGCATCAAAAACTAGAATTGAACCACGCTCCTTGCACAACTTCACGATGCCTTCCAATTGTTCTTTTGTGGCAGCCGCGCCAGTAGGATTGCTAAAGAAACAAATAATATGTTTTTCCATCAAGTAAGAAAATAGTAACTAGATATCCGAAAAAAGAATCCAGACGCAAAGATAGTGCCAAAAAATGGAACAACGATGGAAAAGTTACTTACTTGGGGCTGCACAGGTAAACGATATCAGCACGGGGGGCACTTGCATAGTCGGGGAAAAATCCATTCTCAGCGGTACATGCCATGTAAACAATGTTTTCGTACTGTCTTGTATCCGTGTTTTGATCTTTTGTTTGCCCCATCATCACCGATGTATCTGCCGTTGAAAATCAATCAGGGCGGACCACGAAGAGACGCGAAGGATTATCTCAAATTGTGAGTTTCCAATCTATTATTTCAAACAAACCACAGAAAACGTCAACAATATAATGGCTTACCGACATAGACAGGGTACGAAGGATCCTGGACCGCCGAGACCACGCCCGATCCAAACATTTGTTGTAATCTCATGATATCGCACTTGGCGCCATCGCTGACAAAGACGTCATCGGGAGAGATGAGACCATTGTACAATTTTTCGGAAATCTTTTCACGAAGCGCTTTCTGTCCATTCTCTGCGCCATAACCAGAGTATCCTTCCTTGGTTCCGAGCTTGGAAGCTCCCTCTACAAGTCCCTTGAGAATATGGGGAGGAATAGGCTGTGTGGTATCTCCAATTCCCAAAGAAATAATTCTGTCGGCCATTTCCGGATTCTCTTCGAGATACTGGGTGCGTCGGCGACCAATTTCGGGGAAGAGGTACCCACCGACGAGCTTGGCAAAATTTGGGTTCCTAGCAACACCAGACGAATAAAGCTGGGTGGAGCTTGGCGTCGAAATCTTGGTCTGGGCCACATTGGAAAATCCAAACGCAACAGGGGCTGCCAAGAGGGCGGCGGCGAAAGACAACTTCATTTTTGCAATTAATTTATCGATATACTAGCACAAAGATTTAGTTTATGCCACAAATTTTGCAAGTTTTGTGACGGCGGATGAGGGATGAGAAAGCTGACGAACATCAACGTGGTTTAGATCGCGAAGGGTGATTTTGCAAAATATGGGGTCGCGAAGGCATCATTCAGTCACGAAAAACATCAATATTTCAGTCACGTAATTTTGGTCGTCATTATGTAACCCTAACAACTTACTTTAAATTAGGGATAGCTTTCGGTCACCGAACGAATGAACCATTCCAGCACCAGTCAGTGAGTGAGCGAGAGTAAGTGAGTGAGTCGTCAGCAGATGATCTGTCTCTTATACACATCTCCGAGCCCACGAG